>Ga0102946_1000908_pt1 | contig 10173 bp, 8 predicted proteins | sample SalPon2A_A_D1_MG_FD_78209 | JGI IMG/M metagenome (GOLD analysis project Ga0102946, IMG submission 78209) | Soil microbial communities from South San Francisco under conditions of wetland restoration - Salt Pond MetaG R2A_A_D1_MG | ecosystem: Environmental > Terrestrial > Soil > Wetlands | place... | reverse complement strand
CGGAGACCACGAGCTGGGCCTCTCGGTCCGGCAGGTACGACCAGATCTCCTCGCTGACGAACGGCATGATCGGATGGGCGAGCGCCAGCGTGCGCTCCAGCACGTGCAGCAGGTTCGCGGCGGCAGCGTCGTCGTCCTCGTAGAGCCGCGGCTTGACGATCTCGAGATACCAGTCGCAGAGCTCGGACCAGACGAAGCGATAGAGCTCGAGCGCGGCGTGTGAGAAGTCGTAGCCGTCGAGGCAGTCGCCGATGGTCTCCGTCGCACGCTCAAGGCGCGAGAGGATCCAGCGGTCCTCGACCCGCTCGCCGGCCGGCGCGGGCTCGGCGTCGCCGGCGTTGAGCAGGATCAGCCGCGACGCGTTCCAGAGCTTGTTGGCGAGGTCCCGTCCCTGCTCGACCTTGGCCTGGCTGAAGCGCACATCCTGGCTGGAGGACATCGCCAGCAGGCCGAAGCGCAGCGCGTCGGCGCCGTGCTCGGAGATCTCGTCGAGCGGGTCGATGCCGGTGCCGAGGCTCTTCGACATCCGCCGCCCGTCGGGCGCCTGGATCACCGAGTGGATGTAGACGTCGTGGAAGGGGACATCGCCGGCGAACTCGAGCCCGCTCATGATCATCCGCGCGACCCAGAGATAGATGATGTCGCGGGCGGTCGAGAGCAGATCGGTCGGGTAGAAGGCCCGGAGCTCGGGGGTATCGTCCGGCCAGCCGAGGGTCGCGAAGGGCCACAGCGCCGAGCTGAACCAGGTGTCGAGCACGTCGGGATCGCGCCGCAGCTCACCGCCGCAGGCACCGCAGCTCTCCGGCTCCGACTCGGCGACGTAGGTCTCCTCGCAGGCGTCGCAGTACCAGACCGGTAGCTGGTGACCCCACCACAGCTGGCGGCTCACGCACCAGGGACGGATGCCCTCCATCCAGTCGAGGTACACCTTCTTCCAGCGGTCCGGATGGATCCGCACGCGGTCGTCTCGCACCACGTCGATCGCCGGCTTGGCGAGCTCGTCCATCGCGCAGAACCACTGCAGCGAGATCAGCGGCTCGATCCGCTCGCCGGAGCGGTGGGAGAAGGGGACCGAGTGGGTGTAGGCCTCCTCGGCCGAGATCAGGCCCAGATCACGCAGCTCAGCGACGACGGCCTCCTGAGCCGCGGCAGCCTCCATACCGACGAAGCGCTCGGGCGCCGGGTCGATGATCCGCCCGTCCGGGCCGATCGCCGAGATCTCCTCGAGCCCGTGCTTGCGGCCGAGGTCGAAGTCGTTGGGGTCGTGGCCGGGGGTGATCTTGAGCGCCCCGGTGCCGAACTCGGGATCGACGTAGGGATCGGCGATGATCGGCAGCCGGCGGCCGACGAGCGGCAGCTCGCAGTGGCCGCCGACCAGGTCGCGGTAGCGGGCGTCGTCGGGGTTGACCGCAACCGCGGTGTCGGCGAGCATCGTCTCGGGACGCACCGTGGCGACGGTCAGCACGCGATCGGAGCCCTCGACCGGGTAGTCGATCGAGTACAGCGTGTCGGTGACCTCCCGGTTCTCGACCTCCAGGTCGCTGATCGCCGAGTGCGAGCCCGGGTCCCAGTTGACCATGTAGTTGTCGCGGTAGATGTAGCCCTTCTCGAAGAGCTGCTTGAAGACGCGGTACACAGCCTTCACGTAGCCGTCGTCGAGGGTGAAGCGCTCGTCGGAGTAGTCGAGGGAGGCGCCCAGCGCCTTGAACTGCTCGATGATCCGGGCGCCATAGGTCTCGCGCCATTCCCAGACCCGCTCGACGAAGGCCTCCCGGCCGAGGTCCGTGCGCGAGGTTCCCTCCTCGGTGCGCAGCTTCTTCTCGACCACCGACTGGGTAGCGATCCCCGCGTGGTCGGTCCCGAGGATCCACTTGACGCGGCGTCCCTCCATCCGCCGCTTGCGCGCCATCGCGTCCTGGATCGTCCCGTTCAGGGCGTGGCCCATGTGCAGCGAGCCGGTCACGTTCGGGGGCGGCACGGCGATCGAGTAGTTGTCCTCCGGCGCTCCCTCCGGGTCGGGGTGGAAGTAGCCCGCGTCCATCCACGACGCGAAGATGCGCGTCTCGACCTCGCCCGCGTCGTAGCGGGTCTTGGCCTCCAGGGTCTTGCGGCGATCGGCGTCCACGAAGGCCGCGAGTTTACGCGGCGAGTGGCGCATCCCCCTTGGCGCCGCGCGGCGCGGCCCGCGGCGAAAACCGGATAGCCCCCCGCTTGTGGCGGGCTATCCGGATCTCACTGGCGACCGGGCCCCCTCGGGGCCAGCTCCGCGCGGCGGATCCAAGGGGGCGGCTGAGCGGCGAAGAGCAGGTCGAGATCGGCCCGCAGCCTCGCCGGCTCCCGCATCTGCCGATCGGTGACGCGAACCGGCCGCCACCCATGTGCCACGAGCCTCCGATCCCGCTCCCGGTCGGTCTCGAATCGCTCCGGGTTGTCGTGGGCCGCCCGCCCATCGACCTCGATCACGATCCCCAGCTCGGGCCAGACGTAGTCGGCCTCATAGACGTCAGTGCCGATGCGAACGATCATGTTGCGGCGCCCGATGGGGTACCAGCCGCCCTCGAGCAGTGCCGCGAAGCGGAGCTCGAGCCGGCTGCGCGCCCGATCGCGGTATCCGCCGCCTCCGGCGCCGGAGATGCTGCGCAGGAGCAGGGTGCCACGGGCCCCGGGATTCGCATCCAGGATCGCTTCGATCGCCGGAACCGCCACGAGGCCCTGGACGAGAGCCTCGGTGTAGATCCGCCGCATCCTCGGCTCGGGAGTGATCGCGCAGAGCTCCAGCATCATCCGCGCCGGCGTCGCGACTCGCATGCCGTCTCGCACCACCAATTGCGGCGCCGGCACAACCCCGCGGTGAAACACGATGCTGCCGCGCGATGAACGGGTCGTGGGCGTGGTCAGATCGATCTGCGCGAAGTGCTCCAGACCCCAGTAGCGACAGGCCCCCCGGTGGGTGAGCACCGCGCGATCCCCGCCGTACAACCATGCGGCGACGAGCGCGTGCCGCTCTCCTTCCCCTCGGTGCCCGACCGCGTAGACGCCCGGATATACGGCATGCAGCCCACCTCGGCGCAGGCGCCTGTCGATCGCGCGCCCATCGACGCCATGCGCGAGCAGGTCGCGGCGGGCAACGATCCCGTCGCGGTCCGCAGCCACGTCAGCGATGACCCGGTCAGCAGTCGCGACCTCGTGGCCACCGATCCGCCGGCGAGATCCGGATAGCCGTCGCCCAGCGAGGCCTATCCGGTGTTCACGCGATGCTCCACGCCCCATTCCGGCGATCTTGACCGGGGAGATCGGACGGGTGGGGGTCGCCGTGTGACATCCCCGAAACGAAAGCGCGCCGCGTCGGCAGCTACGACCGGTCTACGCCGACTCCTCCACGTCAGGCAGGCTCTGGGGCAGGCCCTCCGGCGGTGCTGCCTGGGTGACCAGCGTCGGCTTGAGTCCCTTCTCGATCGTCTCCCGGGTGACGACGCACTTCTTGACGTCGCGCCGCGAGGGCAGCTCGAACTGGACCTCCTGCAGCGTGTCCTCGATGATCGACCGCAGACCACGTGCGCCAGTCTCCCGCTCGATCGCCTTGTTGGCGATTGCCTCGAGCGAGTCGGGCGCGAAGACGAGCTCGATCTCGTCGAAGTCGAACAGGCGCTGGAACTGCTTGGTCAGCGCATTGCGCGGCTCGGTCAGAATCGTGATCAGGTCCTCGCGGGCAAGTTGGTCGATCGAGGCGACGACCGGCATCCGCCCGATGAACTCGGGGATCAGCCCGTACTCCATCAGGTCCTCGGGGAGCACCTCCGCGAACAGCTCGGAGACGTCCTTGTCCTCGCGCTCTTCCATCGCCGCGCCGAACCCGATGCCCTGCTGGCCGACGCGCTTTTCGATCACGTCGTCGAGACCGGCGAACGAGCCGCCGCAGATGAACAGGATGTTGGTCGTGTCGACGGTGAGGAATTCCTGGTGGGGATGCTTGCGCCCACCCTGTGGCGGGACCGACGCGGTCGTCCCCTCGAGGATCTTCAGCAGCGCCTGCTGCACGCCCTCGCCGGAGACATCACGGGTGATCGATGGGTTGTCGGCCTTGCGGGTGATCTTGTCGATCTCGTCGATGTAGATGATCCCCGTCTCCGCCTTCTTGACGTCGTAGTCGGCGGCCTGGATCAGCTTCAGCAGGATGTTCTCGACGTCCTCCCCGACGTAGCCGGCCTCGGTGAGGGCGGTCGCGTCGGCGATCGCGAACGGCACGTTGAGGATCCGGGCGAGCGTCTGGGCGAGCAGCGTCTTGCCGCAGCCGGTCGGGCCGAGCATCAGGATGTTCGACTTCTGCAGCTCCACACCCTCCTCCGAGGAACCGGGCTCCTCGCCGGACATCTGGACGCGCTTGTAGTGGTTGTAGACCGCGACCGAGAGGGCGCGCTTCGCGGCGTCCTGACCGACCACGTAGTCGTTGAGAATCTCGTTGATCTCCTGGGGCCTGGGCAGCGACTCGAGCTCGAAGCTGGGCGAGACGGTGAGCTCCTCGTCGATGATCTCGTTGCAGAGGTCGATGCACTCGTCGCAGATGTAGACGCCCGGGCCGGCGATCAGCTTCTTGACCTGGCGCTGGGACTTGCCGCAGAAGCTGCAGAGCAGCTGCTCGTTGGAGTCGGTTGGGCGTGCCAAGGTGAGGTTCTCCCTTCGAGTTGCGGCGCCCGGCCGCCGCGACCCCAAAGGGTACGGAACGGGCCAAGCCGGGATGACGATGACTTGTTACTCGGCGCGCCCGCCCTTCCCTGCAAGAACCTGCGTTGCAAGCGAGCGCGCAGTCCCGGCCCCGAAGCTAGCTCTCGCCGACCCGCGCCCGGAACTCGTCCTGGATCTCCTCGAGCGGCTTACCTTTGGTCTCAGGGACGAGCTTCCAGCAGAACAGCCAAGTCACCACGCCGATCCCGGCATACAGCCAGAAGGCGCCGCTCTGCCCGAGCTCGGCGATCAGCGTGAGGAACGTGAGCGAGACGATGAAGTTGAACACCCAGTTCGCGGTGGTGCCCAGCGAAGCGGCCTTGCTCCGCACCCGCAGCGGGTAGATCTCGGAGTTGATCAGCCAGAAGATCGGCCCGAGGCTGATCGCGAACGCCGCGACGAATGTCATCAGGGAGCCGACCGCGAGCACCGAGCTGAACGTGTCCTGATCGTCTCCGGCGAAGGCGACGCCGAGCAGGAACAGGGAGATAGCCATCACGGCGACTCCGCCAAGCAGGAGGGCCCGACGGCCGGCGCGGTCGAGGAGGCGAATCGCCACGATCGTCATCGCGACGTTGACGATCCCGACGCCGATCGTCGCCAGGATCGCCGAGGAGTCGGAGTCGATGCCGGTGAACTGGACGATCTGCGGCGCGTAGTAGATGACCGTGTTGATGCCGGTGATCTGCTGAAGGATTGCCAGCCCGACCCCGACGGTCAGCGCGGCCCGCATGAGCGGGGTCCGCAGCTCCGACCAGCCGCCGGGCTCCTGGCTTATCTCCCCCTCGATCTCCTTGATCTCGAGCTCGATGTCCTCCTCCTTGCCGGACCGGATCCTGGCCAGGGTCGCCCGGGCGTCGTAGTCGCGGCCGACCATCACCAACCAGCGCGGGCTCCGCGGCATCCGGAGGATCCCCACGAACAGCAGGAGGGCGGGCAGAGCGCCCAGGGCCAGCATCGCTCGCCAACCCTCGCTCGGCTCGAGCGCGAGGCCGACGAGGTAGGCGACCAGGATCCCGACCGTGACCGAGAGTTGGAAGAAGGTGACGAGGCGACCGCGGACCGAGGGGGGCGCCATCTCCGAGATGTACACGGGCGCGGTCGTCGAGGCGAAGCCGATCGCGACGCCGATCAAAAGGCGCGAGAGCGCCAGTGCGAGGGTGTCGGGCGCCGCCGCACTGGCGCCGGAGCCGACGATGAAGACGACTGCCGCCAGCATGATCGTCGTGCGTCGCCCGAAGCGGTCGGCGAGCCTGCCGCCGCCGAGAGCGCCGAAGGCGGCCCCGATCGGCACGGCGCTGACCACCAGCCCCTGCTCGAAGTTGCCCAGGCCGAAGTCCCCCTTGATGAAGAGCATCGCGCTGGCGATGATCCCCGTGTCGTAGCCGAACAGCAGCCCGCCGAGGCCCGCGATCGCTGCGGTGAGGACGACCGCGCGCCGCGCGGACTTCTCGCTCTGCGGTTCCCGATCCGTCACCCGCCGGGAAACCTACTCCTCAGCGCGGACCCTGTCGAGCGCGCCGCTAGCGGTTCTCGATGACCCTGTCGATGAGGCCGTACTCGACGGCCTCCTCGGAGCTCATGAAGTAGTCGCGGTCGGTGTCCGTCGAGACCTTCTCGAGGTCCTGGCCGGTGTGCTCGGCGATGATCTCGTCGAGCCGCTTGCGGGTCTCGATGATCTCCTTGGCGTGGATCTCGATGTCGGAGGCCTGGCCGCCGATGCCCGTCGAGGAGACCTGGTGGATCAGGATCTTCGAGTTGGGCGTCGCCATCCGCTTGCCCTTCTCGCCGCCGCTGAGCAGCAGGGCGCCCATGCTCATCGCGATGCCGACGCAGATCGTCTGCACCTGCGGCTTGATGTACTGCATCGTGTCGTAGATCGCCAGCCCCGCGTAGACGGATCCGCCCGGCGAGTTGATGTACATCGAGATGTCCTTGTCCGGGTCCTCGGACTCGAGGTGGATGAGCTGGGCGACGATCAGGTTCGCGATGTCCTCGGTAACCGGCGTGCCCAGGAAGATGATGCGCTCGTTGAGCAGGCGCGAGTAGATGTCGAAGGCGCGCTCGCCGCGCGAGGTCTGCTCGACCACCATTGGAACCATCGGGCTCATCGGCGAGGCAGTGTATAGAAGCGCGCTGGCGGCAAGCTGCGCGCGGCACCGCGACACCCCCGAACAAGGGAACATGCGAAACTTCCTTCCCCAATGGCATTCGCCGCAGGGAGTCCCCGATGAACAAGTTCCTGACCGCGCTCACGCTCACCCTCGCGGTCCTCGTGCTGGGATCCCCGGCGATCGCCGAGGCGAAGAAGATCCGCCATCGGGGGACGCTCGTGGGGGTCGAGGAATCCAGGGTCACGCTCAGGGTCACCGTCAAGAAGGGCAAGGTGCGCAAGGTCAGCGCCTTCAAGGCGGTGGGCGTCCAGACCCGCTGCGACAAGGGCCTGTTCGGCTCGACGTTTCAGGCGCTGAATCCGACGAAGGTGACGAGGAAAGGGAACTTCAAGGAGGTCCTCAAGAACCCTGATGGCGCGAAGCTGACCATCTCGGGAACGGTGCGCAAGCGGGGCAAGCGGGTGAGGGGCTTCGTGAAGTCGAACAGGTTCGACGGTGGCGAGGCCACCGGCACCTGCAAAGCGCCGAGGGCGAAGTTCAAGACCTCAAAGGCCTAGAGCCCCAGGGCCCGGCCGGGGCCGCTACTCCTTCTTGCCGCCGTCCTCCGCCTTCGGGCTTGGGCCCTCGTCCGAGCCCTCGGGCGTCCAGATCTCAGCCTTCTCGCCGCCGCCCTGCTCATCCTCCGGGGTCCAGATCTGCTCGCGAGCCTCGGCCTGGGCCGCGGGGACCGCCTTCGCTGAGTCGACCACGACATCAGCGGCCTTGCGGAGGCGAATCTCCTCGACGAGGAGCACGTCGCGCCCCTCCTTGCGGAGCCGCTTGAGCAGCTTCTCGGGCTTGCCCTTCTCGCCGGCGGGCGGCTGCAGTGCCTCGAGCATCTCCTCCTCGGTGGCCTCGACCTCCTCCGCATCGGCAACGGCCTCGAGGAGCGACTCACGCCGGAGGCCCTGCTCGGCGTCGGGCCGGGCTTCGGCAATCGCCTCCTCGCGGGACTTGCCCTGCATCTGCAGGTACATCTCGGGCTCCATGCCGCTCTGGCGGATCTGACGCTCGATTCGCTCCCAGACCTCCTCGGCCCGGGCGTCGATCAGCTCCTCGGAGAGGTCGATCGTGGCGTTGGCGACGGCCGCGTCGAGCGCCGCTTCCCGGAACGCGTCCTCGACCTGATGCTCCTGAGCGTGGAGGATGCGGTGCTCGATGTCGGCGCGCAGCTCCTCCATCGTGTCGAAGTCCGAGTTGTCGGCCGCGAAATCGTCGTCGGGCTCGGGGAGGGTCTTCTCGCGGACCTCCTTGACCGTGACCTGGAAGACCGCGTCCTTGCCCGCGAGGTGCTCGGCACCGTACTCGTCGGGAAAGGTGACCTCGACGGCGCGCTCGTCGCCGGCCTCGGCACCGATCAGGCCCTCCTCGAAGCCCGGGATCAGCGACTCCGACCCGAGCTCGAGCAGATAATCGCTCGCCTGGCCGCCCTCGAACTCCTCGCCGTCCACCGATCCGGCGAAGTCGATCAGCAGGTGGTCGCCGTCGGCCGCGGCCCTCTCCACGGGCGCCAGCGAGGCGAAGCTCTCGCGCATGCGGTCGATCTCCTCATCGACCGCCCCCTCCGGCACCTCGGGCTCCGCCTTGCCGACCTCGAGGCCCTTGTATTCGCCGAGCTCGGCGGGCGGGCGAACCGAGATCTCGATCGAAAAGCTGAGCGCCTCGCCTTCGCCGGGCACATCGGAGACATCGAGCTGTGGCTCGCCGATCGGGCTCACGCCGGAGTCGAGGATCGCCCGCTCGTACCACTCGGGGAGCGACTCGCGGAGAGCGTGCTCGAAGACCGCCTCGCGTCCGACGCGCTGGATCACGAGCTGAGCCGGGACCTTGCCCTTGCGGAATCCCGGCAGCTTGACCTCCCTGCCCAGGTCCCGCGCTGCGCGATCGAGCCGCTGGGCGACGTCCACCGCCTCGACCTCCGCGTTGATCTTGACACGGGCCGGATTGAGGTTCTCGACTGTTGTGTTCACCGGCGGCAGCTTAGGGAGGTGGCCAACTACGGAGCGGCGACCTCGGGCGCCATCTAGGCTGCCGGTCGATGGAACCCGGACGTGTTGCGATCGGAACCTGGAGCGGTGGCCGCTTCATGCACTTCGGCGAGCCCGTCGACGAGGAGCGCCTCGCCGCACTGCTCCGCCCGGGCGATGGAGTGGACACCGTGATCACCGCCGATACCTACGGGCAGGGCGATGCCGACCGCCTGCTGGGCCGCGCGCTCGACGGTGTGGAGCGCGACAGCTACGCCCTCGTCGGCGCTGTCGGCCACGACTTCTACGAGGGCGAGCGCGACGGGCCGAAGGGGTTCCCGCGGTTCACCGACCCGCGCCTGCGCGGTCCCGAGGAGTACGGCGGCTACCTTCGGATGGCCACCGAGCGCAGCCTCGAACGACTCGGTGTCTCGCAGCTCGACCTCCTTCTCCTCCACAACCCCGATCGCATCGGATACAGCTCCGAGACCGTCTGGGACGCGATGGCCGGCCTTCGTGAGGAGGGGCTCACGCGGCGCATCGGCGTCGCCCCGGGGCCGGCCAACGGCTTCACCCTCGACCTGCTCGGCTGCTTCGAGCGCTTCGGCGAGACGATCGACTGGGGGATGGTGATCCTCAACCCGCTCGAGCCCTGGCCCGGCGAGCTGGTTCTCGATGCCGCCGCAAAGAACGGGATCGAGCTGATCACGCGGGTCGTCGACTACGGCGGCCTGCTCTGGGGCGACGTCCGCCCCGGTCACGCCTTCGCCGAGCGGGACCACCGCAAGTTCAGACCCGAGGGCTGGGTCGAGGAGGGAGCGCGGAAGCTCGAGGAGCTCGCGCCGATCCTCGAGCGCACCGGCCTCGCGCCGATCCAGCTCGCCTCACTCTGGAACCTCTCCCAGCCGGCGGTGGAGTGCGTCGCACCGACCTTGATCCAGGAGGTCGGCGATCAGGCCCGGTCGATCGAGGAGAAGCGGGCGGAGCTGGCCGCGCTTCCGGCGGCGAGCCCGCTCACCGCCGAGGAGATCGAGACGATTCGGCGCGTCGGCGACAACACGGGCTGCATGGCGCTGAAGGGCGCCAGCCCCGAGCACGAGGGCGAGGAGCGCCCCGATCGCTGGCCGGTGGGTGGCGAACTGCTCGCCGTGGCGGACCGCTGGGGGATCGAGCCCGAGCGCGATCTCGTCAAAACCCATGGATGAGCGGGCCTCCGGCCGCGGACCTTCGGGCCCGGCGCGCCTCGGCGCGCGGCTGGCAACCGGCCCGCTCGGCCGCGGCGCGGCGTTCGCCATCGACTTCTGCGCCGCGCTGATCCGCGCCGCACGCGG
>Ga0102946_1000907_pt1 | contig 10189 bp, 9 predicted proteins | sample SalPon2A_A_D1_MG_FD_78209 | JGI IMG/M metagenome (GOLD analysis project Ga0102946, IMG submission 78209) | Soil microbial communities from South San Francisco under conditions of wetland restoration - Salt Pond MetaG R2A_A_D1_MG | ecosystem: Environmental > Terrestrial > Soil > Wetlands | place... | reverse complement strand
GGCGCTGAGGCGTTGCTGGAACTTGCGGGCGACGATCGCACGTACGAGGCGGTCATTAATGGCACTCCTTATGGCGTCATTGAGCGCGTGATTGCAATCTATCCGCAAGAGAGCGGCGAGATCCAGCTGTCGCCGGCGCGCTTCGAAGCGCGGGTCCTGCGCAACGGCAGAATTACCGGTCGCAAGGTATACGAGTCAGACCCGATCACTGTAACGGTGTTGCCGACGCCGCCCATGCCGGCGAAGTATGCAGATGCGGTGTGGTTGCCGGCCCGGGATTTGCAGCTCTCTGAGGACTGGTCGCGTGACGCCGGCGACATCAAAGCAGGCGAGCCGCTGACTCGCCACGTGACGGTTAGTGCATTGGGTCAGCTCGAGACGCAGATTCCGGCTATTGAACCACCCGCGGCGGACGGCATGAACGTCTATCCGGACAAACCGGAGCTCAGCCGAGTGATTGAGCCGGGCGGTATTCGCGGAGTGCGCAAGGATCAATATGCGCTGATCGGTGTTGCTCCCGGAACGGTCGTGCTGCCGGCATTGGAACTGCCCTGGTGGAACGTTGAAACCGGGTCGTGGGAGGTTGCTACGCTGCCGGAGCGAACGATCGAGGTTGTCGCATCTGGCCTGCCGCCGGTCGAGTTGCCGGCTGAGCCGGCCGCCGTCGCCGACCCGGCTGTCGAAGCGCCCGGTGCCGTTATAGTGCAGAGCGATTTCTGGCGGCGGGTGAGTGAGATTCTGGCGGCGTTGCTGGCGCTGACATTGTTTGCCTGGTGGTGGTCGGCACGACCGAAGTCTGTACAGCGCGAACCGGAACCCATACCGATTCACAAACAACAGGCGAAATGCCTCAAGGTAGCGCGCAAAGCCGCACTGGCTGGCGACGCAGCGACGGTGCGCGGCGCGCTGATCCAATGGGCTGCGCTACAATGGCCCGAAAACGCGCCACGGAGCATCGGTGGCATCGCCAAGCGCGTTTCGGCACCATTGTCCGACGAGCTGGCCGCGCTGTCCCGCCTGAGTTACGGCCCCGAAACGGCCGAATGGAACGGTGCGGCGCTCGCCAAGTCGCTGCGCTCCTTTGCAGTACTCAAGGATGATGCGGTGAGTGATGCCGACGTATTGCCGCCGTTGGCGCCCTCTACCAGTGGCCAGAGTTAGGCATCGACGCCCACGGTTCCTGTTCAGGCAGCGCATCGCCTTTTTGCAGCAGCTCGATCGAGATGTTGTCCGGTGAACGGACGAACGCCATGTGACCGTCGCGTGGCGGCCTATTGATAGTGACGCCGGCATCCAGGAGCTTCTGGCACAGCGCATAGATGTCGTCGACGGCGTAGGCGAGGTGACCAAAGTTACGGCCCTCGCCGTAATCCTCAGGGTCCCAGTTCCAGGTCAGTTCGACCTGTGCATCCTCGTCGCCGGGCGCTGCAAGAAAAACCAGGGTGAACCGGCCTTTCTCGTTTTCGTGGCGCCGCAGCTCTTTCAGGCCCAGTTGATTGCAGTAAAAATCCAGCGAAGCGTCGATGTCGGTGACGCGAACCATGGTGTGCAGGTATTTCATGGCTACAATGGTACACGTGAATGACATACGAGCCATAACCCTGGATCTTGACGACACGCTGTGGGAAATCCATCCGGTCATCCATCGTGCTGAACGTGAACTGTACGACTGGCTGGGCAAGCAGTATCCGCGCGTCACCGAGCAATTCTCGCGCGAGGACATGCATGCGCACCGAGCCGCGGTCGCAGACGAGTTTCCGCAGCACGGTCACGATTACACATTTATGCGCCGCAAGGTACTGGCCCGCGTTGGCGTAGCTGCAGGGTATGACGCAGAGATAGTGGACGAGGCGATGGCTGTGTTCGATTCGCATCGCAACGCTGTGGATATCTTTCCGGAAGTGCGTCCGGCACTGTCGGCATTACGCGAACGCTTCGTGCTGATCGCGGTTACCAACGGCAACGCCAATCTCGAGATGATCGGCATCGACGATTTGTTTCACGACATCGTAACGGCTCGTACAGCAGGCGCAGCCAAGCCAGCGAAGCAGATATTCGACGCTGCTGTCGATGCAGCAGGTTGCCAACCTGAGCAAACACTGCACGTCGGCGATCATCCGGAGTTTGACGTTGCCGGCGCAATCTCGGCAGGACTGCATGCTGTCTGGGTGAATCGCCACGGCACTGCCTGGCCAGCCGAATTGCAGGAACCGCATGGTGTTGTCGCGCATGTCGGAGAATTGCCGGAGCTGCTGGAGCGGGGCGCAAGATGAGTGCAGCGCCGCTCATCGTCTACGTACCGGGTTTATTGCCAAAGCCCGAAGAGACGGTACACCGCGCTGCGTTGCTGCGTTGCCTGTTGGCAGGCATTGCTGCTGAAGATGAAAGCGTGGCACTTGCGATCGAAGCGAATCCGGAAAGTTTTGAGATCGTGTCCTGGACGTACGACTTTTATGGTGAACATCGCGATTTCGAGCTGGATGCGCCGTCCGTTGATGCAATGCTTGCGCAGGGCGAACTGACCGACCGAGACCGCAGCGAGGTGTCATCGCCCAGGCGGCACCTGACACGCTGGCTATTCACCGTTGCAGACAAGTTGCCTGTTCTGATTCCCTACGTTGCAACGGAACGCATGCGACTGCATCTGCAGGACCTGCGACGCTATATCCGCAACCACAATGAGCTGGCCGAGCACACGCGCGAAATTCTCAAAGAACGACTGCGCGAAGCACACGACCGGCAGCGGCCGATCCTTCTGATCGGGCACAGCATGGGTTCCGTCATTGCCTATGAATCGCTTTGGCAAATGTCCCGGGCCAATCGCGAGCCGCTGGAAGTTGAACTGCTGCTGACGATGGGCAGTCCGCTCGGCCAAACCCACATCCAGAAGCGCTTGAAAGGTAGCGATGCGATCGGGGCTGTGCGGTTTCCCGCGAACATCCGGCGCTGGATCAACCTGGCCGCCGTCGGTGATCTGACGGCGATCGATCCGCAATTAAAAAATGACTACGGAGAAATGCTGCGCGCGGGTCTCGTCGAATGCATCGATGACCGACAAATCTACAACTGGTTTCGCCTCGACGGCGTGCTGAATCCCCACGCCGAGTACGGCTACCTGGTCAATCCGGAGACGGCCTCAGTCGTTATTGACTGGTGGCGGGCCGTCAGCTCTGGTCGAGATTCGGCCGGATAACAATGTCGATGCGCCGGTTGCGTTGCCGGCCGGATTCCGTCTCATTGCTCGCGATGGGCCGGGTTTCGCCGTAACCCGTGGCGATCAGTCGATAGGTCGGAATCCGCATGGCATTGATCATGTACTGCTGCACCGCCTCGGCCCGCTGCTGCGATAATTTCTGGTTGGCTTCATCGCCGCCAAACGAGTCCGTGTGACCTTCAATGATGAGTTCGCTGCGCGGGAATACGTCGATCGCCTGCTCAACCTTGCCAAGAAGATCAAACTTGTCCTGCCCGATTTGTGCATTGCCCGAGTCGAAGGTCAGGCCGACCATGCGTAAAATGATGGTGTCTCCTTCACGAAACACGCGGGCTTCTTCGGCGGTGAACATCTTTTCGACCCGCTCGAACTGTTCCTTGACGCGTGCCTGTGCTTCGAGTCGCTGCACCAGTGCGGCACGTTCTTCAGTTGCGCCGCCCAGGCGCTCATCCAGCGCCGCGAGTTCTTCCTGCAATTCTGCGAGACGTGTTTCGTTTTCGTTTTTCTCCTGCGTGAGTGCCTGGATCTCATTGTTGGCGTGGTTGATGTAGGCAACCAACTCGTTAGTCAGCGCATCGGGGCCGTTCTCCATGCTCGGCTGCACGTCCGCAGCGCCAGCAATATCACGCAGGGCCGCTTCCCACTGCAACACGAGTTGCTCGGCTGAAAGATCTTTGTCGCGCACCTTGCGCACGACTTCAGACAGATAAATCGCATGTTTCGCTTCGTAATTGGCCTGCTTCGCCAGGCTGCGTGGCAGGTCGGTATCGTAGCGATTCTCGTTAAGTTCACGCTCGGCATTCGCGAGCAGTTGCTTGGCGCGATTCAGTGTAAGGGGCGCATAACGGCCGACCCGGGCCCGATCAGCATCTGCCAGGAGACGACGCGTTTCACTCAGGTACTGGGCTTTGATTGCGACGAGTTCGGCGTCGCGGTAAAGGCTTGTTGCTTCGACCTCGCGCCGCGTTGTGCCTTTGAGGTCGCCACGTTCGAGCAATCGAATAGCATCGGCAAATTTTTCCTGTGCCTCGTTCCAGACTTCGGGTGACAGCTCCGGCGCGCGCGCGTTGGCGGCATCCTGGCGACTCTTCATCACCTGGGCGAGCTTGGTCGTCGCCAGTTCGGCAGCAGCGGTCGCCGTCTTGAAATAGCGTGTGGCATCGGCTGCATTCGAGCGCACCGTCTCGATGTTGCGGCCGCGTTCGAGAGCGACCTCGGCGGAGCGGTACTCACTCATCCCGCGCTCATAGCTGCGCGGCGCCAGCAGCTCTGCATTCGCCGCGTCAGCTGCCGCCTTGGCCGCGTCCGCGTCTTTAAAAAAGGTTTCCCTGAGTTCGTCCTGGGCAAATGCAATAGTGCCACCCAGAATCAGTGTCAGGATCAGGATACGAAGGGAGAAAGCCGATTTTTCAGCCATTTTAAGCGAGTTCCTATTTGGTCTGTATTCAATTGCAAGCCGTGATTCGGCCTGTCTGCACACAATATTACATATGCTGCCACGGCAAATCTGTGCACCGCGTCGCCGAAATCACGAGAATTCTACGCTGAGGTGTGTGCCAGCAACAGCATTATCGAGTTATAGATAAAAATATCAATGGCTTACGACTCCAAGCCGGGATTTGTTACGTAAACTGAGTAATAGCTCACAGTCGACGAGTTGCGCCAGGCGTAATCTTGACCCATGTCCGCCAAGTACTACACGCAGTTCATTCTTACCGACGCGCAATATCGCGGCGGCAACGAATTCAGCGGCGTGATAGAGCTCAGTGAAGCAATGGATCAAACCACTGAGACCAAGGACATTGAGGCCATACTGGCCCAGAATTTCGACCTGCGACGGAGTGCAGTAAAGCTCGTTAGTTGGTCCAGATTGCACTAAATCGCACGAATCACACTTCTGGCGCGACCGATTCCCCCTGACTCTCCCGGCCTTGGCCGGGATTTTTTTGTACAATGCCTGCCCTTTTCGTACACCTTCAGGACTTTCCCCAGGCAATGAGCAAGTCGGATAAACAGTTCCGCGGCATCCCGGTCGTGACCAGCGGTGCCAAGTACCAGACAGACGCCGGATTTTCCGCTATCAAGAACGGCGTGAAGCAGCGTCGCGATTCTCAGCCGTTGGTACACGGCGATAAGCCGGACTGGCTGCGAGCCAGGATGCCAAGCGGTGCGGGCTACAGCAAGACGCGCAACATCGTTAAAGAACATCGTCTAAGTACGGTGTGCGAAGAATCGATGTGTCCCAATATCGGGGAATGCTGGAATGCCGGTACGGCGACCATCATGGTTCTCGGCGCTGTGTGTACCCGGGCCTGTCGTTTCTGTGCGGTCGACACCGGCAATCCCAAGGGGTGGCTCGATTCCGACGAACCGTTTAATACGGGTCGCGCGGTGCAACTCATGGGTCTCGAATACGTCGTGATTACATCCGTCGATCGTGACGATCTCGATGATGGCGGAGCGTCGCACTACGCTGCCTGTGTGCGTGAGATCAAGCGGCAAAATCCGGCCACGGCAGTGGAAGCTTTGACGCCGGACTTTGATGGTGTCGAGGAGCATGTCGAACTTGTGGTCGATTCCGGGCTGGACGTGTTTGCGCAAAATGTCGAAACGGTGCGTCGCCTGACCCATCCGGTACGGGATCCCCGCGCGGGCTATGAGCAAACGATCGAGGTGCTGCGGCATGCCAAGCAACATCGTCCCGAGGTTTTGACCAAGACGAGCCTCATGCTCGGCCTCGGCGAGCATGACCACGAAATCATGGCGACGATGGACGACTTGCGTGCTGCGAACGTGGACATCCTCACGCTGGGCCAGTACCTGCGCCCGACACCAAACCACCTGGCCGTGCAGCGTTACGTCTCTCCGCAGGAATTCGAGGCATATCGCCAGGAGGGCCTTGAGAAGGGGTTTCTCGAGGTAGTTGCCGGTCCGATGGTGCGCTCGAGCTACCGGGCTGAGCAGGTTCTGCTTAAAAACAATGTGGGTCTGGCAGTATGAGTGCTTTCTTCGCCGAATACGGAATGTTCTTGCTGAAAGTCGCGACCATAGTTATCGCGATTATCGCCGTCATAGCTGCTGCCGCTGTGAGCAGTCGCAAAGCCAGCGAAGACGGCCTCGAGGTCGAGAGCATCAACAAAAAATATCGCAACCTGGCCGGCAGCTTGCGTCAAGCTGTCCTGAACAAGGCCGACCAGAAGCAGGCGGCGAAAGCCGAGAAAAAGCGGGCCAAGAAAGAGGAGAAAGACGCATCGTCGCGGCCGCGCACGTTCGTGATCGACTTCAAGGGCGATCTGAAAGCCAGCGCCGTGCCCTCCCTGCGTGAAGAGGTCAACGCCGTCCTGGACGTTGCGACAGAGGCCGACAATGTCATCGTGCGTCTCGAGAATCACGGTGGTGTTGTACATGAACATGGCCTGGCGGCATCCCAGCTGGCGCGAATTCGTGATCATGGCATTGACCTCACGGTGTGTGTCGACAAGGTCGCCGCGAGCGGCGGCTACCTCATGGCCTGCGTCGCCAGCAAAATTTACGCTGCGCCGTTTGCCATTCTTGGTTCCATCGGCGTACTGGCGCAAATACCCAATTTCAACCGCATGCTCGACAATCACGGTGTCGACTTTGAACAAGTGACGGCCGGCAAGTACAAACGGACCGTCACGATGTTCGGTGAGAATACCGACGAAGATCGCGCCAAGCTCAAAGAAGATCTTGAAGACGTGCACAGTTTGTTCAAAGCGGCGGTCAGTCGCTATCGGCCGGACCTGGATCTCGATAAAGTTGCGACCGGCGAACACTGGTATGGCACGCGAGCTCTTGAGCTGGGCCTGGCGGACGAGATCAAGACCAGTGATGAAGTCGTGGCTGAATTGATTGGTGAGCGCGAGTTGTTCCAGGTGACCTACAAGGTCAAACAGCCTTTGCCGAAACGCCTGCTGGCTAATATCGACAGCACGCTGGAAAAGGCGGATGCTGCGAGGTGGCGGCGCGGGTTCGAGTCCCGGCTGCCGCGCTGATTTGTGGAACCGTGGCCGCCAGGGCCGGTCAAATTGCTGCAGGAGTCGATATGAAAACACAGCATTTCGTTAAGTTCTGCGTAGTAGCTGCCGCCTCGGTGTTGGCCGGCTGCGCGGGTAGTTCGGCAGAGTCCGACGAGCCCTTGTGGGCATCGCGTGGTGAAATGGAGGTTGAATCCGCGAAGCAATTTGCCGAGATGAAGGCCTCGATGCCATTGATCACGGACCGAGAAACCATCGACTACATCGCCTGTGTCGCCAACGCCGTGGTAAACGTCCTCGAGCCACCGTACAGTGATTACGAGTGGGAAATGGCCATCTTCGAGGTGGATGCTGTGAACGCATTTGCGATGCCCGGCGGCAAAATTGGTGTGATGGAAGGCATCATGAAGGCGGCGCAGAACCAGCATCAGTTGGCTGCCGTGATTGGCCACGAAATCGCGCATGTAACACTCGAGCATTCCGATGAACGAGCGTCGCGCGGCAAATTGTCGAATGTCGGCATCCAGGTCGCGGCCGTGTTGCTCGGCGGCGGTCACTCAGGTGCGACGTACACGGCCTACGAGGCACTAAACCAGGGTGCTGCCTTTGGCATCATGCTGCCGTTTGGTCGTAAGCAGGAAAGTGAAGCCGATGTCATCGGACTGCAATACATGGCAAAGGCAGGCTTCGATCCGCGCCAGGCGGTCCCGCTTTGGCAGAATATGACGGAACAGAGCGGCGGCAAAGAGCCGGCGGAATTTACTTCCACACACCCCTCAAGCGAGCGCCGGATCGAGGACCTCATTAACCAGTGGAGTGAGACGCTGCCCCTGTACAACGAGGCACTGGAAGCCGGTCGTCAGCCGAACTGCATAGCGCCCGGAACGACAAACGCCGATAAGCAATAGCGAAAAAGTTCTGTAATTCTGCGAAAATAGTGCCCTCGACTATGAGGCCCACTTTGTGAAATACCCGATTGAGAATATTCGTCGCGCTGCGGCGATCCCGGCGCTGTTGCTGCTGAGCGGCTGTACGACGTTCAACGAGTACTGGGCAAACCAGCACAAGACGGCGGAGCCGGAATCGACACCGGTTGCCGAGCGACCGATCGAAGACCCACTGCCTGTAAACGATTTCGAGCTGGTATCGCCTGAGCAATCGGTGGTTGGCGAGCTGCAGGTCGTGCTGGCACGCGACGAAGATACTTTCTCGGACCTGGCGCGTGCATACGGGCTTGGTTACGACGAGTTGCTTGCGGCAAACCCGGGCATTGATCCATGGCTGCCGGGTGCGGACACGCCTATTTTGCTGCCCACGCAGTTTGTCTTGCCGCCGGGTATTCGTGAAGGTGTGGTGCTGAATATCGCATCAAAGCGCTTGTTCTATTTTCCGTCGGTGGCCGAAGGGGAGACCGCCGTGGTCAAGACCTATCCCATTGGCATCGGCCGAGTCGGTTGGGAAACCCCGTTGGGGAAAACAACCGTGGTTGCCAAGGCGGTCGATCCGGTCTGGTATGTACCGCAGTCCGTCCGCAGGGAACATGCCGAAATGGGCGACCCGTTGCCATCGGTGGTGCCGGCCGGTCCGGATAATCCGCTCGGTTCGCGTGTCCTCAAGCTCGATATTCCCGGATATCTGATTCATGGTACGAACCAGCCATACGGGGTCGGCATGCGCGTCAGTCATGGCTGTGTACGTCTGTACCCCGAAAATATCGAATATCTGTACGAGCTGGTCGATATTGGCGAGAAGGTGCAGATCGTCAATGAACCCTATCTGCTCGGCGAGTTCGACGGTGACCTGGTTTTCGAGGCGCATGCGCCGTTGCAGGACGATCCGGTCAACCCCGAAGAACGGCTCAACGACTTGATCGCCGCTTTTGGCAAAGCAGCGGGCAAAGAGCTTGACGCTGAACACGAAGAAAACATTCGGGCGATCAGTGATGTCGCCAATGGTGTCCCCGCTCTCGTCGGGAAAGGCACGACGCACGATCCCATGCTGTTTGCCCGTCGGGTGCATAACATCGTCACGGAGGACCCAAACGCCCCAAGCCTGACAGAAGTTCGGGAAATGATGGACGAGGCCGAGGCGGAAGCTGAAGAGGCGCTGGGCGAGAAAATGCCTGATGACCAGATTGCAGGCGACAATCCGGCAAGCGATCAGTCGTAATAGCGCAGAAACTCGTCCGGCAAAGCTGACTCGTTTGCAGGCCTTGCTGCAGTCACCGGCAATATCCTGGAATTGTGCGTATTCCAGAACACGACTTTGCGTCTCTTGAGGAATCCTGCTGCGGCATCGTGCAGCAACGCAGCCATCGCCTTGCCCGTGTAGGTGGTATCGAGCAGCAGATCCAACTGCTCGCGGGCATAAGCAATCGCCCGGTCTGCCGCGGGCGTTGAGCGCGCATACCCATCGCCGAAAAACTCATCGCGAAATACGAGCTTACATCGCCGGTCGATATCCGCCGGAACCGCGTTATCCAGCCGTTGTAGCATGATTGCCGTTTTGCTTATGAGTCGCTGCATCGCGTCGGGGTTGGCAACAAACTCATGCGTAACCCGAATCGCATGCACTTCCGTGTCGACATTGGCCAACGCCAGGCCAAGCGCCAGGCCAGCCGCCGTACCCATAGTGCCATTTGCGACATACAAGCGGTCCGGCATCGGCTCCCCGGACGACCGCAACTGCTCGATCATCTCCAGCGCAGCATTGACGAACCCGACTACACCCAGCCAGCAAGAGCCGCCCATCGGTATGACCCAGCAGTGCCGGTGTTGCAACGAATTGCGCATTGTCGCAACCCGGCTATGACGACTGCCGCCGAACCGCACGATCTCGGTCGCGTTACGCGGGTGCATGTTTAACGCCACCGGCGCTTTTGGTGCTCTGGCCTGGTGTGACAGCAGGCAAGTGCAGTCGAAGCCATGCACTTTGGCAAACAATGCCGTTGCCAGGGCATGGTTGGATGCGACGGTGC
>Ga0102946_1000906_pt1 | contig 10189 bp, 9 predicted proteins | sample SalPon2A_A_D1_MG_FD_78209 | JGI IMG/M metagenome (GOLD analysis project Ga0102946, IMG submission 78209) | Soil microbial communities from South San Francisco under conditions of wetland restoration - Salt Pond MetaG R2A_A_D1_MG | ecosystem: Environmental > Terrestrial > Soil > Wetlands | place... | reverse complement strand
TTAATCGTAATCCGATAATCATGGACGGCAAAGTGGTAGGGACGATATCCGTCTTCCAGGACATTTCTGAATACGAGGCCCTGATTTCAAACCTGCAGGGCTACCAGACCCTGCACCGCGAACTGGAGGCCATATTCGAATCATCGCAGGACGGGCTCTTTATTACTGACAGCCATGCAAGAACCATCCGGATCAATCACGCCTACGAGAGGATTACCGGCCTGTCAAGGAAATCCCTGCTAGGCAGAAACATGAGAGATCTTGTCGATGAGGGCGTATTCGACTATTCAGTTACACTGAAGGTTCTGCTTAAAAAATGCCAGGTGTCCATGTTGCAGAGTATTAAAGGTGGCAAGCAGGTCATCGTCACGGGTACGCCGATATTCGATGCTGACGGCAAGATCGAGCTAATCGTCAACAATGTAAGGGATATTACCGAACTTTATCTCCTCAAGGAAGAGCTTGAGGACAGTCGTCTGCTGAGCAACCGCTATTACCAATCGATCATCGAACGGGAAGAAATGGACCAGATGTTCAAGGACATCGTGGTCAAGAGTAACGAGATGATCAAGGTTGTACATCGGGCAGTCAAGGTTGCCAGTTGGGATACATCAGTCCTGATTCGAGGAGAATCCGGCACTGGCAAGTCAATGCTGGCTAGGGCCATTCACCAGATGAGCGCCCGCAAAGAATTTCAGTTCGTGAAGATCAACTGCGGCACGATCCCCGAATCTCTAATCGAAAGCGAACTGTTCGGTTACGAGAAAGGCGCTTTTACCGGGGCGTCGGAGGAGGGAAAAGCCGGGTTGATAGAGGCAGCTAAGAGTGGCACGCTCTTTTTGGATGAAATCGGCGAGCTCAAACCTGATCTCCAGGTCAAGCTTTTAGAAGTAATCGAGGAGAAAACGTTCACCAGGGTTGGAGGAACCAAGCGACTGCAGGCGGATGTCAGGATTATCGCTGCCACACACCGCAACTTGAAAGAAATGCTACGCAACGGCCAGTTCCGCGAAGACCTTTTCTACCGTCTGAGCGTAGTACCAATAGATATCCCCCCATTGCGCGAACGTAGTGAGGATATTCCACCCTTGATCAACCGGTTTTTCAAAGAGTTCAACAAAAGACACGACACCCGGAAGCGACTCTCCTTCGGCGTGTCGAATTACCTCCAGCACTATTCGTATCCTGGCAATGTTCGTCAACTGCTGAATCTCCTTGAGCAGATGGCAGTCATGTCTGATAAGGAGACAATCGATGTGGAGGATCTGCCTTCGGAATTGACCGGCATTTCCTACCTGGGTCAGACTCCTGAGAAAAAAGGTCTCCTGCTCAAGGAGGCCATGGACGCCCTGGAAAAACAGATGCTCACGGACGCCTTAAGTGAACACCACACCGAAAGAGCCGCTGCCGAGTCATTGGGCATTCACACATCGACCCTCTGGCGCAAGGCGAGCAAACACGGCATCAAGTGACATTGCAATAATGCAATCGCATCGCATAAGTGCAATGTTCCCTCAGTAAGTTGCCGTAAATCATACCGAATCCTAACTAAAACCAGCTAAAACACACCCCAAACCATTGCAGAAATGCAACGATTCAATCTCGTCCAATTCGAATCAAATACGATTTATCACACAATATCAGATAGTTAAGGATAAATATAAAGTCTGGCATGTGCCTTGCTAAAATATCGTTCTATAACTTCTTCTCCCCATATTGACTTTGCATGTAAGCAAGATAGGCTTGAATCGATATTCAAGACGGATAACTCACGGGCTCAGGCCACAACTCACCTTAAAGGAGGACAAAATGGTAAAAGCAAGAAATCCAAAGAAGCGCTTCATGTATTACCTATCGATAGGTCTGCTCGGCTTTGTCTTAAATGCCTTTTTCTGTTTTGGAACGCCAGCAACAGTAAGGGCAGAAGACGCAACCTTCAAGGTCGGCCTGGTCACCTTCCTTTCCGGTGGCGCTGCCGGGCCGTTCGGTGTGCCGGCACGCAATGCAGCTGAATTGATGGTCGAAGCGATCAACAATGGAACAGTCCCTGCCCCATATAACTCCAAGGGCTTTGCCGGCATAAACATCGAACCGACGATAATCGATGAAGCGGGCGGCGGCACCAAACAGGTCGGTGAATTCCGTAATCTCGTTCAGCGCAAAAACGTCGATGCAGTCATTGGGTACATTTCCAGTGGTGACTGTTTGGCTATTGCGCCGGTCGCCGAGGAACTCAAGGCCCTGACGGTTTTTTTCGACTGCGGAACACCACGCATTTTTGAAGATAATACTTATAAGTACGTTTTTCGTACCGGCCCGACATCGACCATGGACAACGTAGCGGCTGCCCGCTATGTCCTTGATCTGAAACCTGACCTCAAATCAGTTGCCGGCGTCAATCAGAACTACGCATGGGGCCAAGATTCATGGAAGGACTTCAAGGATTCGTTGGCGGTGCTAAAACCAAGCGTAGAAGTCAAAACAGAACAGTTTCCGAAAATCTATGCAGGTCAGTACGGCTCGGAAATCTCGGCCTTGATGGTCAAAGGGCCGGAAATAATCCATTCGAGTTTCTGGGGTGGCGATATGGAAGGCCTGGTCCTGCAAGGGGCTGCACGCGGCCTCTACGACGCCCATACCGGCCTGTTTACTTGTGGCGAGACCGCCATGTTTAGATTGGCCGATCAGATCACTGAAGGCACCATCATAGGCGGTCGTGGACCTTTTGGTGTTTATGCTCCCGACAACGAGTTGAATAGTTGGTTTCGCGAGAACTACATGGCTCGCTTCGCGACTCCACCGACCTATCCCTCCTACAAGATGGCGCAGGCCTTGCTCGGGCTGAAAACCGCCGTTGAAAAGGCCGCTGCCGGCAAGAACGAAAAACCGGACAAAGAGTCGATTATCGCAGCGTTTGAAAACTTGGAGTTCGAGGCGCCAAGCGGTACCGTACGCATGGCTCTTGGCAATGGGCACCAAGCTGTTCAAGATATGTTTTATGGCCAGTTCACCAACAAAAGCGGCAAACCCGAAGTTTACAATGTAAAGCGTTACCCGGCTGAATGTGTCAACCCGACGGACGGAGTAACAAGCTCCGAATGGATCTCGACATCCCTGAAAAACACCCCCTGCAAGTAATTTAATGACTGCTGGAGGCGGCAAACGTCTCCAGCAGCACTAAAGCAAGCGACAGACAATGATATGGACACAGCTCTGGTTATTCTGATTGACGGCTTGATATATTCGTCCTGGCTCTTCATCGTGGCTGTCGGATTGACCCTGATCTATGGGGTTATGAAGATACTCAACCTAGCACACGGCAGCCTTTATGCCATCGGTGCATATACGTCCGCGTCACTGGTCGGCTGGTACTTCAGCACCGGGTATTTCCCGTGGGCCGGCTTTGCTCTGTTCATAGGCGCTGCCATTCTAGCAGGAATGCTGACCGGATTTATTATCGAACGTGGTCTGTTGCGGTTTATGTATGGGCGGGATGAAGTCGTCATGATCCTTGTGACTTATGGGATTTTGCTGATCTTGGAAGATGTAATCAAGCTTCTCTGGGGAGTAGATGCCTATTTTGCTTATCAACCCTATTCGATGCTTGGGAGAATCCGCCTTTCTGGTATTTCCTTTGCCGGCTACGACCTATCGTTGATCCTGGTTGCTGGTCTGGTCGGCTTCGCACTTTGGTACGCGCTGAATCAAACGCGCCAGGGGAAGCTGTTAAGGGCTGTCATCCATGACAGCGAGGTAAGCCAGGCAATGGGGATCAACGTTTCAAGAGTGTTCGTGGTTACTTTTGTCATCGGTAGTGCCTTGGGCGCTCTGGCCGGCGGATTGACGGCACCTGCCCTTTCCGTTGCTCCGGGTATTGGTATTGAAGTCATTATCCTTGCCTTTGCGGTCGTGGTGATCGGCGGCCTCGGAAGCGTTGGCGGTGCGGCCATCGGATCTTTACTAGTCGGCATCTGTCGCGCACTGGCAGTTCACACCTATCCGCAATTAGAATTATTCGTGATTTACGGCGTCATGGCCATGGTTTTATCAATCCGGCCACAAGGCTTGTTCGTTACCGCTACGGCAAGGAAGATATGATGCTGATTACAGACACAACATCACGAAACCTCTGGATTGCGATGTGTGTATTCCTCTTGATGACCTTTATCATTCCGAACTGGCTAGGGTTTCTCACTACCGTCGCCCTGGCCAAAGGGTTGGTTGTTCTGGGCTTGGCCATGTTGATGCGAACCGGCTTAGTCTCCTTCGGTCAGGGTCTTTATTACTGCCTCGGTGGATACGTCGTCGGAATTGCCGGAACGCAATTAGGAATAACCGACGTGATCATACTTCTTGCCATCACTATTATTTCGGCCATTATGATCAGTCTCCTTCTGGGACTGTTGCTGTGCCGCTACCGGGAAATCTTCTTCGCTATGCTGACAATGGCCTTTTCGATGATTCTTTATGGTATTCTGGTAAAGTCGGAAGTCTTGGGCAGCACTGACGGCTTTAATATCGAACCGGCCAGTCTTATGGGCTGGCATCCTGCAATTGAAAGCCTCGGCACTTGGGTCTACATGTTCACAGTCGTGCTCACGTTCCTTATCCTCCAGTGCATTCACCGTTATTTCAAATCTCCCCTCGGCTTCACAGGCAAAGCCATCCGTGAAAATGAGATTCGGGTCGAGTATCTAGGCATCTCTCCTAAAAAAGTCATCCTGCTGAAATATGTTATTGCGGCAGTGTTGGCTTCCGTCGGTGGTGCGCTCACTGCTATGGTTGCCGGGCATGTCGACCCGGAGATGGCTTTCTGGACGACTTCTGGCGAATTTGTCTTTATCGCCCTTCTCGGTGGGATCACTCATGTTGCGGCTCCCATCGTCGGTGCGATCATTTTTGAAATTATCCGGACATTTGCCTTTGACCTTGCCCCATATAGCTGGCAAATGATTCTCGGGGCAGCCCTGCTGTTAATCATATTCTTTCTGCCAAACGGCCTATGGTCACTTTTGCCGGCCCAAAGAAACGGAGGTCAACTGTAGTGGCTATCTTGGAGACAAAGGGCCTCTCGAAGACCTTTGGAGCTGTGACGGCGGCAGCCGATATCAATGTTGTTATCAATGAAGGTGAAATTGTCGGTGTAATCGGTTCAAACGGTGCCGGCAAGACCACGTTCATCAATATGGTAACAGGCTACCTGAAGCCGAGTGAAGGCACCATATTATATCGGAACAGAAACATTACCGGATTGTCTCCCCGTCAAATTACGCGGGTTGGAATTTGCCGATCTTTCCAGATAGCACAGCTTTTCCCTGAATTAACTGCCTTAGAGAACATGGCAATAGCCTTTAGGTTATTGGAAAACAGGCGTCTGGGTGGATTCGCACCGCTCCTTACCGAGGAATCAGTCAACCGAGCCATCCAGGAACTTAAAGAGTACGGAATCGAGGAATACTCCGATGCTGTCGTTGCGACGCTACCTCAGGGAGTGCGAAAACTGCTCGACATAGCCATGGCCTTGGCGGGTCAACCAGCCCTCTTGCTGCTTGACGAACCGACCAGCGGGGTGGCGGTTGACGAGAAGTTTGCCCTGATGGACACCGTCATGAAAGCAGTTAATCGTACAGGTGCAGCAACCCTGTTTGTTGAACATGACATGGAAATCATTGAACGGTATGCCACAAGAGTGATCGCTTTCTATGATGGAAGCATCATCGCCGACGCTCCAACAGCCGAAGCCATGGTTAATCCTGATGTAAAAGAATATATTATCGGTGCCGAACTGCACAGGCAACCAGAAGAAAGCCTGGATAATGCTTGAAATCAAAAATCTTTCTGTAAACATAGAGAAAACACCCGTTCTTCGTGATGTCTCGCTACATCTTGGTAAAGGTGAAATTGCCGGATTGATCGGACGGAACGGCGCGGGGAAAACAACCCTTCTTAGAGCAACCATGGGGCTTTTGCCCGCTACCTCAGGCTCCATTACGTTTAACGGCCAGGATATTATCGGCACACCGGCGCATCGACGTGTCCGGGAACACATTGGTTACATGCCCGAGGATCGCCGCCTGATCCCCGAACTCAGTGTCGAGGAAAACATCCTGGTCCCCGCCTGGTCGAGCAAATTTCCCGAACAGGAAGCCAGACTCTCCTGGGTTTACGAACTGATGCCAGAAGTGGCCGGGTTCTCTTCCCGCCGAGCCCTTCAGTTAAGCGGCGGACAACAGAAACTTGTCGCGTTGGGGAGGGCTCTGATGTGCGGTACCCGCCTTCTCCTGCTCGACGAACCATTTGAGGGGATCGCCCCTGCCCTTTCCCGTCGTCTGGTAGAGGTTCTGCATACGTTGAAAACAAAGGGGCAGTCTATCTTACTCTCCGAATCAGATTATACCCATTCGGCGGGACTGGTCGACAAGGTGTTTGTCATTGAACGTGGGCAAGTAAACGAAAAGGAATTTTCTAGAACTGTCAACATTCGCTGAACGACGATAAGTTACCCAGGGGAGGACACTTATGAACAACTTCACTTTTCAAACTACCGGCACCATAATCAACGAAACTGGTGGCACGGCCCGGCTAGGAGAGATCGCTGCTGGAGCAGGCATGAAGAGGGTTCTACTTGTTACAGACCCTGGAATTGCCAAAGCAGGTCTGGTGGACAAGGCGAAGAGCGGCTTGGATTCCGGGAGCCTGGAGGTTGCAATCTTTTCCGAGGTCATGCCGGAGCCCCCCGTGGCAAATGTTATGGCGGCACTCGAGTTGTCGAAAGAATTTAGAGCAGATGGGGTGATCGGCTTTGGCGGCGGGAGCTCAATGGATGTCGCCAAGCTGGTCGCTTTTCTGACTCTTTCCAGCCAGACCTTGCCAGAAATTTACGGGGTAGGACTAGCCAGGGGAAAGCGTTTGCCTCTCATTCTTGTATCAACGACAGCTGGGACCGGATCCGAAGTGACCCCAATCGCAATTGTGACAACGGAAACGGACGAGAAAAAAGGGATTGTCTCCCCAATTCTGCTGCCGGACATCGCACTGCTTGATGCGGAATTGACAACCGGTCTTCCTCCCAGGGTGACAGCAATGACCGGGATCGACGCAATGGTGCATGCAATAGAAGCCTATACGAGCAAGCTCAGAAAGAATGCTATTTCAGACGTTCTGGCACGACAGGGGCTGAAACTCCTGTACGAGAATATCGGCAGGGCGGTCGAAGCCGGCACCGATATCGAAGCCCGTGAAAAAATGCTTGTAGGAGCCCTGTTGGCAGGGCAGGCATTTGCCAATGCCCCTGTCGCTGCCGTACACGCTCTGGCCTATCCGATAGGTGGTCAATTTCACGTCCCTCACGGTTTGAGCAACTCACTTGTATTGCCTCATGTTATGCGTTTCAATTTGCCCATTGCCAGCAAACAGTATGCTGAATTAGCACGCGATCTTTTAGGTGAGCAAAAAACGAAAAGCGACCTTGCTACGGCCATGGAGCTTATCACAGCACTCGAAAAATTAATCTCTGACGTTGGCTTGGAATCCAGGTTGAGCGAAGTCGGCATTGGTGAAGCCGCCCTCCCCAGGATGGCGCAAGACGGGATGCTACAGACCCGCCTCCTGGTGAACAATCCCAGAGAGGTGAGCTATGAAGACGCACTCCAGATTTACAAAGACGCATTTTAGGATATTATTCGAACAACAGATGAGAGCCTATACATCAAAAATTTAAAGGACGATTTTCAATGACTTTAAAACTAAAAGACCAGTCACTGTTTCGGCAACAATGCTACATTAATGGGGAGTGGACGGATGCGGACAGCAGCGAAACGCTGACTGTGACCAATCCAGCGTCCGGTGAAAAAATCGGAACCGTTCCCAGGATGGGCGAAATCGAAACCCGTCGTGCCATTCAGGCCGCATATGATGCGCTACCCGCCTGGCGTGAGAAGACCGCCCAGGAAAGATCAAAGGTCCTCCGAAGGTGGTACGAACTGCTGATGGAGAATCAGGAAGACCTGGCAATCTTGATGACTGTTGAACAGGGAAAACCGATCGTTGAATCACGAGGTGAAATTGCCTACGCAGCCTCCTTCATCGAGTGGTTTTCTGAGGAGGGGAAACGGGTCTATGGTGATATTATCCCTCCGCATCAGAGCGACAAGCGGATCGTGGTCATCAAAGAACCGATAGGGGTCTGTGCGGCTATCACGCCATGGAATTTCCCTGCCGCAATGATCACCCGAAAAGCCGGTCCGGCTTTAGCCGTCGGATGCCCAATGGTTGTTAAGCCTGCATCGGCAACTCCATATTCCGCGCTGGCCCTTGCTGAACTCGGTGAGAGAGCAGGCATACCGGCCGGAATCTTAAGTATCGTCACGGGTTCGTCCGGAGCCATCGGGGGAGAAATGACCTCCAATGAGCTGGTGAGAAAAGTGACGTTTACGGGATCTACGGAAGTTGGCAAAAAACTGATATCCGCCTGTTCGAATACAGTCAAAAAAGTCTCGATGGAATTGGGTGGGAATGCTCCATTCATCGTCTTTGACGATGCTGACCTTGATGCCGCAGTCGAGGGTGCCATGATTTCCAAGTATCGCAACACGGGTCAAACCTGTGTTTGTACGAACCGATTTCTGGTTCAGGAAGGCGTCTATGACGCTTTTGCGGACAAATTCGCTGCTGCCGTTAGTAAAATGAAAGTGGGAAATGGCCTAGAGAATGAAGTACAGCAGGGTCCGCTCATCGACATGAATGCACTGGAGACAGTTGAAGAACATATTGGCGATGCTCTGAGCAAAGGCGCCGAACTCCGTTTGGGTGGCAAGCGCCATGCGTTAGGCGGAAGCTTTTTTGAACCGACCGTGCTGATTAATGCAACCGCCGATATGCATATTGCTAAAGAGGAAACGTTTGGTCCAGTAGCTCCTCTTTTTAGGTTTAAGACTGATGAGGAAGCAATCAAAATGTCCAATGATACGGAATTTGGCCTTGCCTCCTATTTTTACACGCAAAATCTGGCTCGGGCCTGGAAGGTCAGCGAGGCCCTTGAGTACGGTATGGTCGGCGTCAACACCGGGCTGATTTCTACAACCATCGCTCCATTTGGTGGTGTCAAAGAATCCGGTCTCGGTAGAGAAGGATCAAAGTACGGTATCGAAGACTATCTTGAAATCAAATATATTTGTATGGGTGAAATCAAATAATGAAAGCTGATCAAGAGCTGTATTCAAATGCCCAGTAAACCAACACGGTCTGAATATAAAGTGTTCTATCCAGTCATCACCAGGTGGAAGGATAACGACATATACGGTCACATCAACAACGTCGAATATTACTCATTTTTTGATTCAGTATTAAATCTGCACCTGATCAAGAACAGAGTCTTGAATATTCATGAATCGAAGATTGTTGGTTTTGTGGTTAATTCAGGCTGCACATATCTCTCTCCGGTTAAATATCCTGATGCCCTTGAAGCTGGCTTGAGGGTTGAAGAGCTGGGGAAAAGCTCGACAAAATACGGTCTCGCCATCTTTAAAAATGGCGAAGACGACGCCTCTGCTTTTGGACATGTGGTCCATGTTTTCGTCGATCGCACAACGAACAAATCGGTTCCGATCCCTGAAAATATCCGTGATATATTGACGGACATTTCCCATTGACGACCGGTTGTGAAAAACTGAAAGGACAAACAATGCCCTACGTTAATGTCAAAATAACCAGAGAAGGAGCCTCTGTTGAACAAAAAGCAAAGCTGATCAGAGGGATAACCGATTTGCTGGTCGACACACTTGGGAAGAATCCCGCAACAACCGTTGTAGTTATAGAAGAGGTTGACACCGACAACTGGGGGATTGGCGGGCAAACCGTCACGGAAAGAAGAAAACAACAATAATACAAAGAGCAATAATAATGAACCGAACCATTCAGAAGACCGTCAATAATATTCGTAAAGTTATGGGAAATGACTTTGGGAAATAAGATCATAAGACGACGTCATACGGGACAGAAACGGCCCTTCCAGAAATCACTGGAAGGGCCGTTCTGCGAGAAATTTGCGAAAAACTTCCCAATTCGTTGGCTACCAACTGTATGACCTGCCCCACCCAAAAGGTCCACTTCGAATGTTAGTGTAGCGCAACTTTATTCGGTTCCAAAGCCGTTGTCTGAAAAGGTAGCGGCTTTATTGTTTCCGGTGCAG
>Ga0102946_1000905_pt1 | contig 10199 bp, 10 predicted proteins | sample SalPon2A_A_D1_MG_FD_78209 | JGI IMG/M metagenome (GOLD analysis project Ga0102946, IMG submission 78209) | Soil microbial communities from South San Francisco under conditions of wetland restoration - Salt Pond MetaG R2A_A_D1_MG | ecosystem: Environmental > Terrestrial > Soil > Wetlands | place... | reverse complement strand
GTCCATGGCCACCGCGACTTCAGCAATCGCCTGGTTGAAGTCCGGAATGATTTCGCGCGCATTCGGTTCACAGTTGGTGACCCAATCATAGGAAGTTGCCAGTACAAAATGCAGATTGGGGTCTTCGGCCCGCATGGCCTCAATCATCTCAGGCAGGCGGACCCGCAAAATGCTCGGTGCGCCATTACCAGCGAAGCATATATCCAGAGAGCTTTTCCAAAGCACCACATGAGGGCGGTTATGGCGGATTAATGTGTCTGCATTTAAAACCATGCCACCAATATCCAGAGTTCGATTTCCTTCGTGGTCGGGGTCCATTTCCCCGAAGCGCGGATACAGGCCGGCATCGAATCCACTCGTCGTCTGATTCCTGCCAACGAAGTCGACATTGAACCCCGCGTCTACCAGCAGAAACCAAAGGTCATACCGATAAGAGATATACGGGGCGGAGCCTCCGGTATCGCTGTCTCCGAGCGGCATGATCCTGATGCTGTTGGCTGGAGAATTTTGCGCCACCAGCATAAGTGCCATCACAAAGACCAGCCTCACAACCCAATTCCGACCCATGTTGTACTCCCGCACCAAGCGAAATCACATCAGGCTTGAGGGTAGAAAAAGACCTGTCAGCAAAAACGAATTGAAGACGAAATCTTCACTAAATCAACACGAAGAGCGCTTCGAGCTGGTGATAAAATGAAACGGAGGTCCAATTTTGGATAGATGGAGTCCAACATGTTTAGAAACTCAGCTTTTGTAGTCGCATTCATATTGCTCCTGACCTCAAACACCCTTGCAGATCAGACTGACCCCGAATTCGCCATGCAGGATGTCAGAGAATTCGTCGAGGCAATGGGTTTTGTCGAGAACCGCGGCCTGGATATTTCGAAAGGCATCGAGTCCTCTAGCGGGCTGTGGAGAATAGTGATCGAGGAAGGTGAGGGCCCAAAGCCCAGGTCGAGGAATTCCGTTACAGTCCACACAACCGGCTGGCTGGCAGATGGGACGAAGTTCTGGTCTTCCCGTGACGGTGAAGGAGAGGCACTGGTCAACAAAGTCACGGGCTTTGTGCCGGGCTTCACGGAAGGTCTGCGGACGATGAGTGCCGGGGGCACGTCATTGTTTGTTTTGCCAGGCAGCCTGGGCTATGGCCCCGGCGGGAATCCAGGCGCAGGTATTCCGCCAAATGCAACATTGATTTTTGAGATCGAACTCATCGCCATCGAAGAATAGACTTCGCTGCCGGCCCGTGTAACCGCTGCTGTTCAATGGAGATTTCTGTTTGAATCAGGTTGGCTGCAAGATTGTCAAAAACCGGGTTCCGCCACCACTCTGGATGGTCCTGACTGGTGCGCTGATGTGGCTGGTCGACAGAGTTACCCCTGCCTTCCACTTTTCCGTTCCTTATCTTGTTGAGACACGAACCCTGGTTACCCTGGTCGGTGTTGCCTTCGTTGTGGTTGCCATCATTCAGTTTGCAAAACTCAAGACCACGGTGAATCCACTGGAACCGCATAAGTCGACCAGCCTGTCCACTGATGGTGTTTACCGGATTACCCGAAATCCCATGTACCTGGGACTGGCCATCATGCTACTCGGCTGGGGCATCCACCTGGGCAATCCACTGAACCTGGTTTGTATTACCGGATTCATGGTCCTGATCACGAAATGGCAGATCAAACCCGAAGAGGCCGCATTACGCGACCTCTTTGGAAAAGAATTTGACGATTACTGTAGGCGGGTGCGACGCTGGATCTAGCGACCTATTCCAGGTCGAGGAAGCTCCGCAGCTGCTCCGATCTTGTTGGATGACGCAGCTTTCGAAGCGCCTTGGCTTCAATCTGACGAATACGCTCACGGGTCACGTCAAACTGTTTGCCCACTTCTTCAAGCGTATGGTCGGTGTTCATGTCGATGCCAAACCGCATCCGCAGAACCTTGGCTTCGCGTGGCGTAAGACCGCCCAGCACGCCCTGAACGGTTCCCGTCAGGCCGGTGCCAGTGGCTGATTCAACCGGAGATGCAATGTTGGCATCCTCGATGAAGTCGCCCAGGTGCGAATCCTCGTCATCGCCAATTGGTGTTTCCATGGAAATGGGTTCCTTGGCGATTTTGAGCACCTTGCGAACCTTGTCTTCCGGCATTTCCATCCGCTCTGACAATTCTTCCGGTGTCGGTTCGCGGCCCATCTCCTGGAGCATCTGCCGCGAAATGCGGTTGAGCTTGTTGATGGTCTCGATCATGTGAACCGGAATACGAATGGTCCTGGCCTGGTCAGCAATTGAGCGGGTGATGGCCTGGCGAATCCACCAGGTGGCGTAAGTTGAGAACTTGTAGCCGCGACGGTATTCAAACTTGTCCACCGCTTTCATCAGGCCGATGTTGCCTTCCTGGATCAAATCCAGGAACTGCAGACCACGGTTGGTGTATTTCTTGGCGATCGAAATCACCAGGCGCAGGTTAGCCTCAACCATTTCTTTCTTGGCACGGCGAGCCTTGGCCTCACCAATGGACATGGCACGATTGATGTCCTTGAGTTCGGCAATGGTAATCATCGCGTTCTCTTCAATTTGTCCCAGTTTTTTCTGGATCGCACGTATTTCAGGTGCACGTTCTTTCAGAGCCGCCACCCATTTCTGTTTGCCCTTGAGAATCGGCGTCAACCAGCGGGTATCGGCTTCGTTTTCAGAGAAGCTCTTGATGAAGATGGTTTTTGGCATCTTCGCTTCGAAAACTGCCAGCCTGAGAATCAGTCGCTCCAGGTCACGGGTACGGGAAATCGTATAACGCAGGCGATCAACAAGATGGTCAACCATGCGCGCCGGGTACTTGATGCGCAGGAAGATATAGGACATATCCTCGCGCACCTGCTCAATGCTCTTGTGTTCAGGGCCGTGCTTTTCGTGAAGCTGAAGGAATTTCTGGAACAGCTTTGCCAGTTCTTCGAATTTGGCCTGCACCTCTTCCAGGTCAGGACCGGTGGGTCCTGTATCTTCTTCTTTTTCCGCGGCCTTCGCCTTGGGGTCAGCCTTGCCACCTGCCTTGGCAGGTTTTGGCGGTGTCGGGATTTCCTGCTTTGCCAGTTCGACAGGATCGATGAAATCAATCATGACCTCGGTCAGCCTCTGATTGCCGTCAGCGTAAAGGTCGTATTCCGAAAGCAAAGTGGCGTATGTGCCAGGGAACCTGGAAAGTGCTGCATGTACCTGCAACAAGCCTTCTTCGATGCGCTTGGCAATCGAGATTTCACCTTCGCGGGTCAGCAGTTCAACCGTACCCATCTCGCGCATGTACATGCGAACCGGGTCCGTGGTGCGGCCAATTTCAGTCTCGACTGCAGCAAGCGCCGCCGCAGCTTCTTCGGCCGCGGTTTCATCATCATCAGATGCTGCGTCTTCGTCATTCAGGATCAGGGAATCTGTTTCCGGTGCAACTTCATGCACCTTGATCCCCATATCGTTGATCATGTTGATGATGTCTTCGATCTGTTCCGGATCGACAATGTCATCGGGTAAATGATCATTAACCTGGGCGTAGGTCAGGAAGCCCTGTTCCTTGCCTTTGGTGATGAGATCCTTGAGTTGGGATTGCTGGGTTTCGTTCATAATTATTTATCAACTATAGTCGAAGACGTTTATTTCGGCGATGCGTTACAGATTGATCGCCCCTTTTATTGCTCAATTCCGGCTTAACGACCACCGAGAATGGCTTTCAGTTTTTCACGTTTTTTTTGCAGCGAGATAAATTCGGCACGCTGCGTTTCATTTTGTTCCGAAATACGGGGCATTGAACCCAGGTTGTCATCCAGCCACGCTAACTCCAATGCAGTCAGCGAATCTGTAAATTCCCTGGCGTTCCTGTCCTCCGTTCCAGGCATTGCCCAGGTTGCCAAAGTCTGCAAATGGGCATGTGCCTCGTGCTCACGCCAGAGTTCTAGCAGCTGAGCCGTTGTCATATGGGGCCGTTTCCCACAAAACTCAACGAGTTCGAGCAGGATATCCATCCCCGGAAGCCGATTATCACCCAGACGCTCGATGTCCACCGAACCTGCAAGAGAAGGCTGCTGGACCAGGTGTGCCAGCGCCAATCGCATTGGCGTGCGCTTCTGGTTTGCCCTGGAAGGCTGAATTCGCTTGTCCCGGGTTGTCCTGACGCGGCCGTCACCAGGGGACAAACGATGCCCGGCAAGGCTTTCCAGCCGTTCAACCATCATTTCGCGGAACACACCTTCCGGAATTTTTTCAAGTTCCGGCCTGGCAAGTTCGATCAGTCGCGCACGACCATCAAGGGCGTTCATGTCTACCTGGCTGGTGAAATGGTCGAAAAAGAACTCTGACAAAGGCTGCGCCTGGTCGATTAAAGCACTGAAAGCTTCCACACCAGCGCTTCGCACCAGGCTATCCGGATCTTCGCCGTCAGGGAGAAACAGGAAGCGAGCCTGACGGCCCTCACGCAAACGTGGCAAAGAACCTTCCAGGGCACGCCAGGCCGCCTTTTGTCCGGCCCTGTCCCCGTCAAAGCAGAAAACAACTTCAGTCGACGCACGAAACAACGTTTCTGTTTGATCTGTGGTCGTTGCAGTGCCAAGCGTGGCAACAGCATATCGAATACCAAACTGGGCCAGGGCAACCACATCGGTGTAGCCCTCGGTCACCAGGATTCTGTCCAGTCGACCCTGCTTGCGCCTGGCCAGGTACAGGCCATAAAGTTCACGGCCCTTATGGAACAATTCTGTTTCGGGCGAATTCAGATACTTGGGGCCATCATCATCGAGCGCGCGGCCGCCAAAAGCGATCACCCGCCCACGTCGGTCATGTATCGGAAACATAATCCGATTCCGGAATTTATCGTAAACGCCCCGGTTTCCCTCGCTCAGCATTCCTGCTTTCTTTAACTGAGCACGTTTTTCATCGTCCGTGCCAAGCGCTTTGAGCAATCCATCCCAGCCATCAGGCGCGTAGCCAATGCCAAATTCGTGGGCGATTTCACCGGATAAACCCCTGTTTTTCAGGTACTCAATCGCTGGTGGATGTTCCTTGAGCCTTGCCACGTAATATTTCGCAGCAGCATCAAGAATTTCATAGAGCCCCGGTGAACGTGGCCTGGTGCGACCGGCCTCGCGCGGGACTTTCATGCCCGCCTGGCGGGCCAGTTCTTCTATTGCATCCGGAAATTCCAGACCTTCGTAGTTCATCATGAAACCGATGGCAGAGCCATGCGCTCCGCATCCGAAACAGTGATAGAACTGTTTCTGGGGACTCACGGTAAAGGATGGTGTTTTTTCGTCGTGGAAAGGACAACAGGCCTGGAATTCGCGACCGGCCCGCTTTAAGGGAACATGCTTTTCGACAACCTCAACTATGTCGACCCTGCCGAGCAGATCTTCGATAAAAGATTCGGGGATCAGCCCACTCAAGCGCTGAGTTTTTCTCTCACGGTCCGGCTGACCGCTTTCATGTCTGCCCGACCCTGTACCTTGTCTTTCAGAATGCCCATCACCGAGCCCATATCGCGCATGCTTTGGGCATCAACTTCGCTGATGGCCTCTTCGATCAGGCCGGAAAGCTCGTCAGCATCCAGTGGCTCAGGCATGTAGGCCTGCAAGACGCCCAGCTCGTAGGCTTCCTTTTTAGCCAGGTCATGCCTGCCCGCAGCTTCAAACTGTTCCAGGGACTCGCGGCGCTGTTTGCACATCTTGTCAATCACGCCCAAAACCTGAGTGTCATCAAGTTCAATACGCTCATCCACTTCACGCTGCTTGATTGCAGCAGTCAACATACGCAGGGCGCCAAGCTGCTCACGTTCCTGAGCGCGCATGGCGGTCTTAACGTCCTCGGAAATGCGTTCTTTTAATGACATGGTCACAACACAACCGTGATGAGCCACGGTATAAGCCTTGGTTTACGTCGGCCTGGGTTTAAGCCAGAAATTTCGTCAGGATTTGGACCCATGATTGATGAAAATCAGGGTTAACAGCAAATCTCAGCTGCTAGTACATCCTTTGACGACGCGTGACTTCACGTGACAGGCGGCGCGAATTACGCTTCACGGCAGCAGCCGCTTTGCGCTTGCGTTCCTGGGTCGGCTTTTCGTAATACTCACGGCGACGGGTCTCAGCTAGAATCCCGGCTTTTTCACAGGACCGCTTGAACCGGCGCAGCGCGTACTCAAAGGGCTCGTTTTCGCGAACTTTTACACTCGGCATTCGTTTTCACTCTTTCAAAATCAGTTTCATTCCTATCCTGGCTACCTCAATAGCCAAATAGGAGACGTAGCCGACTATTTTACCCCGCTTTCTGGTCCTGTTGCAAAGCCTTCAGATATATCCTGGGAGGATCATGTTTCATGCGAAGGCGACGTGACCACTTCGACGTGCATCGCCATACCCCGAAAGCGTTCTGTCAGGCGACCAGCGGACTGCATGAACACCGCCAAAAAACAGATTCTGGCCTCCCCAGGGTTCAACTTCATCAACCACAGACTCCAGCGCGGTCACGACCTCTTCTGAAAACCCTGACTCCATGCTCAACCGGGCTTTCTCCAGGTGCATGCGCGGTGCCTGGATGGCATCAGACAAGGACATCTGAAAGTCCACGAGATTGATCAGGACCTGGGTTACTGCACTGCGAATGCGATTCGACCCACCAGAACCGAGCGCCACGTAGCTGCCATCAGGCAGGTGAGCAACCACAGGGGACATCATCGAGGCCATTCGCATCCCCGGTTTCCAGTTGTAAAAACCCTGCGGATTGAGGTCTTCCTCGCCCAACATGTTGTTTAGCATGATATCGGTGCCCGGCAGGACGTAACCGCAACCCTCGCCATTGGATGTTGTCATGCTGGCCAGATCACCCTCGCGATCAGCAACACTGATATGGGTGGTTCCGCGGCTGAACAACTGTCCAACCGGTATGGCACGCCATCTCGCAATGACTTCAGGGTCGAGAAACTCCTCCATTCTTTGATCAGTACACCCTTTGTCGAGGCTGAATTCCCGCCGAATGCTGTTTGCACCATGCATGGCACGCAGCAAATCCGAAAGGTGGGTTTCAGAACCCCAATCTACCGTTGATTCTCTGAAGCGGCTGTTTTCAAGAAGATTCAAAGCGAAAGCAATCAGCCCGCCCCCCAATGAGGGTGGCGAATTGATGGCAATCTGCGCGCCGTGATAGCTGAAATCAACCGGGCGCCGTCGCTCCACGCGGTATGAATCAAGGTCTTTCAACGTTAGCTGGCCACCCAGTTCCGCGCAGTCTCGCACCAGTTGCTGCGCCAGGTCCCCGCGGTAAAAAACAACCTCCCCGTCTTCAGCAAGCCACTCAAGCGTGTCGGCAAGTTTCGCAAACTTCTGAATCTCTCCAGCCTTTAGCAGGGCAGATTCATCATCCGGAGAGGCATAAAGCTGATGCGCCTCCCTGGTGGCATCGTAAATTGGGCGAAGCACGTGCAGGACCTCGGCCTGGAATTCGTTGACCCTGACACCCTCGCGAGCCAGCTCAACCGCGGGTCTCACGATTTCTTTGATCGGCAGGCGACCCAGGTCACGGTGAACCGCAAACAGACCGGCCACCACGCCAGGCACCGCAATCGCGCCCATACCGATGTGAAATTCCTGCTGGGTCCAGCCAAAATCAGCAATAAACGGGTAGAAATCGATTTCGTCCTCGGGCCTGGGTTCCAGGGGGGTCTGGCAGAAGAAATCGTAGACCCGGGGCGTTTCTGTTTTTGGCTTGGCCACCAGGAATCCCCCGCCACCTAGGCTGACCAGCATCGGCTCAGCAACAGTCGCAGCGCACATGCCGGCCATGACCGCGTCAAACGCATTTCCGCCTTCCTCGAGTATTCGGGCGGCTGCATTGGATGTTTCCTTATGACCGGACGCAACCACACCCTTCTTGCCTGAAGCAGTTATAAGCCCCAAATCAGTCTCCCTGGATTGATTTTGTTTGCCGGGTGAAATCCCCGAATCACATCATCATATAAAATTTCACCAACCATAATTGGAAGGGATTGCTGGCATGCGGGTATTGGGCATTGAAACATCCTGTGATGAAACCGGGGTCGCCATCTACGATCAGCATCGTGGATTGCTTGCTCACGCGTTGTATTCACAGGCTGAAATCCATGCTGAATACGGCGGTGTGGTACCCGAAATTGCCTCCCGGGACCACGTACGTAAGCTTCTGCCTCTGCTGGATGCCTGTCTCGAGGAAGCGCAATGCGGTCGCGAAGAAATCGATGGTGTGGCCTACACCTCGGGCCCTGGCCTGATTGGCGCACTTCTGGTTGGCGCATCGGCAGGCCGCAGCCTGGCGTTCGCTCTGGATGTGCCCGCTGTTGGTGTACACCACATGGAAGGTCACCTGTTGGCGCCGTTGCTTGAGGAAGATCCTCCGGCCTTTCCGTTTGTGGCCCTGCTTGTGTCCGGCGGTCATACCATGCTGGTTGAGGTTGAAGAAGTAGGCCGGTATCGCCTGCTGGGTGAAACGCTTGATGATGCTGCAGGTGAAGCTTTTGACAAGACGGCCAAGTTGCTCAACCTGGGCTACCCGGGCGGACCAAAGCTTGCCAGGGCAGCGCTTGATGGCAACCCTGGTCGATTTCACTTTCCCCGACCCATGACTGACAGGCCAGGACTGGATTTCAGTTTCAGTGGCCTGAAGACGCACACCCGAACGCTTTGGGAAAAACATCCGGACGATACCCGGGATCAAGAGCTGGTTCAGGATATTGCCGCCGGTTTTCAGCAGTCAGTGGTTGATACACTCGCAATCAAATGTCGCAGGGCAATGAAACAGACAGGGCACAAAGCCCTGATCATCTCTGGTGGCGTGGGCGCAAACCTCGAGCTTCGAAAGAAACTCAGGCTGGATGGCGAAAAGCACGGCTGGGCGGTGTCTTATCCGCGAATCGAATTTTGTACCGACAACGGCGCCATGATCGCTTTCGCCGGGCACTTCAGACTGGCAGCCGGGCAAACCGAACCCGCCACCATTTCTGCGCGACCACGCTGGCCGCTGGAAGAGCTTTGTACACCAAGAGACATGGGGAGTAACAAATGACCAGTTCCGGGATAACCGGCCAGGGTGATATCGTGTTTATCGAAGATCTGAAAGTCCAGACAGTGATCGGGATTTTCGATTGGGAACGTGAAATAAGGCAGACAGTCAGCCTCGACCTGGAAATGGCCTTTGACATCAGCAAGGCTGCAGTCAGTGACAGTATTGACGACACGCTTGATTACAAAGCGGTGTCAAAGAGGCTGATTCACTTCATCGAAGCCAGCGAGTTTCAGCTGGTTGAAACCCTGGCAGATCGCTGTGCTGCCATTGTCCTTGAGGAATTTCCGGTCGAATGGTTGCGGCTCAAACTGAGCAAACCCGGGGCGGTTCGCGGAAGCAGCGCCGTTGGCGTGATCATTGAACGTCGTCTCAATGGACATTCAGAATGAGTCCGAAAACCCACTGCGTCTACCTGGGACTCGGCAGTAATGTCCACGCCAGGGAAAATATCGCCAGCGGCATAGATGCTTTGGACAAAGCGCTTTCAAACCTGGAGCTGTCACCTGCATATCGCACCAGGGCGATCGGTTTTGATGGGGATGATTTCATCAACCTGGTGGCTCGGGGCAACACATCCATGCAGCCTTTGGAACTAAAATCATGGCTCAATGATCTTGAGAACCGTCATGGCCGTACACGGGATGTTCCAAAGTTCTCGGACCGTACCCTGGACATCGACATCCTGCTTTTTGATGATCTTTGGACACGCCTGCCAGGCCTTGAAATTCCAAGGCCGGAAATCGAGGAATTTGCTCACGTCTTAAAGCCGCTTGCAGATCTTGCGCCCAACCTGATCCATCCCGCCACCGGAATTACGCTGAACGAAATCTGGCAGGGCTTTAAAAATCCACCTGCCATGGAGGAGATCATTCCCTCTTCCTGATCCACCCCTGAAGTTCATGACTTTAGCCAGTATGATTTCGCTCCTGTTTTGACACTAAATCGTGACCAATTGCACATGACCTGGACCTGCCAGTTTGGGATAGTTAGATCGTGGCGATGCCCGACTCCTGCATTCTCACAATGTGTTTTTCCTGCGCTTTGGTGGCTGGTGGGTCATACATCCCAGGTGACCCCCGCCGCCGGCGCGGCTTGTTTGTTTTATGAGCAAGATGGGTCGTCCTGACCCACTTGCATCTC
>Ga0102946_1000904_pt1 | contig 10252 bp, 13 predicted proteins | sample SalPon2A_A_D1_MG_FD_78209 | JGI IMG/M metagenome (GOLD analysis project Ga0102946, IMG submission 78209) | Soil microbial communities from South San Francisco under conditions of wetland restoration - Salt Pond MetaG R2A_A_D1_MG | ecosystem: Environmental > Terrestrial > Soil > Wetlands | place... | reverse complement strand
GGTGTGCGGTACCTTCATTCAGGACCGTGAGCGACAGGGATGTCGCGACCGAGCCCCCATGGATGGGTTCACGGCGTGTCCTGAAGGAAGGTACCGCGCGACCTCTGCTACCCTGTCGAAGCGTTGCTTCCCGCGCCCGCGGCATACCGTTCATCCTGAACATAAGCGCGTCCTTAAGTAAGATGCCGTGCAGCCTTGGCTTCCCCATCGAAGCGTGGTCTTCTTTCAGTCCAGCCCGGCACCCAGCGGCATCTGTTCGGCGCCATATTCCGGGATACTGGTGAAATATGCGGGCTGACCGGCAGAATCGGCGCGATTTCGATCTGAAGGGAAAACAAGGTTTATGAAATGATGCATGGAAAGGGCAATCGTTGCTGTCGTACTTTATACTTCAGCAAAATTCTGAACCTTGTTCAAACCGAAAATATACATGTCAAACTACGGGGCTAATCTTGAAAAAATTGTTTAAACGGTTCTCTCGAGAAGAACATCAAGGCGAACTTTACGAGAAACCGTGGAAAGTCGGCTCTCTTGATGAATGCAATTTCTACCACAGCACGGAAATTCCGGGTGTCGGTTTGATAGAGGGACAGTGGGACCTGCGCGAAGGCTGCAATGACTATCTCGGTGGATATGACTTCAGCGGAAAACGGGTGCTGGAAATTGGCCCTGCCACGGGCTTTCTCACCTTTCGTATGGAGAAAACGGCGGATGAGGTGGTGGCCGTCGAACTGCCAATGGATCGTAATTTCTGGAATGCTGTTCCGTACGAGAGCCTTGGTCTCGCCAGAGGCAGGGACAAGGGCTGGACGGATGTGGAGAAGCAGTTCCATGAACACATTGGCCGCATCCGTAACGGCTTCTGGTTCTGTCACGAAAAATTTGATTCAAGTGCCCGTGTCTATCATGGCTCGGCGGAAAATCTCCCTGAAGCACTGGGTGAGTTCGACGTGGTACTACTTGCCTCGATACTGCTTCACTCGCGTTCACCAGTGGCTATCCTGGAGAGTTGTGCACGTCTTGTAACTGAATCGATCATCATCACCGAGATTCATGATGAATCCCTGGGTGAAGGGCCCGTTTGCTCATTGGTTCCAACGGCTGGCAATAATGCATGGGATACCTGGTGGCGGTTCACCCCGCGTTTTTTCACCCAGTTTCTCGAAGTGCTTGGTTTCACTGAGCACAAGGTCACGTTTCACCAGCAACTGGCAGATAAAACTCCGTTGAACATGTTTACGGTTATCTCGTCCAGACCTCGAAAATAACAGATCGGAGTTCTGCTGCTAGACTTCCTTGACCATCAGGATTGCATCACCCGTGTAGCGAATTAGCGGGTGTGGATAGACGGCTACCCGGTCCACTTCTTTGTATCCCGAGCGCTCATAGAGCCGCTTTGCACCCTCATTTTGCTCAAACACGACCAGGCTGATTTGAGCGAACCCTTTTTGCAGGGCATGTGTTTCTGCCAATGCCAGTAACTGGGTTCCGATACCTCGACCACGATGCTCGGGAAACAAGGCCATACCACAGATGTAATAGCTGTTGTCCACCTCCAGGCGGCTATAAGGTGCGAGCACCGGATCCGTTTCTGCTTCACCAGGGCTGACATGCATGGGAAATGCAACAAGCATACCGAGCACATCGCCATCGTCCTCGATAATCGTACAATTCCTGTAACTGAATACCGAGTCCTCTCTCTCATAGCGTCGCTGGCCAACTGTCAGTATATCCTCGCCGGGTTCGGCCAGCCTGGTCCAGATATAGTCTGCAACGCCATCGGATGAGATGCTGTAGAGGGCCGCGATTGAGGGACAGTCCTCCTTTCGTGCGGGTCGAAACACAGGTATATTCATCTCAAGTACCTTAGCATCATGCTTTTCTGACGAATTCCGTTTTCAGCCCCATGGCGCCAATCCCCGGAATTCTACAATCGATGTCGTGGTCCCCTTCAACCAGGCGTATGTTTTTTACCTTGGTCCCCACTTTGATCACGGATGATGAACCCTTCAGTTTCAAATCCTTGATAACAACCACCGTATCGCCATTGCTGAGTATATTGCCGTTTGAATCCCTGAAGACCAAGGCATCTTCTTTCTTACCCTCCAGGTCTTTCGACCACTCGTGACCACACTCCGGACACATTAATAAATCGCTGTTTTCATATGTGTATTCGGAACCGCAGTCCGGACAATTGGGGAGCTTGCTCATTACTTTATTTCCTTTTATTCACGGTGGAAGGGTGATAATCGCTTTGTCGCCAGATCGTAACAACTTACCGCAAGGCACGAAACCTTCAGTGGCATCGACTCGTCAGAGGAAATGCACAACCGCAAGAGAGGGTAAAACCATTGCCAAAGGAAAATGCAATGAAATCAACTATCTATCGTTTATCAATACTGAGTTTTGCATTGAGTGCTCTTACCTTAAATATCGCCTTTGCGGGTGATGTAACAACAAGTGAAAGCAGCTCTGCAAATGTCGCTGTCCCTGTGAATGACCTGAACCTGGCCAAACCTGCGGGACTTGCCAGTTTACATCACCGGGTCGAGTCAGCTGCCCGCAGAGTGTGTGGTGTCGAGAATTTCCGGGTGTCGCTTGATGTCGAACGAAAGAACCGGGATTGTGTTTCTGCAACCATCGACAGCGCCATGGGCAAGATTCAGAGCTCCGGGTTAACAGCAATTAATCAGACTGCCAAAACCTCAACAAAAACATCCTGATCGTGGATGGGGATCAGGGTAACTGCACAGTTACCCTGATCTGTTGGTTTGCCGGACAATCTGTTTTGGCGAACAGGCAATAATCCCCTATTCAGGGTTTCGCAAACAAGAGAATCAGACCAATGGCTGCCGGAATCGCCTGGATGAAGAGTATTTTTCTGTTGGCTGTTGCCGCGCCGTATAGGCCCGCAATCAAGACACAGCACAGAAAAAACACTTTGACAGGGTGCCCCGCCTCGCCGAGACTCAGCCCCCAGAATAAGCCGGCGGCGAGGAAACCATTGTAAAGACCCTGGTTCGCAGCCAGCACCTTGCTGGCGGTGGCTGCCGCTTGTGTCTGTCCAAAAGCCCGCAGCCCGATGGGTTTGTCCCAGAGAAACATTTCCAGCACCATGATGTAAACGTGTAAAAACGCGATGATACCGATAAGGATATTTGTAATGGTAATCACTGGTGTTCTCCGGTGGTTTTTCTAGCAGGTTTCTAGATGAGATCCGGCCATAGCCATGCAAACGTCGCAGCAACAACCAGGGCGTAGATCAGGGCATCCAACAAGTACTTCATGGTCATGGACCACTGGTAACCGAACCAGATACTGAATGGAATGGTTGCCCAACCGTATGCCAGGAAACCAACCGCTGAGAAGAAGCGAAATACGCTCATAAAATCCGCACCCGGCGAGAGTACCAGCGTGGCGCAATACGCAATCAGCGCATTGCCGATTACAAAATATGCAATCTGCTGGCTCAATAATTTACCCATATTGGGTAGCCCGTTTGGGAACAGGGTGACAAACCCCACGGGCCCCCTGATCATCTTTTGCTGCATATCTTCATTGGCCATTTCTGACATGTCTGCACAGTATGGAAAGTGATAAAGCCCTGGTGAAGGTTTACCCTGTCCAAGGGTCGTCATGAGATCATTTTCATTTTCGAGCTTGCGGTAATCAGAATTGTGATATTTGATCAGCATGTGGATAAGTGCGCTGGCTATCCACGCGAATAAGGCGCCACCCAGAATGGGCATCCAAAGTTGCATAAGGCTGATAGTCATTGTTTTCTCCTTGTTTGTATTGTTATTGTTCAGACGTATTCCGCCTGATATTTACCTAATAATAGTACTTAATCAGGGAAAACGTCAGAAAGCGCCGGTTTTAATCACCTGAAGGGATTACTGCGTCACGGCACCCATTGATTGACGTGCTTCATAGGCATCACTGTATTGCACGATTTTTTTTGTAGATAACTTGTCACCATTACTGAATTCTGCGCCCCGCGCGCTCACCTCAATCATGGCCTGTCCAATTTGCGTTGCCTTTACGGCCGCATTGACCGGTTTAAAAAACCAGTAAAGAAGTGTTTGCCCGAGGTGTGCTTCTTCCGTGGTGGGGCCGATGTAATCCGGTCTGTAGGCAATAACACGGAGGTCCGTGCCCTCCACCCGTTTGAACAATGACTGCTCGGCACGTACTTTTTCCCGCGCCCACATCATGCTTGAGTCAGCCGAGATATCACTGGAACTGATGTAGTGAAAAGAACTGCCAGGCATATAACCAACACGCAGCCATTCAGAGACAAATCTTAGCGGGAAATCAACGTGAATCTTAGCGTAGGTTTCTTCGTCCACCCCAACCGAACTGGTACCAATTGCCCAGTAAACGGCGTTCAGTGTTGCCAGGTTTTCGTCGATAGTTGAGTAATCCTGGTAATCCATATGCAGGATCATCTTGACCTTTCCTGACGCGACGCCTGATTCAATACGCGGTGTTGATCGCCGTGTGAGGACCAGTATTTGTTCGATCTCGGGGTCCGCCAGTGCGGCCTTCAATATGCCATCGCCTGCGGTGCCACTGGCGCCGAAGATCGCAACCTTTGCGTGTTTGGCTGGTGCCGAGTCAAGTATTGCTACGGTACCGGTGTTAAACAGGGTGAAAATGAGTGCTGCAAAATAGAACACCGCAAAAAGTATCAGCGGTGCGAGAAGGATCGTTCTTAGCCGGGGAAGTTTCATTCGGTGGTTCACCTGAAATTGGAATGAAGTAGTTTATACTGTCCGTCAAATGTAAGTCATTTTCAATTCTACCTGTAAGGATTCAACCCATGCTTCGAACAGTTCTGTTATTGATTTTCGTGTCACTTTCCACCATGGCGTATTCCCAGGACACGGAGAACCCCTTCAAGGTATCGCCGGTCGCAACATTCAATGAACCCTGGGCCATGACATTCTTGCCGGATGGCCGCCTGTTGGTGACGGAAAAAAGGGGGCGCTTGTACGTGGTGACGCAAGACGGTGGGAAATCAAGACCCGTTGAAGAAGTACCCAACGTCGATTACCGCGGCCAGGGTGGCCTGGGTGATGTCATCCTGCACCCTGATTATGAAGATAATCAATTGATTTACCTGAGTTATGCGGAGACCGGTACAGGTAACGTACGCGGTGCCGCGGTTGCCCGTGGCCGCCTGGTCGGGGAGGGTGGAAACTTTGATCTCGAGGATGTGCAGGTCATTTGGCGTCAAAACCCCAAAGTGACTGACGATGGCCATTATGGACACCGCATGGCATTTGATGCCGATGGATACCTGTTTATTTCATCCGGCGACCGTCAGAAATTTGACCCGGCCCAGCAGATGACCGGCAACCTGGGCAAGATCGTCAGGCTCAATGATGATGGTTCTGTACCTGAAGATAACCCGTTTTACGACCGTGGTGATGTGACCGCCCAGATATGGTCCCTGGGGCATCGTAACCCCCTGGGCCTGGCTTTTGACAAGGATGGCCGCTTATGGAATACCGAAATGGGTCCTTTGCACGGTGATGAATTTAACCTCGTTATAAAGAGCGGCAACTATGGTTATCCCATCGTATCTGAGGGTGACCATTACAGTGGCGATCCCATTCCGGATCATGACACCCGGCCAGAATTCGAAGCGCCCAAGGTGGCATGGGTTCCAACCATTGCACCGGCCGGGTTTATATTTTATTCCGGTGAACAATTTCCTCAATGGCAGGGTTCCGCACTGATTTCCGGGCTTGCCTCAAATGCGATCATCCGGGTGGAAATTGATTCTGATACGGCCATTGAAGCCGAGCGATTTGATATGGGTGCGCGCATCCGGGAAGTCGAACAAGGCCCGGACGGAGCACTATGGGTTCTTGAAGATAGAGATGGTGGCCGGCTTTTAAAGTTGACTGCGCCCGAATAGCATCAGACGAAGACAATCAAGCAAGAATTTTGTCCTTGTTGCGGCAAGCCCGCGCCACCAACCAGGACGTTGTTTGCAAATAATTGTCAGTTTGCCGGACAATTATTGTCAGTTAACTATGTTAATCAATTAAAATGATTTGGGCGTATATGTATAAGCTAATGAAAACAAAAGACATTTAATTTTTTTGGTGTTTTCTGGCTTGTTTATTGCATGATGAATGTTGATTGGATTAGAAATCGATCAGGGCCCAGGGACAGGGAAGCAAAAAAGGGCCGGGAATTTTGATGCAGCAAAAAGGGATGGATGCATATGAAGACGCTTAAAACACCGGAAAAATGCAAAAAAGAACTCCTGTTGGGCGATTATATAACCGTTCATGTCTCCGCATTGATTGGTAACCAGTTTCAGTGTGCTGAGACCAGTGATATCCAGGTTTATCGCGAAGAGTTGTTTCCCCGGATTCGGAAAGAAAAGGGCGAAGCAGTCAAATCGCACAAGAAACAGCCTGGAAAATTGATTGACGTACGTACCGGCTTTCAGCTTGATTCAACCGGTTACCAGATCGCAAAAACGGGTTAATACTCAAACCGGGTTTGAACCCTGACCCAATTCGTTATTCTCCAAGATACTCCCGTATCTTGCCACGCCAGTCGCGTTGCATTCTTTCATTAAGCAAGGCGAGGTTAATATCCTCACGTAGCGGGCTATCCTGTTTCAGAATAAAGGCATAATTCTGAGCCTCGAGCTCATAGGGCAGAACGGTCAATGATTTAAATTTACCTTGCTGTTTCCCCTGGTTGATCCGGTAGGTGAGAAAAGCGGCATCCGATACGATAGCATCCAATGCACCCGTATCCAGTTCATTTACCAGGGCATCCAGATCCGTAAGGGTCGAATGCCGGATTCCGTTGGCACTGAGGAACGCCGATGAAGTTGAAGCAGTCAGGGCGCCAACATGAATGTTTCTCAGGTCGTCAACAGTTCGAACTTCTGTTGTCATTGCGTTCAAGGTGAATGAACTGGCGAGCACGGCGGTAATGGCCGCAATAAGGAAGGTACTGCTTAGTGTCAGAATAGTGGCCAGAACCCGGGCTGTGAGTGTCTTAAACCGGTAAAAACGAATCGGGCCGCTGGTAACAAACATCAGGCCAACGATTATCGGTTCAATAATCCTGCCCAAAAACGTATTGCTGGCAAATAGCTTTTTATTGGTTTTATGTTCGAGCAGATAGAAAATTCCACCGATTAAAATAGCAGCGGCCAGCACAATTAATATGGCATTGAGGACCTTGGGACTGGTGAGGAACCCGGTAATGGCTGTCCAAAGCGTCGTCTGCCGTACTGCGATGGCAGTATAGGTTTCGTTAAAAGAGTGAGAAAAATCAATCAGCTCCTCACGTTCCGCAGTAACAGAAGTACAGGAAATGCCTACATCTGCCAATCTGGATTGATCCGGGTTCTCTATGGCGTTGAGCATGTCACCCAGGGGGTACTCGACATAATTCCAGCTAAGCCCCAGTTCGGTGCCTATTTGTTCCCATAGGTATATGGCAAGTCCGCTGAACTGGCCGTTTTCGGAAATCACAAATGGTGGGCATTCGGCTACTGCAACTGTCAGTGTCGTCGTTGGTGACTGGTCCGTTTCCACCGAAAACGCTGCCGGTGAAACCGAAAAAAACAAGGCAATCAGTATCGACTTGAGTACGCAATTCTGGAAGCTTCTTGAGAGAAAGTTTTGCATGCGGTGATCATACAATGAAAATGATGGTAATCAATGGTGTGTGTCAATGAAGTGTGTGTAAATTGCATGCGATTTGCGACGAAACTTTTCTATTCTGGATATTTTCAAAGTGGCTATAATCTTTTTTTGAAACTGAGAACAAAACATGAGCCCAAACGAGATAGTGCCTCCCGAATTACTGACCCGAAACTCCAGCAATGGCATGCTGGTTTTTACCTCGCTTATCGCTATTATTGTTAGTTTTGCGATGATCTATCTGGGTAAAAAGGGCAAGCAGCGGTGGATGGTCTGGGGGGCATATGGCCTGATTGTCATGGCACTTTATATGGCCATATCCCTTATGTTGGTTTGATGATCGATATTTCCTTCACAACAGACCAATTGTTGGTATGGTGAATTTTTCCAGGGAGATCTGTAGAAAATGTTAACCCGCAGGCAAACCATCAAATCCGTGGCGGCTTTGGCAGCGCTTTCAGCATTACCATCCGTCTCATTCGGCGCCATGGCACATCTATATGAGAAATCCGTCGTCATTGACGCCTTGAGTTTTGGCAAAAACTGGGATGAGGTGGAATTTGCCGCGCTGGAGAAGGCCGGTTACTCCGGCATTATTGAAAGCCTTGAGCGTGAAGACCTGCAAACCGCTATCAACGAGTTGGTTAAATGGCGTGAGCGGGTATCCGAGCACAGCGACAAGTTATTGATTGCCCTTTCAGCTTCAGACTTTCAGCTGGCAAAGGAGACCGGTCGTACCGCCGTGTTGATGAATTTCCAGGACGCCACCATGCTCGAGAGTGACGAGAATAACGTTGATGCCCTGCATGCACTGGGTATGCGTTGCTTCCAACTGACTTACAACTACCGCAACCTGCTCGGTGATGGCTGCCTGGAGCGCACCAACTCGGGCCTGTCGGAATTTGGCGTGAAAGTTGTCGAGCGTGCGAACCAGGTTGGCGTAATGATCGACCTGTCTCATTGTGGGCCGCAGACGACGCTCGACGGTATTGAGTTCTCCGGCAAACCCGTGGCAATCACGCACACATTCTGCGCCGCCCTGCGTGAACATCCACGTGCCAAACCGGACGCCGCCATTCGTGCCTGTGCGGAAAAGGGCGGTGTGATCGGTATCGCGGCGCTGGGGTATTTCATCGGCCCCGATCCGGGCGGGAAAACCACCATCGAAGACTATGCCAACCACATCGAGCACGCGGTTTCGGTCGCCGGCCATGAACACGTGGCATTATCCACCGACTTTCCACCCCAGGGCATCAAGGTTTGGGCAACCAGGGAAGACTGGTACGAACCGCGTCTGAAATGGTTCAAGCCAAGCTACCAGGTACGCTGGCCGCCGTGGATTCCGAAACTCGATACACCGGACCGTTTTCGTAATGTAGTAAAGGTGCTTCAAGGCCGTGGCTGGAATGATCACAACCTTGAGCTATTGCTTGGGAAAAACTGGTTACGGATTTTTGCTGAAACCATTGGTTGATGGATTGACTACTGCGATAATCCGAAAATTAGAGGAGGGAGTGAGGCTTACCGCAAAGCCAAATAGCCTGGCCATGAAGTAAACCCCGCCCCCCCACCAAAACACGGTTTAACTAGTCGTTCTGTGATAGCTTGTTAGCCGTTTCGTCTTCTTCCAGAGGCTGTTCTGTCAGCCTGATTACACGACCCTTGCTATTCACTACACAGTCCATTTTGGATACCAGTTCGCTGCTTTGCGGGTCTCTTGCATACAGGCTGATTCGCTCAATCGATCTCATTTTTCTGTCAAACCCTTCGTTGGCCGAATCCAACTTATAACGAACTTCACTGCCGTTGGATGTGGAAAGCTCGCTTACCAGTGCATCTGCGCAAGCTTCCAGGGCAATCTGGCCCGTGGTTGCGTGTGAATGAAAGGGAACCAGCACCATGGCAAGGCTACATTTAAATAATAACTTTTTCTTACTGTTCATGATTAATCTCCTCCGTTGATCATGTTTTTGAACATGGGTAGAAGGTTATTGCGTGGTGGCTTTCACGACAAACGGGATTAAATCACCTATACAACAATAAAATTCACTCGTCGCTTTGAAACTCCTTGATGATCCAGTCAATGAGCACGGCAACATCGATGCGTTCAGCTTCCTCAGGCCGATGGGCGAGATAGAAGTACTCATCCGTTATCCATTCTGTATCAAACACGCGCTGTAGCGCCCCCGATTCAAACCAGTTTTTGCTTAACGGCCAGGAAACAATTGCAAACCCAAGCCCTTGCGCAGCAGCCTGAACCACGGTGGACATTGAATCAAAGCGCAGCACTTTGCCTGCGGTAGGTGCCTCAATATTGAGCGCATTGGCCCAGTTTTTCCAGGCGTGGGGACGGTTTTCATGAACGATCAGTGTCTGACCATTCAGGCTCTTGATAGAAGAGTTGTTAAAACCTTTCAACAGGGAAGGTGCTGCTGCGACCACCAGGCGGCGTGCAAATAGCGGATAGGTGACAAGATCCGGCCAGTCACCGGAACCCAGCAGAACCGACAGATCCGTTTCGGCCGAATGCTCCTTCACCAGGCTGTGCTGTGTACTCACCCTGATAT
>Ga0102946_1000903_pt1 | contig 10255 bp, 7 predicted proteins | sample SalPon2A_A_D1_MG_FD_78209 | JGI IMG/M metagenome (GOLD analysis project Ga0102946, IMG submission 78209) | Soil microbial communities from South San Francisco under conditions of wetland restoration - Salt Pond MetaG R2A_A_D1_MG | ecosystem: Environmental > Terrestrial > Soil > Wetlands | place... | reverse complement strand
GATGGCATATTATCCGTTCGGCGCTGGCAATAATGATCTTTGCAGTTGCAGCGTTTATAATGAAGGGTTTTATTTTTGATACGATTATCCTTGACCCGATGACCCCCGATTTCTGGACCAACCGGATGTTTTCTAATCTGGCCGAATTGGTTGGCAGCGATGCATTAAAAATAAACCAGGTACCCTTAAAACTTATCAGCATTAAAATGGCGGGCCAGTTTTCGATGCACATAATGACCTCCATTATTGCAGGTTTTATTCTGGCATCGCCAGTTGTGTTTTACGAATTTTGGCGATTTATACGGCCGGCTTTATACGAAAACGAGCAGAAACATGCCCGCGGCGCAGTATTTTATACTACCGTATTGTTCATGCTGGGCATATTGTTTGGCTATTACCTGATTGTGCCACTTTCAATAAATTTTTTGGGAACCTACAACGTAAGCGGCGATGTTACCAACCAAATTAACCTTAAATCATACATCGGCTCGGTTACCTCAATTGTTATTGCCTCGGGCGTAGTTTTCCTGATCCCCATTTTTTCTTATTTCCTGAGCAAGGTTGGGATACTAACTCCCGGTTTTATGAAAACATACCGCAAACATGCTTATGTGGTAATGTTACTGATATCTGCAGTTATTACCCCTCCCGATATTTTCAGCCAGATTATGGTTTGTTTTCCGTTGGTTTTTTTATATGAAATCGGAATTATGATTTCAAGGGCTGTGGTTAAAAAACGTGAAAAAGAGCTGGAAGAAATATAATTCCAAGATTTAATTCCGTTATTTGCCTAAATGAGACTTCGAGCAGAAAATATAGTAAAAAAATACAGGAAACGCACAGTTGTAAAAGGTGTAAGTTTCGAGGTTAACCAGGGCGAAATTGTAGGTTTGCTCGGACCAAATGGGGCCGGTAAAACCACTTCCTTTTACATGATTGTAGGCCTGATCCAGCCACTTTCGGGCAAAATATTTATCGACAAAGAAAATATAACCAAGCTGCCGGTTTACAAACGTGCAAAAAAAGGAATTGGTTATTTGGCCCAGGAAGCCTCGGTTTTCAGAACACTCAGCATTGAAGACAACCTGAAAGCCGTGCTTGAAATGACCAATTATACCAAAGAGTACCAACGCGAAAAACTGGAAACATTAATTGAAGAGTTTGGTCTGCAGCACATCCGAAAAAGCACAGGGGTGCAGCTTTCAGGGGGCGAACGGCGGCGTACCGAAATTGCCCGTGCGCTGGCTATCGACCCTAAGTTTATCTTACTCGACGAACCCTTTGCTGGGGTTGACCCGATTGCAGTGGAAGATATCCAGGAAATCGTAGTAAAACTTAAAGAAAAAAATATTGGCGTATTAATTACCGACCATAACGTGCATGAAACGCTTTCAATAACCGATCGTTCCTATCTTCTATTTGAGGGCTCAATTATGAAAGCAGGTAGTGCAGAGGATTTGGCCAGCGACGAAGATGTGCGACGTGTATATTTAGGTCAGAATTTTGAACTCCGTAAAGCTAAAAATTAAAGAAAGCCAATTTTTCACACCCCTCCATTTGTAAATTCAAAAATCTTGTTTTTCTTTGCAGCGCCAAAAAAGCAAGCTGTAACACAGCATTTTTGATGGCAAAGATTCTTTGAAACAACACATGTCTCAACAATACTTGGACTTTCCATTAAAACAGCGAAAAAAATAAAATTTTTAAGTTGAAAATTTGGTGGATTATAAAAATGAAGTATTTTTGCAGTCCCATTTTTAGGGAAACTAAGGATGGCCCGTTCGTCTAGGGGTTAGGACGCCAGGTTTTCATCCTGGTAGCAGGGGTTCGAATCCCCTACGGGCTACAATTTTTTAAAGGAAAATAAAGAAACAAGATGGCAAATCATAAGTCGGCATTAAAGAGAATAAGGCAAAACGAGAAAAAAAGGGATCACAATAAGTATTATGCGAAAACTACGCGTAATGCTATTAAAGAATTACGTAACATTTCGGATAAAGAGGAAGCTGCAAAAATGTACCCTGGCGTTGTAGCCAAAATTGACAAGCTGGCCAAAAAGAATATCATACATAAAAATAAGGCCGCGAACCTGAAATCAAAATTATCGACTCATATTAGCAGTTTGTAAAGAAAGTGATAACAAAATACAAAAACCTCTCCGCTTACCGGAGGGGTTTTTTTGTGGCTAAAACTGGAACAGGCTAAGCAAAGCGGCATGCTACAGTCGAATTTGCCCAAAACTTTTGGTTGTCAAGTCAACTTTGAGATCTCATTTCGAGTATTCACCTAATTTTATTAGGTATAATTAGGTAATGATAGAGATGCCGAAACAATTTCAGCATGATGTTTATGAAAGCTTCCGTGTTATCTTTTCATTATTCCGTAGCACATAATTTTTAAAATGGTATCAACGCTGTGCTCCAGGTTGATACTACTGTAATTGCCTGCCGAAAGGGGCATTTCCAGTCCTTTTATTGCGGTGGTAATGCCAATGGCTGCAAGGTTAAAATCATAAATTTCAAACTCGTTTTTGCGCACACCTTCTATCAAAATACGTTTAATCATTCTGATTTCGTCCTGCTCGTAGCGGTGTTTCACTTCCTCAATAAAATCTACGGCAGTAATATCATTTTCAATGGCATGGTAAAAATTGGCCAAATTTCTGAAAGTGGTTAGTTTGGTCAGTATATAATCGCGTAGTTTGTCAACCGGATCGGTATTTCGGTTGATTACAATTTCCAGCTCCCGCGCCAGTATTTCCACCTCTTTCATAATCACCGCCTGAAAAAGGTCTTCTTTGCTTTTGAAATAATAGTAAAGCGAGCTTTTCCCTTTTCTTACCGCATTTGCAATGTCGTCGAGCGTGGTTTTTTTATAGCCATATTTACTAAAAATTTCACGTGCAATTTTAAGGATGTTTTCGCGGTTCAGATCTTTTTTACTCCCATTTTCGGTAATGTTGTGCATGTTATGTCCTTTTTGCTGCTGTAGATGATAAAAAGCAAATATAATTAATTATTTCACCCAATAAGTAGATTTGAATTTTTTACTTGAAAAGACGAAATTGTTCAGGATGCATTGGATCACTTATAAACGCTTGAATAAAAAACTGTTAATATTCGAAGTTTGTATTTTTTATTTTTTTGCCAGCCTGAAATCAAGGTGTTTTTTCTCCAGGTTAGTCCGCCATATTTCCACTTTAACATCATCGCCCAGTTGGTAGGTTTGATTGGTATGCCGGCCTACCAACTGATAATTTTTCTCATCGAAAGTATAAAAATCGTCGCCCAGTTCACCAATAGGCACCATGCCTTCAATTTTATTCTCCAATTCAACATAAATCCCCCAATCGGTAACACCCGAAATAACACCCGGGTACACTTCGCCCAAATGGTCCTGCATAAATTCCACTTGTTTGTATTTTATCGAGGAACGTTCGGCATGTGCAGCGCGCGTTTCCATATTGGAAGAGTGACGGCACAAATCTTCGTATTCATTTTCATCCACCGACTTGCCCCCTGCCAGATATTTCTCAAGTAGGCGGTGTACCATCATGTCGGGGTAGCGGCGTATAGGTGACGTGAAATGGGAGTAATAATCGAATGATAAACCGTAATGCCCGATATTCCGTGTAGAATATTCAGCTTTTGCCATGGTGCGGATTGCAAGGGTTTCCACTACATTCTGCTCCTTTTTGCCCCGCACATTTTTAAGCAGGTTGTTCATTGAACTGGATATGGCATTAGCCGAAGTTAACTGGATGCCGTATCCAAAACGGCTTATAAACGAATTGAATGTTTCTAATTTTTCTGAATCAGGTTTATCATGGATACGGTAAACAAAGGTTTTGGTTTCTTTTTGGTTTTTGGACTTTCCAATAAATTCGGCAACCCGCTTGTTTGCCAACAACATATATTCTTCAATGAGTTTATTGGACTCTTTTGCTTCTTTAAAAAATACCGAAACTGGTTTGCCTTTTTCATCAATTTCGAACTTCAATTCAATCCGTTCAAAAGCAATAGAACCTTTCTTAAACCGTTCGTCCCGGAGCTTTTCTGCCAATTCGTTTAGCTTTAATACTTCCTTCGATAAATCGCCGTTTCCCGTTTCGATAATTTGTTGGGCTTCTTCGTAGGTAAAACGCCTGTCAGAATGAATCGCGGTTTTTCCAAACCATTCTTTTACGATCCCTGCCTTATCATTTAATTCAAACACTGCGGAAAAACAGAGTTTGTCTTCGTTGGGGCGCAACGAACAAACACCATTCGACAACCGCTCGGGGAGCATTGGCACAACCCGATCGACCAGATAAACCGAAGTGGCGCGACTTACTGCCTCCTCTTCAATCAGCGATCCGGGAGTAACATAATGTGTTACATCTGCAATGTGGACACCAATTTCCCAGTTTCCGTTTTTTAGTTGCTGCAACGAGAGGGCGTCATCAAAATCCTTGGCATCGGCAGGGTCGATGGTGAATGTGGTAATTTTCCTGAAATCGCGGCGGTTTTTAAATTCTTCTTCCGGAATTTCCATCGAAATTTTTTCGGCCACTTTATCAATTTTTTCAGGGAATTTATGCGGTAGTTCAAACTCGGCTAATATTGCATGCATTTCTGCATCATTATCTCCGGTATCGCCTAACACTTCAATGATTTTTCCAAACGGGCTCCTTGCTTTTGGTGGCCATTCCACAATTTCGGCAATGGCTTTTTGTCCATTTTTAGCGCCGTTCAATTTTTCAAGCGGAATAAAAATATCGAAGCTTACTTTGCCCGAAGGAATCAGGAATGCAAAATTTCGCGAAAGCTCAATGGTGCCAACAAAATGGGTTTTGGCTCGTTCGATAATTTCGATTACTTCGCCCTCCAGATCATGTTTTTTTCGCCGTGCATGCATGGCTACCCGAACACGATCGCCTTCCATGGCATGGTTTAGATTTTTGGATGAAATCAATACAGGGCGGTCAGCTTCACCACTAACGACATATGCAAACCCATGAGGCTGAAGCTCAACTTTTCCGGTTATGTTGCCGCTACGTGCCTTTAATTTATAACTCCCGTGCGAAACCTGATCCAGGTATTCGTCGTCTTTTAGCTCCTGCAAAGCAATGTTTACCAACCGGCGGCTTTCGTCATCTTTAATTCCCAGCCACGACGACACCTGTTTATAATTTACAGTTTTTGCTTTTTTGTCGTACAAAACCGAAAGAATATTGCTTTTTAGTTTTTTCTTATTTAGTACGGCTGATTTTTTAAATTTCCTGAATTTCTTATTTTTCTTTTTCTTGGCCATTGAATACTGGTTTTTTGTGCAAGTTAATTCAAATTATCAAATGGGTAATAAAACGGGTTCATTTAACCCGGTCCTTCCATTCGTATTTTTCATGGTACTCCCCTTCTGCAAGCTCCCAGGCTGCGGCAACATCGCGCGTTTTTTCCATTTGCTGATATGCAAACTCTGTGATTTCGTCAATCCCTTTTCCATACCGGTGAAAAATAACTTTAAAATCCTCGTAAGCAATTCCGGTTTGTTTTGCCAGGTCAAATTTTTCCAATCCTATTTCATAATAATCGTCAAGCAGTGTATTTTCAAAACTACAGCTAAAACTTTTATTGGTATTTTCTATACTATTAAAAATGGTTTGTACTGAAGGAGTTGAACGCACCAAAATTGTTTGCACCAAATCGGGATTAAAGGTGAAATAATTTGCGGCAACATCAACCAGCATTGAGGCAGTCAGTGTAATAGGGTTCTCATTGACCGCCGTAGCCAGTATTTTGTCATCTTTTTGGTAAAACCGAACAACCGATTTGTTGTCTTTAACCACAAATTCAAAATTTGGGTACGTTTTTACAGGAATTAAAATAGCCTGCTTATTGACGTTTTCAGCAGTGTTTTTTTCGTTTTTAAAACGAATAGTACCACCATTCTTTTTGAAATTTTTCAGCGTTTCAATAAAAAACCGCGAAAAGTTGAACCGATATTCCTGAAAAAGCAAAGCTTGCTGGTTTTTATTTTTAATGAAACTAAAATCATGGAGCGATTTTAAGGGGATGAATTTTTTATCTGCCCGGTTACGGTACAATTTATCCGCAATTTTAGCATTAACGGTTGTGCCTGGTTTTAAATAAAGAACCTTTTGTTTTTGAAAAAGATGGGGGATAACCGCTAATATTACCTGCCACATTTTTTGTTTGTTGGCCAACTGCGGCAACTCAAAAATAGTAATCGGAAATGTGAATGTGGTTAAAAATTCATCTCCCCGGTTTAAATCCCGATCGTATTCAAAAATTGCTTTGCCCGTTCCACTTTTTAATTCCGACAATGCATTGCCCAGCAGCTCAAAATTATTGTGGGTTGGGTTTGTATGGCTAAGTTCATGGTTTTTTGTAATATGGTTTTTCAAATTGTTGCAATTACGAAAAATTAACCGTTGAAAACCGGCTTTCACAGTTAATTTAACAAGCCATAAGATTCTTGGTTAGCAGGAATTTGTATGTTTGTACTTCGTTTTTTATCAAGTGAATATTATTAAGAATATACCGTTAATCATAGTACTTGCACTGGCCTGGGCAACAGTTGTTTCGTCATGTGCCAACCAGGGAATGCCCACCGGCGGACCGCAAGACAGTATCCCGCCTTTGCTAATTTCCACTTACCCCGATTATAAAGAACTGAATTATACCGGCGATGAAGTGAGGCTGACCTTTAATGAATACATTGCTATTGACGATGTAAGGGACAAACTGGTCGTGTCGCCGCCACTGGATGAACGCCCGGTAATACGAACCAAATCAAGAACATTAATCATTCAGTTTAACGAAGATTTGAAAGACAGCACAACCTATTCGCTTGATTTTAAAAATTCGGTGGTAGATAATAATGAACGAAACGAATACAAAAATCTCCGGTTTTCATTTAGTACCGGAAGCACCTACGACTCACTGCGAGTTGCTGGCCGGGTTTTGGATGCCTTCGATTTAGAACCCAAAGAAAATGTTTTAGTAATGTTGCATAGCAATTTGCACGACTCGGCGGTTTACACCGTTGTTCCGGACTACATCGCCCGAACCGATGAAAATGGCCTGTTTTTAATGGACAATGTTGCAGAGGATACCTATCATATTTTTTCGATAACCGATAATAACAACGACCTGATGTACAACGAGGGCGCCGAAGAAATTGCATTTACCGATACAATTGTTGTCCCGGGTGCAGAATATATTGCCGACCCCGATACGTTGGTCAAAGGCGCCGATTCTTTGCTCATATCCGGACACACGCAATATTACCCCGATCCGTTTTACCTGAGGCAATTTGGTGAAGATCTATTCGAACAGTATGTAAAGAAAATTGAACGGAATACAAGGACACAGGGCACATTTGTTTTTAACGAATCGGTTAAGGACACACTTGGCGTAAGGCTGCTGAACCGCGATTATGCAGTGGAATGGTATATGCTCGAACAAAATGAAAATGTGGATTCGATTATATACTGGATTACCGACTCCCTGGTGTACCAGTCGGATACCTTGCTAACCGAACTATCGTATTTTCAACTTGACGAACTTCAACAGTTGTACTTAAAAAGGGACACCTTTGAGTTAACTTTTACCGACAGTGAAAAAGATACCAAAAAAGAGAAAAGGAAAAAAGATACCGAAGAAAACGAGCCGGAGCCAATTGAACAGTTTTCGTTCCAGACCAATCTTAGCACTTCCCTCTTCGACATCAATAAGGATATTATTCTTACTACACCAAATCCACTCGATACCATAAATATCAGCCAAATTCATTTATTCCTTCTGGACGATACAATAAAAACACCGCTTCAGTATAATTTTTCAAAAGACACCACCGCTTGGCGTACCTATCGTCTGGCATATAACTGGGAAGCTTCAACAGACTATTCGCTTGAAATTGATTCTGCAGCCAGCGCAACTATTTATGGAATTACAAATAAGGAGCTTACCAAAAAATTTAGTACCCGCGATGAAGATTATTACGGAATAATAAATTTAAAATTGAATAATGTTAAAATTCCGATGATAATTCAACTGCTTGAAAACACCGATAACGAGAAGGTGGTTGCGGAAAGATTTGCCGATGAAGATGAAACGGTTGTCTTTGATTTTCTTCCGCCAAATAAATATAAAATCAAAGCCATTTTTGATGCAAATGGAAACAAAAAATGGGATTCGGGAAGTTTTCAGGATGGATTACTTCCTGAAAAGGTGGCTTATATTAACGAAGTTACCAAAGTACGTTCGAACTGGGACAATAACCTGGTCTGGGATTTAACTCCTGATCCGTCCTATTATAAAAATATACGCGACCGCGAAATGGAAGAACAATTGCGCAAGGAAGCCGAAGAAAAGGCCCGCGAACAACGCCAAAACCCGCAACGCCAGCAATCCAACCCAATGCAGCGTGGACAAGGAATGGGCGGCTCAGGGTTAATCAGAAGATAAACATCAAAAAAACAGGACTGGACAAACTAAAAATAAAAACTTGTCCGTTCCTATAAAACATAGTACCGAAAACCAAAAAATGTTTATTTTTATTTGGAATTTGAAAACTGGAAAAAAATGTGGTACTTTTAAAACCTTGCTTATCATAAATCAGGAGCTATGCAAAAAACGAAAAATCCATTAATTTTTGTAGTACAGGACAGTATTGTTTACAAAGACCTGATTGTTGGGTATTTGAAAAACCATAAATATCAAAATATCAAAACCTTTCAAAATGGCGAAGAGTGCCTGAAAGGAATGAATGTAAAGCCCGATTTAATTGTGCTTGACTATTCATATCAGGGTATGAACGGGTTAGAACTAATGCGAAAGGTGAAAGAACTACACCCAGAAACTGATTTTATTTTCCTTAGCGGGCAAAGCGATGTAGAAGTGGCTGTTAAGCTTATGAAAGTAGGGGCTGCGGATTACATCATGAAAAACGAAAAAGCACCTTACCACCTTACTAAATCCATCGATCAACTTGTTGCTACGGTAAAACAGGAGAAAGTTAAAAAAGGCTATAAAATAGGTGTAATTGGCTTTTTCATGGTATTATTTCTTATAATCATGGTTATAATTTTAATGACCATTTTCCTGGAAGATTTTAACATGTAGAAGTTTAGATACGTTTTTTCCAATAATCCAGCTTCATCCTTACGTCCGAATCCTGAGTATTCTTGCATAATGTTGTTTTTGAGGTTAAGATTGATCAATGTTCGCCTTGATTTACTACTTTCGGTTTTTCAAAAACAAATAAATCATGGGATTTGTATCGGTACTTAAAAAATACAACAAGTCGTTTTGGGCATCCAATGTAATTGAGTTATTTGAACGCTGGGCCTGGTACGGTATGTACAATGCACTTGCGCTGTACCTGGTAAATTCAAAAGACACCGGGGCGCTGGGTTTCTCACAAATTGAAAAAGGTGCGATTATGGGCACCGGTTCCATGCTTCTGTATTTTTTGCCCGTAATTACCGGTGCCATTGCAGATAAAGTTGGCTATAAAAAAATTCTTTACCTTTCATTTACACTTTACATCTCAGGGTTCTTTATGATTAAAAGCGTTAGCTCTTTTGAGTTGATGTTTTTTGCATTTGTATGGACCTGCGTTGGCGGTGCATTTTTTAAACCCATTATTTCGGCAATGATTGCACGGAATACCAATGAAAAAACCTCATCCATTGGGTTTGGTATTTTTTATATGATGATAAATATCGGCGGGTTTATCGGGCCGTTTATTGCCGGTGTGCTGATGCAAAAAAGCTGGGATTTTGTGTTTTATACTTCAATGGCTGCAATTGGCATAAATTATTTTATCACGCTGTTTTTCTTTGGCGAACCCATTGTAAAAGATGATAAATCGCAACTTGGAAAAAGCGTTTTACAAGCCTTTGTAAATATAGGTACAACATTAAAAAACTGGAAATATGTTTTGTTTTTGGTGATCATGATTTTATTCTGGACGGCTTTTAATCAATTGTATTATTCATTTCCGGTTTACATCGATCAATGGGTTGATACTTCTGTTTTATACGATGCCATCCATTCGGTTTTGCCTGGACTTGCCGAAGCAATAGGAACTGAAGATGGAACTATTACCGCAGTGAGCATGACCAGTATGAATGCGTTTTTTATTATCGTATTTCAACTGATTGTTTCATCGTTTGTAATGCGGTTTCGCCCGCTTTCTGCAATGATGGGTGGTATTTTAGTGCTTGCCGGTGGACTGGGTCTAATGT
>Ga0102946_1000901_pt1 | contig 10273 bp, 7 predicted proteins | sample SalPon2A_A_D1_MG_FD_78209 | JGI IMG/M metagenome (GOLD analysis project Ga0102946, IMG submission 78209) | Soil microbial communities from South San Francisco under conditions of wetland restoration - Salt Pond MetaG R2A_A_D1_MG | ecosystem: Environmental > Terrestrial > Soil > Wetlands | place... | reverse complement strand
GATGAGCAGCCACTGCTCTTCTGCCAGGGTGCGAATGCACAACACCCCAACGCCCTTCATGGCGGCGGCACCATTGAGAATCAGGTTCATCATCACCTGCCGGAACTGATCAGCATCCACCTTCACCACGGGGAAGGCTGCGGCCAGATTGGTGTCGATCGTGATCTTTTCCAAATCGACATGCCCCCGGGCAAAATCGATTATCTGGTCCAGGAGATGGTGGACATCTGCCGCTTTTCTGGAGAGCTGCGGTCCCTTGGCATAATCGAGGAGATTACGGACTATGGTGACGCAACGCTTGGATTCCCGCCTGATCTCCTGCACAAAGTGAAAGTTGGGATCATTTTCGTCCAGCTTGTTCTCCAGATGGCAGGCATAGCCGAGTATTACGCCCATGGGGTTGTTGATCTCATGAGCCACCCCCGAAGAGAGCACCCCTATGGAGGCCATTTTCTCCATTTTCGCCAACGTATCCTCAAGCGCTTTATGTGAATGGATTTGATCGGACATGGTGTTGAAGGCCAGGGCCAGCTTTTTCAACTCCTCCGCCTCAGGCACCGATATCTTGCCAACCAGGCGGCTCTCCCCTGCCTGCTCGATCTCTTCGGTCATTTTGAAAATCGGATAGGTAAATCTTCTGGCGGCATAAAAAGTCAACAGGCCGGCGGCTCCGGAGATAAGAAAACTCAGAAAGATGACGCTGACAAGAATATGCTTTTTCGTTAGCGCCGCCGAACCGAAAAGTTCGTCTTCGTAGGCCTGGACAAAAACCACCCAGTGCCAGGGCGGGAAATATTCCAGCCGGGTGATGGTCGCCCGCGGTTCCTCCTGCCCAAGCTGAGACTGGACAGTGCTGAGCCACCCTCCCTCCTGCCGTCGCCCGCATACTTCCTGCAATTGCATACGGCTGTCGGCATCGAGCATGGCATAGATATTCTTGCCCTCATGGCGGGGATGAATGACCAGCGTACCGCTGCAGTCGGCAGCGTAGATGAAACCTGTCTTGCCAACCTTTTTCTCCTTGAGCTTTTTTTTGAGTTCAGCAAAAGCCCGGTTTTCAAAGGGCCGCTCGTCATAGATTTCATCGACATAACTGCCGGCCGATATTACCCACCCCCACTGGCGAAAATAACGGTAGGCCACCACCTTCTCCCTCTGCCGCCGCTCACCCTGAAGAGCGTTTCGCCACGAGTACCTGGTGTACATTACCTGCCCGGAGGGCGCTTCGACGGCGCTGTCGCACATTTCTTTGATAAAATAGCGCCCATTCTCATCCCGGGAATGGTAAATATTCTCTCCTTCGGAGACGGGGTGGACCAGCAGCGTGCCGCCACTGTCCATGACAGTTATATAGCCACCCTCACCGACACTGACGTATTTCAAACCATTCTTGGCGGCAAGCTTGACGCTGTCCAGAGGCAGCTTCTGGCGTATGGATTGCTCATAGTGGGTTTCCACCAGGGTATATGCCAGGTCAACGATGTCCCGCAGTTTCTGCCGCACTGCATCTTCCTGCTCCTGCTGATACACTTCGTACTGGCGATAATGGACGTCAATCAAATCCAGAGAGAAAGCTCCCATGTGGCGAAGATCGTCGCGGCCGGCACGGGTCAATCCTTCGTAGGCCAACTCCATGGAGGTATTGGAGATAAAAAAGGCGACCAGTACGAGGGGAACAAGCACCAGGGGCATTACCATGACCAGCAATTTCCAGCGCAACTGCAGATGGCGTAACCAGTGCATCCTGTATCTCCCCCGAGTGGCTCACGACGCTGTTTGGGATAGGAGCCGGCCATGCCAGCCCATGCCCCTTCACGATACCAGAATATCCACCTATACTCAACTACCGCCTCGCCTGCTGGCACTCCCGACTGAGGTGAAATGGCCGGCGAAGTCGTCTCTTCTGAGCAGCCACGCTCTGCACCGGTGTCGTTGCCTTGAAAAAAGACCTGCAAACGGTTGACACCACCAAATAACGGGAGTATATGACTCATCGGATTTGTCATACATATACGGAGTTTTACATGCAGATAGCCACATACCTCAGCCTGGTTTTGACCATGCTGTTCTGGGGCGGAACATTCATCGCCGGCAGGGCCCTTGCCGGAGAAGTCACCCCATCCAACGCGGCGTTCATCCGCTTCGCCGTGGCAACCGTCGCCCTGTTTTTTCTCACTCTCTCAGCGGAGGGGAGAATTTCACTGCCGCCGCGGAGAAAGTGGCTGCCGCTGCTGCTGCTCGGTTGCACCGGCGTCTTCAGCTACAACGTTTTGTTCTTCACCGGTCTTCAGTATATCACCGCCGGCAGGGCGGCACTTATCATCGCCCTCAACCCCTTGGCCATATCGCTGTTTGCCTTCCTTTTCCTCAAGGAGCCGGTAAATATCAGACAGGGGTTCGGTATTCTCCTCTCACTCACCGGGGCGGTTTTCGTCATCAGCAACGGCCACCCCGCCGAGATCTTTACCGGCAGCTTCGGCAAAGGCGAGATCGCTCTTCTCGGCTGTGTCGTCAGCTGGGTGGCCTACTCCCTCATCGGCCGCACGGTCCTCACTGAGCTCTCACCCTTCGCCGCCGTTTTCTACTCATCGCTCATAGGAACTTTGCTGCTGCTGCTGCCCGCCCTCAATAACGGGCTTATAACCAATATCGGCCACATCTCACCTCTCAACTGGCTGGGCCTCAGCTACCTGGGGATCTGCGGAACTGCACTGGGATTTTCCCTCTACTACAGGGCTATCAAGTCCATAGGCGCTACCCGTTCGGGAGTATTCATCAATCTGGTGCCTCTCTTCTCCATCATTCTTTCCTGGCTGCTGCTGGGAGAGGCCATCAAAGGTATTGTCGTCATTGGCGGCCTGACCTTGCTTACAGGAGTAACCATTACCAATTACTCTCGTTCCAAAGTGTAATCTGAGTCTCCAGGCGTTTCAGGAAGGGGCGTAATAGATCTGCTGCTCGTTGAAATTACGTGGCACACAAATATACAACCTTACGATTTTTGCAGTGAGAAGAAAGTGTAAACGGCGTTCGGCTCGCCGACTGCAACCGGAATCGAAGGGCAACTCTTTGCTTTTGCTTGCGAGTTGTGTATCCTGGCCTGCGTATTTCATACCTTCAGGGCACCTTTTAGAGGTCCGTTATCTTACGTTATCATGGGTTTTTGGCTACTTACCGCAGCCGTCCCCTGCTGACCCGACTCTATACTCAGCAGACAGATGAGACAGCAAGAGGAGAAAAGTCATGCGATGCGTCATACAGCGAGTCAGTGAAGCCTCGGTCAGCGTTGACAAAAAAACGGTAGGCCGGATAGGAAAAGGTGTGGTTGTCCTGCTTGGCATCCAGGCCTCGGACACCGACGGGGATATTTCCTGGATGGCTGAAAAGATCGCCAATCTCCGCATTTTCGAGGACACTCAGGGGAAAATGAACCTTTCCCTTTTTGATATTGGCGGCGAGATGCTTATCATATCACAATTCACTCTTTATGGCGACTGCCGCAAAGGACGGAGGCCTGGCTATTCAGCAGCGGCACCTCCCGATATCGCCCTACCGCTGTATGAAAAATTTATCGCCGCTGTGGCGGAGATGAACATCTGCTCTGCCACAGGCATTTTCGGAGCCATGATGGAAGTCACTCTGACAAACAGCGGGCCCGTGACACTGCTCCTCGACTCCGAGAAAACGTTTTAAATCTCTCATCAACAACCACAGGCATGCTATGACTCATGAAATCGGCAACAGCTACCACGGCTTCACCCTGAAACATCAACGGCATATCGAAGAGATCCACGCGGATGTCTATCTTTTCCATCACGATATCCTAGACTGTCCTCTTTTCGCCATTAAAAATAGCGACGCCAATAAAACCTTCGCCGTCTCTTTCAATACCATCCCCACCGATTCCACGGGTGTTGCCCATATTCTCGAACACTCCGTCCTCATGGGCTCAAAGAAATATCCGGTAAAAGACGTCTTCGGAGAAATCAACAAAGGCGGCCTGACCACCTTCCTCAATGCCATGACCGGTTCCGACATAACCTATTATCCCTTTGCCACCAGAAATATCAAAGAATACTTCAACATCATGGACGTCTACTGCGACGTCGTTTTCAACCCGCAGCTGCTGCGCACCACCTTCGAGCAGGAGGGATGGCACTATCATAAGGAATCGCGGGACGCCGAACTGCAGTTTCAGGGGGTTGTCTACAACGAGATGAAAGGTGCCTTCTCCGACCCCATCCGTCTCATCTTCCATCACATATTCGGTGGCCTCATGCCAGGCTCCACCTACGCCCATGAGTCCGGTGGCGATCCCAGATACATTCCTGATCTCTCTTATGAAGAATTCTGCCGCTTTCACAGGCATCACTATCACCCCTCCAACTCCACCTTCTTTCTCTATGGTAACGCCGATCTCGACCAGGAACTCGATTTTCTCCAGTCGCGATTTCTCAAAGAGTACGATGAGGGCATGGAGCGGCGCACCATCGACGAAGGCGGACTGATCTCTACGCCCACCTTCGTCGAGGACAGCTACGGCGTCGAATCGGAGGATACCCGCGGCAAAACCTTTATCGCCGTTGGCACCTCGGTGGCCACTGTCGAGAACCGACTCCAGAGCGCAGCCTTCCAGGTCATAGCCAATATTCTCTACAATTCTGACGGCTCACCGTTGAAAAATGCCATAATTTCCGGTGAAATGTGCAAGGACTTCGGCGGCTTCTACCTCTCATCTTCTTCGTTTTCCACCTTCATGATCAGCTACCTTGTCGGCAGCGAGGCAGACAGACGCGACCAGTTTCTCGACCTCTATAACTCCACCCTCGAGTCCATGGCTGAAGAAGGGCTTGACCGGGAACTGGTGATCTCCGAGTTGAACAAATTTGAGTTTTCCACACGCGAGGAGGCCTCCAAGGCCCAGCGCGGCCTCGATCTGATCGGCAAGGCCATGGCGGCTTTCAAATACGGTACCGACCCCTTCGAGCATCTTGTCAACGAAGAGCTGGTCAAAACGTTGCGACACAAGGCCCTTGAAGAAGGCTATCTTGAAGAGCTCATAAAAGAATACCTGCTCAACAACGATGCCACCGTTGTCGTCACCCTTACGCCCAATCCGCTGAAAGGCGCTCAAACCTTCAAGGAGGAACAGCAGCGGCTGGAGGAGTTCAGCACAACCCTTGACGGTGAAAAAGAACGCGAGCTTGTTGCCAGAACAAAAGAGCTTATGCAGCTGCAGATAGCCCCCAATGACGAAGAGACCCTGGAGAAGTTGCCCCGTCTGGAAATCGACGATCTGCCGATCTCAGTTGACTTTCACTCCGTGACGCCCTCCGAGTTGTTTGGCCGCAAAGTTCTGATAAGTGAGATGCTGACCAATCGCATAAGCTATATGGATATCGGTTTTGATTTTTCGGCGGTTCCCGCCAGGCTGCTGCCCTGGCTCGATCTTTTTGGCACCATCATCACCGAAATAGGCACGGCGAAGATGAACTACATGCAGTTCGCCAAGGAAATCGCCACCTGCACCGGCAGCTTCTCCCACTCCGTCAACACCTACAAGCGCAAAGGGGATTCTGACACCATCCAGCCGGTCTTCTGGCTGCATGCCAAATGCCTGCCGGACTACATCGAAAGGACGCTCTCTCTCATCAAAGACGTACTTGCCAATCCCTCGCTTGCCGACCGCAAGAGAATCCGGGAAATCGTCGGACGTGAATTCGCCTGGGCCGAACACTCGGCCCAGAGTGAAGGCTATAATCTGCCGAGTATCAGGGTCTTAGCCCACCTCAGTCTTCCCGGCTATTACAACGAATTGATCAATGGCGTCACCGCCTATCGGGCCCTGAAACACCTGACCACACAGTATGGGAACGAGGAAGAGTCTTTTCTCAAGGGACTCCAGGACCTGGCCGCCCTGCTTTTCAATCGCCGCAACCTGGTACTCGGTATCGCCAGCGAGGAGTCGGAAATTTCGACCTTTTCCGACAATGTAGACTGCATCGTCGAAAGCCTGCCGGAAAAACCGACCCAGTCCGCCGACATCGAAATTGCCGCCCTGCCTACTCATGAAGCCTTCATTACCTCCGCTGAAGTTGTCTTTGCCGTCCAGGGCGGAAAGTTGCTGCCGGAGGGGCACGGCTACAACGGCCACCTGGAAGTACTCAAGACCTATCTCTCCCGCGACTATTTGTGGAACACCGTCCGTCAGATGGGTGGCGCCTACGGCTGCTTCGTCCAGTTCAGCAACATCACCGGCAACCTGGCCTTTATCAGCTATCGCGATCCGCAGGTGAAAAAGACATACGAGGCCTACGACCGAGTGGCCGAGGTGGTGGCGAATCTCAACCTTTCCGACAAAGTCCTGCAGCAGCTCATCATCGGCACCTACGGCAATTTCGATCCGCACCAGAGTCCCTCGGCCCGAGCGGCCACTGCCAGAAACGAATATTTCAGCGGCATTACGCCCGAGTTCAAGCAACAGAGGCTCAAAGAAATCACCGCCACCACCCTGGAAGATCTCCGCTCTTTCGCCCCGGCATTCGAGCGCATGCTGGCACATTCCTACCGAGCCATTATCGGCAACCGCTCCAAAATCGAAGGCGGCAACGAGCTCTTCAATGTCATTTCGGAGTTATAGCCATGAGCAGCGATAGATTTGACCGCAAGGCACGGGAGTGGGACAAAAAAGCTATGCGCCGGGAACTGGCTGCGGCGGTTTCGGCAGCCATAGCCGGCCTGGGGCTCGATCCGACCATGCGGATCATGGACTTCGGCTGCGGCACCGGGCTTGTCAGTCTGCCTCTGGCAGAAAAGGTTGGACACATCCTGGCGCTGGATTCATCGGCGGGCATGATCGAGGTAATCGAAGACAAGCTTACAAACCAGCGGATCGGCAATGTCGAGGCCCGATGTGCCGATATCGTCACCGCCGATCTGCCCACGGATTTCGATCTCATCCTCACCTCCATGACTCTGCATCACATTGAGGACATCGACCCGATTCTCGCCGGTTTCCATCGACTGCTGAAAAAAGGAGGCCGGGTGGCCATAGCCGATCTCGATGCCGAAGACGGCTCCTTCCACCGACACGATTCCGGCGAAAAGCATCACGGCTTTGACCACCAGGAACTGCGGCGGCGGCTGCAATCCATCGGCTTCGAAGCTATCGACGTCGAGACAGTACACACCATAACCAAAACCATGACCGACGGTCAGGAAAAGAAATTCGGCATCTTTTTGGCCACCGCCACAAAACCCTAAACCGATATTTCATGTGTCTGCCGTAGCTGACATAGAGGGTGCATGTAGTGCAGCCGGGCAATTATGCAGGTGAGAGCAGGTAATCCAGCAGTTTCTGCAACACCGGCAGTGTTCTCTCGGCATGATGGATACCGGCGAGAAGTTCCTGCCTGTTCTGCACCCACCTGCGAGGTTGCAATTCGTCGCCGCAGTGGTCGGCCAGAATCTGCAGTTCTCCATGTCCCATCTCCAGATGAAACTGCAATCCCACCATACGATCATGGGCGATAAAAGCCTGATTGGCACAGGCGGCAGAAGAATAGAGAGGAACGGCTTCCGGCGGCAGAGAAAAGGTATCACCGTGCCAGTGCAGGACGGCGAGTCTGGAAGGCAGGATGGCTGCAAGACGCTCGGGCAGACTGTCGCTGCGATGGATTTCATACCAGCCTATTTCCCTTTCCGCATTGGCAGATACCGTACCGCCCAGAGCATCGGCCAGCAGCTGGGCGCCGAGGCAAATTCCCAGAACCGTTTTGTGCCTATCGACGCACTGGCGGATGAACCGACGTTCCTCAGCCAGCCAGGGATGACCGGCATCATCGAAGATATTCATGGGGCCGCCCATGATGATGAGCATATCGAAAGAGGAAGGTGAAGGAAGGGCTTCCTGAAGGTACAGGCGACTGCAGCTCAGAGCATGCCCCCGGTGTGCAATTTCGCCGGCGAGCCGGCCGAGACCTTCGAAAGGAACGTGCTGCAGCCAGTGTATGTTCATGTACACCTCACGTTCGTAGGAGCTGAAAACAGCACGGCATCTCCCGACAGGAATCTTTTCCCGTTTCGGCTCTTTCCGCTGAAAGTACTTTCTCGGACAGACTCCTAGCGGATGGGCGGGGCAAACATAATACCGCCTTTGCTCCAGAGATTATTGATACCCCGCTTCAACTTCAATGGCGACGATGTCCCCAGATTGCGCTCAAAGCATTCACCGTAGTTGCCCACCTGTTTGATGATTTCATAGGCCCAGCCGCTGGCCAGGCCAAGCCCTCTGTAGCTGTCGCCGCTGAGACCCATGAAGCGCTGTACAGTCCGCAGGGGACTGGCGACCATGGCATCTATATTATTCGAGGTAATTTGCAGTTCTTCGGCGTTTACCATGGCATATACACTCCACTTGACGATATCGAACCAGAGGTCGTCGCCATGACGAACCGCGGGACCCAGGGGAATGGTGGTGATAACCTCAGGCAGGAAGAAGGTTTCCGCCGGATTGCTCATCTTACTTCTGATTCCCTGGAGCTGGGCCCTGCCACCGGTGACAATCTGGCAACGGCCGGTCTCGAAGTCCTTGATTATCTGGCCCGGCGTATCCGAGACCACGGCTTTGTAGTGGATACCGCTTTGCTGCAGATACTCGGCCAGCGATTCCTCGCAGGTCGTGCCGCTTTGCAGGCAGACGTTGAATTCCCTGAGTTCAAGGATGGATTCAATATTGGCGCTTTGGGCTGCCAAAAAACCCTGGAGGTCGTAGAAGGTTACCGCAGCGAAATTAAGATTGAGCGAGGCGTCTCTGGTGAGATTCCAGGCATAATTACGTGAGAGAATGTCTATTTCGCCGGCGAGCAGCGCCGTAGCTCGTTCCTTGGGCAACAACGGTACAAACTCGACCTTGTCCGCCTCCCCGAGAACAGCGGCGGCCACCGCCCGGCAGATATCGACATCAAGACCGCTCCAGTTGCCCTTGCCGTCCACACTGGAAAAGCCGGGAATCCCCGTGGAGACCCCGCAGAGCAGCTGTCCTCTCTTTCTGACCTTATCTCTGGTAACTGCCTGGGCGTCGACGGCAACGAACGAGCAAATAAGCAATGCCACAACAAGCTGAAAACGTATCATAGAAAAAGACGGCACCTGTGGCCTCTGTAAAGTTTCAAGTATATGGTATGCGACCATGGGTAACTGTACCAACAGGAAAGGGCATTGTCCACCACAAGCGCATTGACGTACTTCTTTTGCCCGGCTGTCGTCTGAGCGCAGCCACGAAACATAAGAGGCCTATCCGCCGCTACTCCTGACACCCCAGGGAACAGTGTGCAAAAGTGTCTTGCCAGCGTCGCCACGATATGGGAAAATAACGATTTCAACCAGAAAGGCAACCTTTCAGTCCAGCAGAAACCTGAAAGATTGAAGCTGGGAAGCGCTATCAGCGCTTCGCAAAAAATATACAGACTCTCTCATTCTGATTCCAACCAAGGACGGATATCCATGAGATACTCCAGTGCCAGATATGCAGCCATAGAAACGCTGCAGCTGCTTGGCAATAAACACACACCGCTGCCGGTCATTTTCGAGCAGGTCTGCCGAAAGCAACATCTCAAAGGCCCGGACCGGGCTCTGGCCATGAACCTCATCTACGGTGTACTGCGCAACTACCAGTATCTGGAGCGGTTGATGACACTCCTGTGCAGCCAGCCGCTGAAGAAGCTCCATCCTACGGTATTCCAGGCGCTTGCCGTAGGTCTCTATCAGATTTTTTTTCTCAGCCGCATCCCCCCTTCGGCCGCCGTCAACGAAACCGTGGAAGCCGCCAGAGCGGCACGCATTCCCAAGAGGCTCATCGGTTTTGTCAACGGCGTGCTTCGCCAAAGCATCCGCCGACAGCAGGCGTTGCCACAGCCTGGCGAGCCCGGAGATGACGGCAGGCCCATCTACAACCATCCCTCCTGGCTGATTCGACGCTGGCTCGCCAGGTTCGGCAGGCAGGAGACCGAGGCTATCTGCCGCAGTAACCACGAGCGTCAACCGCTGACCCTGCGCCTGACAGCACTGAGCCCCGGTCGCATCGACTACCTCGCCCGATTGACAGAGAAAGGCATCGACGCCCGTCGCGGAGACTATGCTCCGGACGCCGTAGTTCTAGACAACTTCCACGGCGCTATCGACACCCTGCCCGGATACCGCCACGGTCACTTCCAGGTGCAGGGGGAGGCGGCTCAACTGTGTACATTGCTGCTGCAGCCCTTTGTACCTTGCG
>Ga0102946_1000900_pt1 | contig 10278 bp, 11 predicted proteins | sample SalPon2A_A_D1_MG_FD_78209 | JGI IMG/M metagenome (GOLD analysis project Ga0102946, IMG submission 78209) | Soil microbial communities from South San Francisco under conditions of wetland restoration - Salt Pond MetaG R2A_A_D1_MG | ecosystem: Environmental > Terrestrial > Soil > Wetlands | place... | reverse complement strand
CCGACGAGGCGGCCCTCGAGCTCGCTCGGATCGGTGACCTGGCCCGACTGGAGCGTCAACAGCCCGCCCAGCGGGCGCTGGGTCAGCGCCATGACGCCCCGAGCGCCGCGGCCACGATCGATCTGGGTGGCGATGTCGATCCCGTCGGCGATCCCGAACTCGGCCTCCCCGGCCTCGATCAGCCGCAGGGTGTCGGCGGTCGAGGAGGGCTCGACGATCTCCAGCTCGACGTTCGCGTCCTCGTACAGGCCCTCCGCCCGGGCGCAGTAGATCCCGGTGTGGACGGCGTTCGGGATGAAGTCGAGCACAAGCGTCGCCTCGGTCGGCGCGGCGAGCGCATCCCCGGCGGAGGCCGCGGTCTGCTCCACGCCGTCGTCCTCCCCGCAGGCGACGAGCAGGAGTGCGGCAGCGAGCAGCGCTGCGGGCGCGGCGACGGACGGCTTCATGGCGCGGAGGCTAGACCGAGCGATGCCCGGGGTGGGATTCGAACCCACATGCCCGCAAGCGGGCGGCGGCTTTTAAGGCCGCCTGACTGTGCCAGTTCGTCGACCCGGGCTGGAAGCGGATCATCCCACGCCCCGCCCACCCGATATTGAGCTGATCGTAAGACGGCGGCGCGACCCTTGCGAATCGGCCCTGCCTGTGCAACAAAGAGGTTGCACTGGTGTTCAGTGGGTAGGTACCTAGGTAATGGAAGCTTCAACCCTCACTCATGCGACTCGGCGCGGCCTGCTCTCGCGGCGCGCCCCCGTGCTCAAGCTCGAGAAGGACGAGCGCCTCGTAGCGCTGATCCGCGCGGGCCACGAAGGCGCCTTCGACACTCTGTTCAACCGCTACCAGTCGCGACTGCTGGCGTTCTGCAGCTCGATGCTGAAGAGCCGGCAAGACGCCGAGGACGTGCTCCAGGAAGTCTTCGCGAACGCCCACAAGGCGATGCTCGCCGACGACCGCAAGATCAACGTGCGGCCGTGGCTCTACCGGATTGCCCGCAACCGCTGCCTGAACCATCTCCGCAGGCCCGTCCCGGAGGGTCAGGACTCGATGGACATCCACCCGCACCTCAACGGCACCACCACCGCCGAGCGGGTGCAGAAGCGCGAGGAGCTCCGGGAGGTCCTCAACGATGTCGGCACGCTGCCCGAGACCCAGCGCACCGCCCTGCTGCTCCGCGAGATCGACCAGCTCTCCTACGAGGACATCGCAGTCGCGATGGAGACCACGATCCCCGCGGTCAAGTCGCTGCTCGTCCGGGCCCGCATCACACTCGCCGAGTCGAGTCAGGCACGGACGCTGAGCTGCGACGAGGTACGAGTCGTGCTCGCCGAAGCGGCCGAGGGCATCCGCAAGGCCGACGGCCCGGTCCGGCTGCATGTGCGCAGCTGCGAGGGCTGCACCGACTTCCGCAAGCAGCTCCGCTCCGATCGCAAGGCGCTCGCCGCGCTGTTCCCGATCGGACCCCTCGCCCTGCTCAAGGCCGGGTTCCTCGGCAAGCTCTTCGGCGGCGCGGGCGCCTCGAGTGGTGCCGGCGCAGCAGGGACCGCCGGCGGCACGACCGCCGGTGCCTCCGCCGGCGCGTCCGCCGCAGCGGTCGGCGGCTCGGCCGCAGCCGGATCGGCCGCCGGCGCGGGTGGCCTCGGCGCGATCGGCGGCGCGATCGGCACGAAGGCCGCCGCCGGCGTCGCCACAGCAGCGCTGATCACCGCCGGCGCGGTCGAGGTCAAGGAGATCGCCGACCCCGCCCCGGCCCCGGTGGTCGAGCGGGTCGAGCCCCAGCCCCCGCCCCCCAAGGGCCCCGACAAGAAGGCCAACCTCACGCGCAAGCTGCTCGCTTCCACCGCTGCCGTGACCGCCGTAGCCACGACGGAGGAGACAGCCGATGGCGCCCCCGCGAGCGCGGAGACCGCCGATGTGGAGGCGCCTCCGGCGGACGAGCCCCCGGCCGAGGAGGATGCCCCCGCCGAGCGCGAGGCCCCGGCCGACGAGGAAAACGGCGAGGAGTTCGAGGAGGACATCACCGCCCCCGCCGACCCCGACAGCGAGCGCGAGACCGACGAGGGCGAGGAGCCCGTCGGCGGGCAGATCGGCGACCCGGAGCCTCCGCCGGAGGACTCGAGCTCGGTCCCGCCGCCGGCCCCGCCCGCGCCGCCCACGCCAACCGGCCCGCGCCCCGGGCCGGACGCCGAGCCCGCGGACGAGCCCGCGGATGAGACCGCTGCCGCCGGAGGCGTTCCGGCGACCACGCCCCCCGCGGGCTGATCACCCTCTAGACGCTGAAGGTCTCCCCCGGCTGGAGCAGCGCGACCTCGCTGCTCGTCTGCGACTCGACGTCCGCCTTGAACGCCTCGAGATCGGTCTCGATCGGGGGGAACGTCGAGTGGTGCATCGGGACCACCGTCGAAGCGCCGATCAGCTCGGCGGCGACCACCGCGTCGTGGCGATCCATCGTGTAGTGCCCGCCGATCGGGATCAGGGCGACGTCCACCGGCGTTCGCTCGGCGATCAGCTTGAGATCCCCGAACAGCGCCGTATCACCGAGGTGGTAGACGGTCTTGCCCCCGATGTCGACCACCCAGCCGGCCGCGGTACCGATCGCCGTGCCGTGCTCGGCGCTGAACGGCTTCTCATCGTGGCCGGGCATCGTGCTGGTGTGCCAGGCCTGGACGAGCTTCGCCGCGCCCCAGTCGAAGCGGACCGTTCCGCCCAGGTTCGGGTCGAGCACGTCCTCGACGCCCTGCTCTCCAAGCCAGTTGGCAAGCTCGACGATCGCGGCGCACGTCGCCCCTGTTCGCTTTGCGATGCCGACTGCGTCAGCCAGGTGGTCGACGTGCCCGTGGGTGATCAGGATGGTGGTCGGGTCGACCTCCTCGCCGGTCACGGTGGCGACCGGGTTGTTCGGCTTCAGGAACGGGTCGATCAGTACCCGCGACTCACCATCGCTCAGCTCGAAGCATGAGTGGCCCAGAAAGCGTATGTCGGTCATTGATCCTCTCTCCTTGGTTGGGTCGTTTTCTCGAGCTCGCCGGCCAGCGTCCAGCCGACCGCGACTCCGATCATCATCGTGATCCGGCTCTCCTCCGCGAGCAGGGTCCTGACCGCGGCGATCCGCTCCTCGCTGTCGGGCTTGCTCGCCGCCTCGAGGATCGCGCCCTGATGGGAGTCCTCGAACCAGCCGCCCGAGGCGAGCGCCTCCGCGAGCACCGACTGCAGGGCCGGAGCGGCTGCCGCGACCAGTTCCTCCGCCTCGCGGAAGCGCTCGGCGTCAGCGAGCGCCTCGACGGCGTCGATCAGCTCCTGCTTGGAGTAGGGGGCGGACACGGCTGGGAAATCTAGACGCTGGCCGACCGCGCGTCGGGCTCGGCGATCACGAGGGGAACACCCGGTGCTCCCACATCTGCAGCTCGCCCCGGTCGCGGTATCCGAGTCGCTCGTAGACCGACTTCCCCATCTCACTCGCCTGCAGCGTGGAGATCTCGCAGCCCTTCTCGCGAGCATCGGCCAGGGCCCGGTGCAGGAGGCGTCCGGCGATCCCGTTTCCCCGTGCCTCCGGGAGGGTCGCCACCGCGGTGATCTCACACGCCCCGTCGTGGAGCAACGACGCGAGCACACCGGCGACCCAGCCATTGTGGCGCGCGCCATAGGCGCGGAAGGACTGATCGGGGCGCCTTCCGAGCCCGGCCTCAAAGCTTCCCTCGTCATAGCCGTACGCCGCATCGTTCACCGCACAGAGCACCGGCCACTCGAGGGAGCGGGTGAACTCGAGGCCCTCTTCCGGGTCAGGGACGTCGCCGAGGTCGAGAAGCATCGCCCGGGGCCGGCCGTCGAGACGATGCCCGCGCTCGGCGAGCCAGGGACCCGTCTCCTGCGCGTCCGCCTCCGGGACCCAGACCGTCCAGGCATTGACCCCCGCCGCGTCATAGGTCTCGCGGATCTCGGCGAGGGAGTCGCGCAGGGCGAGCCGGCTCTCGTAGACGACCGAGTTGAACAGCGAGCGCTCCGGGCTCCCCGGTGCGACGCTGGCAACCACGCCTTCCCGCTCGATCAGCGAGGCCCCCTTCGAGCCCTCGGCGATCGCTTCGAGGAACCTGACGAAACCGCTGTGGCAGCGGGGCTCCCAGCCGGAATCGGTTCTGGTCGGGCGATCGGCCATCGGGCTCAGAGTAGTGGTCCCGCCGCCGGGCTCCTCGCTCAGCCGGCCCCACTCGCGACTCGCCCGGCCGCCATCTTCCCGAGCAGCAGGCCGAGTGCCCCGCCCGCGAGTCCGGCAATCGGGTCGGCCGTCACCTCGACGAGGGGCAGGACGAGCAGCACCACGGCGATCACGGTCACGCCAATCACGTCAAGCGGCTCGGAGAACGTGGTCTCCGCCTCCGCGCGCCACAGCATCAGCCAGGCCGCGAGCAGGCCCAGCGCGATGCCGTTCCCACCGGCGGCGACGAAGAAGTCATCCAGCCCGAGCCCGGCGATCGCGTCGGCGATCAAGAAGCCGCCGGCGCCGCATACGAGAATCAGCGTCAGCGTCGCAACGCTCCCGATCCGGCGCTCGACCGCGGTGCCGAAGATCGCGATGGCGCCGCCGGTGACGAGAAAGGCACCCATGTCCTCGTAGACGAACGGAGCCGCGAGATAGCGCCAGAACTCGTCCCCGATGGGCCCGGCGATCGCCCCGACCTCGAAGGCATTCCACGGCACCGCACGCTGGAGAACGATCAGGACGGCGGACACGCCCAGCACCCCGATCGTCGCCACCGGGAGCGCGCCGATCTCCAGCTCGGAAAGTGAGAGCAGGCGCCGGCCCGTGCGCTTCCCGTCCTCGTCCATCTCCGCGGCCCGCGCGAGCCGCTTTTCGCGCTTGAGCCGGCGGCGACGCTCGCGGCGGCCCTCCCGGACCTTGATCTCGTCCCCCTCCCGCTCGAGCCGTGGCGCTCGTTTCCGGAGGCGGTGGCCGCAGTACGGGCACTCGGTCACGTACGGGCTCACCTCCGAGCCACAGCTCTTGCAGACCACGCTCAACTCAGGCGACGACACCGCTACGAGGATACCCGCGCGCTCAAGCGCCGATCACTACCGCGCGGCGGACCAGCTCGCGCAGATCGCCATCGAGCTCCGCGGCGAGGGCCAGTTGCCGTGTGGCCCCGGTGCCACCCTCGGCAATGCCGGCGATCCGCTCCAGCTGCGCCTCGCAGCCCAGCTCGACCGCGCTCGGCCGGAGCTCGTCCAGCAGTCGCGCGGCGAGCTCGGTCGCGGGCACGTGGGCGCCCTCGCTGAGGTCAAGCAACCTGCCCTCCAGGCCGCGCAGCGCGGCCCGCACCTTGTTGTCATCAATGATCTCCCAGAAGACCTCGAACAGGGGCTCGCCGTTGGCGTAGATGCGGGAGAGCCTGTGCGCGAGGGACTGCGTCAGGGCTGCGAACGCCAGCGTGTCGTCGAGGCTGTTGGCCTGGTCGAAGATCCGCGTCTCGACCGTTCCGAGGTTCGGATGGGGGCGGACGTCCCACCACAGGTAGGTGTAGTCATCGATCGCACCGGACCGCGTCATCTGCTCGACCCGGCCCGAGAAGATCTCCCAGGTCCCGTAGTGCGGGGGGACTCCGACCCGTGGAAACGCGCGAAATACCGGGGTCCGTGCGGACTGCATCCCGGTGTCGCGCCCCTCCCAGAACGGGGAGTTGGCGGACAGGGCCAGCATCAGCGGCAGATAGCGGCGGATACCGTCGGCGACGTAGATCGCCTTGTCGGGCGCGTCGAGGCCGATATGGACGTGGGTGCCGAAGATCAGCTCGCGCTCGGCGATGAATCCGAGCTCGTCGGCGAGCTCCAGATAGCGCTCCTTCTCGACGATCCGCTGGTCGTCGCAGAGTGCGAACGGGTGGGTCCCCGCGGCGCCGAGCAGCATCCCATGGTCGGCAGCGACCGACGCGACCATCGAGCGCAGCTCACGCAGCTGCTCGCCCGCCTCGGCGAGGTCGGCGCAGGGCAGCGTGGCGATCTCCAGGACCGACTGGAACAGCTCGGTCTTGACCTGCCCCTCGTAGTCGGCAGGGATCGCCGGGAGCACCGCACCGATCCCGTGCGCGAGGTCGAGGGAATCGGGATCGAGCAGCATCAGCTCCTCTTCGATTCCGACCGTAAAGGCGGTCCCGTTGAACTTGTGCTCGAGCATGTGGGTTCCTTGCTGGGCGCCTGGAGGGCGACGCGCGCGGCCGATCCTAACCTCCATTGCCGCTATACACTTGCCGCCGCGCCCCCTCGCGAGAGGGACTACCCGCGCCGGGCGCTGCCAAACCGCACCGCCACGGCACGAGCCGCAGCTACAGCCAACCGAGAGCCACAAGGAGGCACCCCGACGATGGAGGCCAAGAGCATCACCGAGCAGAAGTCACTTCTCGAGGTCCTGCCGCCCGGCAAACGCGCCCGGCTGCATCGCCTTCTGTTCGAGTTCGGCCCGGGCAACGGGACGCTGCTGCTGCTGCCGATCGACCAGGGAATCGAGCACGGCCCGCGCGACTTCTTCCCGAACCCCGCCTCCAAGGATCCCGAGTATCAGTTCAAGCTTGCCGCGGAGGCCGGCTACTCGGCGCTCGCCTGCCAGATCGGGCTGGCCGAGAAGTACTACCCGGACTATGCGGGCGCGGTGCCGCTGATCCTCAAGGTCAACGGCAAGACCGACGTCCCGCCCTCGGACCGGGCCCTGTCGACGACGAACGCCTCCGTCGAGGACGCGGTCCGGCTCGGCGCCGACGCGGTCGGATACACGATGTACCTCGGCTCGCCGCGGCAGGACGAGGACCTCCATCAGCTTCGCGGCGTGCGGGAGGACTGCGACCGCTACGGGATGCCGCTGATCGTCTGGGCCTACCCCCGCGGAGAGGCGATCGACAAGAAGGGCGGGCACGTCTCCTTCTACGCGATCGACTACGCCGCCCGGATGGCGATGGAGATGGGCGCCGACGTGGTCAAGCTCAACCTCCCCAAGATCGATCCGGAGAAGGACAAGGACTCCCCCGCCCCCTACAACGAGGGCAGCCACACGACCGAGGAGGCGATCGATCACTGCGTGGCCTCGGCCGGCCGCTCGCTCGTGGTGCTCTCCGGCGGCTCGAAGATCGACGACGACCAGCTGCTCCAGCAGACGCGCTACGTGATGGAGGCCGGCGGCTCGGGCGTGATCTACGGCCGGAACGTCTGGCAGCGCGAGTGGAGCGAGGCGCTGGAGATCATCGGGAAGATCAAGGAGATCATGCTCTCCCACGTCTCCCGCGTCCCGTAGCCGAGCCGGCGGCGGGGGCGTGAGGACGAACGCGGCGCGCGGCCGGTGAGGCTCGGGCGCCGGAGCGGGCCCGGCCTGGCCGGCCTGCTGATCATCCTCGTCGTCGTGCTGCTGACCGATGCGCGCGATCGAGGCTCGAACCCAGACGGTCCGGCCGGGAGCCCCCCGGCGGAGGCCGAGTTGCCCGATGGTGCCCGCGCCGAGGTGGTCCGGGTCGTCGACGGGGACACGATCGCCGTCAACGTGAATGGACGCGACGAGCGCGTCCGCTACATCGGCGTCGACACGCCCGAGACCGTCCAGCCGGGGGCCCCGGTCGACTGCTTCGGGCCCCAGGCATCGAGCTTCAACAAGGGGCTGGTCGAGGGCGAGACCGTGCGGCTCGAGTTCGACCGGGAACTGCGCGACCGGTTCGGGAGGCTGCTCGCCTATGTCTACGTCGGCGGTACGTTCGTCAACGCGGAGCTGATCCGGGGTGGCTATGCCCGGACCCTGGAGATCGAGCCGAACACCGCCGAGGCAGAGCGCCTCGCAAGGTTGGAATCCGAGGCTGGAGGCGCAGGCCGTGGGCTGTGGTCCGCATGCTGATCAGCGCGGCCGACGTGCGTAACCGTTTTGTGAGCGCGGGGTAAACTAACGCTGATGGCTACCGAGGCCCCCGACTCCCTGAGTCGACGACATCTCAGCCACGAGCAGTTCGAGGAGGCGTTCGAGCGCGAGCAGCGGCTCGAGCAGGACCGCCGCGACAAGCTCCGCAAACGCGCCGCGACCCGCTCGCGAGTGCGCAAGGTCGAGCGGGCCGAGCGCAGCGGCAAGGTCCGGTTCAGCGTGCTCGCCGTGGCGCTCACGACGACCACGGTGGTCGTCGTGATCGTGATGTTCGAGGTGCTGGCCTGGCTGGTCGGCGGCTGAGCGCCCCGGACTACTCCCCGCCGCCGGTTGACGTGACCCCGTCGGTCGCAGCGTCCTGCCGCGAGACGTAGACCTCCTTGCGAAACACCCTGATGTCGCGAGGCGCGGCGATCCCGATCCGGACCTTGTCTCCCGCGACCGAGAGGATCGAGACCTCGACATCGTCACCGATCATGATGCTCTGGTTGGTCTTCCTGGTCAGTACGAGCAAGTTCTGGACCCTTCTGGACGGCTTGCGACCACGCTTCCCGCATGATTCGCATCCGGGGGATCAGACTCACCCCGGCAGGGCGCCAGACTACCGCAGCCGTCCACATCCCCGGGCGGGTTGATTGGAGCGGAGCGATCCTTCCGTCTCGGCAGGGGCCGGACCCAGCCGAACCCACATGAGGTCAGACGCAGCCGGAGGGCCGCCCGCTGGTAGTGTGGCGCTCCGCATATGGCAGGTAGATCGCTACGCGCACAACTGAATCAGATTCGCGCCTGGGTCCGCGAGGGCCGCACGGACGCCTGGATCGCACACCAGCTCGAAGTTCCCGCAGCCGAGCTCCGTGACTTCCGCCGACGCCACGGGCTCGCCCCCGATGACGAGGCCGACGGCGACGACGATCTCCGGGACGAGATCGAGGCGGAGGTCGAGGCGGCCACGCTCGAGGACGACGACTCCGACGACGAGGAAGAGGACGAGGACGAGGACTCCGACGACGACTCCGACGACGAGGACGATCGCGACGATCGCGACGATCGCGACGGATCCCGCTCCGGTGAGGGCGGGGGTCGCCGGCGCCGCCGCCGGCGCGGAGGCCGGGGACGAGGCCGCAAGCGCAAGCTCGAGGCCACCTTCGATCACGGCAAGGACGACGGATACGGGCTCTGGCTCGATGCTTCGGTGAAGGACGACCCCGTCTACTCAGAGCACTGGGCCGGCCACCGCAAGGTCGAGGTCTCGGTCGAGGCGGACCAGATCGTCATCCGTCGCAGCGACGACTGAGCCGAAGCAAGCGGTCGCTAGCCTGGGCCGCCTGAGCCGTCCGGGCTCTTCCAGATTGCGCGCGGAGTGGCCCGCAGCTTCGTGATCGTGTCCTCGAGCGTGTGCAGGTCGTACGCCTGGGCGACACCGTCACCGATCAATCGCTTCCCGATCTGATCCCGCCCGGCGATCGGCCCCGGGTCGAACAGGAACTCACCGATGCCCTGATCGCGCTCGGGCGAAGCGGTCGAGTCGTAGTCGTCCGGCAGGCCGGGGGTCCCGCCCTCAACCGCGACGCGCCGCAGGATCTCCACCAGCAACCGCGCCTCGTCGCCCTCGCCGACCTCGACCAGGCCGCGCGTCGCCTCCGGAGCGGCCTTGCGGCCGAGGATCGCGCGGCGCAGCGCACGGCGCTCGGGCCGCGGGATCGCGCTGAGCCCAAGCGCAGGATCGAACCGCGCCGAGAGGCTCCTCCCGATCAGCCCGCGCGCGATCTCGATCAGCGGCGCTCGGTGGTAGCTGGGCACAGCGCCCATGGCCAGCGCGAGCACCGCCCACAGGGAAACGGCGAAGACACCGATCACTACCTGCGGGATCAGCCCGCCGATGTCGAGCAGCGAATGCAGGTAGGCGATCACCACGGCGAGCCCGGCGGCGGTCAGCATCGACCGCCATGGCAGCTCGATCGGGGAACGCCCCCGCTGCGAGCGCCAGAAGATGAACATCGCCGGGGGGATGAAGGCGCCCATCATGGCCAGCGGCGCGCCCTCCGGGCCGACCTCGGGGATCAGCAGCACGGCGAGCCCGATGAACAGCAGCGCGGCGACGACGGCACCGGCGATGAACGGGATCCGCTTGTCGGCGTACTTCACGGACTTGTTCAGCATCCGGTAGGCGGTCGGAGCACTCAGGCCGAGCGCGAGCAGCGGGATCAGGGGGGCCGCGTCCGCGTAGGAGGAGGGCGCGACCCGGACCAGGACGTTGGCGAAGACGGTGATCGCCACCATCACACCGCTCAGCATCAGTACGAAGTAGCCGAACTGCGTCCCGCGGGCGTTACCCACGCCGTACTCGTCCTCCACGGCGCGGAACGTGGTCGTCTTCTGTAGCGGGCGTAACGCCTTTCGGT
>Ga0102946_1000899_pt1 | contig 10293 bp, 7 predicted proteins | sample SalPon2A_A_D1_MG_FD_78209 | JGI IMG/M metagenome (GOLD analysis project Ga0102946, IMG submission 78209) | Soil microbial communities from South San Francisco under conditions of wetland restoration - Salt Pond MetaG R2A_A_D1_MG | ecosystem: Environmental > Terrestrial > Soil > Wetlands | place... | reverse complement strand
CTTTCAGGAACATGTCAATGGCAAGCGGGGCGCTCGTTTTTTCCAGGGTCGCAAGCCGCTGGAGGTGGTCTACACCGAATCGGGGCATACCCGCAGCACGGCCTGCATCAGAGAGGCGCAGATCAAGAAACTTACCCGGCAACAAAAAGTTGCACTGGTGGAAACTCGCGCATGTGCCTAATCCTGTTTGCCTGGAACGCCCACCCCCGCTATTCGCTGGTCCTGGCCGCCAACCGCGATGAATTTCATAATCGTCCGACCGCCAAAGCGGATTTCTGGGATGATCAGCCCGACCTGTTGGCTGGCCGTGACCTGCAGGCCGGCGGTACCTGGCTTGGAGTTTCCCGCGCCGGGCGATTTGCCGCCGTCACCAATTATCGCGAACCGCAGGCGCCGGAACCGCCGTTGGAGCATTCCCGCGGTCACCTGGTGAGTGACTATGTCGGTGCCGATTCACCTCCCCTGCACTATGCCCGGAACGTGCTGGACAAAGGGTATGCCTACCGTGGTTTCAACCTGTTGCTGGGCAGCCCGCAAGAGCTGGTGTACGTTTCGAACCGGGCCGATGAGGTGGTCCCGGTCAGTGCCGGCAGCCATGGGCTCAGCAATCACCTGCTGGACACACACTGGCCCAAGGTGAATTGCGGGCGAGAGCAACTCGATGTATTGATGCAGTCCGAGACGCTCGAAGCTGAAGCCCTGCTGGAATTGCTAACCGACCGCAGGCTGACACCCGGCGAAATGCCTCAAAACCTGCTGGACAGCGATCTGCCGGAGCAATTGGCGCGCCACTATTTCATCGTCTCGCCGGTTTATGGCACGCGCTCCTCAACCGTCGTGTTGATCCATCGCGATGGCAAGGTAGAATTCGTGGAACGGCAATACGGCCCATCGGGTATCGCCACTTTTACCAGTCAATTTGAATTTGAAATCGAAGGAGCCGACTCATGAGAGTTGAAGATTGGATTGCCCTGGATGGCGGATGCACCTGTGGTGCGGTCCGTTACCGCATGAAGGCTTCACCGTTGTTTGTTCATTGCTGCCACTGCCGCTGGTGCCAGCGTGAAACAGGAACGGCTTTCGCGCTCAATGCGCTGGTGGAGTCGACCGAGGTGGAAATTCTGCAGGGAAATCCGGTGCAGGTCATCATTCCGTCGAACAGCGGCAAGGGGCAGAAGATGACGCGCTGTCCGGAATGCCAGATCACGGTCTGGAGCAATTACGGCGGAGGTGGCGATGCGTTGCATTTTGTTCGGGTTGGAACGCTCGATGAACCGGACCGGCTATCGCCCGACATCCACATTTTTACCGAATCGAAGCAGCCCTGGGTAGTGCTGGGCGAGGACGTGCCAGCCGTACCCACCTACTATTCCGCCAAGGAATACTGGCCGCCGGCAAGTCTGGAGCGAGCGCGGGCGATGAAAAAGGGCTGATAAGGCTTTGATGGAGGCCGTCCCAACAGTTATTCCCTTCGCCGCCGCCTGAATTCACCGGCCAGCACAATCAACAGCGCGACCAGGAACATCAGGGTTCCAACCACGTTGACCCGCATCGGGATCTGCCGCTTCGCCCGTGCGAAAAGGGGTCGGATCTATTTTCCTGCATTGAATTGAGTAATATTCCGATTTCGCATCAGATTCATTCGCCGCATGATCATGGTATCCACTCCGGAGCCCGATCATGCCAAGACCTCGACGCCTCAATCTTGTCGGCATTCCGCAACATATCACGCAACGTGGCAACAATCGCCAGACCTGCTTCTTTGATGACGACGACCGGCTGACCTATCTGGAGCTCCTGCAACGCGCGGCTCGACGCAGAGCTTGCGACGTTCATGCCTATGTGCTCATGACCAATCATGTGCACATTCTGGCGACCCCCTCGGTGGCGCATGGGGCGTCGCTCCTCATGCAGGACCTGGGCCGCGAATATGTCAGGTACATCAACAGAACCCACCAGCGAAGCGGCACGCTTTGGGAAGGTCGCTTCAAATCCTCTCTGGTGGACAGTGCTTGCTATTGCCTGCTCTGCTATCGATACATCGAACTCAATCCTGTCCGGGCAGCGATGGTTGAATCACCGGGGGACTATCGATGGAGCAGTTACCATTGCAATGCATTGGGCGGGGTGGACGAACTGATTACGCCCCACCCGGAATGGATCGCGCTAGGACGGGACATGGGTTCGCGCTGTGCTGCCTACCGCGCGCTGTTCGGCCAATCGCCCGAGGCGGCTGAGCTTGAGCAGATAAGATACAGCAACCGCAAGGGACTGCCTCTCGGGAACGAATCTTTCAAAACCCGGATTGAAAAGCAGCTGAACCTCAAACTGGGTACGGGGAAAGTCGGGAGGCCGAGAGCGTCTGATTAAACTGGATCCGACCCCTTTTCTGTTTTTGCTCTTCATCCGGCCCCTTTTCTGGATAATCGTTCTGATCAGTCGTAAATCCTAGCAACGACACTGGCATGGTCTGATGGCCACAGTCCACTAGGTGTCTTGTCATCGTTATCGTTGTTGACCGTGTTGGCCTTGGTTCTTCGCGGCGCATCCAGGACGAAAATGACGTCAATCCGCTCATCCAAATCCGATTGATCATTGGACAAATTGGCGGCCTGGCAGCAGGTGAAACCCGGTGGCTTGCCCGGCCGGAGGTCCCAGGTGTCGTGGTAAGGCAGCGATATCGGATCGTCAAAAATGCTGAGACCGTTCGTGAACTGGGAATAGGGGGGGCGCGCCAGGCCGAGGGAGGACAGGAATACCGGGTCCATCGGTGAGGAATTGATATCGCCGACCACCAGCAGTCCAGAGTCGGGCGGCAGAGGCAGGAACGACAGAGTGCCAATCAGCTGGCTCGCCTGGGCCGCCTGGATCAACGGTGCATCCTGCTCCGGGGCGGGATACTGCACCTCGAGGTGCGTATTGATGAATCGATAGTCGCTGCCGTTCACCGTGGCATCGACTCCCACGAAACCGCGCTCGACATCGATGATGCCCGCCAGCGTGTTTGCCGAGGCAATCACGTCGTAGTTGCACCCGTCCGCGGAGGGCTTCGCGCAGGGAATCGCCAGGGGTTGTGTAACCACGTCCGACCGGGCCAGGATCACATCCCGGTCCGTGACCTGGATGAACACATCCGGAATGTCGTCCTCGGGATTCAGGAACACCGGCAGGCCGGGGAGGGCGAACCCGCCACCGGGTATGACCAGGTTTTCCACTACGGCCGCCACGTAGTAATCCGCCCCCAGATCGTCCAGTGCGTTCAGGGTCAACTCGAGGTGATCGTTCATGGCGGCGCTGAACAGCAGGCAGGCGTCGGGAATGGTGCCGGATTCAACGCAGTCGAACCGGAACACTTCTTGCAAACCCACCAGGTCGGCCTTTTTTTCGACGATGGATTCGGCCAGCGGCACGACCCGTTCTCGAATATTGTTGTCGGCGATCGAAAACAGCGCTTCCAGAACGGCCAGGTTGTATTCGGCCGGCGTGGCGGCGCCGATGATGGGATTCAGGTCGGCGCCCAGGTACTGATTCTGCGTCATGACCGTGACGGTCGGCCGGTTGGGCGCGGCAAGAACGAGTCCAGGCAACAACAGGACTGCGGTGATAATGACGGTAAAACGCTTCATGTTAACCTCCGGGCGGTGCGTGTTCGCTATCTTCAACATAGCGGGTTTGGAGCGAAAATGCTTCAACTGACAACGTATCACCCCGCTGGCCTTGAAAAATGGACCCGCAACATGCGGGACGGCATCGTCTCATTTGCAGGCCGGGAATTCGCCGACAGAAACAGAATACGGCATACTCCACCGCAGGCGGTCCTCGCCTTTACCCGGGGCCGTTTGCCGGATTTCACCGCCAGGCTGGGCGCGGTCGAATCGGATTTGATACGCATGTTCTGACGAGGAATACCTATGTCCATTCGTTTTTCATTTTTCTTGCTCGTCTTTCTGAGCACCTCCGTCCAGGCCGAGCTGGTCCAATTGAGCTGGACGCCGGACGGACGATTTGAGCACGAGGCGCAGTTGTTACCGAGCGAATTCCTCGAGGTTTGCGGTGCACTCGACGAGGGTGACGAAGTGGCTTGGGCCCTGCGCTCCGCCGCACCGTAGGATTTCAACATCCACTATCACGCCGATGACGAGGTTGTTTACCCGGCCGAGGAATCAGGCGCCACCGAGCTGCAGAGCACCTTGCTCGTCCCGTTAGACCAGACCTACTGCTGGATGCTGACCAATCCCGGAGGTGCCGCTGTCCGCTTCACGCTGAGCCTCTCACACGGCCCCGGCTAGATTTGGCCGGCCTCCCTAAGAGGGGTCTAAAAGGGGTCGGATCCAGTTTCGGATTAAACTGGATCCGACCCCTTTTAGACCCCTCTTACCTTGACCCCTTTTAAGGAAACTGGATCCGACCCCTTTTATTGTTGCTTTTATTGGACCCCTTTTATTGGAAATTAAAATGGATCAATTAAAATGGATCCGACCCCTTTTTTCGGACCCCTTTTTTCGGACCCCTTTTTTCACGTTCTCGTGCGGCTTCGAACTCAATTCGGTTCAGCTTTTTCAAAACCGTCCTGGTAAATCAACTCACCGAGTTGGACACAGATCACGACCACGTCATCGACCAATGCGCCCGACAGGTCACCCTGGCCATTTTCCACGGTACAACTCTGCGGGGGAGTGGCGGGCTGTGAACTGACCGCCACTTCATAGGCGCTCAGGTCATCGAGAGGATCTGTAAAAGTGAAGTCTCCATTTTCCGTCAATGTCAACGGATCCACGCCGTTGTTGGTCAAAACCAGTTCCGAACCCGGAACCAGGCCGGACAGGGTGCCACCCACGGTGTATTGAACGGTGGTGCACGTGACTTGAATGGAAGTCACGTCTTGTCCCGCCAGCGTGCCACTGCCGTCACCGTCGCTGCCGCCGGCGACCACGCAAACCTGATTCGGCTCGGTGGGCTGGGAGAACACCGTGACCTCATAATCGCTCTGGTCATCCAGCGCGGTCGAAAAGGTAAAACCGCCATTGTTGGAAATCGCCAGGTCATCGAGACCATTGTTTCGCAAGGTCAGCGAACCGCTGTCGGACAACCCCGATACCGTTCCACCGACGGAATACGGGTTGATTGAACACTCCAGGTACATGGTCCAATCGGTGTGCATGCGGCCCACGCCCTCGTTGTAGAACGTACACGTCTGGTTGGGCGCGGTGGGTTGTGTATCCACGGATAATTCGAAGATCGAGCCGTCGTCCAGCTGGGTTGGAAAGGTCACCACCGCGCCGGCCGGCACGGTGATCTGATCACCGGTCTGGTTGCTGACCACCGCCTCGGTTCCGGCGATCAATTCACCGCCATCGATGCTCAAGTCGTACTGCAGCGTCACGCATTCCATGGTGATCATAACATCGGAACCGTTGATGACGCCCGATGTGGTCGAGTCGATGTATTCGCAATCCTGGTTGGGGAAGGTCGGGTCGCCGCTGAACATCAGATCATAGGATTCGCCATCTGCCAGGTTGCTGATCACTTGTTCAATTGCCTGACCTCCGGTGAAAACAACCGAGTCTCCCGCGTTGGTGAAGGTCACCTGGTTGGGGCCCAAATAGGTATCACCCAGCTGATTCCCTGGAAACAGGCCGGTGACGTTCACGATCAGGTCATAGCGATTGGCAATATTGATGACATAAGCCGCACCGTCGTCGATCCAGTTGTTGTCATCGCCCCAGGCGCCGGCGATGACCCGGTTGCCATCGACCCCGACCGCATGACCGAAATAGTCGTTCTCGGCCGCATCGCCGGCCGTGATTTCCTGATCGAAGCTCCAATTCACGCCATTGAAGTCGTAGCTGAATACGGCGCCGGCATTGGGAGCTGTGGTATCCCTCAAGTTGGCGCCGACGACCATGCGGTTCCCGTCCAGGGCCACCTGTCTCCCAAACCGATCGAGGACTGCGCCAACCTCGGGGGTGATTTTCTGCAATTCAGACCAGCTGCCGGCGTCATACTCGAAGACGTACACAGCGCCTGACTCGGCTCCAAAGTCCTCATCGCCATGGGCGCCAACCATGGCCCAGTCATTCTGCAGGGCGACCGAGAAACCGAAAAGGCCTCCATCGAGGGGGTCGGATGGCAACAGTTTTTCGGTTTGCGACCACAGGCCGGTATCGAGTTCAAAAACGTAAGCAGAGCCAGTGTCTGCGATGCTGGTATCGTCGCTCCAGGCGCCGATCAGCGCCCGGTCGCCATCGATAGCCACCGATTGGCCAAAATAATCTTCGGCGGCCCCGTCGTCTGGAAGCAGCTTTTGGGCTTCGGTCCACGTGTCACTGTCCAGATCAAACACATAGGCCGAACCTGAGCTCGCACCCAGGTCGTCATCGAAAGTAGCGCCAACGATCATCCGGGCGCCACGCAGTTCGACCGATCGTCCGAAAAAATCTCCGGCGTTGTTGTCGCTGGCGGTGAGCTTCTGGTGTTGTTGCCAGTTGCCATCGGTTCGTTTAAAGACATAAACAAAACCACCCTGCGGCACGTGGGCCGTGATGGCCAGCCAGTCGCCATCCAGGCTGACATCCGCGCCAAAATACGTAGACGGGGCCGGATCGTCAGGAATCAGGGTTTGACTCAGGCTCCACTTGATGCCGTTGTAATCGAAAACATAAACTTTGCCGGAATTGGCGCCCCATTCCGAATCGGAATCGGCACCGACCACCGCGGTGGTGCCGTCAATATCGACTGCCCGGCTGAAATGATCATCGGTCACCGCATCGATCGCCAGCAATTTCTGGGTTTCCGTCCAGTTCGAACCGTCAAAGTCAAACACATAAGCCGCGCCGGCCGAGTTTGCAACTTCAGAATCACCCTGCGCTCCGGATAACAATCGGTTGCCATCCAGTGCGACTGACGTGCCGAAAGAGTCGCCAAAAGCGATGTCGCCGGTTTTCAGCCTGGCCTGTTCCAGCCAGACGCCCCCCGATTTTTCGTAGACATACACGGCGCCCGAGTTGCCGCCGGCGCCCTCGCCCTCGCTGTAGGCGCCGACAACCAGCCGATCGTCCTGCAAGGCCAGATTTTCAGCGAAAAAATCGTCTCCGGCGCTGTCGCTGGCAAAAATTTTCTGAACGAAATTCCAGGTGTCCGTTCCACCGTCTAACAGGTAGTAATAAGCAGCGCCGGTGGCGTACCCATCGGTGTCGTCCCGGCCGGCGCCGATGACCAAATCATTGCCGGACAGGCCGGCCGACGAACCGAAGTACTGGTTAGTCAGGCCATCTGCCGGAACGATCTTCTGCATTTCATCCCATGTGCCGTTCGACTCGTTCCATTCATAAACATAAGCTGCACCTGAAGCACCGGCGCTGACCGCGCCAATCACCGCCCTGAATCCGAACAGGCTCACCGACCAGCCGTAAAATTCTTGCATGGCGCCATCCGAGGCCAGCACTTTTTGCACCTCGACCCAGGAACTGCCGTCATGCTGGTAGAACCAGGCCGCTCCGGATGCGCTGCCATTGCCGCTGTCCCCTTCGGCTCCCACCAGTAATCGACCGGCAGAGAGGCTCAGCGATCCCCCAAACCGGGATGATGACGAGCCCACCGTGTTGCTGGGCAGGATTTTCTGAACTTGCAGCCACTCATCACCGACGGAATCGTATTCGAAGACGTAAACCGCCCCGTCCGGGAAAACACCGCCGGCGCCCACCAACAGGTCATCCCCCTCCAATGCCAATGCGCTGCCAAAGTTGTCACCTGACTCACCATCGGCTGCATTGATCTGGTGGGTTTGAATCCAGTCTGCCCCATCGAATTCGTAGACATAGACGGTACCCTGGTTGCCCTCAACGACGTCATCTCTTTCCACGCCGACGACGGCACGATTGCCGTCGATCGACACCGCGTTTCCCATCAAGGCGAATTCATAGTTTTTCGAGACGATGAGCTTGGCCTCTTCGACCGAGGATGCCAGCGCACCGGTTGAGACGTCGGCTCCCTGTGCGGCCAGATCGATTGCCACCAGGGTAAAAATCAAACCAATAGCTGTCCTAAAGATGCGATCAGAATTCATGGGGAGTTGGATTACGACGGAGTTAAAACAATTTTGCCACAAACTCAGATCGAAGGGGTGAAAGGAGTGCTTTCTTTCAGTGCAAACCTTTGGGGTCAGAGTAAAAACTGCCACCAGACAATTGCAACGGGCAGTCTGTCGCAAGCTGCTCGTTGAGCGAACTCATCAGCTTTATGGCGGCCGAATGGATCGATTCCAGAACAACGACGGGCTCAGTTCACAGTTCCGGACTTCCCTCTTCACATTTGGGTTTACACTCCTATACTGGAAGAGACAGTCCGGGCGGCGGTTAAATCGGTGCCGTAATGTTCATGCACCTGCATCGTGGTTGAGATTTTTTCATCATGGGAGCGTTTGATGGCCTCCAACAGCGCTCCAATTTGATTCATGCAAAAAGCTCCGAGACGGATGAAGACAACAAGAACATTGGCCTTATTTCGCGTGCGCAATTTTCCTGGAGTGTACTGGTTGTGCCTGATACTGATCCCTGCCATCCTGGCGGGCTGTCATCAGGGTCCTGGTGAACCGATCCTTGTTAAAAGATTAACTTACGATCAGCTGGCGCTGGAAACCGCTGTTGAACTGGAGGTTGCAGCTGACTCCGAAAGGCCGACCTTGATCAAAATTCGGGGTCATGAAGTCGAGTATGAAACCCGGATTCTCAATGCCGATGGAGAAGCGATCAGGTCATCCTACCTTCCCTACAACCGGTTGACGCCACATTACCTGGTATTGAAGTCTGAGAAAGACCTCCGGAAATACACTTTCGAGGTTACACCCAGGCGAATGACGCGAAATGCCTCAGTCCAGGTTGAAGTTGTCCGTTTAAGCAATTCGTCGGGGGCTGACCGGCAACTGGTCGAAGCATTCGAACTTTACGACGATTCCATACAAACAGCGGACAGCGAGGTTGCGGCAATCTGGGGACCCCGGATCGACGCACTTGAACTGGCTGCCCGGCTGTTCAGCGCGGCCGGTCGGGATTACGAAAGTCTCTGGGCAGACACACTGGCCAGCTACCTGACCTATTTCCCCATATACGACAACAAGGGAGCCATCGCCAGTTCTCGGCGGAACCTGGCCAGAGCAAGGAGAGCGGGCTTCCACGACATCGAGTTGATGAACCGGCAAACGATCGGCCAGGCGCTAATTGAGCGAGACATGGACGATACGCTGGAGCTGACCAAATCGAAGCAGCTTCAGGCCCAAGAGGAATTTAAATCCGCCGTGGAACTGGCCAGGGCGAACGGTTTTGATTTCGAGGAAGCATGGGCAACCAACAACCGGGGTATTGGTTACTTTTACCTGGACATGCACGATGAAGCGATTGAGTACTATCAGTTGGCCCTGCAAATGGCGACTGACCTGCGCGCGGATTTCCTGGTGAACCTGGTGGTTGGAAACCTGGGTCTGGCTAAAGCAAAAAAGGGCGATTACCTGGGTGAACTGAAAACCCTCGAGAGCCTGACCGGTTATTTCCGGGAAAACGGCAGCACCTTCCAGCTGATCTCCAACCTGACAGAAATTGGCCGGATTCACCGGCAGCTCTACCAGTTTCCCGAAGCGGTGGACGTGCTCTCCCAGGCATTGGAATTGGCGAAGTCGACCGATGACATGGAAGCGCAGGGCCGTATCGAATTATGGATGGCAAAAGCGTTTTATTCGATGGGCTACCTGGAAAGGGCTGAAAGCCTGATTAATCGTTCTATCGTTGATCTGGAGGCTGTTAATGATGGCCGCTTTTTGCGCGAATGCCATCAACTGGCGGCGGACAGCGCACGCGCCCTGGGCAATTTCGCCAACATGCAGTTCCACCGGGAAAAACAGGGCGAATTTCTCAGTTCGGATCTGAATCATGCCAGCTATTACTACGACCTGGGGCAAGACCAACTGGCGCTTGACGAGCCCAATACTGAACTCGCTTTCGATTACTTTTCTCAAGCTGTTGAACGTTCCACAGACCTGGAAAACGTCAAACTTCAACCGTTACTCACTTTGTTGACGTGCTCCCTTGTTTCCGAAGGAAGTCAGCACGAAGGCTGTTCCCTGGCGCGCCTGCGCCAGGAGTATGGTTCTCTGATGTCTGGCGCATTACCCAGGTCAAGAGTGAAGGGTATGTCTGTCTGGGCAAAGATTCTCGTCGACCATGGGGAACGAGATGAGGCGGTAATCGTGCTGGAAGATCTGATCGGTTTAATTCGGCTCTACCGGACCCGGTTGCCGGGCGT
>Ga0102946_1000898_pt1 | contig 10294 bp, 9 predicted proteins | sample SalPon2A_A_D1_MG_FD_78209 | JGI IMG/M metagenome (GOLD analysis project Ga0102946, IMG submission 78209) | Soil microbial communities from South San Francisco under conditions of wetland restoration - Salt Pond MetaG R2A_A_D1_MG | ecosystem: Environmental > Terrestrial > Soil > Wetlands | place... | reverse complement strand
TTGCTCCGCCAGCCACCGGTCCAAAATGCTGACCACTTCAGCAGACAGATCATATTGCATTGGGTCATTCACTGAATCGCAGGGGGTATCGACAATTCTGAAGATATGGGTAGCATCTTTGGCAACTTCCATTGTCAAGTTATCCGGCACATTACCGTTGAAGATCTCATTCATCCGATTAATGCTGGCTTCGGGGAACACCAGAATATCATTTTCCCCGAAGAGATAAAGTCCGGGGCTATCCACTGTTTTCAGAGAATCTCGTGGGTCGAAGCTCATACTCCGGTAATCGAATCCCAAAATCCCAAGATTTGCCACTTTGCCGATTTTCGAGCCCAACTCGGTCATTTTCGTACGTTTTTCAACATACTGATCGAGTTCATTTCCTTCAAAACCTGAGCAGATGCCTTCGTATGTGTAATAATCAACGCCTTGCTCCCTGCGAATAATGGTTGGCCCAGCCAGATTGATGAAAAAAGCGATCTCGGGGTTTTGAGCGGCAGCATAGGTCACGACCCATCCACCTTCGCTGTGACCAATTAATCCGATCTTTTCCGCATCAATTTGTGGGTGTGCTTGGATCGCCTCGGCAGATGCTAGCACATTTTCAGCACGACCTTCAATGCTTTGATCCGTATAAAGCCCTTCTGATAATCCCATACCTCGCTTGTTTATAAGAAGCACTGCAAAGTCACGCGAGAGAAAAAAATCAAGAATATAAGTCTCAATAAAGTCGGGAGCATAGTTTTGATAGAGAGAGTCCCCAGACCCGGGCGAAAAAATGACCGCAGGCTTTTTCGCCGCGCCGCCGTTCGGAATGAAAAGATCAGCCTCGAGATTTACACCATCGGCATCCACAAAAAAGGATTCACGCTGCGCATCCAGTGAGTTGATATAGGGTGCCCACGACTCGCTGGGTTTTACAGGAAGAGGGTAAAGCTCATAGTAAACAGACCTTCCCCCAAAGAAAAGCCCCACTGTCAGTACTAAACCTACAATAATCAGAATATTTCGCTTTTTCATTTATTAAGCTCCTTGATTAAAATTTAATTGGATTTGTTGAATAGCATGGATTAATGGATCAATACCGTCATTTTTTGCCAGGCAAGTATAGGCACCTGCTTGCAGTCCTCGCTGCTCAACTGCAGGGTCAAAGCTGATCATTAATAAGATGACCATTGAAGCTTGGTTTGCTTTTTGCAGCTCAGCAATAAATTCAAAAATTTCCACATCCGGCAAGTTGAAGTCCAGAATGATGATGTCTGGTGTAAATGCTTCAACCAGCTTGAATGTTTCGGCTCCAGTTGCGGCTGTTGCGATCACATTCAACCCGCTTTGGGTGAGGTAAGCTGCAAGGTTTTGCCTGTTATGGGGTGTTGCATCAGAAACTAGAATTTTCATAAACTTTTCTCTTGGGTTGCATATTTTGTAATACATGTATGATAAGAGAAAGCCGTTATTTTGAAATCTGGCGCAGGTTTGATTTTTGATACGGAGATGGAATGAGACGACCCTTCCCCCTTAAGCAGTAAAGCCTCTACATCTAGAGATGTAGAGGCCTGAAAACACAAATATTGTATTCGGCTATTCTTCTGGCACCAACCCCTGGCGAATGGCAAAGATTGCCGCCTGTGTGCGGTCTGCGAGCTGTAATTTTGCGAGGATGCTGCTGACGTGGGTTTTAACCGTCAGTGGGCTGATCGAAAGTTCAGATGCGATTTCTTTATTGCTCAACCCGCGTCCAATCTCGATCAACACCTCTATCTCCCTTGTTGTGAGTTCGGAATAATTTTTGTTGCCATGCTCAGATTCACTCGGATCGCTTTGGACATGGGAGATCAGCATATTGGCAATTTCGGGGTCCAGCTGGGATTTCCCCTGGGCAGTATTTCGGATTGCCTCTGATAGTTCTTCTGGGTCAATATCTTTTAGCACATACCCTAAAGCACCAGCCCGGATAGCGGGAAGTACATTATTTTCATCTCCAAAGCTGCTGAGGATCAATATCTTTATCGCCGGGTGCGCCAGCATGATCCGGCGCGTGGCCTCAATGCCATCCATCTCCGGCATGATCAGATCCATTAAAATAACATGAGGCTCGAGTTCCTGGGCTAAGGAAACTGCTTCTAAACCATTGGCACCTTCTCCTACAATATCGAACTCTTCTGTTAGTTCTAAGAAGCCGCGTAAGCCTTGACGCACTACGGCATGGTCATCTACTATCAATAATTTAATCTTATTCATCGGCATTATCATCCTTACGTAATGGGATCGTGCAAATTACTTTTGTTCCTAATCCAAGTTCTGACTCTACCTTGATTTTTCCATTTAATTCTTCCGCCCGTTGACGCATACTCTCCAGTCCAAAATGAAAATGATCCTGAATAGAAGGAGACTTAAGCTCAAATCCCTGCCCATCATCCGAAACAAGAATGGTAAGCAAGTTATCGGCTTGCTCAAAAATAATTTGAGCGTTTTGGGCACGCGCGTGCTTGATTATGTTGTTCAAGGCTTCCTGGACTATCCGGAATACTTCCTGCTGCTGCTGGGCATCTAGCAGCAAGGAACCTGTTTTTTCCTCGAGTGATATATTAATTTCATTGCGTTGTTTAAGTTCTTCTAAATGTTTTTCCAAAACGGGGAAAAGCCCATCTTCTGAAATAGAAATTGGGCGTAATTGGGTCACCAATGCCCGCAATTCTTTCAATGCATTTTGAGCCAATTCTTGTAATTGGGATAATTTTTCAGGCACCTGATCGGGCTCTCGGTCAAGCAGGATTAGAGCGGATCGAGTAATCAACGTCATACTGAAGATTGTTTGAGTTACTGAATCATGGAGCTCGCGCGCTAAGCGGTTTCGTTCATTTACCGCGGTCAAGTCTTCCACCTGCTCGGCATAAAAGCGAAGTTGTTGGTTCGCTTCCATCAGTTGTTGCTGTGCAATTTGGTTTTGCTTTATTACCAGGCTGAAGGATGAGACCAGGATATAGGCAGCAAGATAAATAACAATTAATGCAGGCGCAAATTCTTGATGTCCGTAGACTAGCATAATTCCCATTAATATGGATATTATCCCAACCCAAATCCATGCCTGTAATTGTTCGTAGTGGCGCATTACAAACATACAGGCTGGTAGTAACAATAGCGAAAAAGTATCTCCATCAGGTTCGAGCAAGAAGAGGGTTACCATAATCCCCATTTGTAATATGAGATATATTGCCCAGACGATTTTTGGCTGAGAAATTATGAACGGTTCAAGGAGAAGTAAAATTATCAGAAATATTAGCAGACTAGTGGCTGGAAACAAAATATGGGGATAGTAAAGAAAGGTGCGGACAAACACTGCCGCAACCAACATGTAGGTTGTGATTGAAAGTAAGTATTTTCCTTGCAAAAGATTTTTAAGGTTTCTTGACATTAATCCTGTCTCATTTCTCCGAATTAAGTGGGAAAGCAGTATTTCCGATATCTACTCAATAAATACCAAGTTCTAGAATCCCGTACCCCAAAAGACCAAAATTCTCGGATTCGATTTTGTCGACTGCTTTTACGGTTACATAATATTCGTGATTTCCTCCGCCAGAACAAGGAGGCATATATGCACCTGGTTCACCAATACTAGTCAAGTGCTCTTGCACGATAAAAAAATCTTCTGATAAATCAAATGTATTACCCAGTATAGAAGGAATTAAAACTTCAGAGGCACCTTCTTCAATCACAAAGCCTACCTTACCATGCCCCCCATTATTCATCGGGTAAAAATCGCGATCAGAAAACTCAAGAATTAACGCGACGGTTCCTGCGGGGATGTTCGCAACCAGGATAGATGGCGTCGAGGGATTTATCCCACCCTCCCTTAGGCATTGTTGTCCGTCTGGGATTCGCTCACCATTCCAATCCTTATCAGCCAGTTCCAAATGCAAAACTTTAACGTCTTCAGAAATTGGGGTTTCCGTGGAATTGTTAAAAAAAAGACTCCCGGGGGTTGGGCTACTCTCCTTGATTGGCGATGCTTGGGCAACATTAGGTGTTGCATCAAGCGGGGATCCAGTGCAGGCAACAAATATCATTGCATAAATTGGCACATGGAATAGGGTAATCGTTTTTTTCACGGCTCTCTCCTTCCATCCACTATAAAAATTATAACGGATAAATCAATAAGCATGGATATGGAAATAGGAGGGCATATTAAGAATCAAATCGCCCTTCCGGTGCAATTTTGGTGGAAATAGGATCGAACCGGTAGACACAATAAACAGAGGAGACCCAAAAACACTGGTTTGTTTGACTAGATGGACATAAATGATGTTATTCAACTGTATGGACAGTAGTACATCCTCCGTTAGGTTGCGGGTTCAAGGGGGGTAGTGCTTCAGAAATATGTGTAACTTCTAATGAGGAAAATGTGAAATTTCAATCGAAAATCCCTCGCCCATTTCCCCATCTAGAACCTTCCCTATGTTGAACTGGACTTGGTCGTACTTTGACCCGTTTTTAAAGTCCAGTTTGGCATCCGTGTGTTGCCGGTTGCTTGAACCTCTGAGCCCTCCTGGGACCTCAGGCTCCATATGATCCATGTTCTGCCCCTGGTTATTAATCGACCTATTATGTTGGTCAAGCAAATTACCAATCGGCTTAACAAAAGATACGATCAAATGGAAGGCGATAATTCAGATTATTGAGCTTGTATTGCTGTTGTTAGGTGCAGCGGGGCAAAACTTGTCCGGCTCTGTCTTTGCATTCTTCTATCTCCGAGGATTTGTTTTTAGAAGGCAGCAGCGCACCAACAAATACTCCGGAAAGCACAAATGCTGCTCCAATAATGAAGTTGATTGTGATTTCTTCTCCAGTAAGGGTCGCAGCTACCCCCATCGTTACTAATGGAATTACGACAAAACCATAGGATGTCCCTGAAGCAGACCATTTGGTTAATACGAACATATACAACAAAAACGCGATGATGGTGACGAAAACCACCAAGTAGATGAATGCTGCTATTGTGTTTGCTTGAGTGGGTAAAGACCATTTTTCTCCTGTAATAAGGGAGGCCAGGCCAAGGATGATTGCGCCCGTTGTCATTGCGATCGCGTTTGTAATTACGGGTGGGTTTGGGGGGAATTTTTTAATCAGAACACCACCCTCGGCCATGCAAACTGCTGCCAAAATGATTGCGCCGATATGTAGAAGTGAGAATGTCGTTCCGGTTGTGCCGCCAAAAGTAACGGCAATTCCTACGACAGCCAATAAGGCCCCAAAAACCCCGCGCTTGGTAATTGATTCAACGCCGTGAAGTGCAGATAAAAATAAGGTGAGGAGCGGTACTAGTGCCATTAATATTTGGTAAAGGCTGGCGGGAGTTTCTACTAATGCCCAGGCAACTAATAAAAATGCGAAACCAACCGTTAGGGCACCAAAAGTAATTGCTCCTACGAGAGCTTTGCCTTTTGGGAGCGGAGTTTTTTGAATTGCAATGATTGTCCAGAAAGCAAGCGCACCCAAGGCGAAGCGGAAGGCTGCTACCCAATAGGGGGCCAACTCAGTATATGTGATCTTAATTGCGACCGAAGCTCCCCCAACAACAAGGATAAAAAATAAAAAAGCCACCAGTACATTTTTTTCAGGTAATGTTTGGATTGTCGGATTTTGAGCTGTCAACGTATTCCTCCTTCAGATAATAGTTGATGGATCATCTTTCTTTGTTGTTCTTACTTTAGATTACTGAAACAAAAAAGTAAAAAAATTAGCGGTTTGAATTACTTTGTTTCAAGAGCTTTTTGTAACTTCATTGAATCTGATTTTGCCTGTATCTTTTCGAATGCTTGCAAAGCTTTCGTAAACATCTTTTTTGAGAGTTCCACATCTCCCTGTAACCTCGCAAGTTTACCCATTTCGGACAAAGTGCGGCCAGCCTGCCAGGGCATTTCTAAATCAGTAAATATTTTTAGGGCTTCTTGAAAATGCTCATCGGCCTGATGGTGGTCTCCTGCTATTCGGAAAGCAATGCCGCTTGCCCGATACCCAATCGCTAAATAAGGTTTGTGATTATCCCTGATCGCTAGCTCTATCAAACGAGGTACATATTTATTAACACTATCTGCATCCTCCATAGAAGCTGCCGAATCAACCAGCATCATATATACAATATGTTCATGTGCCATAGTGCCTCGTTTTACTGGCTGTCCAGAGAGTTGTAATGCGGGTTCCAATCTTTCTTTTACTGGGGCGAACTCGCCCACTACCTGAAGTGGCAAAGAGTCTCAATAAAATTGATTTCGCTGCCACTCATCTCGCTGCCCAGACATAGAGACCATATACTCAAACGATTCGGTTTTATATTGGTTTGCTGTTTCCTGATTGCCACGCAACGCGTGGACGCTTGCACTAAGCGCAACAAAAAATCAAGTTTCACCAACTCGTTCTCTTGTGTAGCGCAGGTCTAAATCACGCCACCGTTCTTCTACCTTCAAAACATCGTCCCATCTGTCCATTCTGAAGTAACATTGGGCTATGATCCCGGTCGCATTGGCAATCTGGTCAACTGCACGGATGTTGGTTGCGATCGATTCAGCTTCTTGTAAATAGGGAAGTGCGTCGGCATACTCACCAACATACATATGTGCTGCCCCCATGCCGCGCAGTGCATCAATTCTCTCTCGGCTTTTAAATTCCTGTTCTTGCTTGCTAATCTCTACTCTGCGTTTGGCAACAGAAAGGTGCTCTCGCAGTAAACTTTGTCCATCCAGGCTTGTTGCCAAGGCACCTAATGCAGAGGAAAGGAGTTGTGGATTTTTCAATTTTTCAGCCATCTCAACTGCTAATTCCGCAAAATGTTGAGCGCTTTTCCAATCGGCTGGATTTTGTACTCTCCAAGCATCGGTTGATAAAGCATCCAGCATGTGTACAGTTTCTTTATTTGGGGGTGCGCTTTCAGTCAATTCCAAGCTCTCTACTAAGTTTGAATAAGACTTTTTGCTTATCTCGCTTACCTCTCGATACGTATTGGCATCAACGGACCATTTCGCTTCTGTAGTTACTTCAACTATTTTTCGATTTAGACGTATTTGAATGAACGGATCTCTATCTGACAGCTTATGCCTTTTGTCCAGCGCTTGCTGGTAGTATGAAATTGCTTCATTGAATTTTCGTACTAAACGGCAGACATCAGCCATTTGTTCCAGAATCTGCATATGCAAGGCGTCATTTTTGCCAGGTTCTAACAGATTGAGCGCAGCCCTCAGATTCTTTGCTGCCTCCTCATAGGCATATACTTTGATAGCCTGTTCGGATGCTTTTTGGCAATACTCAATTGCTTTTTGATTTTCTCCGGCTAATGAATAATGGTAGGATAGCAATCCATATTTTCCTTCCAACTTCCCTTGATACAGGGCTTCCATTGCTTCAGCAACTCTTTTATGAAAATCTCGCCGGTGTTTCAATAAGATCGTCTTGTAGACTGCTTCTTGAGTTAGCGGGTTGCGGAAAGAATATTCTACTTCTGGAACACGGGCAGTTTCGCGAATCATATCTAACCGCAGCAAAGTGCCGACTTGCTTGTCCAATTCGGTGGATGAGGTGTTCATTGCTTGCAGGACACGCAGATAAAAATTCCTTCCAATTACAGAAGCCAGTTGTAAGGTTGCCCTTGTGGATTCTTCCAGTTGGTCCATCCGGGCTGATAATAACGCTTGTAGATTATTTGGAATTGAGAATTCTGAACCATCCCCAACTGAAACCCAATATCTGTTTGTGACTTCATTTTCAATACGATCTTCTGATACAACGATTTGATTTTCAATCAGGGCACGAACAACTTCTTCTATAAAAAAGGGATTCCCGTCAGATTTTTCCAAGATGTTCTTGCGCAGGTCATTGTGGATTTCTGCAATGGCCAATAATCGGTCGATCAATTCGTTTGAGTTTGCTTCAGAGAGTGGCCGGAGAGAAATTTTTGTGTACCGGTGGCGGTATTCCTCTTCTGCAATTGTATTAATTTTCCATGCTGGAGATTCATGTTCCACTCGCATTGCACAGATCATCACGATGGGAATCACGTCCGATAGGTTTAACAGCTTGGTGATTAGTTGAACTGAAGCTGCATCACTCCAGTGCATATCATCAAAGACGAACACGGTCGGCTGATTCGAGAACTTTGAACGCAGCCAGATGTCCATCACCTCAAATAGGTCTTGTTTGAAAGCTTCACCTTCCAAGGGGAAATTGCCGTTCTCACTAGTGAGACCAAATAATGTCTCAAAAGTGTATTTGGCCTGATTTCTTTTTTCTTCTGGCAGATCCTCAAATAAAACTTCCAGCTTTTTTTTGATGATCCGGGGCGCATCGTCATAACGGATATCACTGATTCTTTGGATTAAACGTTGAACAAGTGCATAAGCCTGATTTGTTTCAAATGAGAGGCTGCTGGTTTCGAACCACTTGGCCTGGTTTCCTAAAGTTTCTTTGAAGATCGTTTTGGTTTCACTGATCAATCGGCTTTTTCCAAGCCCAGCTTCCCCAAGGATAAATATAATTCTACCCACTCCCTGTTTTAGATCATCCATGCCTAGCTTGAGAACTTCTATTTCTCTATCTCTGCCAACTAGATCTGCATGCAGCCCTTCTATTCCGCGGATCCTTCCAGAGATTGCTTTTCGTCCTAAGATGCGGTATGCATTTACCGGTTCGTCTTTTCCTTTGACAGTGATTTCCACGAGTTCTTCGAACGTGAATAAGGACTTGACCAGCTTATAGGTATCCTCCGAAATTTGAACAGTGCCGGGGGCAGCAGTTTGTTCCATTCGGGCGGCCAGGTTGATGGCATCTCCTAAGGCGGTGTATTCCATCCGGAGGTCTGAACCAACCGTACCAACAACGACCAAACCTGTGTTTATTCCAATTCTAATGTCAATATCGATTCCCCAATCTTGTGATATTCGTTCTCGATAGGGGGCAATTTCCGATAAAATATCTAGCCCGGCAAAAATTGCCCTCTGCGGATCATCTTCATGGGCTAATGGTGCACCAAAAAATGCTAGAATACCGTCTCCCATCAGGCGGGCAACAGTTCCTTCGTATTTAAAGACAGGCTTGATCATATGCTCAAGCGCGCCGTTGATTATTTCTGACCATTCCTCTGGATCTAAATTTTCTGCTGCATGAGTAGAACCTTTCATGTCACAAAACATCATTGTGACTACTCGCCTTTCTCCCACCATATCTCCACGAGCGCGTGCTGATTCAATTTTTCCCATCAATTCTTTGGGAATATATTTCTCCAGCGGCGAAGTATCGCTTTTTTGATGTGCCTCATTATCTTTAGGGATAACGGTCTCTGGAGAATCTTTGTCTTGTTGTACAGTTGAGGAGTTGGTATTACTCACCGGTTTTTTATCCGGTATTGAATATTGCACAAACTCTTCTGTTTGAGCTTCGATCGGCGGCTGCGTTGGTTTTCCCTGGGGGAGACCGCACCGATCACAGTAATTAGCCTGACTCATTAACCTTCGGCTGCATCTCGGGCAGACGATTGAGATTCTGTGATTGCAGTTAGAGCAAAAATTTGCGTCTGCCGTGTTTATCGTTTTACAAACAGGACACACCATATTTGTTTTTTCATTCATTTTCTTTGCCATTATTTTCTAGTTGAGAATGTTCCTTCTCATTAGATGATTCTTTTTGCTATATCAATAAATAGGATCAATAATCCTACAAAAAGCCCAAATGATAATGACGCCACACCAACGCTCAATATGACTTCCTTCGTAGTTCCGGCGATATTCAAAGACAACTCACCGTCATAATGTTGGTAAAGGTTATAAACATAGATATACGCCGCTACACCAATCGGTGGAAGTGGTAAGAAGTAGCGAATGTTCCTAGAAATAAAATCACGAAAAACCAGAAAGCTGATTCCAGTAAGAAAAATTAATAATCCTGCACCTGCGATAGATAAAATATTTGTGAGGTTTGAATTTTCTTGCATATTTCTCCTACTTTATTTTTTGTAAACCTGTGCCATGCATTGAGAGTTTATTCATTTGCACAACTCTAACTACGATTAAGTTAGTAAAGAGTTTTCCATTATTAATTTCGGTACAGTATGATTCTTATGGATGCGTGCGATTATGTATGGGTTCAAGAGTGATAAAAAAATATTCTGAGTGTATTCTCCCCAACTTTTCTACATTATATTTTTTTACGGCTGGGTAACAAAAATAATTATATTATAAAATAAGATAAAAGAGGTTATATTAGTGCTGTTAATTTTCATTTTTTGTGGAAATGACCGTTAAAGTGA
>Ga0102946_1000897_pt1 | contig 10314 bp, 10 predicted proteins | sample SalPon2A_A_D1_MG_FD_78209 | JGI IMG/M metagenome (GOLD analysis project Ga0102946, IMG submission 78209) | Soil microbial communities from South San Francisco under conditions of wetland restoration - Salt Pond MetaG R2A_A_D1_MG | ecosystem: Environmental > Terrestrial > Soil > Wetlands | place... | reverse complement strand
TACAAGGAGATCGCAACAGCACTCAACATTTCCACGGAGACTGTCAAGTCCCATTGCCACAACATTTACGAAAAACTGCACGTTTCGACTCGTACAGAAGCCCTCAACAAGTATTACTCCCGCAGTTAGTTTGTCTCCTTCCTTCAAAGATCACAGGGTCAGAGTTGCCTGATTAACAACACAGCATGTTTTTACTGTGCAATTCGATGCAAATTTCACTATCTTAATAAGCTTCGATTAAACCTCCTGACATGAAAAACTATCAGACCAAAAACGCTACCGAGTCCAAGTCTCACAAACTGAAGACAGTCCCCTGCTCTAAATATATGACCAAGGAATTGATCACATTCACTCCTGAGACGCCAGTCAGCGAGGTGATCGAAAGCCTGTTGATCAACCGGATATCCGGTGCACCTGTCCTTGACAAAGACGGGATGATCTGCGGGGTGATCGATGACAAAGACTGTCTTAATACCTTGATTGACAGTGCATACTACAATCAACCGATCAGCAAGGATAAAGTAGGACAGTACATGACCAATGTGTACAAACGCATCAATGTCGACTCGGATATCGTCGATGTAGCAAATCTGTTTATCCGTTCTAACTTCAAGCGACTTCTGGTAGTGGATGACGATGGAAGACTCAAAGGCTCTATCAGCCGGCGCGACGTCCTGAGGGCAATCAGGGATATGGAATCGACAGCTTGGTAATCAACACTTAAAGTCGGAATCCGGGCCAAATTACCTATTGTCCACAGATACAGCTGGCAAGTCATTGTCCATTAACACTTGTCCATTATCCATTGCTAAATTTTCCTCTTCAGGCTGAGCTGCTACCTTTGCCCTGGCTATATCAGTCGGGTTCCCCCAGACCAGCCACCATGCCTCGCGAAGTGATTTGGCCTTGGTGAGGTCCTTAAAGATATCTACCCACTCATGGAAGACCAGGGTGATGGGGTTGTAAGTATCGACATTCTTCGTAATGCCATAAATAGCCTGCTCTTCTTCCGGCTGGAATGTGCCAAACATCCTGTCCCAGATGATAAATGTCGAGCCGTAGTTCCTGTCTATGTACTTCTCATTCGTCGCGTGATGTACGCGATGGTGAGACGGAGTGGTAAAAAAGAACTCTATTGGCGCAGGCAGTTTCTTGATATACTCGGTGTGAATCCAGAATTGGTACAGCACTGCCACCTGATGGACAATGAAAAACACGAACGGATCAAATCCCATCATGATCACCGGCAGGAAGAAGACGATCTTGATATGTTGGGTCCAACTCAGCCTGAATGAAACTGAGAAATTGTACTTCTTTGAATTGTGATGGGTCACATGAGTCGCCCACCAGAATCTTTGCTCATGTGCAATGCGATGCGCCCAATAGCGCGCAAGGTCCAAAGCAAACAGGCATAGAATATAGGACCACCACTCAGGCGGTATCCTGAAGGGCGAGAGGTTGTAAAAAACGACCACCAGGGCAAATGTGCCCACTTTCACTGCCGCACTCACCAGGATGTTTCCTATACCAATTGTTGCCGCTGCAAGGGTATCCTTCCCGTTGTAAGATGCTTTGTTGTGCTTGAGGCTAATGATCCGCTCAATGATTACAAGTGAGAGCATTACCGGGATCGCGTAAACGATGACATTCGGGAGGTCCATTTGAGTCAGGTACTCAATGCTCAGTTTGTCCGGAGTCATATACTTGATGATTGTAAACTGTAAGAGCCGCTCAAAGTTAGGGATTAGATGTCAGATGTTTTATCAAAATCATCGCGACATACTGGCATGGACCTTCAAATCCTTGTGCAAGGCCTATTACAGAATAACACCCCGATCACCCAAATCTTACTACTTTTGTCCTGTTCAAATTCCATGAAAATATCGTCCTGCCAAGTCAGTGTGCAGTCTTGGGAGTGGTGGCTATTCGAGTATAACGCACAGAAAATGAGGATTTTATGGTGTTCCTGGAATTCGAAAAACCTCTTGAAACCCTCTATGAACAACTTGAAAAGATCAAGGAGATAGAGGAGGCAGGTGAAATCGACGTGTCCGACAAGATCAAAGAGGTCGAAAACAAGATAAGAGCCACAAAAAAGCAGATCTACAGCGAACTCACCGGATGGCAGAAAGTCCAACTTTCAAGGCATCCCGAGCGGCCTTATACCTTATTCTACATAGAGCAGATCTTCAAGCGGTTCGTTGAACTGCATGGCGACAGGTACTTTGGTGATGACAAGGCGATCGTAGGCGGACTTGGCAAACTCAATGGCGGCAGTGTAATGGTCATCGGCCATCAAAAGGGCGTGACGACCAAAATGCGCCAGTATCGCAATTTTGGAATGGCAAACCCTGAAGGGTACCGAAAAGCGTTGAGACTCATGAAAATGGCAGAGCGCTTCGGATTACCTGTGATATGCCTCATCGATACCCCGGGCGCATATCCCGGCATCGAGGCTGAGGAACGTGGACAGGCTGAGGCAATTGCCAGGAACCTGTTTGAGATGGTACAACTTAAGGTACCTGTCATCTGCTATGTTATCGGCGAGGGCGCATCCGGAGGAGCTATTGGGATAGGCGTGGGTGACAGGGTGTTTATGCTCGAGAATACCTGGTACTCTGTCATCGCTCCTGAATCGTGTTCATCAATCCTGTGGCGCAGCTGGGATCACAAGGAAGAAGCAGCAGAAGCTCTCAAGTTGACAGCTGACCACATGCATGAGTTTGGCCTTGTAGACGGGATCGTGAAAGAGCCCCTTGGCGGTGCACATTCAAATCCGGAAGAGATGGCTGTACTACTCAGAAGACATATGAAGGCTACTTTGGCAGAACTCACCGATATGGATCCGGATGAGCGCATTCAACTTCGCATTGAGAAGTTCAGCAAGATGGGCCAGTACAACAAGCACGATCATGAAGTGACAGCGCGCACTTAATGTAAAGCACATCAGTCACATGCTTACTCCGCTCAGACAACTTCTGTACAAAAACAAGATGAAGGAGTTCAGGTCGACGAACCTGGATGCCTTGCCAGCGGACCATTTTGACAACATCAAGCATGTCGGAATAGTATTCGAAGCAACGGATGATGCCAAAGAGAGCGTGAAAACGTTTACAAACAGGCTCAAAGCACGGGACAAAGCTGTCGAAGTCCTCGGCTTCTACAATACAAAAGATGAGGTCTATCCGCAGCTGTTCAATTTCTTTACGCTGAGTGGCGTAGGCTTTGACCTTACACCTACTAGTGACATAGCATTGCAGTTCATCCAACGTCCATTTGATGTCTTGATAAATCTCGATTTCAGAAATCGCCGGCCTGTCAGTTATATTGTGGCTGCGTCAAAAGCGCATTTCAAGATAGGTCCGGCTACGGGTAACGTCATGCATCATGACCTCATGATCGATCTTGGCAAAAATTACGACCCGGGCAAGCTAATCGCAGAGATTCGTAAAACCTTCAAAATAATGACCTGATATGAGTGAATTCAGAGGAACGGGGGTTGCGGTGGTTACACCATTCTTGGATGGCCAGGTTGATTTCGACCGGCTGACGGATGTACTCGAGCATATCATTTCCGGAGGAGTCGATTATATCGTAAGCCTTGGCACGACCGGTGAGGCAGTGACATTGTCACCCAAAGAAATCAGGCAGGTCCTGGACCATACCATTAAGGTGGTCGCGGGCAGAAAACCGATTGTTGCGGGGAATTTCGGCGGAAATGATACTGCCGCACTCTGCAGGTACATCAATGGATTTGACTTCAATGGGATTGATGCGATGCTGTCAAGCAGCCCGTCATATAATAAACCCTCACAGGAAGGCATATTTCAGCATTACAAGGCAATGGCCGAAGCTTCACCTGTTCCGATAATCCTGTACAACGTACCGGGCCGAACTTCGAGCAACATTTCGGCTGAAACGACAGTTCGTATCGCGCGGACATGCCCCAACGTCATCGGAATTAAAGAGGCTTCAGGAGATCTCGTTCAGTCATCTGAAATTCTGCGTGACAGACCTGAAGGCTTTCTCGTGATTTCAGGTGATGACCCGACCGCCCTTGGTCTGATATACACAGGTGGTGATGGCGTTATTTCTGTTATTGGAAATGCATTTCCACACGAATGGAGCTCAATGATTAGAAATGCCCTTGGTGGTGAAGCCGACCTTGCAAATGCCGAGCACAACAGATTGCTGTCACTACATACTCATCTTTACTCAGAAGGCAATCCCGCAGGCATCAAAGCCGCACTTAACATTAGAGGATTATGCCAGCCCGAGGTTCGATTGCCTTTAACGCGCATGAGCGATGAGGGTATTAAGGCCATGTCCGATGAGATCGTGAAGCTTACTAATATCCCTTCACGCGCCGGGTAAAGCGCTTAAACTCCTCTCCGATATCTCCCGTTTCGGGCTGTACCTGGTTGAATTTCAATCCGTCAGCAACAGGTCTCAATTGAAACCTGAAAACATAGTCCTCTGGTGCATTCATTACATCCCGATACCGGCTGGGGCCAAATCTCAGGTCATAAAGATCATATAGTGAATCGTTATCTATTGTATACAAGTAGCCATTTGAAAACCATTCCAGGGCCTCGTACTCCAGTGTACCCTCCAGTTCGCTTGTAGCCTCCGGATCCTTTCGCAGAGACTGGATCGAGTGCATATTAGGGTCGCTGTCAAACATAGAGTACATTCCGACGAAATAGGCCGTATCTGATTCCGCAACACAATTCCATAGGACATTCTGCAATAAGGTTGGACTCACCATTTGTCGTTCGACTTCAATACCACGGTGGTCCAAAGCACGCTCGAAGACATTGTCAATATGCGCGCGGTTGAAGACTGTAAAAAGGAGATACAACGAACTGATTCCGATACCCGTCCAATTAAGAATTGACCTCCGCCTGCTTCCCTTCGACGAAAATACAGCAGCCACCAGGAATATTACAAATGGGAGCGTATAGGCCGGGTCGGCAACTGCAATTGTATTGAATGCTACACGCAAATCGGAAAACGGCTGAAAGATCTGTGTGCCGTAAGTTGTAAAACAGTCCAGCGCGATATGCGTGAAAAATGCAAGAAAGAATAGCAGGTACCATTCTTTAAAACTCACTCTGACATCACTGAGCTCCTTAGCCAGGTAGTATTTGTAAAGACGCCAAATGAGATACGCGGCGAATGCTCCCGACAAAATCAGGACAGGCATTGATCCGCTTGCCGCATAGACGCCGTATACGATCAGGGCCAGTACAATTGTATTAATTATTGAAATAAACGCCTTATAGCCCGTAGCCCGATATGCACCTGACCTGTAGAGGTAACTCAGGAGCCATGCAAACGCCAGCGGAGCAACAATAGAGAAGAAGATAGAATGTGTGATCCCACGATGTGCACACATTGCCTGGAGTTCTCCCATAAACAGATTGGTCATGACATCGAGGTCGGGGATCGTACCGCCGATGGCACCCCAGATCATTGCGCGGTTACCGATCTTCTTGCCTAAGACAGCTTCGCCTACAGCGGCTCCAAGTACGATCTGAGTTAATGAGTCCATGGAATAGTCAGGGAGCCCAAATCAGGACTCAGTCGGTACATTATTATTTGCAGTACCTACGCCGAGAGTTTTAAGTGCCTGCTGTGAGGCATGTTGTTCTGCGCTTTTCTTGGAGAATGCTTCAGCCTCCGCAACTTCTTCCCCGTTGACTGCAACAGCAATTCGAAAGCGGTCGCGTTTGTCGAACTTATATTTTTGCTTGAGGCGGTAATCCACATCACGCCCGGTCTTCTGACACCATTCCAGTAGTTGGCTTTTGTAGTTATCATCCCGCTTTTCGAGCTCGTGGATATCAACATGGTTGCGCAGGATCCGTCCTATGACGATCTGTTTTGTAGTGTTATAGCCTTTCTCGAGATAGATGGCACCGACAAGCGCCTCAAGGGCATTCCCCTTCATCGAATCACTAAGGCGGGTGTCATTGTATTCCCGAAGGATCACATCCAGCCCCATATCATCGGCGATCTGATTCAGCGTCCGTCGCTTCACGATCTTGGACCTCATTTTTGTGAGAAATCCCTCTGTGCCGTTCGGATACTTCTTAAACAGATACTCCGCAACTACGGTGCTGAGTATAGCATCACCCAGGAACTCGAGTCGTTCATTGCTGTGCAATGGTGATGATTTGTCTGTACTAGAGGACTTGTGATAGAACGCGAGTTTGAAAATAGGGAGGTTAGCCGGCGTAAAGCCAACTATATTCGAAATACGCTTTGCAAAATCTTTGTCCTTGTGTAGAAACTGGTTGTATAACCTTAGAATCGTTGTCAAACTCGCTTTACATTTTTTTGAAAATCACACAGGCATTATGGCCACCAAATCCGAATGTATTACTGAGCACAGCCCGGACTTGCCGCTCCTGTGGCTCGTTAAATGTGAAGTTCAAATTGCTATCGATCTCTGGATCGTCCGTAAAGTGGTTTATGGTAGGTGGGATAAAGTTAAAATTAATTGCCATAATTCCGGCAATTGCTTCAATTGCACCTGCAGCGCCAAGCAAGTGACCTGTCATTGACTTGGTAGAACTGATGTTCAATTTATAAGCATGATCGCCAAAAACCTTTTGAATGGCCTTGACTTCAGCGATATCCCCAAGTGGTGTACTCGTGCCGTGTACGTTGACATAGTCGATATCCTCAATATTCAGACCGGCATCTTTCAGTGAAAGATTCATCACGTTGCGCGCACCAAGTCCTTCAGGATGCGGTGCAGTCATGTGATGGGCATCAGCGGTAAATGCAGATCCCATGACTTCCGCATAGATCTTCGCACCTCTCGCCTGCGCATGTTCATACGATTCGAGAATAAGAGCTCCAGCTCCTTCTCCAAGGACAAATCCATCCCTGTCTACATCAAATGGCCGTGAAGCTGTCTGTGGGTCGTCATTCCTGGTTGAAAGTGCCTTCATCGCGCCAAAGCCACCGACACCTGCATGTGTAACTGCTGCCTCGGAACCTCCTGTGATCATCAGGTCGGCTTTGCCCATCCGGATATAGTCTACACAGTTTCCAATCGCGTGATTTGATGAAGCACAAGCACTCACCGTCGCATAATTGATTCCGCGCAAGCCGTACTTTATCGAAATGTGGCCGGGAGCGATGTCTGCGATGAGTTTCGGGATAAGGAATGGGCTATACCGCGGTACTCCGTCCGCACGGCCTGCTTCCTCGATCTCCTTTTCCATTGATTCAAAACCACCGATACCACTTGCCCAGATACAACCCGCTCTGTCGAGATCGAGCTTTTCGAAATCGAGTCCGGCATCCTGGACTGCCTGCTCAACCACAACCATAGCATACTGAGCGAAGGCATCCATCCTGTTGGCCTCCCTTCTGTGGAGGTGCTCATTCGGATCAAAACCTTTGACTTCGCATGCAAATTCAGTCCGATATCCTGTGGGATCGAAACGCTGAATTCTTGCAGCACCGCTCTTTCCTGCAATCAAGCCCTCGCGGTACTCGTCAACAGTGTTACCAATTGGTGTGAGAGCGCCTATTCCTGTGACAACAACCCTTTTCATTGGTAGATTTTTAATCAAGTGATACGGGAGTCCTTAAAATAAAATATCCACAAACAAGTTGAACTCATTTGTGGATAATTAATTCTGTATGTCTTGTCTGTCTAAGACTGCAACTGGGACTCCAGGTAAGTGATGGCCTGTCCTACAGTCTGAATATTTTCAGCCTGCTCGTCAGGGATGGAAATGTCGAATGTCTTCTCAAATTCCATGATCAACTCCACTGTATCCAGCGAGTCAGCTCCAAGGTCGTTGGTAAAATTCGCTTCGGGATTAACTTCTCCCTCGTCAACTCCCAACTTGTCGACGATAATTTTCGTCACCTTTTCAGCAATGTCAGTCATAATCCGTTGTTTTTACAATTGAGACGCAAAAATAATGGAATCCCCAGTACTACCCAACGTTTGATGTTGTTTTTCGCTTGATGTTAATTTCCATCTCGTTGGTCAGCCCTGCATTATTGGCACTATTGTAGTGTATTATAGGGATAATCGATCATTAATTCACGGCCATAAATACGACTTAACAACATGTTTTCATGACAGTTGAAGTCTATTAATAGCCTTATAGTATCTTCGTTCGTTCAAAATGCGCGGAAATTCCCTTGATAAGTAGTGTATGAGCAGAGTTGACCACCAGAGTACGAAGATTGTTGCCACAGTCGGACCCGCATCTTCATCATATGAGAACCTCCTGAAACTTGTAGAAGTAGGAGTAGATGTATTTCGGCTCAATTTCTCCCATGGCTCACACGATGAGCATAAGGAAGTTATTGACAATATCCTGAAAATCAATCAGGTACATGGATATCACACGGGAATCCTCTGCGATTTGCAAGGTCCGAAGATCCGGATAGGTAAGATCGAGGGCGGCTCCGTTCAGCTTGACGATGGCCAGGATCTGATCTTTTCAACCCAGAAAACAATTGGGACAAAAGAGAAGGTCTATATCAGCTATGAGAATTTTATCAACGACATCTCTGTAGGTGAGCGTATTTTACTTGACGACGGCATGCTGATTCTCGAGGTTAAAGAGATCATCGATGAATATAATGCCCGAATGGAGGTTAAACACGGAGGGCCGTTGTCCTCAAATAAAGGTGTCAACCTGCCGGATACGCATGTATCACTACCCTGCCTTACAGAGAAAGACCTGGAAGACCTGCAATTTATTCTTACCCAACCGGTAAACTGGATCGCGCTGTCTTTTGTCCGTTCTGCTAAAGACGTACTAGAACTGCGAGATTACATTGATAAGGCAGACCATCCGGCGAAGATCATTTCAAAGATCGAAAAGCCCGAAGCACTTTCGGACATCAACAAGATCATTAAGCGCTCCAATGCGATCATGATCGCCCGAGGAGACCTTGGAGTAGAGGTGCCGATGGAAAAACTTCCCGGAATTCAGAAAAAGATCATCAACAAATGTATTCAGCGCTCGCGTCCCGTGATCGTCGCTACGCAATTGATGAACAGCATGATCGAAAACCCTACCCCGACGAGGGCTGAGGTAACAGATGTGGCAAATTCAGTGCTTGACGGCGCGGATGCTGTAATGCTGAGCGGAGAAACCAGCGTCGGTAAATTTCCGGTGCTTGTTGTGGAAGCGATGAACAGAATCATCGAGGAAGCCGAAAAGAACTATCAGATCATGAGCCGGAGGCCAAAGCCTTCATCGAAGTCAGGTACATTCTACTCCGATGTTGTGTGTTTCAACGCCGCCAAGACGGCAGAAGAAGTCAATGCCAAGGCCATTACCGGAATGACAATTTCAGGATATACAGCATTTAAATTGTCGAGTTACAGACCGCAGTGCAGTATCTATATCTTTTCGGAAAAGCACTACATGCTGTCGACTCTAAGTCTCATGTGGGGCGTCCATGGTTTTTATTACGACAAGTTTACGACCACTGATGAAACCATAGAGGATATTATGGATATTCTCAAAAGGGACAATAGAGTAAAGTCGGGCGACGTCATTGTCAATACCGGTACTATGCCACTTGGCGGACGAGGCCGAACGAACATGCTCAAGGTCACACTTGTTGAATAATCGCTTTGCGGCTTCGATCAAACAATCGTTGACCGCCAATTGCGTTTGATTAAAGACATGATATTTTTGAGTAGAAGAATAATGAAGTGGCTTCCGGTCGCTTTTGCCATACTGATGAGTTTGACTGCCTACGGGCAGATTCCCGGTGTATTGACTAATGACGAGCTCAATCTCCAAAGGCTTTTTATTGAAGCGAACCGGGAAAAGTTGCTGGGAAACTACGAGGATGCATCCAAGCTCTATGAGCAAGTTTTAAGTGAAGATCCGCGTAATGATGCGGCATCCTATGAATTGTCCCGTGTATACGATTACCTGGAACGCTACGACGATGCGTTGACACAGATCAATGCGGCGATAAGGGTAAATCAGGAAAATCAGTGGTTTCGCCTGATGAAGGCAGATATCCTCGAAAAGCTGGAAGACTATCCCGGTGCGATACAGGAGTACCAGGAACTCACCAGGCTCAATCCTAAGGAAAATTACTACTTCATTCATATGGCCGACCTTTTGAGGAAGACCAACCAGATGGATGAAGCTCTTGCTACGATAAATGAGCTTGAGCGCAACGCCGGCAGTGTTCCGGCGGTACTCGAGTACAAGGTCGATCTGCTCGCAGAGATGGAGCAATGGAGTGCGGCAATTGAAACACTCGAATACTTGTCTGAACTCTACCCCGACAACCTGGAGTATC
>Ga0102946_1000896_pt1 | contig 10341 bp, 10 predicted proteins | sample SalPon2A_A_D1_MG_FD_78209 | JGI IMG/M metagenome (GOLD analysis project Ga0102946, IMG submission 78209) | Soil microbial communities from South San Francisco under conditions of wetland restoration - Salt Pond MetaG R2A_A_D1_MG | ecosystem: Environmental > Terrestrial > Soil > Wetlands | place... | reverse complement strand
TGTCTCGCACGGTCCTGGTAAGCACTACCACCCACCACAGCTCAGCCGAATCGTAGTTCAACCTGCAGAAAGCACAGCCCTTCGATTTAGCACAAAGCCGAGGATGCATGGTGGCTTACTTAAGGGCCGTACGAGGCAGGAAGCCGAGTAACGAGTGACACATGGATGTGCTTGAACGCGCCCTTAAGTAAGCCACTATGTAGCCTTGGCTTCGCAATCGAAGCGTGGTTTTTTAGACGTGCCGTATTCCAGGTGACGTGCAAAACTGACACAGGCCGCTCCCGTGCATCCCTGCATCCGCAGCATACCGTTCATCCTGAACATAAACGCGTCCTGAAGAAAGGTACTGTGCAGCCTTGGCTTCCCCATCGAAGCGTGTTTTTTACACTAACTGAAAAGCGAATTGTGTCAGATTTGCACGATATAGCCCCCGTTTCGTTTGAACACTGGGGGTAGAAACCAATTGACGGTCTATTTTCTAAACCACGAGTTCATACTGAAAGTGATAGCGGTGAATTGCCCGCTTGAGCTGAACTGATACCCCACCCCAACGCGGCGTATATCAAAAAACCATAGTTTGAATGGACGGTTTCGCAAGCTTACCTGTAGCCCGAGTTCAATTTGATCCTGTATGGGGTCAAAAGTCCCGTCGGGCAGATTGAAATGGAGTTCATTGCCAAGAAACGAATACATAAACGTCCAGTGAAGATCGACCGGCTCCCCATGAAATGTTGCCTTTGTCAGCGGTTGCCGTAACTCGGTGCCAACCTGGGCAATTGCGAGATGGTCAGACCTGCCTTCGTCCGGTGAGTACCCGGCATAAAAGAGTCCTGCGAGAAAAGACCATTGATTTTTCTCTGCAGGAAATTCATAACGGCTTTTGACACCTGCGTAATAAATCCATGCCGAGTCATCATTTCCGAGGTCTGAACCCCAGCCCACATGCGCCAGGGTCCTTAAATACCACCTTGCATTGACAGGAATTTCTAATTCGACACCGGGGGTCAGGCTGGCTGTCGCGAAATTGTCGTCTTCAATAATGCCACCGAGGTCTTCGATGTCATGCAATCCGACGGTAACCGGATACCTGATTTCAATCCCCAGCTTTCGTGTCCCGGATTCAGTCAGTGAAGATGTTCGCAAGGTTTGCCGGATGGGTACCCTTACTACGAAAACCGAGCGGGCATCCTCGACCTCGTACCAGCCTGTTCCGAAGAAAGACGAATAGGCCCAATGGACCGGCTCGAAAATTGTTTTTACCTCATTGGCCGGACAATTAAAGGTGGCAAGCACCAAAAGCATCACTAGTGCACAGGTCTTTTTTGCCGCTTTACCATGTGTATTCATATCATTGATGTGACTGGTGGTAGGTTTCGCTGGCAGTATTGTCTTCCAGGTATATCGGCACTGAGTTTCCCTTCACTTCACTCTACTTATAAACGATCGGGCCGGAAAAAAACTGTCGGATTGAGGTGAAATCAGATCATTTCGGGTTCAAGGTTACTGTTCTTATCATCCGGAAATCCAACTTTCAGGGGTTTAAAGGCAAAAGTTGTGTGTGTGGTGTCGCCGGGTCTTGCCGGTTAATTTCATCACGGGCATCTTGCAACAAAGCCAGTAAACGTTTTCCTTGCCAGTTGCTATCGAACAGGACGAGGGCTTCTTCCAGGCGTATCAACTCCTTCTCCAGGCGATTATCGCCAATCGCATTTCCAAGCATTTTTAACGTGGTAGTTTGCGGGTTACCAGGCGGTTTGATCGGCAAGAACGAGATCCAGGAATGAATAGCTGCATGTGCTTGTGCAGTGCTGTTGGTTTTGCAGGCAACCTTCAGTTTGCCAAAGGCTGCGCGTTCGTTATCGGCAGTTTGTGCACCGGGCTTCTTGCTGAACCTCAGCCATCCAGTAACAGCGAGCAAACCGGCTGTCAAAACAAGCAACAGCGGTTTCAGGATAGTCCATCGCTGCCTTTCACTTGCGCCGTTGGCCGAATCCGGCGTGTCATTGCCGGCTTGCATGATATCCATGCTCAAACCCGGCACCACCTGTTGTTTGAGCTCGCTTCTAACCGGGTCCCACCATTGAAACCGAATACCGGGAACTTCATAGGTGCCCGGTTTTTCAACTACCCAGGTGATACTGTCGCTGCGCTCACCGGTGAGATCGCCACGATCGGTTCTGTCCTGCACAAGCGGTGATTGCGGATAGGCTGCCAGGCCATCAGTTCTGAATACAGGTAAAGGCGGTAATAGCATGGCTGAAATATCACCGGCGCTTCTTTTAACGGTCAATGTAACGGCATCGCCCACCTTTGCCGCACCTGTTTCCGGTTGCCAGTTGTAATCGAGTTGAAATGATGAAGTCGTTATCACCAGTTCACCCGGTTTAACGCCGGGTGGTGATTTAACGGACAATTCCATCGGGTTGGTCTGGAATTCAAAGTCTTTTTCCTCTCTGCCATAGCCGCTTGAGGTGCTGAAGCGCACATTGACCGGAGGTATTTCCAATATGCCTGACTGTTGAGGGTAAAACGCGAGAGGGTAGCGCACGACTTGCCAGTCCTGACCGTTGGTTTTCTCGGTCAACTTAATCGTCGTCGTATCGGTTTGCATCAGGAAGCCGTCTTTGACTTCCGGCAGGTTGAAACGCGTGTTGGAAAAACTGAAGCCCGTTGTTTTAAGGTCAAGGTATAAGGTGATTTGCTGTCCGGCCCAAAGATCCTGGCCGGCTCCAATGCTGATATTTGCGCTCGCTTTTACGTCATCATCACCGGATACAACTGAAACCGGCAGGAGAAGTGCCGGCATCAGGACAAAGGGTAGAAAATACCTATTCATTATCGTTTTCCACCGACGGTTCAGGCGGGGCGTCTTCACTGCTTGCAAGCTGGTAGTTAAACCTCACCGCGAGGAAGTCAGCGGGGCGGGTTTCCACCTTGCGTAACCACATCGCGCGAAGGTCATCATCTCCCGCCTGCTGTTCAGCAGCATCGACGACCTGCTCACTGGATGAATTATTGACCCTACCGGTCTGATCAAAAACAATTTCGTCAGCCTCCAGTTGACCACCCGTACCACCATAGTCATCTTCGGGTGGCGCCAATGCCTGTTTTCGTAAAGTCGCGAGTTGCAAATTCTGCTCCGCCTCCGGCCAGTCAGGGCGCCTGGTCAGGGCGGTTTGATAGGCTTCGATGGCTGCATCATATTGGCCAAGCATCACGTTGGCATTGCCCCGGTTGTAGTGCGCCTGCGCACTCGATGAACGGCCAAAAACCGAGGCTGCACGTTCAAAATCACCGGCCAGGAATAGTGCTGCACCAATTTCTTCGGGTGTTGTAAATTTTTCTGCAGCTTTTTGATACTCACCCTGATCCATTAGTCGCTGACCTTGCTGTTGAGGTGTAAACCATAGGTCTGCCCACTCAAATGCCCAGGCTGAACCGGCCTTTATCAAGATCAGAAGAGCTATCACCAGGCGCGTATTCATTCCACCGCCACCGATCCGCCCTTGCGGAAAAAGCTCAGCATAAGCAGCGCCAGAATCACCAGCAGGTAGTAACCTTGATCCTTCCATTGCCGGCCTTCCTTTGCCGGAGCGTGCCTGATGCTTCGATCAATACTGGCTGCCAGGTTTTCGACATCACGCTTGTCTGCGCTTACCTCGGTGACGGTTCCACCCATAGCACGGGCAGCATCGCGCAACGCACTGATATCGAGTGCCGATGCTGGCGGGCTTCCAGGTGGCGGGATAACCTCACTGCCGGCAGCCACGGCGAGGATATGTGTTTCATACCCTTCCTTCTTGTAGATCTCTTTCAAGCCAGCCAATTGCGATGTATCCACAGCATCGGTTACCAGGACAATTGAGCCGGGCACCCCCGCTTTGTCGAGCCGTTGCCTGGCCAGTGCGATGGCCTTGGCAGGTTCATCACCCGCCCTGGGCATTATGGCCGGTTCCAAGGCCTCGGCAAATGTGTTGATCACACCGGCGTCCGAGGTCAATGGCATGACCAGGTGGGCACTGCCTGCATAGGCGATCAGACCGGTTCTGACATCACTTTTTATCTCAAGCAAATCATGGATCTTCATCACGCTGCGTTGCAGACGGCTGGGCTGAATATCCTGTGCAAGCATTTCGGGGGTGACTTTCAGGACAATAAACAAGGCGGACTGGTCTTCACTGAAAGGTGATTGCTGCATCTGCCAGCTTGGCCCAGCCAAAGCCAGTATGCCCACACACCAGGCGATTCCCAGCATATAGACGGGCCGCCAACGACCGCTCTGAACATTCTCCCGCATCAACAAATGCTCGAGAAGATGCGGACTGATCAACTGTCTCCATGCACGTAATGAGTCGCTTCTGCGGTAAACCGAAGCGATCAGAAGCGCTGCAGGAACCAATAGCAGAAGCCAGCCAGGTCTCAGAAAATGGAATTGGCCAAGTGACGAAAGGAAATCCATCAGCCTGCAGGCTCCTCAATACCAGGCTCCATTACAGGACGGTTTCTGATGTATAAGCGTGCTTCAAGATACAAAATATACAGCAGCGTGATCAGCATACTGGCTGCCAGAGGCCAATGATAAAGTTCGCTTAACGGGCGAAAACTCTGGGTTTCAACCTGGCGCGGGTTGATTTCGTCCAGACGCGAATAGATCGCTTCAAGTTCTTGCCGGTCGTTGGCATGGAAGTAAGCGCCACCGGTGATCTTTGCAATATTTTCAAGGGTAGTCTCATCCAATGCCTGCTCGCCGACAGCAGATGGATCGCCGATTGCGATCGTATATACAACAACGCCTTTATCACGGGCTATTTCAGCGGCCCGTTCTGGTGGCACAAGGCTGCCGGTATCATTGCCATCGGTCAGTGTTATCAACACACGTTCATCGACTTCGCTGCGGTCGAACAGGTTGATGGCCAGTCCCATGGCGTCACCCAGCATGGTTCTTGGCCCCAGCATGCGGATTTGTGCCTCCTGCAGTAACTCCCGGACCACATCCAGATCGTCGGTGAAGGGGACCTGCACAAAGGCGGCGGTGCCAAACAGGATCAAGCCGACGCGATCGCCATCCCGCTGCTCGAAAAAAACATCCAGTACCTGCTTGACGGCCGTCAGTCGGTCGACGATGTTGCCTTCCGAATCAGTAAAATCCTCTGCCTCCATCGATCCTGAAAGATCCACGGCTACCAGCAGGTCACGCATTGGCAGCTCCTTAACGATAGGTTCCTCGAGCCACTGTGGCCGGGTAATGGCCACGATAATCAACAACCAGGCAAGGCCCAGAACCAACCATTGCGACAGGGCGCGCCGGGCTACGGCTACCCCGCTGCCGGGCTGAAGGCCGACGATCAATGACAACCGCTTCATAAAGGGCACCCTCACGGCAGCCCTGCGCTCGTGGTGAGCCGGCAAAAGCCAGCGGACCAGCCATGGCAGCGGTAAAAGAAGGATCAACCAGGGGTACGCAAATGTCAGCATGGCTTATGGTTCCGCAGCCAGTACTCGCAAGACTTTAACAGCTGGTCGGCAGCCTCTTCATCAAGCGAACCCAGGTCACCAGCCGAGTAACTGACGGTGTCCAGTATGCTTGCAGTAGAACCTGTGAACGAAGGTGTACTGACCATTGAGTTGAGAAATTCATGCCAGTGCTTTCCACTTAGTGAAGCGACTCTCTCGCGCGGGTAGCATGAAAGTGCCGTGCGCTTAAGCAATACAGGTATTTGCCTGAGACTCGAATCCCGTGTGTCACCGTGATGAATGTATTCGGCCAGCACCTTCAATTGCTTCAATGCAGCGCGTCGGTACTGATTTTTGAACAAGTTGTTGATTGACCTGTACAGAAACCATAACAGTACAATCAGCAAAAGCCCGATGACAAAGTACCATCCGATCGCCAACGGCCACCAAGTTGCGGCGTCGGGTAGAATGATGTCATTCAGGTTCTGCAGGCTTGAGGGGTCGGGGGAATTCATCCGGTTTGACCTAAAAACGTTTTGTGGACTGATGATAACCAAAAGCATCACGCAGTTGGTCAGACACCGGCCGTGTGGTATCCAGTTGAAGTACCGGTATGGAGAAACGTCTTGATGCCGATTGTATCCGCTCAAGTTTGTTTTCAAATTCCTCTCTAAATGAATTTTGCAATTTACGGCTGGACGTATCAGCCTCAATTTGCCCTTCACTGTCCGCAAAGCGTAAGCGGCCAGCCGACGGTATTTCTTTTTCCAACGGATCGTAAATCAACGCAGCTAACACGTCATTATGCTCAGAGAGGCGTGTAATGTGTTTGCGGGTTTCGGTGTCGATTCCACTGCCATCGGTGATCAGACAGACCAGGCAATCGTGTCTGGCCAGCGAACTGACCTGGCGCAAGACTTTGTTCAGCCTTGAAAAATCAGGCTTGAGCTCGCTGTTGGCGCTCAAGGCGTGATTTTGTTTGACTACCTGTTTCAGAATTTGCATTACCCTTTCCCGGCTTCTGTGCGGAGGGATGACTGAAATTTCTGAATCATTGAAAACAAGCGCGCCGACACGATCCCCGGCACTGAGAACCCGCCAGGCCGAAATCGCGGCCACCTCTGCAGCAACCACCGATTTCATCCGCTTATCGCTACCGAAAAACATACCGACCCGCTGATCAATAAGTAACCAGACCGTACGGTCTTTTTCTTCGGTATAAACCCGCACAAACGGTGTACGGGTCCGGGCGGTTACTTTCCAGTCGATGTTTCGGGTGTCGTCACCAGGAAGGTAGTTTCGCAACTCCTCAAAATTGAGACCACGACCACGAAGTTTCGAGGCGTGACGGCCACTCAGGATACTGTGGACAGGTTGCCTCGGCAAAAAGCTGAAACCCGACGCCTTGTGTTGCAAGCGAACCAGGTCATCGAGCTTTACGTAGGCGCCATTATTTCGGGCGCTGGTATGGCGCAAATCACGATTATCCTTGTGCGGGCGGAGTGACATTCCGTCTGTCCTGCCTATTGGGGCGTATTTTTCATCATATTAGTCCGTCAAAAAATTTAGCTGGAAATCAGGCAACTGCTACCTGTTTCAGGATTTCATCAATAACATCATTGCTCGATACACCGTCTGCGTTGGCTTCGTAACTCAAGGCAATGCGATGTCGTAATACACCGTGAACTACGGCCCGTACATCATCCGGTAATACATGGTCGCGACCATTTAGCCAGGCATGAACCCTTGCGCATTTATCCAGGCCAATGGCACCACGAGGGCTGGCTCCCACGCGTATCCAGGAAGCAAGTTTTTCATCGTAGCGTTGTGGATAGCGTGTGGCGAAAACCAGGTCAACAATATATTTTTCAATCACATCAGAAACTTGTACATGGTTGATTTCTTTGCGTGCGTCAAAAACAACCTGTTGCAGTACGGGTTCCTGGTCACCGGTGGACGTGGAAGCCTCCTCACCTCGCACCAGGCGGATGACGCTGGCCTCCGCTTCCTCTGTTCCATAATCGATATAAACATGCAAAAGAAAACGATCCATCTGCGCCTCGGGCAAAGGGTAGGTGCCTTCCTGTTCGATTGGGTTTTGGGTTGCCATCACGATAAACAGGTCGGGCATCTTGTGGGTTTTACCCGCAACCGTTACCTGGCGTTCCTCCATGGCTTCAAGCAAGGCGGCCTGTACCTTGGCGGGTGCCCTGTTAATTTCGTCTGCCAACACGATATTGGCAAAAATGGGGCCGGCCTCGAAACGGAATGTTGGTTGTCCGGCTTCCGTGTACAACACCTCGCTACCGGTGATATCCGATGGTAGTAAATCCGGTGTGAACTGGATGCGGGAGAAATCCGCGTCCATGTTCTTTGCCATACTCTTGACTGCACGGGTTTTCGCCAAACCCGGCAAACCTTCCATCAAAATATTTCCGTTGGCCAGCAGACCGATAATTAACTGCTCAATGACCGACTCCTGGCCGATGATGGACTGCCCTATTCGCGTTTGCAGTTGGCGGACTGAATCAAGTGTGCTCATGCGTTATACCTTTGGAAATATTAAGTTACGACGTGACGACCGCTGTTGAATTGAAACAGTTTATCGAGAAAACCTTTCAGAAATTTTGACATAAAAAAAGACGGGAGAGCAAACTCCCGTCTTTTTCCAGGAAGTGTGTTTTTTTACTGTGCAGCGCGGAATGGATAACCTTCAAACATTGCGGCGACACCGTCCATGATGTTTTGACGTAGCTCCTGGCTCTTTTGCTTCTCACTGACGCGGCCGATAGCAACACCTTCCCACAACATGCGTTTCAGTTTAGGGTCGACCATGTCAACATTGACGGTTCCTTCCGTGTATTGGCTGACATGTGTTTGGGTTCCATATCCGTATCCACCCCAGGGGGAATACATACCGCCACGGTAACCATAATAACCACCGTACATCATCGGATCCGTCGTCGTTGTCACCCTGGTTTTGTCCTCGAGGCGTGCCGATACATTGAATAGCAGGTCAGGGTTGTTGGATTTGACATAACCCCGGGACTGCATTTGGGCATCGATGGCATCACGGAACATTTGTCCCAGCAGGCTGGAATAATTGGGGTTTTCAATACCCATCGGGCTGAAATAACCATAGGTTTTGTAGTTGCTGAAATCTACACTGCGGTCATAATCAGAGCGGATATCGGTGCTTGATGCACAGGCCGTCATTAACGCCAAGGCGAAGAGTGGTGTAAATATTTTCAGAAGTTTACCCATTATTTCCTCCGGGAACCGCTTGGTTAACAGGTTTCAAACCCGTGTTTATTTCAATTTCAACTGGATCTGTTTTTTATCGGCCATCAACTTGGTGATTTGATTTCCGGCTTTTTCAAAGCTCTTTTTCATTTTTGAGTAATCGCTCCACTTTTTAACGGTATTTGCCCGGTAGACCATTTCCCGTGAATCAAATTCATAAGCCATTTTCACAAACATTGATGAGCTCTGATCCAGGTAAGCTTCGATCTGTTTGCGGTCAGCGTTGTTAAGTTTTACTTCCTTGTCGCCATCCAGCGTTCCGGTGATGACCGCGTTGATTTCCTGGACATTGGCCAGGTTATACATGGTTCCCTTGTATACGACGTTCTTATCGTTGTTATAGACCTTGGCGCTGGAAATGCAGCCGGCCAGCATGAGCATCGACAACACGGATATAGCCAACACGAGCATGCGGCCAAACCGGGGTTGTGTATTTGAAGTGTTTACACTGTTGAACATTTGAATCTCCTGATTTCAATCATTGGGTATAAAAAGGGAGGGTCATGGGCAACTGTGCTGCTGGACCGCCCTGCAATAGGTCTGCAAAGCATACCAGCATTTCTCAATTGATTCGATGGCTACGAAGTGGCCGCCGATGGGTTTGTGCGGCTGCCCTTACCGCAATGGATTTGTCACATTCAATTGATTAGCTACCCCCGCTTTCATATAGTGCACCCTCCACCAAATTCAGAGGTATCAATATGAATTCAGTACCCAAAACTTCACCCGGGAAGGAATTGGTAAAAACCTTTGAGGCCGCAGGTGTCGTGGAGTTTATGGAATACCTGCAGTCGGGCAAAAGGATCATGTGGCTCAACTTCAAGGCCGGTGTTGCAAAGGGGCTTGGTGTAACGGTTGGAATGACATTTGTCCTGGGCATTATTATCTGGGTTTTGACAATGCTGGTGGATCTTCCTCTGGTTGGTGAGTATTTCCAGGATGCCAGTCAATACGTGACAGATTACGCTGAAAATACCAACTACAAGGGAGATTTTGCAGAGATGAATGAACAGCTGCAAGAAATCAACAAAAGCCTGGAAGAAGTGGTCATCACAGAGCCAAACCCTGAGAAATGAGAACGGACGTTGTCGTAGCCGTTTTTTAATGTACATGGGATGCGTTAACCCGACTGTTTTTAGAAATGATAATCATTAAAATTAAACTGAATCATGAATTAGCCTATAATCGCCTACCTTAAAATATTTACAGCAGGTTCGAAAATGCAGATTCGCCGTACCAAGATTATTGCCACACTGGGTCCCGCCACCGATTCATCAGACGTTCTGCGGGCCCTCATCGAGGCGGGTGCGGATATTTTGCGGATCAACCTCTCTCATGGATCCCATGAGGAGCAGGCAGCCAGGGCCAAGCAGGTCAGGCAAGTCGCACGGGGCTTGAACAAGGAGGTTGCAATTCTTGCTGACCTTCGCGGGCCAAAAGTCCGAATCGAAAAATTCGAAGACGACTCGATCACACTGGAATCCGGGGATATTTTTACACTGGATGCATCCGAAAACCCGGCCCCCGGTACTCAGGACAGGGTGGGTGTAACCTACAAGGGCCTCGCCGACGATGTCGATGCCG
>Ga0102946_1000895_pt1 | contig 10359 bp, 7 predicted proteins | sample SalPon2A_A_D1_MG_FD_78209 | JGI IMG/M metagenome (GOLD analysis project Ga0102946, IMG submission 78209) | Soil microbial communities from South San Francisco under conditions of wetland restoration - Salt Pond MetaG R2A_A_D1_MG | ecosystem: Environmental > Terrestrial > Soil > Wetlands | place... | reverse complement strand
CCCGTCATGCATGCCTGTGGCCACGATGTTCACATTACGAGCCTCGTCGGTTCTGCTCGTCAGATGGTCGCACGCAAGGACGAGTGGAGCGGCACGCTGCTATTCGTCGTGCAACCAGCGGAAGAGCGCGGCTTGGGCGCGCGCATGATGCTTGAGGACAACCTTTACCAGCGTTTTGGTGCTCCGGATTATGCATTGGCTTTCCATGTGGAGGCCGGCGAGGAGACGGGCAAGGTAAATATTGTCGAAGCCCCCTACGCGGGCGTTGATTCAGTCGACATCATCGTGCACGGCATTGGTGGGCATGGTGCTTCTCCGCATGCAACGAAGGACCCGATCGTTATCGGTGCGCAAATCGTCATGGCTCTGCAAACGCTGGTGTCACGGGAGCTGCCGCCACGGGAACCCGGTGTCGTGACAGTCGGATCGTTCCACGCCGGCTCGAAGCACAACATTATTTCTGATCAAGCGCACATGCAGTTGACCGTACGCAACGTCAATCCCGAGGTTCGGCAGTACCTGCTCGACGGCATTGAGCGCATTGCGATAAATATTGGCAGGGCGGCTGGACTACCAGAAGACCGTCTGCCGGAAGTTGTTGTCGCGGATGAGTTTACGCCGCCGGTAGTTAATGACATGCAACTCGGCAGCCGCATTCGGGCGGCCTGGATTGAGGCGTTCGGTGCTGATGCGGTTACGGCAATTACCGATCCCGGCATGGGTGGTGAAGATTTCTCACGCTTTATGGTGGCGCCGACAAAATCAGCCATCTATTGGTCGGTCGGCGGCACGCCAGGCGAGGATCTTGCGCGCGCGGCCGCTGGCGGTGCACCGGTGCCCAGCCATCACTCACCGTTGTTTAAAATTTCCCCGGAGCCGTCGATCCGCACGGGTGTAGAGTCAACGGTCGTCGCCCTGCTGACCTTGATGGGTGATGAGTAGCGAGAGGGGCTACTCTTCGAGATCGAAGGGTTCGAGCGCTTCTTCGCCGCCGGCAGATTGCACGAGAACCTCGACTTTTTGTTCGGCATCCTGCAGCGCTGCCTGGCAGCGCCGCGTGAGCTTGATGCCATCCTCAAATTTTTTCATGGCCTTTTCGAGCGGGAGATCGCCAGACTCGAGCTCTTCGACCAGCTTCTCCAGATCGTCGATCGACTTCTCGAGGTTGATAGTTTTCGTTCCCATAATGCAGCTAAAACCCGTGACAGTTTACTCTGTCCCCTTTTTTGATTGGCGATTTTGGGGACAGGGTAAACTGTCACGGGTTTTGGAGCAAAACTGCTTTCTGCAATTTGACAAACATAGTGCTCAGGGATACAGTTTTTTTCCTTAGATTCGGTCTAACAGATATCTATTCTTATACGGAAAGGGGCAAGTCATGTCATTGAAAGACAGCAAGACTGAAGAAAATTTGAAAGAGGCATTCGCCGGGGAATCACAGGCGAATCGTCGCTACCTCTACTTTGCCGCGAAGGCAGACGTTGAGGGTTATAACGATGTGGCCGCGGTTTTCCGCTCAACCGCTGAAGGCGAAACCGGGCACGCACACGGACATCTTGAATATCTTGAGGAAACCGGCGATCCGGCAACCGGGCTGCCAATCGGTTCGACCTCGAAGAACCTGGCCGCTGCTATTGCCGGTGAAACGCACGAGTACACGGACATGTATCCCGGTATGGCGAAGACGGCGCGCGATGAGGATTTCGACGAGATAGCCGATTGGTTTGAGACCCTGGCGAAGGCTGAGCGCTCACATGCCAATCGCTTTCAGAAAGCTCTCGACACCTTAGACGACTAGCGTGTCCAGCAAACGCGAGGGGAGCCTGGAGGCTCCCACTCGCCACGCCCTCGACTGGCAGAACGACAGCTTCTATGACGAGCCTCAATTGTTTGAGGAACTCGAGCGTGTCTTTGATATTTGCCATGGCTGCCGGCGCTGCTTCAACCTCTGCAATTCCTTTCCGACGCTGTTCGATGCTGTCGACGAATCCGAAAGTATGGAGGTGGACACGGTTCCCAAGCCCGTCTACTGGGATGTCGTCGACCACTGTTACCTGTGCGACATGTGCTACATGTCCAAGTGTCCCTATGTGCCGCCGCACGAATGGAACGTCGACTTCCCGCACCTGATGCTCCGCGCCAAAGCAGCACGCTTCAAGAAAGAAGGCGCGCCCCGACGCGATCGCATACTCAGCGCAACGGATACCGTCGGCAACCTGGCCGGAATTCCGGTGGTTGTCCAGGCAGTGAATGCCGTGAATGGAAGCAAGACCGGCCGCAAGCTCCTGGAAAGCACGCTGGGTATCCACAGAGATGCACCGGTACCGCAATATCATTCGAACACCGCGCGCAAGCGCCTCAAATCACGGCAGGCGCCGAACGATTCAGACGCAAAGAAAACTGACGATACGAACGGCAAGGTGGTGCTGTATACGACCTGTTACGGCAATCGCAACCTGCCGTCGTTGAACGAGGACCTGGTTGCCGTCTTTGAGCACAACGGTATTCCGGTTGCGCTGGCCGACAAGGAGACGTGTTGTGGCATGCCAAAGCTGGAGCTTGGCGATCTTGATGCGGTGGCGAAGGCCAAGGAGACCAATATTCCGGTTCTGGCCGCGTGGGTCGATAAAGGCTGGGACATCGTGGCACCGATCCCATCTTGCACGCTGATGTACAAACAGGAGCTGCCGCTGATGTTCCCGGACGATGCGGATGTGCTTAAGGTTCGCAATGCCATGTTCGATCCGTTTGAGTACCTGATGTTGCGGCATAAGGCCGACCAGTTGAACCTGGACTTTAGTGCGTCGCTGGGTTCGATTTCCTACCAGGTCGCCTGTCATTTACGCGTACAGAATATCGGGCTTAAAACGCGCGATATTCTGCAACTGGTGCCGGACACCACCGTCAATGCGATCGAGCGGTGTTCCGGCCACGATGGTACATACGCGGTCAAGAAGGAGTTCTATGAAATATCGAAAAAAATTGCGCGACCCGTTGTGAATAAAGTCAAGAAGGCCGAGCCGGACCATTTCATCAGTGACTGCCCCATGGCGGCAGAGCAAATTGCACAGGGGCTCGATGAGCACACGGCGGATCACCCGATGGGTTTGCTGCGACGTGCTTACGGAATCTGAATGATGCAGAAACTGAACCGTGAAGACCTGTATAGCCTCGAAAAGTACGCTGAGGTGCGTGACGACTTCAGAGCCGAGGTCCTTGAACACAAACGCAGTCGTCGAATCGCATTGGGCACCAATGCGGCACTTTATTTTGAAGACCGGCTGACCATGCAGTACCAGGTTCAGGAAATGCTGCGCATCGAGAAGATTTTCGAGGCGGCGGGTATTGCCGAGGAACTTGAGGCGTACAACCCGCTGATACCGGATGGTTCGAACTGGAAAGCGACGTTCATGGTCGAATTTCCAAATGCTGACGAGCGCCGTGCCATGCTGCAACAACTCGTCGGGATAGAGGATAGCGTTTATGTCCAGGTCGGCGACCTGCCGCGCAGCATGGCGATCGCTGACGAAGACATGGATCGGGCGGATCAAACGAAGACCTCGGCGGTGCACTTCCTGCGCTTTGAATTAAGCGAAGAGCAGGTTGCCGCATTGCGGGACGGAGCGCCCCTGGCTGCAGGCATCAGCCACGACAGCTACCAGGTCGAGATTTCACCAGTCCCGGACAACATCCGCGCATCACTCCTGCAAGACCTCGCCTAAAAACCCGTGAAAAATCGGGGACAGGCACCAATTTTCGCTGTTGCACGACTCAGCTATTGCGAAGTAAGGAAAATTGGTGCCTGTCCCCGATTTTTCACAGGGTTTTTAAGTATGCATGCGTTGAACATTCAGGCTAGAATCTCCCGTGCTTCTGGGCAACCTCTGAAAATCTGATTAATGGCTAAACGCTACGACGCGGCGGACATCGAAGTCCTGAGCGGGTTGGAGCCTGTGCGGCGCCGGCCCGGCATGTATACCGATACCTCTCGGCCGAATCATCTTGCGCATGAAGTGATCGACAATAGCGTCGATGAGGCATTGGCCGGCCATTGCAAAAAGATTGAGGTGACCTTGTTCAAGGATGGCTCCCTCGAAGTTGTCGATGATGGTCGCGGCATGCCGGTGGACAAGCACCCCAAGGAAAAAATACCGGGCGTCGAACTCATTCTGACGCGGCTGCATGCCGGCGGAAAGTTCAGCGACAAGAACTACCAGTACTCGGGCGGCCTCCATGGCGTTGGTGTCTCTGTCGTCAACGCCTTGTCGAAGAACCTGGAAGTCTGGATCCGGCGCGACAGCAAGGAATACAACATGAGTTTTGCCGGCGGCAAGAAGCGCGGCAAGCTCGAGGTAGTCGGCAAAGTCGGTAAAGCCAACACAGGTACCACGATCCGGTTCTGGCCGGATCCTCAGTATTTTGATTCAACCAACATTTCAGTGTCGCGGCTCAAGCATGCGCTGAAGGCCAAGGCTGTGCTGTGCCCGGGCCTGACCGTCCGCCTCAAGGTCGAGAAACCCAAGGAAAAGATCGAGTGGTGCTACACGGGCGGGCTCGAGGAATACCTGGTCGAAGCGATCGGTCAGGCGGAAATTCTTCCCACTGAACCTTTTGCCGGCAATCTCGCTGGCAACAACGAGGCGGTGGAGTGGGCGTTAGCCTGGCAGGCCGAAGGTGCCCAGCTGGTGACCGAAAGCTACGTCAACCTGATTCCGACGCAGCAAGGCGGCACGCATGTTAATGGTCTCAGGACCGGTTTGACCAATGCCATTCGTGAGTTTGCCGAGTTTCGCAGCCTGCTGCCGCGCGGCGTATCCATCGCGCCCGAAGACGTGTGGGATGGGCTGAGTTATGTGCTGAGCGTCAAGCTGGAGGACCCGCAGTTTTCCGGGCAAACCAAGGAGCGCCTGTCATCACGAGAGTCCGCTGCATTCGTCACTGGCGTTATCAAGGACAGCTTTTCGGTCTGGCTCAACCAGCATCCGGAAACCGGCGACCAGATTGCGCAGCTGGCCATCACCAAAGCGCAAAAGCGTTTAAAGGCCGCCAAGAAAGTCGTTCGCAAGAAGATCGTGTCGGGTCCGGCGCTGCCGGGCAAGCTGGCCGATTGCACGTCGCAGGAACCGGAACTGTGCGAGATATTCCTGGTCGAGGGCGACTCGGCAGGTGGCTCAGCGAAACAGGCGCGCGACCGCACGACGCAGGCGATTATGCCGCTCAGGGGCAAGATCCTGAACACCTGGGAGGTCGACTCAGCCGAGATCCTTGCATCTCAGGAAGTGCACGACATCAGTGTCGCGCTGGGCATCGATCCCGCAGATCCCAATCTCGACAATCTGCGTTATCACAAGATTTGTATTCTTGCGGACGCCGATTCTGACGGACTGCATATCGCGACGTTGCTGTGTGCCTTGTTCCTGCGCCATTTCCGCGAGGTCGTCCTCGCTGGACACGTCTACGTGGCGATGCCACCGCTGTTTCGTGTCGATGTTGGCAAGGAAGTCTTCTATGCGCTGGACGACAGCGAACGGCGGGGAATTCTCGACCGTATCGAGGCCGAAAAGATGCGCGGCAAAGTGACGGTTACACGTTTCAAGGGCCTCGGTGAAATGAACCCGGCGCAACTGCGTGACACCACGATGAATCGCGACACACGCCGGCTGGTGCAATTGACTGTGAGCGGCAATGACAAGACTGACCAGATCATGGACATGTTGCTGGCGAAGAAGCGTGCCAAGGATCGCCGCAAGTGGCTGGAAACCAAGGGTAACCTGGCCGAGGTGTAAACATGCAGAACAGTTTGAATCTCGAGGGCGTCGAACAACAGGCGCTAAAAGACTATACCGAGAAGGCGTATCTCGATTACTCGATGTACGTCATTCTCGATCGCGCGTTGCCGCAGATTGGCGATGGCCTGAAACCCGTACAGCGCCGCATCATCTATGCGATGAGCGAACTGGGTCTGTCGGCCGGCCAGAAGCCGAAGAAGTCGGCACGAACCGTTGGCGACGTCATCGGCAAGTTTCACCCGCACGGCGATTCGGCCTGCTACGAGGCAATGGTCCTGATGGCCCAGGACTTCTCCTACCGATATCCCATCATCGATGGACAGGGCAACTGGGGCTCGACCGACGACCCGAAGTCGTTTGCAGCTATGCGCTACACCGAGTCGAGACTTGAGCCGTATGCCAAGAGCCTGTTGCAGGAGCTGGCGCACGGTACCGTTGACTGGATTCCGAATTTTGACGGCACGATCCCCGAACCGGTGGTCCTGCCGGCGCGGCTGCCGAACTTGTTGCTCAATGGCACTACTGGCATTGCCGTTGGTTTGTCGACAGACGTTCCGCCGCACAATCTGAACGAAGTAGTCAGCGCCGTGGTCCACCTGATCGACAATCCCAAGGCGACGGTCGCGGCATTGATGAAACACATCAAGGGACCGGACTATCCAACCGGCGGCGAACTCGTGTCACCGCGTGATGACATCACGCAGATCTACAAGACGGGCAGCGGCACGCTGCGCCTGCGAGCGGCATACAAGATCGAAGACGGCGACATCGTTATTACGGCACTGCCGTACCAGATTTCCGGCGGCAAGATTCTCGAACAGATAGCGGCGCAGATGCGCAACAAGAAGCTGCCACAGGTGGATGATCTGCGCGACGAGTCGGACCACGAAGAGAGAACCCGGCTGGTAATTAGCCCGCGCTCGAATCGCGTCGATAAAGACGAACTGATGTCACACCTGTTTTCGACGACATCGCTGGAACGTACCGTGCGCGTCAACATGAACATCATTGACCTTGAGGGCCGGCCCAAAGCCTTTGACCTGGTCAGCCTGCTTACGGAATGGCTGAAGTTCCGCAAGGAAACGGTCAAACGGCGGCTTAATCACCGGCTGCAGATCGTCGTCGATCGTTTGCATATCCTCGATGGCCTCCTGGTTGCCTATTTAAGTATCGATGCAGTAATCAAGATCATTCGCGAGGAAGATGAACCGAAACCGGTATTGATGAAGCGCTTCAAGCTCAGCGATTTGCAGGCCGAGGCAATTCTAAACCTGCGCCTCAGAAATCTGGCCAAGCTTGAAGAGATGAAGATCAAGGGCGAACAGGATGAGCTCAGCGAAGAGCGCGACGGCCTGGAAAAGACCCTGAAAAGTGCGGCGCGATTGAAGACATTGATCAAGAATGAATTGCTGGAGGATGCCGAAGCCTATGGTGATGAACGACGCACTCTGATCGTCGAGCGCGAGGCCGCGCAGGCGCTGGACGAGACGCAACTGGTGTCCAGCGAGGCGGTGACTGTGATTCTGTCGCAACGTGGTTTTGCCCGCGCTGCGAAAGGTCACGAGGTGGACGCATTCTCATTGAGCTACAAGGCTGGCGACGGGTACCTTGCGGCAGCCAAAGGGCGCAGCAACCAGCTGGCCATGTTCATCGACAGCACCGGGCGTGTCTACAGCGTCATGGCGGGTACCTTGCCGTCGGCGCGCGGGCAGGGCGAACCCTTGTCCAGTCGCTTCAAGCCACCTGACGGCGCTGAATTCTGTGGCGCGATGATCGGCGATAGCGAGTACAAGTATTTGTTAGCCAGCGATGCAGGCTACGGCTTTGTCGCAAAACTGGAAGATCTCGTCACGCGCAACAAGGCGGGTAAGGCGATTCTTCGGGTTCCTGCTGGCGGGCGCGCGGTGGTGCCGTCGCCGGTGCCGCCGAATAAGGAGTGCCTGATTGCAGCGGTAACCTCGATTGGCCGACTGCTGCTGTTTGAAATGGATGAGCTGCCAGAGCTGGCGAAGGGTAAAGGCAACAAGCTCATCAATATTCCGGGCAAGAAATACGCCAGTGGCGAAGAAAAGATGATCGCAGCAGCGGTGGTGCCGGAAGACGGTAACCTGCAGGTCTATTGCGGAGAGCGCATGATGACGATCAAGTGGAATGATACCGATCACTACTACGGAGAGCGGGCCCTGCGCGGCAGCCTGTTGCCGCGCGGCTGGCGCAACGTGGACCGGCTCGTTGGCGTTATGCCGGACTAGCGACAGTGAGGCTTTCCTGATTTATTCGCCGCGTTGAGCGTGAAACTTCGCGGTGACTTCATCCTCATCGGCATCAACATCGTCAAGTTCGTCGTCATTGGCGGGCATTTGTGCCGTAACATCCAGAGCCGCGATCTCAGCGATTGAAGTATCGGCATCGTCGTGCTCCATAGAATCAGTCAATGCGGTGGCGGCGCGGGCGATCTCCTCATTCAGTTTTTGCGTCGCAGTTAATTCGTCTTCATAGTCCTGTTCAAGAACTGTGTAGTCAGGTTCAGAACTAACGGTGTAGTCGCCCGAGACGAGTGACTCATCATCATCGGTATCCACAGGAACGGCTTCAAGGTCACGCAATGTAGCATCGTCAGGGTCCGGCACCTTGGTCGCGTCGACGATGACCGACATGTCGTAGTCGTCTTCCTCAGCTTCAGCCTCGGCCGGCAGTACTTCGCTTTCCAGGATCGACTGTGGCTCGATATTTAGCGGTGGAATGATGTCGGTCTCAGACTTCTCTTCTGCAGCGGGCATTTCGCTGGTCATTTCTTCCGGGAACTCGTGGTCAAGTTGTGTGGTTGCGGCGAAACCGAAGTCCTGTGCCACATCGACTTCATTACTCTCCTGCAAGCCACTGCCAATGATCAGGTCGGCATCCAGCGCGAGGTTCTCGTGGGTTTCATCCAGCTCGCCGATTGAAACCTCCATCTCGCTGACAACTTCGAGCGTACGGCTGCTGTCAGGCTGGCGACGCTCTTGGGGTTTGGCTTCGCCGATCGGTGACGCGCCGAATCGATTGCGTACCTGCCTGCCGAAGAAGAGCAGCAGGGCGATTAAGCCCAAGCCAATTCCGCCGAGCCATGCGAGCCAGTTGGTGCCGGGTTCGACCACGGGCGTACGCTGAACCCTCGCAGTCGCGACATTTGGTGTGGATGCACTCGATTCCGGCGCCGGCAATTCCACGTCCGGTATATCAATCACCCGAGTTGCCGGCACGTCGACAGGCTCCGGAACCTCCAATTCCTGCGGCGCGATTTGCTGCGCCTCGCCAGGCACGGCGGCCTGTTCGATGGTTGTGCCCGTGTACAGGCTGCTTGCTGCAATCTCTGTATTGGCTGTTGACGCCGGTGTTGCGGCAAGAGACTCGACAGGCGTCGCCGAAGCGACGGTCAAAGGTGTTTGCGCACCGAAATCAGGAATCATCAGCCAGCTACCCGCCTTTAACCTGTTCGGATCGTTGTCGAGGAAAGCGTGCGGATTGGCGGCGAATATGCCATTTATTGCCGGCCACAAACCAACTGGCCGATTCTCAATTCGTTGCGCAATTTCGCTCAGCGATTCGCCGGGTTGTACCTCGTAGCGGGTGCCCTCAAGAACAGGCCCTGCATTGCCGGAGCCGCGAATGGTTGTTGCTGCCGAAGATCGTGTAGCTGCAGGGGCGCGACGCGCGGCAGGCGCGACGGGTTGTGTCGCAACAGCAGTCTCCTCAATCCCCGCCGGGTCGACAAATAGCGTGTAGTCCCGGCTGATACTTGCCGCATACGGACAGTGGACATTAAGTCGCACGGAAATCAGCGGCTCACGAATGGCGGAGCTTCCCGTGATGGAAATAATGCCATTGGCCACGCTGACAGCTGCATCACCAATGCCGGGGGCGCTGCCGGGCAGCTGGCCGCCCTGAACAGACACACAGGTGGTCGACAATGCTTCGTTAGGCGCCAATGCGTAGGCAACACTGGCACGGAGTGGCTGGCCAAGATGTGAGCGAACCTGCATCTCGCCCAGCTCAAGGGCTGCAGCAGGCAACGACGCCAGCGTTCCGCCAAAGGCGACCATCGTGGATATTCTGGCTGTCGATTTCTTCACTGCATTAACTCCGTCGGGCTTAGTCGCTGTGATTCAAGTCATTCTATAGAGCACACCGGTTGGCTGTTAGCGGCTGGTTCCTGATTCCAAGTGTGAATTTGGTCACACTTTAATATCTATAAAAATCAATCAGTTAGAGTTGGCTGCCGCCAGTTCGGCCAGCGAGGTGGGTTTGCCGGAGGGCGAGTCCTGCAAAACCACTTCCGGCTCGTGAACATAATGTCCCTGCATGAAGTCCAGGCCGAGTTGAAACAGCACAGCCATCGCGTTGGCATTCTCAACGCGCTCTGCGATTGTCTTGATCTCCCGCTTGCGAGCCGCGTGGACAATGGCCTCGACACTGCTCTGCGTATCCGGTTCGGTCATCAAGGCATGCATGAGCTCACCGTCGATCTTGATGTAGTCCGGCTGCAGGATATCGAGAATCTGGAATTTTTCGCGATCCACGCCGTAGTGCT
>Ga0102946_1000894_pt1 | contig 10359 bp, 7 predicted proteins | sample SalPon2A_A_D1_MG_FD_78209 | JGI IMG/M metagenome (GOLD analysis project Ga0102946, IMG submission 78209) | Soil microbial communities from South San Francisco under conditions of wetland restoration - Salt Pond MetaG R2A_A_D1_MG | ecosystem: Environmental > Terrestrial > Soil > Wetlands | place... | reverse complement strand
CGCCGGCGTTGTGGCCCATGATGTAGTCCATCATGTACTCCTGCCCGATGTCGACCGGGAAGCGCTCCTTGAGGTTGACGGCCTCCTGGGTCTGCTCGCGGGACAGGCCCTCGGCCACGGACGCAGCCACACGTGACTTCCACTCGAGCAGGATGGCCCGCTGGTCATCGAGCGAGGAGCGATCCGTGATGGGCCCGTGGCCCGGGATGAGGTGGTCGAACTCGAGCGCACGGATCGTCTCCAGTGCCGCGAGCCAGCCATCGATATCCGAGGTCATCAGCCACGTCTGGCACTCGTTGAAAATGGTGTCGCCGGTGAAGACGACGCCCTCCTCTGGCACATGCACAGCGATCTGGCCCGGCGTGTGGCCGGCCACGTGGATGAGCTCGAACGTAGTCTCGCCCACCTTGAGCTTCAGGTCACCCGTGAAGACGATCGACCCACTGTTGGGGTCGGCGTAGTAGACGTCACGGTCGGGGAAGATCTCGGCCCCCTCGGGGTCATCGGTCGGGATGGCCTCCTCGGCATAGGCGAAGGGATCGAGGATCGGCGCCACGGTCATGTAGTTGTCGGCCACGCCCTTGTGGTGCACGACCGGGACCGGCTTGAAGTAGTAGTTGCCGAAGATGTGGTCGACGTGGTGCTCGGTATTGATGACGTAGCGGATCTGGCCGTGTCCCTCGGCCTCCTCGCGCATGGCCACGGCCCGCGTGGGCAGCTGGGGGGTGTCGACGACGACCACGCCATCGGTGGTGACGACGTAGCTGGGATTGCACCCGCGGATCTTCGTGTTGCTGAAGACGTTGGCGGTGACCTGCTCCATGGGCGGGTTCACGAATGGCGCTCCTCTCAGAGTGGGGAAGGTGGCTACTGGGTGGCGGTCAGGCCGCCGTCGATACCGAGGATCTGGCCTGTGATGAAGGACGATGCGTCCGAGCAGAAGAAGATGGCGGCGCCGATGAGGTCGTTCGTGCCACCGACGCGCGCGAGCGGGATGCGCGCCAGGAGGGCGTTCTTGAACTCCGGATCGTCGAGCAGCATCGCCACCTGCGGCGTGTCGACGAAGGTGGGGGAGATGGCGTTGACGTTGATGCCGTGCTGCGCCCACTCGGTGGCCCTCTGGCGGGTCAGCGAGTTGATCGCGCCCTTGGCTGCCACGTATGCGGAGTAGCCGGCGTTGATACCGAGCATGCCGCGCACCGAGCTCAGGTTCAGCACCTTGCCGCCCCGGCCGCCCTCGATCATCGCCTTCACCGCGTATTGCGTTGGCAGCAGCGTGGAGGTCACGTTGAGGTCGATGATCCAGTCCCAGGCATCGTCGGGGTAGTCCTGCGCATCGAAGAGCACCTTGCCAGCGCCGCCTCCGATGGCGTTGACCGCGATGTCGAGGCGGCCGAAACGATCGACGACCTGGCCGACGACGCGCTCGGCATCCGTGCGCTCGACCATGTCGCCGGCGACTCCGAAGGCCTCGCCACCGGCAGCCTCGACCCGTGCGACGGTGGCATCGAGCGCCTCCTGGCTGCGTCCGGTCACGGCGACCTTGGCGCCCGCGCCGGCAAGCCCCACCGCGAGGGCAGAGCCGATGGCTCCGCCACCGCCAGCTACGAAAGCGACTCGGTCGTCGAGTCGGAAGATGTCGAGCTGGCTCATGGTCTTGACCTCCGGTTCACGTCAGCAGGTGGGGCATCATCGATTATCGACGATTTCGGTGTGCGCGTGCAGCGTCGATGCGCTGGCTCGTCCCTGGTGCTAGTCCAGCATCCCTTGCTCGACGACGAAATCGGCCACCTTCTGCACCCCGTCACCCGCGCGAAGGTTGGCGAAGACGTATGGCCGGTCCTGGCGGACCGAGATGGCGTCCCGCTCCATGTTCATCAACGACGCGCCAACCGCGGGCGCAAGATCCGCCTTGTTGATGACGAGCAGGTCCGAGTCCGTGATGCCGGGAAGGCCACGCCGAGTCGCCTTCTCGCCGGCGGCGACATCGATGATGTAGATGACGAGGTCGGTCAGCTCGGGGTCGAACGTGGATGAACCCAGATCGTCGCCACCTTCGATGAACACCGCATCGAGTCCGGCGTGCCGGGCGATGAGCGCGTCGACGGCGGCAAGGTTCTGCGTCGCATCGTCACCCACCGTCGTGTGTGGGCAGCTGCCCGCGTCCAGCCCCACGATACGGTCGGGCGGCAGGGCGCCGACACGCTCCAGCGTGCGCGCGTCTTCGTAGGCGTTGACGTCGTTCGTCACTACCGCCACCGAGTAGCGCTCGCGCAGCGTGTCGCAGAGTTGGGCCACGAGCGTCGTCTTGCCCGCGCCGATGGGTCCGCCGATGCCGACCCGCAACGTCGGGCGCGAGTCGCTCATCGACTAGGAGGCAAGGTCGTGATCGTGTGCGTGGTCCCTCGTCCCGCGCTCGGGCTCGAATGGGGCTTCTTCGACGACGATCTCCACGCCCAGCTTGTGCACGAGCTCGTCGGTGGCGCGGTCGTGGCGATAGCGGATGAAGCCTGGGCCGACCTGTGTGCGAACGTGCCGGTTGCCAAGGTGATAGGCGATACGCGCGAGGAGCACCGCATCGGGGGACGAGACAGTGGAGACATCCTCGGGAGCGGCCTCGATCTCGATGATGCGACCGTCGGCCGCCTGCACGAGGTCACCCTTGAAGAGGACGGTTCCGCGAGGCAGGAAGAGTCCGATCTCGTCACCATTCTCGGTCGTCGTCCTGAGGCGGCTCTTGCGCCGCAGCTCCCAGGTCAGCGCCAGCCGGTCGCTCGGCTCGCCTTCGGTCGCGATCTCGTGGACCTCCAGCATCGTTCGCCGGTCCTCCTCGTCTTCCATCACGCCTGACGGTAGACGGTGGCCCGGTTCGAATGACGACCTAGAGCGGTGACCTTTCCGTTGCCCTTCTGTTGCGACCGTGCGAAACCATCTTGCCTCCATCAGCGCTAGAACGGATGTGCTATTGCTGCGGACCAGTGGTAGGATGCCGGTCCCGTGCCACGCTCGTCTCCACGTTCCGCCCCCGACCCGCTAGCGGCCTTCGAGGCGCCCACGCGCGAGTGGTTCAAGAGCGCGTTCGCCGGCCCGACCGAGGCGCAGGCCCAGGGGTGGCCGGCGATCGCTGGCGGAGAGCACACGCTCATCTGCGCGCCTACCGGCAGCGGCAAGACGCTGGCGGCGTTCCTCTGGTGCCTCGACCGGCTGAACCACGAAGAACCGCCCGCAGATCCCAAGGCTCGCCTTCGCGTGCTCTACGTCTCACCCCTCAAGGCGCTCGTCCACGACGTGGATCGCAACCTGCGCTCGCCACTCGCGGGTATCGGCCTCGCTGCTGACCGGCTGGGGGCGTCGACGCGTGAGGTTCGCGTCGGCATGCGCACCGGCGATACGCCCCAGGAAGAGCGACGCGCGTTCGGCAAGAAGCCGCCGGACATCCTCGTCACCACGCCCGAGTCGCTGTATCTCATCCTCACCAGCCAGGCGCGCGAGGCGCTGCGCAACGTCGGGTGGGTGATCATCGATGAGATCCACGCGCTCGCCGGCACCAAGCGTGGAGCACACCTGGCCCTCTCCCTCGAACGCCTCGAAGCCATGACCCAGCAGCCGCCGCAACGGATCGGCCTCTCGGCCACCCAGCGTCCGTTGTCCGCGGTGGCCGGCTACCTTGGCGGTCGGCAGCCCGGAGCAGGGGAGTCGGCCGCGACGCCGCGACCGGTGACCATCGTCGACGCCGGCGTACGCAAGGAGCTCGACCTCTCGGTGGTGGTGCCGGTGGAGGACATGGGTCGGCTGGGTGAGGTCATCCCGCTCGAGGAAGCACCGGGTGGCCCCATGAGCGGCCCGGAGGCGCGGACCAGCATCTGGCCCTCGGTCTATCCACGGGTGCTGGAGCTCATCCGGGAGCACCGCAGCACGATCGTCTTCACCAACAGCCGCCGGCTCTCGGAGCGCCTGGCCCTCAACCTCAACGAGCTGGCCGGGGAGGACATCGCGCGTGCCCATCACGGCTCCATCGCTCGCGAGCAGCGGCTGATCATCGAAGAGCAACTGAAGCAGGGCAAGCTGCCCTGCATCGTGGCCACCTCGTCGCTCGAGCTGGGCATCGACATGGGTGCGGTCGACCTGGTCATCCAGGTGGAGTCCCCCCTCTCGGTCTCCCGCGGACTGCAGCGCGTCGGTCGCGCGGGCCACCAGGTAGGCGAGCCCTCCCGAGGTGTCATCTTCCCCAAGTACCGAGGCGATCTGCTCGAGGCTGCAGTGATGACGCGGATGATGCGTGACGGTGACATCGAACCGACGGTCGTGCCACGCAATCCGCTGGACGTGCTGGCGCAGCAGATGGTGGCCACGACCATCGATCGCGGCTGGACGGTCGATGAGCTCTTCGAGCTCGTCCGCGGCGCGGAGAACTTCGCCGACCTCGGCCGGGACACGTTCGAAGCCGTGCTGGGCATGCTCGCCGGCCAATACCCGGCCGACGAGTTCGCCGAGCTCAAGCCTCGGATCGTGTGGGACCGCGTGGCCGGTACCGTCGAGGCGCGCAAGGACGCCCGAACGGTGGCCGTGACCTCCGGTGGCACCATCCCCGATCGTGGCCTTTTCCCGGTCTTCCTTTCCGATGACGCGAGCGGGTCGGACGGTCCGGTGAAAGCCCGCGGGCGGGGTGGCGGTCGGCGTGTCGGCGAGCTCGACGAGGAGATGGTCTACGAGGCGCGCACAGGCGAGGTCGTCCTGCTCGGCGCGAGTGCCTGGCGCATCGATGCCATCGAGCACGATCGTGTGCTGGTGACTCCGGCCCCGGGCGAGTCCGGCAAGGTGCCCTTCTGGAAGGGCGACGGCGTTGGCCGGCCGGTCGAGCTGGGCCGTGCTCTGGGCGCCTTCACACGCGAGATCTCCGAGCAGGCCGGGGCCAAACGGGGCGGGCGGAAGAAGGCCATCAAGCGCCTCCGTGACCTGCATGACCTCGACGAGATGGCGGCTGAGAACGTGCTGTCGTACCTCGACGAGGAGCGCGAGGTCACGGGTGCCCTGCCGACCGACACGACCGTCGTCCTGCAGCGCTTCCGCGATGAGCTCGGCGATTGGCGGATCTGCCTGCTGACCCCCTTCGGAGCCCGCGTCCACGCGCCCTGGGCCCTGGCCATCGAGGCCCGCCTGCAGTCTTCATTGGGCGTGGACGTGAAGCCGTTGTGGTCGGACGACGGCATCGTGCTGCGCCTGCCCTCGACCGATTCCGCCTACGAGCCCGGCGAGGGTCTCGCCTCGATGGCCGAGCAGGCCGAGTCCGCGGTGCTCATCGCCGCAGACGACATGGAAGAGCTGGTCACCGAGACCGTCGGCGGCTCCGCCCTCTTCTCCAGTCGCTTCCGGGAGAACGCAGCTCGAGCGCTGCTGTTGCCTCGCCGCCGGCCCGGCCAGCGCACGCCGCTATGGCAGATGCGCCAGCGTGCCTCTCAGCTGCTGGCGGTGGCCAGTCGCTACGGCTCGTTTCCCATCATCCTCGAGACCTATCGCGAGATCCTCAGCGATGTCTTCGACCTGCCGGCGCTGCGTGGGATCCTGGCCTCGATCGAACGACGGGAGATCCGCGTCGTGAGCGTGGAGACATCGCGAGCCTCGCCCTTCGCCTCATCGTTGTTGTTCGACTACATCGCCACCTACATGTACGAGGGCGACGCGCCGCTGGTCGACCGGCGCGCCCAGGCACTCACGCTCGATCGGGACCTCTTGCGCGAGCTGCTGGGGGCAGAGCAGCTACGGGACCTCCTCGATGGTGAGGCGCTGGCCGAGCTGGAGCTGGAGCTGCAGGCGCTGACCGAAGAGCGAGCTGCGGGCTCGGTCGACCAGGTCCACGACCTGCTCCGCCGTCTGGGCGATCTGAGCGATGACGAGGTCGCGGCGAGAGTGCGCGGCTCCGATACCAGGGCCCGCCGTGCAGCGGCGCAGGAATGGCTGGAGGCGCTGGTGGCGGACCGTCGAGCGGTGTCTTTGCGTGTGGCCGGCGAAGAACGCTGGACAGCCGCCGAGGATGCGGGCCGGTATCGCGATGCGGTCGGAGCCGCCCCTCCGATGGGCGTGCCCGAAGACTTCCTCGTGCCCACGAGCGATGCGCTCGGCTCGCTGCTGGCCCGATGGGCACGGACTCATGGACCGTTCCACACCGACGAGCCAGCCGAGCGCTGGCAGCTGCCGCGTGGAGTGGTCGAGACCGCGCTCGAAGCCCTCATGGCGACCGGCGTGCTGTTGCGGGGCGAGTTCCGACCAGGGGGCGTCGAACGTGAGTGGTGTGATCCGGAGGTGCTCCGTCTCGTGCGTCGCCGCTCGCTGGCACGCCTCCGCCGCGAGATCGAGCCCGTAGAGCCGACCGCGTTCGCGCGCTTCCTGCCGGCGTGGCACGGCGTGGGCACCCAGAACGCCGGTATCGATCGCTTGGCCGAGGTCATCGGTCAGCTGGAGGGCGTGGCCCTGCCGGCGAGCGTGCTGGAGCGTGACGTGCTGCCGGTCCGCGTGGCGGGCTACACACCAGCGATGCTCGACGAGCTCGGCGCGGCGGGTGAGGTCGTATGGGTCGGGGCCGGGAGCCTCGGCAAGGACGATGGTCGTATCGCCCTCTATCGGCCGGACCGGCTGGCCCTGCTCCTGCCCACGCGTGCCGGCGTCGATGACCCAGATGATGCTACCGGCAGCTGGCTTCATGCGGCGTTGAGGTCCCACCTTGGTGAGCGCGGCGCCTCATTCCATCGAGAGATGCTGGGCGCGACCATGGCCGCGGCCCAGGCCGGGGACCACCGCCGGCCCAGCGAGCGGGAGATGCTCGACGCGCTCTGGGACCTGGTGTGGTCGGGCGAGGTCACCAACGATACGTTCCAGCCGCTGCGGGCCCTGCGCTGGCCGCGCAGCGGCGGCCACCGTCGGGCGGCTCGTGCCCGCTCTCGGATCGGTACGCGGATGGGACCGCCCGAGGCTGCCGGCCGCTGGTCCCTCGTGGCGGACACGCTGCGCACGGCGATGGCCCTCGCGGATGGGAAGGAGTCGACCGGGACGGAGCAACGAGCGGCTCTTGCTGCGACCCTCTTGGAGCGCTATGGCGTGGTGACTCGCGATGCGGTCGCAGCGGAGAGCGTCCGAGGTGGCTTCGGCGCGGTCTACCCGGTCTACCGCGAGATGGAGGAGCGTGGACGCGTGCGCCGCGGCTACTTCGTCGAGGGCCTCGGGGGAGCCCAGTTCGCGGTGGGAGGTGCGGTCGATCGGCTGCGAGCGATGCGACGTGGAGCCGGCGCACCTGCGAGCGATGACCCCAGGACGGTGCTGCTGGCCGCGACCGACCCCGCCAACCCTTACGGCGCGGCACTCGCCTGGCCGCGCGACGAGTCCCGGCACTCGCGCGTGCCTAGCCGATCGGCCGGTGCATACGTGGTGCTCCACGACGGCGAACTCGTGCTGTACCTCGAGCGTGGTGGCAAGTCGCTCCAGACGTACGCGCCTTTCGACGATGAGCAGGTCGGCACGCGGGCGGTGGCGGCGCTGCGCTCGCTGATCGACGACGGCCGCCTCAAGCGATTACAGCTCGAGCGCGTCGACGGTGCGCCCATCATCGAGGCGCCCGTGCGCGACCGACTCGCGGACCTCGGCTTCCGCCAGGCGTACCGTGGGTACGTACTCGGCCCCGCCCTCTAGCCCAACCGAAAGGATCCTCATGTCCATCATCCGCATCAACGCTCTCTCCGTGCCAGCCGAGGGTGGCCCCGAGCTGGAGGAGCGCTTCCGCAAGCGCCTCGGCGCAGTCGATGAGCAGCCGGGCTTCCTGAGCTTCGACCTGCTGCGCCCGACCGGCGAGAACGAACAGCGCTGGTTCGTGATGACCCGCTGGGAGTCGGAGGAGGCGTTCCAGTCCTGGGTGGAGTCGACCGCCTTCCGGCACGGACATGCCAAGAGCGAAGGTGGGGGGCGGCCCGTCGCCACCGGCTCCGAGCTGCTGGAGTTCGAGGTCGTCCTCTCCAGCGATCACTAGCCGACTTACGCTCGAGCGATGCCGGAGGGAGACACGCTCTACCGCATCGCTGACGTGATGCGCCGCACGCTCGGCGGCGATGCGATCTCGAGGGCGCATGGCAGACCGGGCGGAGCCCAGCTCGAGCGCCTGATCGGAGCCCGCGTGCGCTCCGTTCGCACCCGAGGCAAGCACTTGCTCATCGACTTCGACGACGGACTGACGCTGCACACGCACCTTGGGATGAGCGGCTCGTGGCATCGGTACCGGCCGGGCGAACGATGGCGTCTGCCGGCAGACGACGGCGTCGCGGTGCTGGAGACGAAGACGGCCGTGGCCGTTTGCTTCGGTGCGCCGACCGTCGAGCTCATCGAGACAAGGGCGCTCCCATCGCACCCCGTCCTGTCCCGGCTCGGGCCAGACCTGCTCGACCCTGATCCAGATCTGAATGAGGCTGCTCGCCGGATCTCGGGCGCCGAAGTCACCATCGCGGAGGCGCTGCTGGACCAGCGACTCGTCGCCGGGATCGGCAACGTCTATCGCAGCGAGGTGCTTGCCCTCGGAGCGCTGTTCCCGTTCACTCCGGCGTCGCACTTGGACCACTCCGAGGTCCGTCGCATCGTCGAGGCGGCGGCCGGGTTGCTGCGGGCCAATCGGGATGGCGCCATCCGAGCGACGGTGCCCGACACGAGGCGAGGAGAGCGGTGGGTCTACAGGCTTGCCGGTCGTCCGTGCCGTCGCTGCGGCACCGCGATCGAGTCCAGGAGTCTGGGTCAGCCACCGCGCAAGGTGTACTGGTGTCCAGGCTGTCAAGCCGCTCGGACCAGCACAGCTCCTACGTCGGGGCGTGCTCCGGGTCGGTCGTGACCTGCTCGGCGAGCTCCTCGGACTCGTCGGCGTTCATGTCGAGGCCGAAGAAGTGTCGTCCCTGTCGAATGCCCCACTCCCAAAGGTGAGCTATGCGCTTCGGGGAGCTCCACCACTCGTCGAATGCCCCACGCACGATGTCGCGATCCTCACGGAGCTGGTCGCCCCAGGTACGCCACTCGAACCAGCGCGGATGGGACCACATCCAGGGCACCGCCGCCCACACCAGCAGGATGTAGTCGAGGCGGAGCGGCCGCGGGAAGTTGATGACCATCTCCAGCTGTTGGATGACCTGCGGCCAGACCGCCAGCGTCAGTATCCCGAACAGGAACATCCATCCGATGCCCCACAGGCGTGTGCGGGGCTTGAGGATGAGGAAGAGCAACAACGGGAACCACTTGAGCGCGGTCGCGAGAGCCCAGAAGAAGCCGCCCAGCCGCGGACCGACGAAGTGCGCGGCCCAGATGCCCATCGCGCAGAGCAGGGTGATGTTGCCCGTGTCGAGTGTGGCAGCCAACGGGATCGTGATGATGGCCACCATGATCGCCGTGGCCATCGGGTGCTGTTTGTAGGCCCAGGCTGCGCTCCAGACGAAGAACAGGATGTTCACCATCCGAAAGACGAACCAGGCCGTCTCCCAGGGCAGTGCTGCCCACGGCGTGAAGATCGGCAGTGACCAGGGCCAGTACACGTAGGGCATATAGGGCGGGGGCGGATCGAGCGGATCGCCGCCACCGAGCCACAGCCGCACGCCACCCCAGTACGCGCGCGCATCCGCACCCACGAGATCGCCGCGCGCGATGATCCACACGGCGATGCCGGCGCCGCAGAGCACGAGGATCACGATGGCAGCGATCCGCGCGGGATCGCGCGCGAAACCGAGGTCGAGACGCATCCGGTGCATCCTACCGCCGACCGATACGTGCCGCGGCCGACGTTGCTCGCGGGGCTGCTGCTCTCGGTCGAGCGCTAGAGACCGAGCGCCGCGCGTGCGGTCTCTACCTGACGGACGAGGGCAGCGCCGTCGGGATCCGCACGGAGCTCGTCAAGCGCGGCGTGCAGCCTCGCTTCCGAACCAGCCCCCGCGGACAGGTCAGCCAAGGCGGAAAACGCGCGCGCGAGCCTGGCCTCCGAAGCACCCTCGGTGCCCGCGGCGTCGGCCAGGGTCGCGGCCGCCTCGAAGCTCGTCAGCGCGTCCTGGTGCCGTCCGGCGGCCAGCTCGTGCGCGCCGAGGACCCAGTGCGCACGCGCGCGTGCCAACTCACCCTTCTCAAGCTCGGTGGCGAGGGCAAGGTTGGCTCGAGCAGCCGCATGTCCGGCGCGGGCCTCCGGCGGCGTGATGACGATGCCCGGCTCGTCCCAGCCGGCCCAGGTGAACGAGGCCAGGTCATAGCTCAGCGCCTTTGCCTGCGAGCGCAGCTCACGCGCCGACTCCGGCTCGGCGCTGTGGGCGGCCGCGAGCAAGCGGCTGATGCCGGCCCACGCGATGGCCATCGCGG
>Ga0102946_1000893_pt1 | contig 10361 bp, 6 predicted proteins | sample SalPon2A_A_D1_MG_FD_78209 | JGI IMG/M metagenome (GOLD analysis project Ga0102946, IMG submission 78209) | Soil microbial communities from South San Francisco under conditions of wetland restoration - Salt Pond MetaG R2A_A_D1_MG | ecosystem: Environmental > Terrestrial > Soil > Wetlands | place... | reverse complement strand
TTCCGGATTAATATCGTCGATACACCGGGCCATGCTGATTTCGGTGGTGAAGTGGAACGTATTCTCAGCATGGTGGATTCCGTACTGTTGTTGGTGGACGCTGTTGATGGCCCGATGCCACAGACACGCTTTGTGACCCAGAAGGCTTTCGAAATGGGTTTCCGGCCAATTGTTGTAATCAATAAAGTCGATCGTGATGGCGCCCGTCCACACTGGGTGCTTGACCAGACATTTGAGTTGTTTGACAAGCTGGGTGCCAGTGACGAGCAACTGGACTTTCCAGTGGTTTATGCCTCCGCCTTGCAGGGCTATGCAGGTCTTGAGGACAATGTCCGCGATGGCGATATGACCCCGTTATTCGAAACCATCTTAAACGAGGTAGAGCCGCCAAAAGTCAATTCTGATGGACCTTTCCAGATGCGTGTCACCACGCTTGATTACAATACCTATGTCGGTGTAATTGGTATTGGCCGGGTCCAGCGTGGAAGCGTCAAGCCCAACCAGCGCATTACCGCGATTGACCGCTTCGGTGAGCAGCGCAATGCGCGTATCCTGCAGGTTTTGGGTTTTCGCGGGCTTAAACGTGTAGAAGTCGAACAGGCCAATGCCGGTGATATTATCGCCGTCACCGGGGTGGAAAACCTCAACATCTCCGACACTTTGTGTGACCGGGACATGGTAGAAGCGCTGCCGGTGTTGAGTGTGGATGAACCCACCATCAGCATGACGTTCCGGGTCAACAACTCCCCGTTCTCGGGTCGAGAGGGAAAGTACCTCACGAGCAGGCAGTTGCGTGAACGATTATTGCGTGAGGCCAGTCATAACGTGGCCTTGAGGATCGAGGAAACCGAAGATGCAGAACGTTTTCGGGTCTCCGGACGTGGCGAGTTACACCTGTCCATCCTGATTGAAACCATGCGGCGGGAGGGTTATGAAATGGCCATCTCGCGTCCGGAAGTCATCCTTCGCGAAAAGGATGGCGAGACCCTGGAACCCTATGAGTCACTGGTTGTCGATCTCGAATCCGATTACCAGGGTGCCGTCATGGAACGGCTTGGAAACCGCCGCGGCGTATTGCAGGACATGCAACCCGACGGCAAAGGCCGTATTCGCATGGATTACCTGATTCCGGCTCGCGGCCTGATCGGTTTTCAGTCAGAATTTCGTACGGTAACGGCAGGAACCGGCCTGTTGTTTCATACGTTTGAAGAATATGGCCCCTACAATCCGGCGCCAATCTCAACCCGTAATAACGGCGTGTTGATTTCCAACAGTACGGGCAAGGCGGTGGCCTATGCCCTGTATAATCTTCAGGAACGCGGCCGTATGATCATCAATGATGGTGTCGATGTGTATGAAGGCCAGCTGATCGGCATTCATAACAGGGGCAATGATCTCACCGTTAACCCTTTGAAAGCAAAGCAACTCACCAATATACGAACCGTCATCAAGGACGATAATGTTTTGCTCGCCGCACCAAATATTATGTCGCTGGAGCAATCACTGGAGTTTATCCAGGATGATGAACTGGTTGAAGTAACACCCGAATCCATTCGCATTCGTAAACTGTTTCTGAAGGAACATGAACGGAAAGCTGCCGGTCGCGCCAGCAAAAAGCAGGAAGCCTGAACCAGCGGTCCAGACCAGGAATTAAATGCTCAATTGCCCGGTCCCTGACCCAGAAGGCTTTGCAAGCGCTTCAGATCGCGTTTGTCGAAACCATTTTTTGCCTGGATGTCAAACCGTTCCGGGATAGCAACATCCAGCCTGGTATCCAGGCTGAAAATCCTGCCGCGGCGGGAAACCAGCAACTTGACACTGTCGCCCGGACTGAAACTGGTCATCAGTTTTGGTAGCCCGTCCCGGGTCAGTCTTTCGTCACCGATCGCCAGTATTTCATCTCCGGGCATCAGGCCGGCAACCGCTCCGCCGCTACCATCGAGGACCGTCTTCACCACCATGCCGTGTTCATCATCTTCCCACAACACGCCGAGATCGCTGAGTAGGGGTGGCTCATCACTGCTCCCTGTCACCATGATTTCACCACGATTGAGCTCTAACCCATACCAGGCAAGCGCGGAATCAACGTCGGGTTCTGTCGTTGTTGTCAGCAGAGAACGCAGTAATTGACCAGCTTCCTGGCCACCTGCTTCGATGACAAGCTGTTCAAAAGCACCCGTGTTATATGGCTCGCTGGAATAAAGTTCATACATTCGCCGCATCACTTCATCGAGACTTCGACGCCCCCTACTCTCTTTTCGAATGAAGGTATCCAGCACAAAGCCGATGACAGCACCCTTGGTATAGTAACTAATGGTGCTATTGAGTGAATTGGCATTGGGTTGGTAGTGACGAATCCACGCATCCAGGGATGCCTCTGCGACCGGGCGTAACAAACGACCGGGCGTTGTCTCCAGTCGGTAAATGTCCCTGGCGAGCAAAGCCAGGTACTCCTCAGACGTGATCAACCCGGCGCGCGACATCAGTAGATTGTCGTAATAGCTGGTCAAGCCCTCAGCAAGCCATAACTGGCTGGTGTACTGTTCTTCCTGGTAATCGTACTGCGCCAGTGCCGCCGGGCGCATGTGGCGAACATTCCAGACGTGAAAGAACTCGTGCGCCACGACGCCGAGCCACTTGATATAGTCACTACGATTTTTCATCTGCCGCCGACCGGTCATGATCACCGTACTATGGTCATGTTCAAGACCACCTTTGGCTTCGACAATAAAATTCATGAACCAGAACGGTCTCCTGAGCGGATTGATGCCCCAGAACGACTGGGTTTCGACAACCAGTTTTTCAACATCGCGGGCTGCCTGGTCACCATCCCAAAACGCATTCTCACCCACATTCAGAAGCACGTAATCCTGTCCCTGGTGAACAAAGCGATAAGTGGGTGCATTGGCGACAGCAACCGGGTTATCTACCAGTTCGTCATAATCAGCCGCCAGGAAACCTTCATCTTCGGGAGAAGGCAATAACGCACTGAATGATGACCCCCTGTTGTTATCAGTTTCAATTTTCAGCAACTGGGGCAGATGACTGGTTGTCGTTGTATACAGAAAAACCGAGGCGCCGTTGATCAGGGAAAAGTCCCTGCTGGCCCAGCTGGTGGACACCTTGAGGTCCGGGGTAAAAATCTCGTAATCCACAATAATGGAAGCGGCCTGGCCGGTATTGACCTGCCACCGGTCCTTGCTGACTTTTTTTAAGCTAAGCGCCTCGCCATCGGCCGTATTTGCAGTGATCCGTTCTACATTGGCAGCGTAGTCACGTATCAGGTAGGACCCGGGCGTCCAATTGGGCATGATCAACTCGGTCACCTGTTCACTTACCGGAAACTCGGAGCGAACCAGCAGGAGTTGTTCCTTGTCGTCTGGAAAACTTACCGTATGGCGAACCATATCTGCCGCCAGCACTGCCTGGGACAACAGCAACATAACGGCCACAAGGCTAATGAACCTAAAATAGCCGGTCATGGGTAAACCGGCCAAAACTTTGCCAGACAATAACTGCAAATTACTTCAACTTTTCAAACTTGCTGACGATCAACATCGACAGTTCCAGTGCCTGTTCATAATTGAGACGCGGGTCAACAATGGATTTGTATGCACGTTCCAGGTCAATTTCATTCAGGTTCCTGGCACCACCGGTGCATTCGGTAACGTCCTCGCCAGTCAATTCCAGGTGTGCTCCACCGAGATGTGAACCGTTCTGGTGATGAAGTTCAATCGCCGTCTCCGTTTCACTCATGATATTGCGGAAACGCCGGGTTTTGATGCCTGATGTGGTAGTCTCGGTATTGCCATGCATGGGATCACAAACCCACAATACGGGTGATTCAGAATCCTGCGCAGCCCTGATCAGCGGCGGTAATTTCTCTTCTATTGATCGAGCACCCATCCTGTGAATAAGCACCATTCGTCCCGGTTCTGAATCCGGGTTGAGAATTTCCAGCAATCGCTTTAACTGTTTCGCATCTGCACCCGGGCCAATCTTGATACCTACGGGGTTGCGAATACCCCTGAAATACTCGACGTGCGCACCATCGATTTCAGCCGTGCGCATGCCAATCCAGGGAAAATGGGTTGTCAGGTTAAACCAGCCCTTCTGGCGCGGTACCCTACGTGTCAGCGCCTGCTCGTAATGGAGGTGCAGGGCTTCATGCGAGGTATAAAAATCTACACGCTTCAATGATCCGGCACGACGACCTGAAATTGTCTCCATGAAGTTGACCGCGCGACCCAGGCTATCTGCCAAACGCTGGAACTCTTCGGCAAGCGGCGAGTGTTTCACCCAGCTCAGATTCCAGTATTCCGGATGATGTAAATCCGCAAACCCGCCGTCAACCAGTGCTCGTACAAAATTCATCGTCATCGACGACATCGCGTGACCCTGTATCAGGCGCTGGGGATCCGGTCGCCTGGCCTCGGGTGTGAACTCAACCGAGTTCACCAGGTCGCCACGGTAACTGGGCAGCGTCACTCCGTCCCGCGTTTCCATGTCCGATGACCTCGGTTTTGCATACTGCCCGGCAAAGCGGCCGACCCTGACGACCGGTTTCTGGAGACCATGTGTCAATGCCAGGCTCATCTGCAGCAGCACTTTGAGCCGGTTGGTAATAACCTCCGAATTGCATTCCGCAAAACTCTCGGCACAGTCGCCACCCTGCAGAAAGAACCGGTTTCCAGCTTGTGCCTGGGCAATTTGCGCTTTCAGCGCCAGTATTTCCCATGACGTAACCAGCGGAGGCAGATTAGACAACTCGTGAAGTGCACGTTGCAGTTCAGCCTGGTCAGGATAATTTGCTTGCTGTTTCGCCTCCCGTGACTGCCAGGACGTTGGTTTCCAGTTGTCTTCCATGGTTGGCTCTTGTGCGCTCTTTACATTCAGATTCATTCTTTCGTTTCCAGTTTTGTATTCTTGATCGTGACTTTAAGTTCTAAGGTATCAGCGTTTTGCCTTGCGGTAAGTCACCCATAGTGTCAGCAAGCCCAGCACGACATACCAGGTTAGTGTCCATTTTGGCATGGACATACCCAAAAATGTCCATAGAACCTCTGCACAACTTCCAGAACCCTGAAGTACGGTTGATAAAACCTCGGTTATCGGGAAATTTTCCAGCATGTAATTCAATCCGGGACCGCATTCCGGTACATCTCCAGGAGGCAAACCCTGTAACCATACATGACGGCCGGCTATAAGCGCACCGATGACGGCGCTTACAGCAATCAGCCAGGCGTAAACCTGCTGACCCGTTCTTGCCGGATTGTGAATCGCTGCCAGAAGCGCGATGGCACCCATGCTGAAAAAAACAACCCTTTGAAACACACACAGGGGACAGGGATCAAGATAGTCGACATATTGGTTATACAGCGCAAAACCGAGCAGCGATGCACAACTCACAACAACACATATATTCCATATTCTTGGCGTAATTTTATTCAACATTTCTATTCCACGTATTTGTCTTACACACCGCAGTGTAATCAATTTCGCTGTTATAATTTAAGCAATTCTTTTCAGGATAGTGACTGTACAGTAATGAACACAAAAAATGCACCTATAAAGTCAGAGATCAGAGCTCCGAAGGGCACAAATTTGTCCTGTAAAGGGTGGCATCAGGAAGCGGCGATGCGCATGCTGATGAACAACCTGGATCCGGATGTTGCTGAAAAACCGGAAGAACTGGTTGTTTATGGCGGTACCGGAAAAGCCGCGCGAAACCACGAGTGCCTGGCGAGGATCATTTCCACGCTCAAACGTCTTGAAAATGACGAAACACTGCTGATTCAGAGCGGCAAGCCCGTCGGTGTTTTCCGAACCCACGAGGAAGCCCCGCGGGTATTGATCGCAAACTCCAACCTGGTTCCGCGTTGGGGAAACTGGGACGTATTCCGCGACCTGGAAGCAAAGGGGCTGACCATGTACGGCCAGATGACAGCCGGTTCATGGATTTATATCGGTTCACAGGGAATTGTACAGGGCACCTACGAGACTTTCGCAGAATGCGCACGCCAGCATTTCAATGGCAGCTTACGAGACCGCCTGACAGTCACAGCGGGCCTCGGCGGCATGGGTGGGGCCCAGCCCCTGGCCTGCACTATGAATGACGGCAATTGCCTTGCCGTAGAGGTGGATCCCTGGCGTATCCAACGCCGTGTGGAAACCGGCTATTGCGACCGTATGGCCAATAGCCTGGATGAAGCACTCCAAATTTTTGAAACCTCGGATGAACCGGTGTCCGTGGGTTTACTGGGTAACATCGCAGAAGTCCTGCCCGAGATGGTACGACGTGAACTGGTTCCGGATATCATTACAGACCAGACCTCGGCGCACGATTTGCGCGAAGGATATATCCCGATGGGCTACACGCTGGAAGAAGCAGCGCATCTGAGGGCATCCGACCCGGTAAGCTATGACAACAAGGTGCTGGATTCGATGGTGGTACATGTTCGCGCCATTCTGGACATGAAAGAACGTGGCGCCATTTGCTTCGATTATGGCAACAACCTGAGAGGCCAGGTTGCCGATTTCCGTAACATGCCCGAAGCCTTTGATTTTCCCGGCTTCGTACCGGCTTATATACGCCCATTATTCTGTCGTGGTGCAGGCCCTTTCCGTTGGGCGGCATTATCCGGCGACCCCGAGGACATCCGTGTTACCGACGAAGCCATCCTTGAATTATTTCCTGAGAAACTCGCATTGCGCCGCTGGATCGAAAAGGCGCAAAACCAGATCAGCTTCCAGGGATTGCCGGCAAGAATTTGCTGGCTGGAATACGGCGAACGTGCAAAAGCCGCCCTCAGGTTTAATGCTCTGGTCCGTGAAGGCAGGATTAAGGCACCTATCGTTATCGGTCGTGATCACCTTGATACGGGCTCGGTCGCATCTCCTAACCGGGAGACCGAATCGATGCTGGATGGATCGGATGCCATCGCCGATTGGCCATTACTGAATGCCATGTTGAACACTGCCTGTGGCGCCAGTTGGGTATCCATTCACCATGGTGGCGGTGTCGGCATTGGCTATTCACAACACGCCGGTATGGTCTGTGTTGCAGACGGTACCGAAATGGCCGACCGACGGTTACAAAGAGTTTTGACTGCTGATCCGGGTACCGGTGTCATGCGACATGCAGATGCCGGCTACCCGGATGCCGTTGACATTGCCAATGAAAGAGGTGTTGACCTGCCCATGATAAACGGCAAGTGATTCCCATGAGCACGGTCAACCTGCGTCTGGACCACCTCTATACTGACCTTGGCGAAAGCATGTCACGACTGCGACAGCAGTATGACCCCGTTAAGCAATCGCGAAAAATCGTTGAGCATGCTCTTCTGGATGGGCATGCACACTACGGTATCAACACCGGCTTTGGTGTTTTGGCCAGTAAGCGCATATCAAGTGACGACCTGGCGACACTGCAGACAAACATACTTTTGAGTCACGCCTGCGGTATGGGTGACCCGGTTCCACCTGAAATTACCCGCCTGATGCTGCAGCTTAAGATTCACTCACTCAGCCTGGGTTACTCAGGCGTGTCTGAGAGGACGTTCACACAACTCCTTAAACTGGAAGAACACGGCGTGCTTCCCTGGATACCCAGTCGCGGCAGCGTGGGTGCATCGGGCGATCTTGCACCCCTGGCACATATGTGTCTGCCTTTAATCGGCCGTGGTGAGGTGTGGAACGAAAAGTTTTCTGCCCGTGTTCACGCAGAACCCGTTCTGAAAGCAAAAGGCATAAACCCGATCAACCTGCAGGAAAAAGACGGTCTGGCACTTATTAATGGAACCCAGATGATGGCGGCTTACGGCGCATATGTACTGGAACGAACCCTGGGGTTACAGCGCGAAGCCGACTTGCTGGCAGCAATGAGCCTGGAGGCTCTTCAGGGCAGCGCCGCACCTTTTGACGCACGAATTCACGCTATCCGGCCACACCATGGCCAGCAAACCGTGGCATCCAATATCAGAAAGCTACTGGAAGGCAGTGAAATACTCGCCTCGCACCGTGACTGTGGCAAGGTACAGGATCCCTATAGCCTGCGCTGTGTGCCCCAGGTGCACGGAGCCAGTAGGGACGCGCTGGAATTTGCTCGTCACAGTATCGAAATTGAACTCAATTCAGTCACCGACAACCCCCTGGTTTTCAAGGAAGGGGATATCCTCTCAGGTGGAAATTTCCACGGTCAGCCACTGGCTTTGGCAATGGATTTTGCGGCCATTGCCCTGGCCGAAATTGGCAGCATTTCCGAACGACGGACTTACCTGCTGCTCGAGGGACATGATGGCCTCCCCAAGCTCTTGATGCAGGATACCGGTGTTAACTCCGGGTTTATGATGCCGCAGTACACAGCTGCCGCATTGGTGTCGGAGAACAAGATCCTTTGTCACCCGGCCAGCGTAGATTCAATCCCGACCAGCCTGGGTCAGGAGGACCATGTCAGTATGGGATCAGTGTCGGCCTTTAAGCTGCTCAGCGTATTGAAAAATGTAGAACGCATATTGGCAGTCGAGTTGCTTACGTCCGCCCAGGCACTCGATTTTCGCGATGGCTTTTTACCTGGTCGCGGTGTAGCGCTTGCTCACAAGTCCCTGCGTAGTCAAATCCGGCACGCAGATCAGGATTACGAAGTCAAAAGCGACCTGGACCGCTGTGCGGCGATGTTGCGTAGCGGTGATTTGTTGAATGCAGTCGAAAGCGAGCTGGGCACGCTGAAATAGTGACCATATTACGTAACATTGCCCAACTGGCGACCTGTCCTGCCTACTCACCCCAGCAGGATGCGGGATTAATCAACGATGCCGCGCTGGTATTTGATGGTAATGAAATAGCCTGGGTCGGCAAGGAGTCACAAATACCAAGAACCTATCATGGTCATGAATCCATTGACTGTGGTCAGCGGCTACTGATTCCCGGATTAATCGATTGTCATACCCACCTTTGTTTTGGCGGTTGGCGTGGTGATGAGTTTGAGATGCGTTTGCAAGGACACAGCTATCTGGAGATCGCTGCTGCCGGCGGCGGCATAAAAAGCACGGTAAAGGCTACCAGGGCAGATACCGCTGAAAAATTGCAGCACAAGGCAATGCTCTCGCTTCAGGGCATGCTCGACCTGGGTGTCACAACGGTTGAGTGCAAGTCAGGCTATGGACTCGAATTCGCCACCGAACTCAAGCAACTCGAGGTCTACCAGCGGCTGAATGATCTGCAGGTCATTGATCTCATACCCACATTCCTGGGCGCGCACATGGTACCGGAAGAATATGAAAAAGACCGTGGGGCCTATATCGAGTTGCTCTGTAATGTCCTGATTCCCGAAGTGGGCAGGCAAAAGCTCGCACAATTCTGCGATGTATTCGTAGAACAGGGTGCATTCAGCCTCTCAGAAGCCACTTCCATACTTCAGGCCGCCCGGCAGGCCGGTATGGGATTAAAAGTACACGCCGACCAACTTAGCAATGGTGGTGGTGCCATGTTGGCCGCATCGATGGGTGCAGTTTCTGCCGAGCACCTGGAATATTCAGATTCGGAAGGGGTTGAGGCATTGGCACAAGCTGGTACGGTAGCGGTCAGTCTGCCACTGGCATCGCTATACCTGTGTGAACGCTATGTACCCGCCAGGCAAATGCTGGATGCCGGCGTCAGGGTGGCCGTTGCCACTGATTTCAACCCCGGGTCTGCCCCGAGTTATCACCTGCCTCTGGCCATGACACTCGCCTGTCTCAATCAAAAAATGACACCTCAGGAAGTTATCATGGCGGCGACAACTGTCGCTGCAAGGGCAATTTCTGCCGAGCATCGCATCGGATCGCTGGTGGCTGGATACCAGGCGGATATCGCCATCATTGATTCACCATCGGTCAACCATTGGCTGTACCACTTTCGGGCCAATGCCTGTTGTGGGCTGATCAAATCAGGGAAATGGGTAAAAGATCTATGCTAGCCGCATATTTCACCAGTCGGTAGCGAGCCTCTCTATAAGTAAATCATTTGCCGGGATTAGAAGGCATTAGATCAGATTTGTATGAGGTGTAAGTGTTGCATTCGAACAATGCGGGGTTTTCTGTTCTCTCCGATTTAACAGGAGTGGTGCTGCGGTTATGTTCAGGATGAACGGTATATCGCGATGGAGCACATGGATGTGCGGCGCGATTGTTTCAAACTCGCACGGCTTTTCTCTATTACTTTGGAACAATGCAGATAGTTCTGTTCACTCCGGTTTAACAGGAGGAGGGCTGCGCTGGGTGGTAGTGCTTACCAGGACACGACACAAGCACATCCCTGTGGTCTCGTTCTCGACATCCATGTCTCGCACGGTCCTGGTAAGCACTACCACCCACCCCAGCTAA
>Ga0102946_1000892_pt1 | contig 10366 bp, 10 predicted proteins | sample SalPon2A_A_D1_MG_FD_78209 | JGI IMG/M metagenome (GOLD analysis project Ga0102946, IMG submission 78209) | Soil microbial communities from South San Francisco under conditions of wetland restoration - Salt Pond MetaG R2A_A_D1_MG | ecosystem: Environmental > Terrestrial > Soil > Wetlands | place... | reverse complement strand
TCCGGATAGGTCTTGGTGATCGGGTCACCGACCAGGCCCGCCAGCAGGACGACGTCGCTCACCCCCTCCAGCGCCCGCTCACGAGCCGCGTGATCCCGTAGGTCCCCGTAGATCAGCGAGAAGTCAGGATGCTCGAGCACCGGGGCGATCGCCTCGCCGTGGTTGAAGATGAGCCTGTCGAGCACCCGCACCGTGTGCCCGGCCTCGAGCAGGCGGCGGACCAGAACATTTCCGACGTAGCCGGCGCCGCCAACCACCAGGACCGTCCGTGCTCCGCTCATCTCATACCTCCTCGGCCCCGTGGGGCGGTTCTCGCCGACGGGCGGTCCCCACCCGGCTAGGGCGAGATCCCGCCGCTACCACCGGTCGAAGTGGTCGTCGTCTCGGTCGGGGTCGTGGTCTCGGTGGTGCTGGTCTGCGCGCTCGATGTCGTGGTCGTCGGCTCGCTGGTCGTGGTTGTCGTGGTCGGCTCGCTGGTGGTAGTGGTCGTCGGCTCGCTGGTGGTAGTGGTCGTCGGCTCGCTGGTCGTGGTCAGCTGGGCGTCATCGCCACCGTCGGAGGCGAGCGCGATGATCGCGAGCAGTAGCCCGATCACGACCGCCGCCGCGAGACCTACCGCGATCCGCTGCTGAGAGCTGAGGCCCTCCCACCAGCCGCCGCCGGGGCCGCCGGGGCCGCCGGAGCCGCCGCCCTCGGCGCCCTCGTCGTAGCCATAGGGATGCTCCGGGCCGCCCGGCCCGCCTGAGCCTCCCCCGTCGTCGAGCGGCATCCGCCGCGTGGGGTCTTCGTGCATGCGCCGGAGTCTATGCCCCGGTGCGGGCGGCGGCAGACACCGCCACCGCGAGCCGATCGGCAGCTTGCAGGACCTCGGCCTCCGAGATCACCAGCGGCGGCAGCAGGCGCACCGTCTCGGGGTTCGGCGCGTTCGCGACGATCCCGGCGTCGAGGCCCGCTGCGACGATCTCTCGCGAGTCGAGGCCCTCGGCGAGCCGCAGGCCGATCATCAGGCCCCGGCGGCGCACCGATTCGATCCCCTCGATCTGGGCGCAGTGCTTCTCGAGCTCGGCCCCGCGCTCCCGCACCGAGGCGAGCAGCTCGGCGTCGGAGAGGATCTCGAGGGCGGTGAGCGCCGCGCGCGCAGCGATCGGCCCACCCGCGAACGTGGAGCCGTGCTCGCCGAGCTCGAGGCCGTTACCGACGTGCTTGGCGATCACGCAGCCCCCCACCGGGAGGCCGCCGCCCAGCGCCTTGGCAGTGGTCATCACGTCCGGCCGGACCGGCCCGCCCTCGAAGGCCCACAGATGCCCGGTCCTCCCCATCCCGGTCTGAATCTCGTCGAAGACCAGCAGCGCGCCGCTCGCCTCGCAGGCCCGCCGCGCGGACTCCAGGACCTGATCGTCGATCGGGTGGACCCCGGATTCGCCCTGAATGGGCTCGAGCATCACCGCGGCGGTGCGGTCGCCGACCGCCGCCTCCAGGGCCGCCGCGTCATCCCGGGGGACGCCGACGAAGCCCTCGGGGAGCGGCCCGAACAGATCCTCGCGGGCCATCTTCACCGTCGCCGCGAGGGCGCCCAGCGTCCGGCCGTGGAACCCGCCCTCGAGGACGACGATCTCGGGCCGGTCGATCCCGCGCGCGTGCGCGTGGCGCCGGACGAGCTTGATCGCGCACTCGTTCGCCTCCGCGCCCGAGTTGCAGAGGAAGGCCCGGCCGCCGAGGCTCGACTCGGCCAGACGCTGATGCAGCCGCATCGCCGGGGTCGAGTAGTAGAGGTTGGAGATCCCGGCGACCTCGCCGGCCTGATCGGTGATCGCCCCGACGATCCGCGGATGGCAGTGACCGGCGTTGTGGACCGAGACACCGGCGAACAGGTCGAGGTACTCGCGGCCCTCCGAGTCCCAGAGCGTGCAGCCCTCACCGCGCACGAACTCCACCGGCGCCCGGGCGTAGGTCGGCATCGCGTAGCGCTCCTCGAGCGCCCGGAGCTGGTCGATCGGCTCGGCGCCGGAGCCGATCACGGCGTCACCTTGGTCCCGATCCCGGCATCGGTGAACAGCTCGAGCAGGAGGCTGTGGGGACGACGGCCGTCAATGATGTGGGCGGATTGGACGCCGCCGCGAATCGCCTCCACGCAGGCGGCCAGCTTCGGGCGCATGCCGCCGTCGAGGCCGCTCATCGCCGAGACGACCTCCTCGACCGACGCCAGCGAGATCAGCGAGTCGGGGTCGTCAACGTCCGCCCGCCAGCCCTCGATATCAGTGAGGAAGACGGCCTTGTAGGCGCGGAGCGCGGACGCGACCTTGCCGGCCGCCGCATCCGCGTTGACGTTGTAAGAGTCACCATCACGGGCCGTGCCCGCCGAAGCGATCACCGGGATGAAGTCCGAGGCGATGTGGTTCAGCACGTCGACGTCAACCCGCTCGATCTCCCCGACGTAGCCAACCTTTGAGGCCTCCGGTGCCGGCTTGATCTCAAACAGCGTGCCGTCCTCGCCGGAGAGCCCTACCGCGGGCTGCCCGTGGCGGTTGAGGCGCTGGACGATGTCGGTGTTGACCTTGCCGAGCAGGACCATCTTCGCGACCTCTACGGTGTCGGAGTCCGAGACCCGCAGGCCGTCGACGAACTTGACCTCCATCCCGAGCCGCTCCATATACGAGGTGATGTCGGGGCCGCCGCCGTGGACGATCACCGGATTGAGCCCGACGTACTTGAGCAGGACCACGTCGGTCGCGAACTCGTCCCGAAGCGCCTCCTCGCGCATCGCCGCGCCGCCGTACTTGATCACGACGGTGCGGCCGTGGAACTCCCGGATATAGGGGAGCGCCTCGAGCAGGGTCTCGACGCTGTGGGTGGCCTCGGCGGCACGGGCCCGGTCCTCGGCACTGACGTTCTTGCTCATGTCGTGTACTCCGCGTTCAGTTGCACGTATCCCTCCGTGAGATCGCTGAAATAGAGATGGGCCGAGGCGTCGCCACGATCAAGGCGGACGCTGAGCTCGGCCTCGACCCCCGGCCCGGCGAGGTCGTCGGCATCGATCCGGTCCGGGCCCAGCTCGGAGATCTGCTCCCCGGCCAGAGCCATGCCCGCGGCCTGGGCGATCCGGCCCCAGTTCGGGTCGCGGCCGTACAGCGCCGTCTTGACCAAGGGCGAGTTCCCGATCGCGCGGACCACGCGCTCGGCCTCTTCGGGATCCCTGGCGGCCAAGACCTCGGCGCGGCCGGCGCGGGTAGCGCCCTCGCCGTCGATCACGATCTCAAGCGCGAGCTGCAGCAGCACGGCCTCGAGCAGGCCCTCCGGCAGCTCCTCGCCCGAGGCGCCGGTCGCCTGCAGCAGCACGGTGTCGTTGGTGCTCATCTGCCCGTCGACTGTGATCCGCTCGAAGGACGAGCCGACCGCTACGCGGAGCGCGGCGTCGGGGTCCGGGATCACCGCGTCGGTCTGGATGAAGCAGAGCATCGTCGCGAAGCCGGGCTCGATCATGCCCGCGCCCTTCGCTTGGGCCGAGATCGTGACCCCGCCGGCCCGTAGGCAGCACCGCTTCGGCCACTGGTCGGTGGTCATGATCCCCTCGTTGAAGCCCTCGCCGCCGTCGGCGCTAAGCGCCGCGGCGGCCTCCCCGATCCCGGCCACCACCTCCCCGACCGGGAGCGGCACGCCGATCACGCCGGTCTCGGCCACCGCGACCTGGCCCGCCTCGAGGCCGAGCTCACTCGCGGTCGTCTCCTGCATCGCCACCGCGTCCCGGAAGCCCTGCTCTCCGGTTGCCGCGTTGGCGTTGCCGGAGTTGATCACCGCGGCCCGCAGATCCCCCTGATTGCAGCGCTCGTGGCAGACCCGGATCGGCGCGGCGGCGGAGGCGTTCCGGGTGAGCAGGATCGCCGAGCTCAGCTCCTGCCCGTCCTCGACGGCGATGATTCCGACATCGGTCGCGCCGCCGCCCTTGAGCCCACAGTGGACCCCGGCGGCGCGGAACCCGGGAGCGAGGCCGCTGGGATCGAGCTCGGTCACGCCCTGCGGCGGCACGGCCCAGCGCGAGCGGAAAAAGCCGTCCTCCGGCCCCGGCGCGCTCACGCGATCCCCTCGCCCTCGGGCAGGCCGAGCATCAGGTTCAGGTTCTGCACCGCCTGGCTTGCGGCGCCCTTCCAGAGGTTGTCGATCGCGGCGAAGGCCAGCACGCGCCCGCCGTTGACGGTGACATGGATCCGGCAGATGTTGGTATCGCGCACGTCCCGCACGCCGGGCGGACCGTCGACGAGCTCGACGAAGCGCTCGTCCGAGTAGCGGTCGGCGTAGAGCGCCGCGAGGTCCTCCGCGCTCAGGTTGCGGGCCGGTCGCACGTAGCAGCTCACCAGCTCGCCCTGATCCAGGGGGAGCAGGTGCGGGACGAACGTGAGCGGGGTCGGCCCACCTCCCGCCAGCGCATCGAGCTCCTGGGCGATCTCCGGTTGGTGCCGATGCCCGGCGACGCCGTAGGGCGAGGCGTTCTCGTCGAGGGTCACAAAGTGGTTGCGGTCGCCGCCGCCGCGCCCCGCCCCGGAGACGCCGGACTTGGCGTCCACGACCACGTCATCGATCAGGCCCTCCGCTGCAAGCGGCGCCAGCGCCAGGATCGTGGCGGTCGGGTAGCAGCCGGGGTTCGCGACCAGGGAGGACTCGGCGATCCGCTCCCGGTAGAGCTCCGGCAGCCCGTAGACGGCCTCGGGGAGCAGCGTCGGCTCGCCGAGCTCGCCGTACCACTCCCGGTAGGTCTCGGGATCATTGAGCCGGAAGTCGGCGGACAGGTCCACCACCTGGAGGCCGAGGCCCCGCAGTGCGGCGACCGCGGGCGCAGCCGCGCCGTGCGGGTAGGCGACGATCGCCGCGTCGCACTCCTCGATCCCGTCGACGTCGAGCTCGGTCAGCTCCAGCGGTACCCGGTAGCGGGGGTAGAGCCGATCGAGCCGGGTGCCCACGTCGGAGCGGGAGGTGACCTGGACGAGCTCCAGCCGCGGGTGGCGCCAGACCAGCTGTGCCGCGAGGGCGCCGGCGAAGCCCGACGCGCCGGCGACCAGAACCCGGGCGGCGGGGTCGTCGTCGAGCGGCTGCGCACCCGTCGTGTCGGCAGCCTCAGCCACGGAGGGACCCCCCGACCCGATCCAGGGCGGAGACGATCCGCCCGCGCCGGTCGGCGACCTCCTCGTCGGTCAGTGTCCGATCGGTCGCCCTGAACTCCAGCCGCAGCGCCAGGCTCCGCTGCCCGGCGGAGACCTGCTCCCCCTCGTAGACGTCGAAGATCCGAGCCGAGCGCAGCAGCTCGCCGCCGCCCTCCCTGATCGCCTCACGGACCTCGGCGGCACTGACGCTCGAATCGACGACGACCGCGATGTCCTCCCAGACAGCCGGATAGGAGGTCAGGTCCTCGTAGATCTCGGCGCCCTCGGCGGAGGCCGCGACGAGCGGCCCGGCGTCGAGCTCGAATGCGACCGCCGGAGGGAGATCGGCGGCCTCGCGCAGCCGAGGGTGCAGCTCGCCGAGCCAGCCGGCGAGTCGGCCCCCTACGAGCAGCTCCGCGGCGCGGCCCGGATGGAGGAAGGGCCGCTCCGCCGCGCGCCACTCGAGCGGCGCCCGCAGCGACCCGCAGAGCAGCTCGACCAGACCCTTGCCCAGGTAGAAGTCCGCGGCCGCGGCCTCGCCACGCCAGCTCGGATGGGCGAGCGTCTCGCAGACGATCGCGGCCAGGCGATGCGGCTCGCGGGCGGGTGGTGGCCGATGGCCGGCAAAGTGCCCGTCGAGGACGCCGCCGTCGGTGGGCGGGCGCTCGGGGAGATAGACCCGCGCCGACTCGAACAGGCTGACTCGGACGGCCCCACGTGAGAGGTTGAGCACAGCAGCGTCGATCAGCCCGCCGAGGAGCGACGTCCGCATCACCGATTGATCCTCCGAGAGCGGGTTGTGGACAGTGATCGGCTGCTCATCGTCGACGCCGAGCCGGGCGGAGGCATCGGGCGCGACGAACGTCCACGTGATCGCCTCCTCCAGGCCGGCGTCCCGAAGGACGTCCTCGGCGCGACGCAGCAGGCGCTGGTGGCGGAGCAGGGCCCCGGCGCCCACCTCGTCCGCACCGGCGGGCCGCGACGGCAGCGTCGCCTCTAGGTTCTCGTCGATTCCGTGCACCCGCCCGACCTCCTCGATCAGGTCGACCTCGCGGGTCACGTCGAAGTAGCGGTCGGCGGGGACCTCGACGGCGAGCCGCTCCACGCTGCCGTCCCCGCCCTGAGGCCCGAAGGCCAGCCGCTCGAGGTAGGTGCGCGCCTGCTCCGCGGGGATGTCCATCCCCAGCAGGCTCGAGACGCGCTCGGTGCGCAGTTCAACGCCCCTCGGCGGGTATGCGCCCGCGTCCACGTCGATCGTGCCCGGCACGAGCCTGGCGCCGCAGAGCTCCACCATGAGCCGCGATGCGATCCGCTGGGCTCGCATCGCCAGATCGGGGTGCAGCTGCTTCTCGAACCGCGTCGAGGCTTCCGAGCGCAGGCCGAGCTTGCCCGAGGTGGTGAGGATGTTCGGCCCGTCCCAGGTAGCGACCTCGAGCAGCACGCGGGTCGTTCCCTCCGAGACCTCCGAGATCTGACCGCCCATGATCCCCGCGATGCCGGATGGGCCCTCCTTGTCGCAGACGAGGACGGCCTCGGAGTCGAAGCTGCGCTCGACGTCGTCGAGCGTGGTCATCGTCTCGCCTTCGACCGCGCGCCTGACGACCAGGCCCCCGCCGCGGATCTCATCCAGGTCGAAGGCGTGCAGTGGCTGGGCGGTGAGCAGCATCACGTAGTTGGTGATGTCGACGACATTGTTGATCGGTCGCTGACCGGCGGCGGCGAGCCGCTGCTTGAGCCACAGCGGCGAGGGGCCGATCTCGACGTCGGTGAACACGCGCGCCGTGAACCTCGGGCACAGGTCCGGAACCTCCACGTCGACCGTCGCGTAGTCGGAGGCCTTCCCCTCGCCGGTCGCCTCTGCGTCCGCCTCCCAGGGCGCGGGCGCGAGCTCCGCGCCGGTGATCGCGTGCACCTCGCGGGCGACGCCATAGATGCCGAAGCAGTCGGGCCGGTTCGGGGTCACCTCGACCTCGAGCACGGTGTCGCTGACAGGCACGACGTCCTGGAGCGGAGTTCCCGGGCCCGTGTCCGTCTCCAGCACGGCGATCCCGCCGTGATCGTCCCCGAGCTCCAGCTCGCGCTCGCTCAGGATCATCCCGCTGGACTTCACGCCGCGGAGCTTCGCCTCGCCGAGCTTCGTCCCGTCCGGCATCACCGCGCCGGGCAGCGCCACCGCCACCGTCTGCCCGGCGGCGACGTTGGGCGCGCCGCAGACGATCGTCCGCGACTCGGCCTCGCCGACCACAACGGAGCAGACGCGGAGCCGGTCGGCATCGGGGTGGTCATCGACCGCCTCGACGTGGCCGACGACGAAGCCGTCGGAGCTCGGCGCGCCGGCATCGGCGATCCGCTCGACCTCGGTGCCCGTCATCGACAGCCGCTCGGTCAGCTCCTCTGCGCTCAGACCGGGATCGCAGTACTCGCTCAGCCAAGAAATGGGAATACGCATCAGAACTGCTCCAGGAAACGCGCGTCGTTGTCGAAGAACAGCCGCAGGTCGGGGACGCCGTAGCGCAGCATCGCGATTCGCTCGACGCCCATGCCGAAGGCGAAGCCCTGGAGCCTTTCGGGGTCGTACCCGTCGCCCGAGACGAACCCGAATACGTTCGGGTCCACCATTCCGGCCCCGCCGATCTCCAGCCAGCCGATCCCCTTGCACAGGTTGCAGCGCTCGCCGCCGTCGAGTCTGCCGGTGCCATCACAGCGGAAGCAGGAGGCGTCGAACTCCACGCTCGGCTCGGTGAACGGGAAGAAGTGCGGCCGAATCCGCACGTCCCGCTCCGGCCCGAAGAGGGCGCGAGAGAGGGTCAGCAGCGTTCCCTTGAGATCGGCGAGCGTGATTCCCTCAGCCACCGCGAGGCCCTCGACCTGGTTGAACATCGGCGTGTGGGTCGCGTCGGAGTCCCGCCGGTAGACGGTGCCGGGGACGACGATGAAGATCGGCGGTTCCTGAGCCTCCATCGAGCGCACCTGCATCGGCGAGGTGTGCGTGCGCAGCAGGACGTCCCGAGGGCCAGGGGCACCGGCGAGCGGCGCGCCATCGGTCCCGAACAGCTCGACGCGCTCACCGAGCGTTCCGGGGTCGATGTAGAAGGTGTCCTGAAGCATCCGCGCCGGGTGCCCCGGCGGGTGGTTGAGCGCCGTGAAGTTGTAGTAGTCGTGCTCGATCTCGGGGCCCTCGAGCACCCGGTAGCCGAGGCCGACGAAGACATCCTCGATCTCCCGGCGCGTCCGGGTCAGCAGATGCAGGTGCCCGTGCTTGACCGGCGGGGTACCGGGCAGCGTGATGTCGATGGCATCCTCGGCAAGGCGGCGGTCGAGCTCGGCTCCGCCGAGGCGCTCGATCCGTTCCTCGAGCAGCTGCTCGAGTGACCTGCGCGCCTCGTTGCCGCCCTTGCCGACGGGGCCCCGTTCGGCGGGCTCCAGAGCACCGATGCCTCGGAGGATCGCGGTCAGCTCGGCCTTGCGGCCCAGGTACCGGACCCGGAGCTGTTCGAGCGCCTCGCTGTCGCCGGCGGCGGCGATCTCGGCCTCGGCCTCGGCACGGATCTCTTCGATTCGATCGAGCGTGTTCATGCGGTCGTCTCCGGTGGGGCGGCGAGCGAACATACCCGGTACAGGGCAATCGCCGCAGCCGCCGCCACGTTGAGCGACTCCGCGCCCGTGGCCAGCGGGATCGTGGCCCGCGCGTCGCAGGCCGCCAGCGACTCCCGGTCGAGGCCCTCCCGCTCGGCGCCGAAACAGACCGTGGCCGGCCTCAGATCGAGCAGCGCGGCATCCAGCGGCTCCCCGCCATGGGCGACGAGCGCCAGCCGCGGCGAGGGGGTCGCAGAGATCGAGGCGCTGCGTGGCGGGTGGCTGAAGATCGAGCCCATGCTCGCTCGCACGGCCTTCGGCCCGCACGGGTCCGCGCAGCCCTCGCCGAGCACGACCTGGCCCGCCCCGAGGGCGGCGCTCGTCCTGACGATCGTCCCGACGTTGCCCGGATCGGCGACACCGTGCAGGTAAGTGCAGGGGCCGGCGCCGTCGGGCTCGCCAGGCTCGGGCAGGGGCCAGGCGGCGATCACCCTGCTGCCGGATCCGAGGGCCGACACCCCCGCGAGCAGCTCTGGGTCCACCTCGACCGGGTCGGCCTCCTGCGGCAGGCCCGGGCCGGAGCCCGCCGCGACCAGCACGAGCCGGGGAGTCGCGCCCGACGCAAGGCCGGCGGCGAGCAGATCCTCGCCCTCGGTGGCGAACAGGCCCTCGCGCTCCCGGCCACGACGCTCCGCGAGCCGGCGGATCAGCTTGAGCTTCTCGTTCTGGGGGCTGGTGATCGTCTCGGTCATCTGTCTCGGTAGTCGGCTGGTTGGTTCAGGGAACAAAAAAGGGCGGCCTCGTTGGAGGGCCGCCCGGGAGAGCTTCTATGCGTCCGCGGCTACGCCGCGGCCTCCCGGGCCACCTCGGCAAATCGGCGGAACGCCTCCGGGTCGCGGACGGCGATGTCGGCCAGCATCTTGCGATTGACCTCTACGCCGGCCTTGCCGACCCCATGCATGAACTCGGAGTAGCTCATCCCATGCAGGCGAGCGGCGGCGTTGATCCGCGTGATCCACAGGCGGCGGAACTCGCGCTTGCGGTTGCGGCGATCGCGGTAGGCGTAGTTGCCGGATCGCATGACCTGCTCGTTCGCGAACCGGTAGCTGGAGTGCTTGCGACCGTAGTAGCCCTTCGCCTGGGCAAGTGTCTTCTTGCGCCGCCGCTTGCGAGCGACGGCGTTGGTTGCGCGGGGCATCGGCTATCGCCCCTTCCGCCCGGCGAGTAGCTGGTTGACGCGCGGAGCGTCGGGCTCGGCGATCACCGAGGGCTTGCGCATGTGCCGCTTGCGCTTCGGCGACTTCTTCTCGAGGATGTGGCTCGAGTAGGCGCGACGGCCGCGGAGCTTGCCGGTGGCCGTCTTCTTGAAGCGCTTCTTGGCGCCGGAGTGTGACTTCATCTTCGGCATGGGAACGCGGTATTCAAGCACAAGCCCAGACGCCACACGAGGGCTGGGCGACGGATACCCTCCTCGACGTGCGAATCAGCGCGTGGAGACTGGCCCTGACCGGCGGCACCGCCGCGCTCGCCGTCCTGCTTGTGGCCGCGGTAACCGGCATCGGGCCATCGATTCCCGGACCCCCTGTCCGCGACATCCTCGGGCTCTCGGACCCCCCGAAGGGTGTGCCGTGCACCCCCACGGCGGCCGGCGACCGCAC
>Ga0102946_1000891_pt1 | contig 10366 bp, 9 predicted proteins | sample SalPon2A_A_D1_MG_FD_78209 | JGI IMG/M metagenome (GOLD analysis project Ga0102946, IMG submission 78209) | Soil microbial communities from South San Francisco under conditions of wetland restoration - Salt Pond MetaG R2A_A_D1_MG | ecosystem: Environmental > Terrestrial > Soil > Wetlands | place... | reverse complement strand
CGCCGACCGCGATGGTCGCGAACCTGCCCTACTCGATCGCGACTCCGCTGATCCTGCGGACGATCGCCGAGCTGCCGTCGCTGACCCGGTGGACGGTCATGGTTCAGCGCGAGATCGCCGAGCGCCTGCGGGCGCGCCCGGGGAGCAAGACGTACGGATCGCCCAGCGTGACCGTTCAGCTCAGCTGCGAGGTCAGGATGCTCCGTCGGGTCGATCCGGCGGTGTTCAAGCCCCGCCCGCGCGTCGACTCGGCGGTGCTGGCGCTACGCCGCCGTGGCCCGGGCCTACAGCCCCGGATCGCGGAGCTGATTCGGGACTGCTTCGCGCATCGTCGCAAGACGATTCCGCGCTCGCTCGAGCTTTCGGCGCGCCGCCGCGAGACGGCGGCCCTCGAGGCCGGCAGGCCCGTCCCGCGGCCGAGGCCCGCGGAGATCCGGCACGAGGCGCGGCAGATTCTGCGCCGGCTCGGGATGCCCGAGGACGCCCGCGCGGAGATGCTCACGCCCGACCAGCACCGAGCGCTCGCCGAGGGGCTCGCGACATGAACGCGCCGGCGAAGCTCAATCTCTGCCTGTATCTCGGCGAGCGCCGCGACGACGGTCTGCACGAGCTCTGCTCGATCTTCCAGCCGCTCCAGCTGGCAGACCGGATCGTGATCACCGACGCCGAGGGCGATGCTGACGAGGTCGTCTGCGAGGGCATCGAGGGCCCGAATCTGGCCGGCGCGGCGCTCGCGGCCCTGCGCGAGGCCGGCTGGAGGTCCCGGCCGCTGCGGATCGAGATCGAGAAGCGGATCCCGGTGGCGGCCGGGCTCGGGGGCGGCAGCGCGGACGCGGCCGCGGTGCTGCGGCTCGCCGAGGGCGAGATCGAGGCCGTTCGGCTCGAGGAGATCGCCGCTGGCCTCGGCGCGGACGTCCCCTCCCAGATCCGGCCGCAGGCGGCGCTGGTGACCGGAGCCGGCGAGCGGCTCGAGCCGATCCCGCCGTCGCGCGAATGGGCTGCGGTGCTGCTGCCGGACGAGCGCGGGCTCTCCACCGCCGAGGTCTATGCCGAGGCCGACCGCCTCGGGCTCGCCCGCGATCCGGACGCTCTCTCCCTCGCCCGAGATCGGCTGCTGGCCGCCACCGCCGCCGGCGCCTCGCCGCTCGACTACGCGGACCTGCTCGTCAACGACCTCGGGGAGGCCGCGGTCTCGCTGCGACCCGAGATCGGCGACGCGCTCGACGCGCTTCGCGGCGCCGGCGCGGGCCACGCGATCGTCACCGGCTCCGGACCGACCGCGGTCGGCCTGTTCGCCGACATCGCGAAGGCGGATGCCGCCGCCGCGGCGCTCTCGCCGCGCTACTACGGCGCGATCGTCACGGCCCCCGAGGCAACCGCGACCGCGACCGGGACCTCCTGATGCATCTGCCCGACGATCGCAGGGGCTGGCTGAAGCTGGCCGGGCTGGTGGCCGCAGCGGTCGTCGCCTTCTTCCTCTACCGGGAGTTCTTCCCCGAGTTCGACCTCGAGCAGCTGCTCGACGACATCTCGACCACCCTCGGTCAGTGGACCTACGTCCTGGTCAGCGTCTTCGCGTTCCTCGAGACGGGGGCCTTCGTCGGCCTGATCGCCCCGGGCGAGACCGTCGTCGTGCTCGGGGGTGCTGTGGCCGGCCAGGGGGAGACGTCGGTGCTGCTGACGATCGCGCTGGTCTGGCTCGGCGCCTTCCTTGGCGACACCGCCAGCTTCTGGCTGGGCGTGAAGCTCGGACGCGGGTTCGTGATCCGCCACGGGCCGCGGTTCCGGATCACCGAGGAGCGCTTCGCCCAGGTCGAGGACTACTTCGGCCGCCACGGCGGCAAGACGATTCTGATCGGCAGGTTCGTCGGGATCATCCGGGCCCTGGCACCCTTCGTGGCCGGCAGCTCCGGGATGCGGTACTCGGCGATGGCCCCGTACAGCATTCTCGGCACCGGGATCTGGGCGACGTTCTTCACCCTGCTCGGCTTCTTCGCGTCCAGGAACCTGGACGAGGCGGTGGCGGTGGCCGAGAAGGGCTTCCTCTACTTCGCCGTCCTGATCGGGCTCATCGTTGGGACGATCGTCGCCGTGCGCTATCTGCAGGTGGAGGAGCATCGGCGCCGGGTCGTGGCGGGGATGGAGCGCCGGGCGCTGCTCCGCCCGCTGGTCGTGGTCGGGCGCCGGCTCGCACCGCAGGCCCGGTTCCTCTGGAACCGCCTGACGCCGGGGAACCTGGGCATCGAGCTCACCGCCCCGCTGGCGGCGCTGGCGGTCGGCAGCTTCGTCTTCGTCTCCTACGCGATCCTGGTCAGTGACAACCCGGGCCCGACCGGCGGTGACATGACGGCGGCCGATATCGCCGCCGAGCTCCAGGTTGCCTGGCTGACCTCCGTCGAGAAGGTGATCACGGCATTCGGCTCGCCGGTCGCCGCGATCCTGGTCGGGGCGGTTGCCGCGGTGGTGTTCGCGATCCGCGGCCATCGGGTCGAGCTCACGATCCTGGTCGCGACGGTGCTGCTGATGCTCTTCGGGGTCTCGGAGCTCAAGGACGCCTTCGACCGGCCGCGACCGGACGGCGGCCTCGTCGAGGCGAGCGGCGATGCGTATCCGAGCGGCCACGCGACCTACTCGGTGATCTATGCGTGGCTCGCGATCGCCGTGACGGTGCGTCTGAAGCCGAGCTGGGGAGGCGGGTCGGCCCTATTGGCTGCAGGAATCCTGTTCACGACGGCGATCGGCCTGAGCCGCGTCTATCTCGGCGTGCACTACTTCAGTGACGTCTCGGGGGGCTGGGGGCTGGGCGTCTCGCTGTTCGCGATCGTCACCGCCATCACGGTGGTCGTCAGCCACTTGCGGCAGAATCGGGCCGATGGAGCCTGAGGTACTGCTCTTCGGCGGCGCGGCGCTGATCACGCTTGTCGCCTTCACGACGCTCATCCTCGTGCCGGCGATCGGCTCGTTTGGACGCGGCTGGGAGAAGGCCACCGCGGCCCTGCTCTCGTTCATCGTGCTCTTTGCGCTGGTTGCGATCGGGATCGCGATCGGCGTCGCAGTCATCTACTTCTGGGACGACATCTCCCGGGTCTTCGGCTGAGAGTGGACGGATCGCCCGTACTATTCGGGCGTGGCCACGAAGTCCGGTCCAAAGACGCGGGCCAAGCCCGCCTCCAGCGAAGCGGCCCCTGAACCCGTCGAGCGCTCCCCTGCGCCGGGGCCGACCGGCGGTCTCGAGGCGCTCTCGGAGGCGATCGAGTCCGGTGCGGGCCTCCCCGCGGTCACTCGCGCCGCCGCGGCGGCGCTCGACGCGAGCGTTGCGCTCATCGATCGTTCGAGCGCGGTGCTTGCGGTTGCGGCGAAGTCGAGCGCCGAGGAGGAGAAGCTGGTCACCGGCGAGGGCGGGGTGGAGACGGCGGAGCTGCGCGTCGCGGACGCGATCGTCGGGGAGCTGCGCTTTCGCGCCGGCAGCAAGGCGGGCGTTCCGGCATCGACCGTGCGGATGGTGGCGACGCTGCTTGGCCTCGAGGTCGAGCGCGCCCGGGCACCGGACTGGGCCAGCGACGAGGCGGCCCACGACTTCGCCGCCGCACTGCTCGAGGGCAGGCTCACCGACCCTGCCGACATCGAGGCCCGGGCCACGGAGCTGGGCGCCGACCTCTCCGACGGGGTAGGCGTGGTTCGCGTCCGGGCCCACCCGAACGCGGCCCAGTCCGGCGAGTGGCGGGAGCGCATGCTGATGCTGAGCCTGCGGGCGGTCCGCGCGCGAGCGGCCGGAGCGATCGCGTTCGCGGCGCACGGCGATGCGGGAGAGTCCGGCGAGCTCGCAGCGATCATCCCGACCGGCTCCGTCGACGAGATCGCGCGCGCTGCAGACGAGCTCCAGTCCGAGCTCGGCTCCGCGCTGCACGGATTCGACCTGACCGTCGGCTTCAGCCGCCACGCGAGCACGACCGAGGACATCTACCGCGCCGGGAAGGAGGCGCTGCTCGCGGTGAACGTGGGCGAGGCCGAGGGCTACACCCCGCTTCCTTTCGAGGAGACCGGCTCATACCGGCTGCTGTTGCCGGCGCTGAGCCAGGACCCTGCCGAGCTCGAGCGCTTCTACGACGAGACGATCGCCCCGCTCGCGGCCTACGACGACCAGTACGAGACTGAGCTGGTGGCGACGATCGAGGCCTACCTCGACTGCGACGGCAACGTCACGCCGACGGCCGAGAAGCTGTTCACCCACCGTCACACGGTCCGCTATCGGCTGGAGCGGGTCAAGGAGCTCAGCGGTCACGACATGACCTCCACAAAGGGCCGGGAGAAGATCGGCCTCGGCCTCAAGGCAATGCGGGTTCTCGGCATCCCGGCCCCCCGCGGTCCGGCGCTGGAGCCCAAGGACAACGGCGGGAAGACGAAGCGCTCGAAGGGGTGAAGCAGCCCGGAGGGAGCCGGTGCGAATTCCGGGGGTAGGACTTGAACCCACGCCTCGACAGCCAAAGTGTCGCGTGCTAGCCGATTACACCACCCCGGATCGCGGCTCAGTGTACGCGCGGCAGGGCCGCCGCTCTATCCGAGCGGCATGCGAACATAGGTTCGTGTCGCGTAGGCTACTCATCGAGTTCACCGAAGCGGAGCTGAGAAAGGCCATCGCCGAGTCCCTCAGCTGGGCCGAGACACTCCGACGAATCGGCTACTGCCCGTCGGGCGGGAACCCCCGCACCATTCAGCGGTACGCTCGACGCTGGAACATCGACGCCTCGCATTTCGATCCGGATGCGGCGCGACGCCGTGGGCTGCAGCGGGCCCGCCGTCCGCTGAATGAGATCCTGGTTCGGCGATCCACGTACTCCCGAGGTCACCTCAAGCGCCGCCTCTACAGCGCTGGGCTCAAGGAGAGACGTTGCGAGATGTGCGGCCAGGGGGAGGAGTGACGGGGCGCCCGGATGTCGTTGATCCTCGACCACATCAACGGCGAGCGCGATGACAACCGGCTCGAGAACCTGAGGATCGTCTGCCCGAACTGCGCGGCGACTCTCCCTACTCACTGTGGAAAGGGCCTGAGGAAGCGGCGGAAGCCCAAGCCGTGTGAGGGCTGCGGGGTGGAATTCGAGCCGCGCTTCGAGGCGCAGAAGTTCTGCTCGCGGGTGTGCGGCCAGCGGGCGGGGAAGATCGTTGGCCGGGGCTACGGTCGCCCCGCGGCGCGCAAGGTCGAGCGTCCGGGCTACAGGCAGCTCCTCGCGGAGATCGAGGCGACGAGCTACTCGGCGGTCGCCCGCGAGTACGGCGTGTCCGACACCGCCGTCCGCAAGTGGGTTCGGTTCTACGAGCGTGAGCGAGAGCGGCTTGCCCAGGAAGACGGAGCCGAAGCCGCATGATGCGGTTTCCCGGGAGACGGTGATTGCGGTGGCACGACTACGATGGCCGCGGTGAGTGCGCCGACTGCTCTGATCATGGCCGCGGGCCAGGGAACCCGCATGCGATCCGCGGTGCCGAAGGTGCTGCATCCGATCTGTGGGAAAGCGATGGTCTCGTGGCCGATCGAGGCTGCCCAGGGCGCTGGGATCGGCCGGATCGCCCTCATCGTCTCCCCGGAGCGCGACATCTCGGGCGCGATGCCTCCGGACATCGAGATCGTCACGCAGGACGTGGCGGACGGGACCGGGGGCGCGGTGCGCGCCGCTCGCGAGGTGATCGCCGGCAGCGAGGCGGTGCTGGTGCTCTCCGGCGATGTCCCCCTGGTCTCAGCGGAGATGATCGCCGCGCTGCTTGCCCGTCACGAGCGGACCGGTGCCGCGGCCACGCTGGTCACCGCCGTCCTCGATGACCCCGGCGCCTACGGCCGGATCGTGCGGGATGCCGACGGTGATGTCGAGCGGATCGTCGAGACCAAGGCCGCGGGCGACGCCTCCGAGGAGGAGCTCGCGATCGCGGAGATCAACGTGGGCGTCTACGTCTTTGCGGCCGAGCCCCTGCTCGCCGCCCTCGAGCGGATCAGCAACGACAACGCCCAAGGGGAGTACTACCTCCCCGACGTGCTCGGACCGATCCGCGAGGCGGGCGGCCGGGTCGTCCCGTTCGTCTGCGAGGACCCGAACGTGATCCTCGGGGTCAACTCCCGCGTCGACCTCGCGGTCGTCGAGGCCGAGGCGCGTCGACAGATCCTCGAGCGCCACATGCTCGCCGGGGTGACGATCGTCGATCCTGCGGCGACCTGGATCGAGGCCGATGCCGAGATCGGGTCCGACGTACGCATCGAGCCCGGCTGCTCGCTGATCGGCGCCTGCCGGATCGGTTCCGGATCGGTGATCGGCCCGCACACGACCCTGATCGACTCCGAGCTCGGCAGCGATGTCTCCGTGCTCCACAGCTACCTGGTCGAGTGCTCGGTCGCCGATCGCTGCTCGGTCGGGCCCTTCGCCTACCTGCGCCCGAAGGCGCGGCTCGAGGAGGGCGCCAAGGCCGGCACATTCGTGGAGGTCAAGAACTCCACGGTGGGCGAGGGCTCGAAGGTTCCGCACCTCAGCTACATCGGCGACGCCGATATCGGCCCCGGCGCGAACCTCGGCGCGGCGACCATCACGGCCAACTACGACGGCTTTACCAAGAGCAGGACCTCGATCGGCGCCGGGGTGCGCACGGGGGTCGACACGACGCTCGTCGCGCCGGTGCAGATCGGCGATCGTGCATACACTGGCGCCGGCTCGGTGATCAGCGACGACGTTCCCCCCGGATCGCTCGCGCTCACCCGGCCGGAGCAGGTCAACGTAGAGGGCTACGCGGAGCGCAAGGCAGCGCAGCAGAGCGGCGAAGAGGAGACCGAGAAGTGAGCACCCTGGAGGACAGGCCGCGGGCCGAGAGCTCGATCCCGCAGGACTACACCAAGCGCCTGATGGTGTTCGGCGGCCGCGCTTCCGGAGAGCTCGCCGCGAGGATCGCGCAGCATCTCGACGTCGATCTGGGGCAGGCCGACCTGCGGACCTTCTCCAACGGCGAGGTCTACTGCCGCTACAGCGAGTCGATCCGCGGCGCCGACGTCTTCATCGTCCAGTCCACGGCCGCCAACGAGGCGGCCGGGCTGACTCCCAACGACGCGTTGATGGAGCTGCTCTGCATGATCGATGCGGCCCAGGGGGCCTCGGCTCACCGGATCATCGCCGTGATGCCGTGGTACGGCTACGCGCGCCAGGACAAGAAGTCCCAGCCGCGGGAGCCGATCTCGGCCCGGGTGGTCGCCAAGGTCCTCGAGGAGATCGGCGTCGACCGGGTGCTGACCATGGACCTCCACGCGGGTCAGGTCCAGGGCTTCTTCCACGTGCCCGTGGACCACATGACCGCGATGCCGATGCTCACCCAGTGGTTCATCGATCAGCAGTTCGACGAGGAGCTCGTGATCGTCAGCCCCGATGCCGGGCGCGTGAAGGTTGCCCGCAACTTCGCCCGCAAGGTCGGCTGTCACTGGGCCGTCATGGAGAAGGAGCGCCCGGCCCAGCAGGTCGCTGAGATCGGGTACGTCGTCGGTGACGTGGAGGGCAAGACCGCCGTGCTCGTCGACGACATGATCGACACGGCCGGCACGCTCTGCGCAGCCGCCAAGACCGTCCTCGACGAGGGGGCGGCCCGGGTGATCGCCTGCGCGACGCACGGCGTGTTCAGCGGCCCCGCCTACGAGCGGCTCGCCTACGAGAACTCCCAGATCGAGCGGATCGTGGTCACCGACACGATGCCGCTTCGCGCCGGTGCCCCGGACAACATCACGGTGCTGTCCACAGCGCAGACGCTGGCGGACTCGATTCGCAGGATCTTCAGCGACGACTCGGTCTCGGAGATCTTCGCCGGCGAGAACCAGCTGTTCTGAGCGGCGACGCCCCAAGGACGCCGGAACCTGGGAGACTCCTCGCTCGGGATGGGAGTGTGAGCTAGAGGTGGCCGCCGAGAAGGACAAGCTCGCGCCGGGCACCAAGATGGCCCTGTTCGCGATGGCGCTCGGCATCTTCGTGATCGGCAACGACTTCACGGCTCTGAACGTCGTCATCCCGGCGATCGAGGAGGACTTCAACGTCGACGTCGGGACGGCGCAGTGGGTGATCAACGCCTACGCGCTCTTCTTCGGGCTTGCGATCGTCACCGGTGGCCGCCTCGCCGACATGTACGGGCGGCGGAAGATCTTCTTCATCGGATCGGCCCTGTTCGCCGGTTTCTCGCTGGTCGGAGGCCTGGCCCCGAGCGTCGATGTACTGATCCTGATGCGGGTCGGCATGGCCTTCGGCGGGGCGCTCATGTGGCCGGCGATCCTCGGCATGACCTACGCCGAGCTGCCCGCCTCGCGTGCCGCTCTCGGCGGCGCCCTGATCCTCGGCGTCGCCGGCCTCTCGAATGCGGTTGGACCGATGCTGGGAGGCGCCCTCGCCGAGCTGATCAGCTGGCGCGCGATCCTCTTCCTCAACGTCCCGGTCGCGGCGATCGCGGTCAGCGTCACCTACTTCAAGCTCCACCAGACGGAGGATCGCCAGCGGGAGCGGATCGACTACGCCGGCGTTGCGACCCTCTCGCTCGCCGTCCTCCTCTTGCTGCTCGCGCTCGACCAGGGCACCGATTGGGGCTTCGGCGACCCGAGGATCGTCGCGATGCTGGTCGCCTCCGTCGTGCTGATCGCGAGCTTCGGGGTGATCGAGCCGCGCATGGGGGAGGGGGCCCTGGTGCCGATGAGCGTGATCCGCAACCGCGAGTTTGCCGGGGCCTGCGCGGCGGTGCTGCTGATGTCGGCCGTGTTCTTCGTTGTCGTCTTCTACGTGCCTCAGTACCTGATCAAGATCCTGGACTACTCGGCGCTGGAGGCGGGTGCGGGCCTCTTACCCATGATGGGGATGTTCGCCCTGACCTCGTTTTCCGCATCTGGAATCTACGACCGCTTCGGGGCGAAGGCCGTCATCTCAACCGGCGCCGTCGCGCTGGTGATCGGGTCGTTCATGCTGTCGCTGATCGGCGACGACGCCGGCTACTCCTCGTTCGTCCTCGGCCTGGTCGTGGTCGGTTTCGGCGTCGGCCTCTTCTACTCCGCGGTCACGACGGCCGCGATCACGGCGTTGCCGGAGTCGAAGTCAAGCCTCGCCGGCGGCCTGATCTACATGTGCCAGATCGCGGGCGGGGCCGTCGGCCTGGCGACGATCACGGCCGTCTTCACCAGCGTCTCCGAGAATGAGCTCTCCTCCGAGGCGGCGGACGCCGGGACCAAGCTCAGCGAGAGCCAGGAGTCGGTCCTGCACGGCCTGCTTGCCGGTACCGATGCCGCGACTGCGGCGCTCGCGAAGATCATGCCCGCCAAGCAGGCCGAGATCGAGCAGATCGTCAGCGACTCGTTCGTCGCCGGGATCCAGGTCGGCTTCAAGGTCGTCGCCGCCGTCGCGCTTGTCGGGCTGATCGTGAGCGTCGTCTACGTCGGCGGGCGGCTCGGCGGCTCGGGCGGAGACGGTGCCGAGGAGGAAGCAGCCGATCCCGTTCGGTAGGACCGCAGCCGCGCTTGATCTAACCTGTGGGTGAATGCAGGGAGCGCTCCGAAACCCCCTGGCGCCGTTCGTGCTCGCAGCCGCCGGCGTCCTCGCCCTCCTCGCGCTCGGCGACTCCAGCTTCGGGCTCGCCGCCGCACCAACCCTCCTCCTCCTCGCTTCGCTGCTCACGGGGCGCCTCCCCGGTGAGCGGTTGCTCGCCGGCCTCGCTCGTCGCGTGCGCGAGGGGCGCACCCCGCGACGCGGGGGGTGGCGCCAGCCCCGTCCCGCCCTCGTGCGCTCGCACGGCCCGCGCGGCGGTCTGCTGATCGCCTCCGGGCTCGCGAGCCGCGGTCCACCTCTCATCTGAGTTTCCCACTGAACGAAACGGATCGGCGCGATGTGCCGTCCGGAGGCGCGCGGTCATCCGTGATCGTGGCGCGTAGGACCATCTCTGAAGAGGAGAACCAGATGAACAAGCGATTGATGACGACTGCCCTGGGCGCTCTCGCCCTCTCGATCGGCGTTGCCGCCTGCGGCGATGACGGCACGACCGCCGGCATCGAGCTCTCCGGGCTCGAGCCGGACACCGAGTACGCGTCCCATGTGCACGCAGGGTCGTGCGATCAGCCCGACCCGGGCGGCCCGCACTTCATGTTCGACCTGGACGGCGAGGAGATGCCTCCGAACGAGATCCATCTCCCGTTCACCTCCGACGCCGACGGCAACGGCAGCGCCGAGGCCTCGAATGACCAGGCGGTACCGGATCCGGGCACGCGCTCGATCGTGGTGCACCTGGCCGGCGAGAGCGGGCACTCCGGCGAGCACGGTGACGAGGAGAAGTCCGAGCAAGGCGCCGACGACGGGCACGAGGGTCACACGCACCAGCCGAAGCT
>Ga0102946_1000890_pt1 | contig 10371 bp, 8 predicted proteins | sample SalPon2A_A_D1_MG_FD_78209 | JGI IMG/M metagenome (GOLD analysis project Ga0102946, IMG submission 78209) | Soil microbial communities from South San Francisco under conditions of wetland restoration - Salt Pond MetaG R2A_A_D1_MG | ecosystem: Environmental > Terrestrial > Soil > Wetlands | place... | reverse complement strand
GCGAGCTGACGTCGCCGAAGGCCCACACACCCGCGACGCTGGTGCGGCCGAACTCGTCGACGACGACCCGACCGTCCTCGCGCACGGCGACCTGAGCCAGGTCCAGGCCCATGTCGTCGGTGTTCGGCGTCCGGCCCGTCGCGGCCAGCACGACGTCGACCTCGAGCACCTCGCCGTCGGTGAGCTCGACGCGTGCCCCCGACTCCACTTCGCGCACGTCCGAGACCTCGGTCTCCAGGCGGACGTCCCACTGCCGGCACGCGGCCGCGGTGAAGGCCGTGCTCACCTCCGCATCCTGCTCCCGCAGCATGACGTCGGTACGGTTCACCACGGTCACGGCCACGCCCAGTGCGGCGAACACGTAGGCGAACTCGGCCGCGATGTAGCCGCCACCCACGATGAGCATCGAGCGAGGAAGGTCCGGCAGGCGCATCACGGTGTCGGAGGTGTGGATGCCCACGGCGCAGTCCTGCAGCACCGGAGGTAGGACCGGGCGCGACCCGGTGGCGATGACGACCTGGGGTGCGGCGATCTCGGTGACCGTCCCGTCGACGCCGGAAACCCGGAGGTGGCGCGGGCCCGAGAAGCGGGCCCGGCCGGTGAGCAGGGTGGTGTTCGCGCCGCGCCGGCGGTACTCCCGTCCGGAGTCGGAGATCGGGTCGATCCGACCGAAGACACGGTCTCGGATCGCCGGCCAGCGGACGTCGGTGACCTCGGCGTCGATGCCGTACTGGGAGCTGCCGGTCACCGTAGAGGCGACCTCCGCCGCGTAGACGAACATCTTCGTCGGGATGCATCCCACGTTCAGGCAGGTCCCCCCGAAGGTCCCCTCCTCCACCAGGGCGACGCGCTTGTCGTCCCACTCCGGTCCGATGATCGAGTTGCCCGAACCACTTCCGAGGACGATGAGGTCGAACTGAAGGACAGTCACGCGGAGCTACTGTACCCAGCCGCTCAGGGCGAAGCCCCTACCGCGTCAGGTCGCGCAGGTCGGCCACATGGGGGGAGATGGACGGGTCGAGCCCGAGCCCGAGCGCCACGTAGGTGGCGGCGAAGTCCACCGCCGCGATGTGGTCGGCCAGCTGCACCACCGGCTCGCCCGGCCCGGCCTCGGACTGCATCACCCGAACGCCCGCCGACCGAGCAGTTTCGATCACGGCCTCGGTCAGCGCCCGCAGGCTGCCCGGTGCCGGTACTGCTTCCTCCTCGGCGAGTCCCGCCACGTGCTCGTGTAGCACCCACAGGCCCAGCGGCGGGGTGCTCGCCACGTCGAGATAGGGATCGGCGAAGATCCCCGAGGTCGACGGCCCCGACCGCCGTTCCACCAGCTCACCCTCGGGCTCGTCGAAGTGATGCGGCTCCCAGGTGCTGGTATCGACCTGGCCCAGGCGGATGCGCCTCGGGTCGTAGGTGCCCGGCCGGGGGCGCTGCGCCGCGGGGTCGTGGGCCGCGCCGTCGGTGTAGGGCCCGTCCAGACAGGCCACGATCTGGCTGGCGGCGTCCGGAAGCTCGCCGAAGGCGGCCGGGATCCGGGCCGTGCGCGCCAGCATCGAGCTGGCCCGAGCGGCGCCGACACCGCCGAGGGGACCCTCCCCCAGCACCATCGGCACGGTCTCGGCGAGCTGCACCGCCAGCATCTTGGCCGGGTTGACGAAGCTCTCGGAGGACGGGCGGTAGCTCTCGGCGCTTTCGTCGAGGCGCGTGGCCACGTCCATCAGCACGCTGTGGGTGCACGAGATCAGCCCCAGGTGCTCACTGTCGAAAGCCAGCAGCACAGGGGTCAGCAGAGACCACAGCGACGTGCGACTGTTGACGCGGTCTCGGCCCACCCCGACGTGCACCCCCCGGGCGCGGGCGCAGACCTCGGCCAACGGAGAGTCGCGGGCACCCACGGTGATCAGTCCGGCTCCCCTACGGGCCGCCTCGGCGGCCACCGCGAGGGGGCCGGGGGCACGCCCGGACAGGGACACCGCGACCACCACATCCAGCGGGCCGACCCATCCCGGTAGAGGCAGGTTGCGCCGTGCCTGCACGGGGACCGGCGAGCCGGGCTCAGCCAGCAGCTCCAGCACGTCGGCCACGACGCCCGAGCCGCCGAGGGCCGCTACCAGCACCGAGCGTGGTCTCTCCGCGGCGCTCAGCCGGTCGATCCCGGCCTCGTAGGACAGCGTGAGCGCCTCGCGCGTCTGGGCTCCAGCGGTAGCCAGCGCGCGCAACGTGCCCCGACTGTCCTTGAGCTCGAGCTCCTCGACGTCGTCGAGGAGCGCTTCGTCAATGTGGGGCACCGTCGCCACCTCCGTCGACGCCGACCAGGCTGGCCTGGTCGGCCAGCAGCACCGGGATGCCGTCGGTGACCGGGTACCGGCGACGCTGACCTGGCTCTCCGCAGTCTCGGTCGCATTCCAGGACCGGCTCACCCGCACCGTCGGTCTCGTCGAGCAGCGGGTGCAAGCCCACCGGGCAGCGAAGGATGTCACGGAGCCAGGGTTCGATCGTCGAGCTCATCGACCCACCGTACTCATGGTGTGGCCGCCTGGGACCCCACCGGCAGCGAGGTCGCTACCCGCGCTGGATGAGCGCGGACACGCAGTCGCGCACCACCCGCATGGTGTCGGCGTCATCCGCCTCGACGTTGAGGCGCATCAACGGCTCGGTGTTGCTCGCCCGCAGCGACACGCTCCAGAACCCTGGCTCACCGTCGAGGCTCAGCATGTGCAGACCGTCGTCGGTGTCGATGGCCACCTGCGGGTCGGTCTGCTCACCCCAACGGCGGACGCGCGCGGTGGCTGCGGCGACGTCGGGGACGGTGAAGTTGACCTCGCCGGACTGGTAGTACGGGTCGTAGGGCTGGGCCAACGCGGACAGCGTGACGCCGTCGCTCGAGGAGCCGAGCGCCGCGAGCACGTGCAACGCAGCCAGCATGCCGCTGTCCGCCCTCCAGAAGTCGCGGAAGTAGTAGTGGCCGGAGTGCTCGCCACCGAAGAGCGCGTCGTGCTCGGCCATCGCCGCCTTCATGCAGGAGTGCCCGACGCGGGTGCGCACCGGGCGGGCACCGAGTCGGGCGACGGTGGCGGGCACCGAGCGCGAGCAGGTGCCGCTGTGCACGACGGCGATATCCGAGACGGGCACCCCCCGCGCGACCTCCCGGGCGACCTCCCGGGCGGCCACCAGGGCGGTCACCGTGCTGGCGCTCAGCGGTTCGGCCTTCTCGTCGACGACGAAGCACCTGTCCGCGTCGCCGTCGAAGGCCAGCCCGAGGTCCGCACCTTCTCGCAGGACGGCCTGTTGTAGGTCGACAAGATTCGCCGGGTCCAGCGGGTTGGCCTCGTGGTGGGGGAAGGAGCCATCGAGGGTGAGGTGCAGACCGATGAGCTCACAGCATGGACCGAGGGACCCGAGCACCGCGGGGGCGGTCAGACCCGCCATGCCGTTACCGGCGTCGACCACGACGCGCAGCGCTCTGGTGCTTCCCAGGTCCACCAGAGAGTGCAGGTAGGCGACGTAGGAAGCCAGCGTGTCCTCGCGACGCCGTGCGCCGGGGCGAGGCCCGTCGAGTGCTGAGACGTGTACGTCGCCGCGGTCCAGAAGCCACTGGGCCAGGTCCCGCACCTCGGCCAGACCGGAGGCCAGAGCCACGGGGGCCGCCTGGCTGCGGCACAGCTTGATCCCGTTGTAGGAAGCCGGGTTGTGGCTCGCGGTCACCATGGCGCCGGGACACCGGTAGGTGCCGGCGGCGAAGTAGAGCTGGTCCGTGGCGCACTGGCCGATGTCGAGCACGTTCACGCCTGCGGAGCTGACCCCTTGGGCGAAGGCCTCGGCGAGCTCTTCGGAGGAGGAGCGCATGTCGCGGCCGAGCACCACGTCGCTGCCCCCGTCGGGCAACACCACCACCCGAGCGAACGCCAGCCCCAGGGCCCTGCTGACCCGCGGGGTCAGCTGGTCGGGGACGAGCCCACGAATGTCGTGGGTCTTGACCAGCGTGGAGAGGTCGGGCACGCCCGGAGGCTACCGGTCTCGCAACACCCGCAGGTGAGCGCGTCGGGCCCCAGGCGTGGCGCCGGAGGAGTCCGCCGGCGCGCCGTGGCCACGCCGCTCGCGGACCGCCTCGGCCAGCGCCACCAGGTCGTCGGCAGGCAAGGCCTGGCTCTCGGGCGGCTCCAACCGCACGATGTCCCACCCTTGCGGAGCGGTGAGGCCGGTCCCGTGCTCGGCGCACAGGTCGTAGGAGTGGGGCTCGGCGTAGGTGGCCAAGGGCCCCAGCACAGCCGTCTGTTCGGCGTAGACATAGGTCAGGGTCACCACAGCAACACGGTCACACGCGGTCCGAGAGCACTGGCGAGAGATCGTCACGACACCACACTGTAGGTGGAGCCTGGGACACCGCCGTCTCACCACGCCGGGTCAGCGCTGGCAGGCTTAGGCTCGAGACGTGGCTGGAGCACGCGCGCGGGACCGACGTGGACGTGGCATGCGTGGGCCGCTGGCCTGGCCGCGTGTGCCTGCGATGGCGACCCGCCGCGAGCGCTTCGACGAGGCGGTCCTCGACGCGGTCGGCGCTTTCGAACGACGGTGGGGCTCTGAGCTTCCCGAGATGGAGGTTGCGGTCCAGGACGTGCCTGCCACCGAACCCCACCCCTGGGAGGACGCCGTCGCGCTCGGCCGGCTGTTCCCGGCCGACAGGGGCGCGCAGGCCCGGATGGTCATCTACCGGCGCCCCGTCGAGGTGCGGGCCGCCGACCCCTCGGAGGTCGCAGCCCTGGTGCACGAGGTCGTCGTCGAACAGCTCGCGACGATGCTGGGCTTGGACCCCGACGACTTCGTGTGAGCCCGGGGCCACGGGCGCCTCACGGCACGTCGGGCGCGAGGTCCAGCACCGGTCGGGTGAGCGTCAGGTCCGGCAGGGCCAGCACCGACAGCAGGCTGACTGGTTCGCTCTCGGTCCTCGTGCGTTCCGCGGCAGCCGATGTCTCGACCTGGTCGTCGGCGGGACGAGGCCGGAGCCGGGACTGCGCCGCCACCGACGCGTAGACCCTCCCCGACTCGGGGACCACCCACACCCCGGCCGCCCCGCCCAGGTCTCGGCGCACGCTGTGTCCGCGCGGCACGTCCACCGACTCGGAGTCGGTCTCTCCCGTGGGGTGCGCCATCACGACCCGCGCCGTCCCCCCGCGCGGCGCGCTCAGGTCGAGGCTGTAGTCGACATCGGCTCCGGAGCCGGGCTGAGGCAAGGGCGTCCCGCCGAGCGCGCCCAGGGCTGGTAGGGCCGGAGACCACGCCAGGTCGCGGGCACTCTCGGCGTTGGCGCTCGAGCGCGTCTGGGCCGCGGCCACGACCGGCCGGTCGCTCGTGACCTCGAGGGCGTAGCTGTCCTCCGGCAGGCCCCCCACGGTGATGTCCTCTGAAGCGCGTCCCTGGACCACCGTTGCGCCGGCGTCGAGGCGTACCGGACCGGCCGGGGTCAGGGCGCGGACCCCGACTACCGCCGCGCTCGACCCCGGCACCGCGGCGCGGACGACCACGCTCTCGTCGTCGCCGGTGCTCGAAGCCTTCTTCTGCGAGCCCTCAGGGGAGGCGCTCTGAAAACTGCTCAGCACATGGCTGGTGGCGGGGTCAGCCACCGGCGCGGTCAGATGCATGCCGGCATCCGTGCTGCCCTCGAGCCAGCGGTCCCCGAGGAAGGCGGACACCGGACCCGGGCTCGCGGTGACCTGCACCGTAGGGCTGGCCACCCCCGGGGCCAGGGCGTCCAGCAACAGGATCTCGCGCTCACCCGCCTCAAGAGCGACGACCGTCCCGGAGGCGTCGGCGGAGCGGCTACCGGAAGCGCCCCGGGCTCCCAGCACCTCCACCCGGACGTCGACGGCACTGAATCCGGGGTTGACCAGCACGAGACGTTCGGAACGACCGACGGGGTCCCCGCCGGCCACCAGCCAGGAGCTCTCGGCCGGGGACACACACGGGGTGAGCGACAGCCCCAGCTGCTGCTCCTGCGCGCCCAGGTAAAGCTGGACGGCACTCAGGCCGGGGGACAGCGTGCCGCGAGCGGCGATGGCCACGCCGTCCGCCTCGTCGATCTCCGCGCGCAGCACGGAGCCCCGGTCATCGATGGCGCCGAGGCCCGATCCCGAGAGACGGCGTAGCGAGACCTGAGCGCCGCCTCCGCCGTCGTCAGCCAGCGCGTCCGGCAGCACCTCCCCCGGTGCGGTCGCCGCCTCGACCGTCACATCCTGCTCCAGCTCGGGCACCGAGCTGTCGGCCAGACCTTGCTGCTCGGGGCCGGGACACACCAGACCAGCTCGGTCCACCGCCCTCTCCGAGGGCCCCGACCTTTCGGGTGTCGTCGGGGTCGCGGCCAACGCCGGGCCGAGGTCGAGCGCCGTCGGCGCGGACGCGGCCCCGGCGATGAGTGCAGCAGCGGCCCCCACGACCACCAGCGGCCGCGCTGCGCCTCGTCCCGGACGCAACCTCATCGACGTCCCCGTCGCGCGTTCCCGGTAGCCGACACCGCGACGAAGGCCACGACCAACGCCAGCGTCGCCGTGCCTGCCCACCACCGGGGACGGACCGGGGGCACCTCGACGACGATCTCCCGAGCGTGCGGCGGCACGGAGTAGCGCACCGGAAAGCCCGGCTCGGCGTCCAGGGCGACCCCGTCGGCGTGAACCTGAGCGACCCGAGCCCATTGCGGCGGCTGTGCCACGGTGAGCACCGCGCCCGTCGCGCCCACGGCGTCCGTCTCCGACCGGCCCCGACCGTGTGGACCAGTGCTGGGCACGACGGCCACCGGCTCGCCCGTCGCGGCCTCGAGCATCAGCCGAGACCCCGCGCCCTCGGGGAGCACGCGCCACAGCGCAGTCCCGGGCGCTGAGCTGACTCTGGTCAGGGCAGGCTCCTGGTCGATCCGCTGGACCAGCGCGTGCTCCTCCTCGGCAACGACGGACACGTAGCCGACGGCGAGGGCGGCGAGCTGCTCCTGGACGAACGAGGCCTGACTCGGTGACGAGGCGATGGGAGCGGCCAGCGTGTCCACCGCACTGGCCACCGGGTCACCCGTCGGCGCGCCGATGCTCGCGCCGGGCCGGGTGATGGCGGCCCACGAGGACGCTCCGGTCAGGTCGCGCGCTCGGTCTCTCAGCCAGGCGGGTGGCTCGGATCCCTGGAGGTCGTAGCGGACTTCGGTGGCCTCGCCCTGCTCCGAGCCGGTCGCTGCGGGGGTGAGGGTGAGCAGCCGGACCCCGTCACCAGAGTCGACACGCTCCTCGACCACGGCGGGCAACGGCGCCGGAGCCGCTCTGACGGCCTCACCCGGCGGGATCACGGCTTGAGCGACCATGGTGGCCACGGCCGCTACAGCAGCCACGGCGAGCAGGACTGCGCTCAGGGACCGACCGCGGTTGCGGCGGGCTGCCGTCTCGAGCAGGCGTGCGGCTCCCACTCCGCCGGCCAGGAACACCGCGGCTGCACCCACGCTGATGAACGTTCCTGGCCACATCGTCACCGCCAGTCCCGACTCCGCGTACTCGGGCGGCAGCTCACCGAGGACGAGCCGGGAGGCCAGCACACCCCCCGCGACGCCCCCGAGTCCACCCAGCGTCAACCCCGTCGCCAGCCTCCCCGCGCTGCGGCCACCGGGCGCCAGGACCGCGACCAGGGCGAGCACCCAGATCGGCGCTGCCCAGAAGATGCTGATGCGCGCCGCACCGGAGGGATGCATCAACAGGGCCTGCCACACCGGCAGGGCTTCCGCCCCTGCGACCGTGGCGCCCGCTCCCCCGAAGAACAAGACCGGCTCGGACCAGTACTGCACCACGTGGGGACCGAGGAGCGCGAGAGGCACCAGGGCGAGCACCATGGCGCGCCAGCGTGACGCACGCGGGGCGAAGACGCCCACCATGGCTCCGGCCACCAGTCCGACGATCACCATGACGGGGACCCACCAGGCGATGACGGCGATGAGCAGCGCTGTGCCACACGCGGCTGAGGTGCCTTGACGGCCCTTTCGCAGGCTGAGCACGGCGCCGGCCACGACCGCCGGGGCAACGACGTGGACGAGGGCCGGTCCGAGGCGGCCGGACTCCACGGCCATCACCAGAGGCGCGAGAGCGGCCCACCCGAGGGCCAGAGCGGCCCGCACCGCACGCACGCTGACCACGGACGCGGCCGCCAGGTAGGCGACCACCACGCTCAGCACCACCGAGGAGAACAACAACCAGGCCGTGACCACGGCGGCCCCGTGACCGTCCGCCGGACCGCCCGGGAGGCGCTCCGACAGCCACGTCACCCCACTGAGCGGGAGCAGCCAGGACGGGCCCGGTCCGCCCTGGCCCAGGCCGGAGCCCGTCCACCCCCGCCACCACGCCGACCACAGGTCCGCGGCGCTCGCGGAGACCCCGAGCACCTCGGGACTGCGTACCCCCCAGCCCTCGGCACCGACTGTGCTCGCCAGATCGCGCCAGCGCACCGCGGTGACCACGAGCGCGACCGCGACGGCTGACACGAAGGCCGGGCTCCACCACCGGGCGCGCGTCCGGAGCCGATCGGGCGCCGCGAGCTCCTCGGAGACCGGGCCGGACTCGAGGCCGTCCTCGTACCCCTCGGCTGTGGAGGCGCTGTCGGCCCATCCGCCGTGTGCGGGCGGGCTCGCCGACCCGCCCACCGGTAGCCGGCCCTCGGGATCCGGATCCCCGTCCAGGGGGATCAGCCTGGCCGTGGAGCGGGCCGACCGGCCCGTGTCGAACACGCTGGCCAGGTCACGCTCGGTGACCGTGCCACGGCCACGAAACCGCCAGCGGGCTCGAGCGACACGACCGACGGAGAGCACCGCGGCAGCCTCGGCCCACGCGGCGCTCGCCGCCCGGGGCCGACGCAGCAGCAGCATCAGCATCGAGACCCACAGGCCGCACGCCAACATTGCCAGCGCCCGGGGCGCCAGCCGCCACCACGAGGCTCGAGCCAGGGCAAGCTCGGCCCTGGCCTGGGCCCGCTGACGCAGGGGCGTCTGCCCGCTGCGCCCCACCGCCACGTCACCGTCTGAGGACCGCCCGGTGAGGGCCACGACGGCGTCCGGGACCACGAGCACCCGGTATCCGTGCAGATGGGCTCGCCAGCACAGATCCAGACCCGCGACGCTGGGGTGGGTACCGGAATGCAGCCCCCCGACCTCGCTGAGCACCTGACGACGCACCACCATGCCTTCCAACGGAACCCCGATCACGTCACCGCGGTCGTCGAACTGGCCCTGGTCGTAGGCACCGACCTCACCGCTCTCGGCCGACCGCCCCCAGCGGGTGATGCGATGACCGACGCCCAGCACCACCCGCGAGGCGTCGGCGCGCACCAGCTTCGGACCCACCAGAGCCACCCGGTCGGAGTCGCGCAGCATCGAGGTCATACCGCCGAGGGCGTCCGGACGAGGACGGGCGTCGGCGGGCAGGAACCACAGCCAGCGCACGTCGTCCGGCCACGGGTCGCCGTCACTGCCTGTCCTCCAGGGGGCAGGGCGCGCGAGAGCCGGGTCGTCCTCGAGGACGGGCACCCCGTTCTCGGCGATCAGAGGATGGCCAGCGATGTCGGCGGCGTCGACATCACTGAACGCACGGCTGACCCAGCGCAGCTGCGTGGCGAGGGCAAGCACCGCGTCCAGCACCGGTGGCGGACCCGCGGCGGAAGCTCGGGAGCGAGAGCCGGACGGCAGCAACACCACGCCGACTGTGCCGCGGCGGTCGTCACGGGACCCCGCGGTCGCCGACTCTGTCAGGGCGGAAGCGCTCAGACAGCTCGTTTCTTCAGCTTGCGCCGCTCACGCTCGGACAGGCCCCCCCAGATGCCGAAGCGCTCGTCGTGAGCAAGGGCGTACTCCAGGCACTCTGCCGTCACCTCGCACCCGACGCAGACTTTCTTGGCCTCGCGGGTCGACCCCCCTTTCTCCGGAAAGAACGCCTCGGGATCGGTCTGGGCGCACAGCGCACGCTCCTGCCACGACGCCTCGTCCCCACCCTCGCTCGTCAACAGTGACACCATGTCGAAATCGTGCACGGCTCCTCCTCAACCCTCGCCAGCACTACCGCACTGCGGATACGCCGATCACAGCGCCGCAGTGCGTCTAAATTACACGCGTGTCATCCTTTCCCGTCAACCCCGACTCTGCTACAAGCGCGGCGGCCGGCCTGAAGTGCTTCCCCACCAACGAGAATGGACCTCATGCGCATCACTGTGTTGGCCGGCGGTGTCGGAGGCGCCCGCTTCGTTCGCGGCCTGAGACACCATCTCGACGCCAGCGGCCAGACCTATAACGCTGAGCGCACGACCGGCACCCGGGTGACCGTGGTCGGCAACACCGGGGACGACATCACGCTGGCCGGGCTGCGCGTC
>Ga0102946_1000889_pt1 | contig 10377 bp, 8 predicted proteins | sample SalPon2A_A_D1_MG_FD_78209 | JGI IMG/M metagenome (GOLD analysis project Ga0102946, IMG submission 78209) | Soil microbial communities from South San Francisco under conditions of wetland restoration - Salt Pond MetaG R2A_A_D1_MG | ecosystem: Environmental > Terrestrial > Soil > Wetlands | place... | reverse complement strand
TGACTTGATCACCCCGATCGCCATGGACAAGGAGCTGCGTTTCGCAATCCGCGAAGGTGGCCGTACTGTTGGCGCCGGTGTCGTCAGCGATATTATCGAGTAAATTCGCTGTCTCTGAATTTTAACATGAACAGGCGTCCTTCCTTAACGGGGAGGCGCCGAGGATAAATCAATGCGCGACATAGTGACTCTTGCCTGCACCGAGTGCAAGCAGCGCAACTACACTACGACCAAGAACAAGAGGAATACTCCTGACAAGCTGGAGTTCAAGAAGTATTGCCGCTTCTGCCGTAAGCACACGGTCCATAAAGAGACCAAGTAGTCTTGGGGCACAATCGGACAAGTTGTTTAAGGTTGCAGGCCAGTAGCTCTAACGGCTAGAGCACCGGTCTCCAAAACCGGGTGTTGTAGGTTCGAATCCTACCTGGCCTGCCAAATAACTTTAACGATAATCCTACAAAATAGGTTGCTATAGTGAATTTCAAGGTTGCTGAATTTATCCAACAGGTCAAGGCCGAGTTGCAGAAGGTTACATGGCCCACCCGCAAGGAAACTTACGGGTCGACGGTGGTTGTCATCGTGCTTGTCCTGATGGTGGCAGTTTTCTTATGGGTCGTTGACACAGGCTTGTCAGCGTTGATCCAGACCTTGCTCAACTGAGAGACCGAGTGAATCCAATGGGCGAGAAGAAGTGGTACGGAGTGCATACCTACTCGGGTTACGAGAACAAGGTCAAGCTGAACCTTGAGGAACGAATCCGCTCTTTGGGCGCTGAGGAGTTCTTCGGAGAAGTTCTGATCCCCTCGGAAACCGTGGTGGAGTTGAAAAACGGTGAGCGCAAGACGTCCACCCGCAAGTTTTTCCCCGGCTATATCCTGGTTCATGTCGAGCTGAACAATGAGACCTGGCATATCGTCAAGGATACGCCGAAGGTGACCGGTTTCGTGGGTGGCGGAACGACACCTCCACCGATTCCCGATGAGGAAGTAGCCAAGATTACTGCGCGCATGGAAGAAGGCGTGGAGCGGCCGAAGCCGAAAGTTGAATTTGAAGTTGGTGAAACGGTGCGTGTTATCGATGGCCCGTTCCTGAATTTCACCGGCATTGTTGAAGACGTTAAACCTGATAAAGCTAAACTCAAGGTCATGGTCAGTATCTTTGGTCGGGTCACCCCGGTTGAGCTTGAGTTTATCCAGGTTGAGAAAACCAGCTGAGTTTACGGCGGAATATAGTTAAGGAGTCATTTCATGGCCAAAAAGGTTGTTGGACAGATAAAACTGCAGATCCCTGCCGGCAAGGCAAACCCTTCGCCTCCGGTTGGCCCGGCCCTGGGCCAGCACGGTGTGAATATCATGGAGTTCTGCAAGGCTTACAACGCCAGGACTCAGGATCAGGAAGGCCTGATTATCCCGGTCATTATAACGGTCTACGCTGACCGATCCTTCACCTTTATTACCAAGACGCCTCCGGCGGCCGTGCTGCTGCTGAAAGCTGCCAAGATCCCCAAGGGCTCTGGCGTGCCAAACAAGGACAAGGTCGGTAAAGTTACCAAGGCTCAGGTCGAGGAAATCGCCAAACTCAAGATGCCCGACCTCAATGCATATAATATCGAGGGTGCCATGCGCATTATAGAAGGAACTGCGCGCAGCATGGGTCTCGAAGTTGTAGCTTAATTACTATACGCTGAATGCGGAGAAGATAGACAATGGCAACAGGAAAACAGTACAAAGCGTCCAAGGACAAGGTCGACCGCACCAAGATATATACGGTTGACGAGGCGTTGGCTCTGGTTAAGGAAACGGCTTATGCCAAATTCGACGAGTCGGTCGATGTCTCGGTCAAGCTAGGTGTTGACCCCCGTAAGGCTGATCAGATGGTGCGTGGTGCCGTGGTGCTGCCGAACGGTCTCGGCAAGACGATCCGGGTTCTGGTTTTTGCCAAGGGCGAGAAGGCCCTGGAAGCTCAGGAAGCCGGCGCCGACTATGTCGGTGGTGATGACCTGGTCGAGAAGATCAAGGGTGGCTGGTTCGAATTTGATACCGCTATAGCGACTCCTGACATGATGGGCACCGTTGGCAAGATCGGTAAACTGCTCGGTCCCCGGAGTCTGATGCCCAACCCCAAGGTTGGTACGGTTACCTTTGAAGTCGCACGGGCAGTCAATGAAGCCAAGTCGGGTAAGGTTGAATACCGGGTGGAAAAGGCCGGTATCATACATGCCCCGGTAGGGAAGGTTTCCTTTGATGCTGAAAAACTAAAGGGCAATCTGGTTACCCTGATGGACGCCCTGTTCAAAGCCAAGCCGTCTACGGCCAAGGGTACCTACGTAAAGAAAGTGACCATCTCTGCAACCATGGGCCCCGGTGTCAATATCGACATCCCCGAGTTGCAGACGCTGGCCAAATAATACTGGCATCACGTCGTACCACTCTTGTGGTGCGATATTACAGGATAAAGCAAGTCCTGGCCACAGACAGCAGGCACTCAACGGTTTAATGGTGTGACCACCTGCCGAGGCGAGATGGATGGTGTATGAGACAGACAGTCTCTTCTTCACCTTCATGAAGGCTGGGATGAGGAGCTAATCATTAGCTCTGAAATCTTCAAGGAAAGGAGGAGAGACATTGAATAAACAAAGCAAAGAAGCCCTTGTCGCGGAATTTGCGGAAAAACTCAAGGAAACCAAAGCTGCTTTTCTGGCAGACTACCGTGGCCTGGACGTGGACCAGGCAAATGACTTGCGTAACAAGCTCCGGGAGGTCGGAGTCGAGTACCGCGTTGTCAAGAATACTCTGTTGCGTCTGGCATCAAAGGGTACCGATGCGGCCTGTTTAGATGAGTTCCTGAACGGACCGACCGCGATCGCCCTGGTTGACGACGACCCGGTTGCTCCAGCCAAGGCTCTGGTGGAGTTTGCCAAGAAGAATGAAGTTTTCGAACTCAAAGCAGGTATGCTCGATGGCAAACTGCTCGATATCAATTCGATCAAGGCGTTGTCGGACCTGCCGAGCCGCGAACAGCTGCTGGCCAAGATGCTTGGCTCGATGAGTGCCCCGGCAACCAACTTTGTTGGTGTTATGGCTGCGATACCACGTTCGTTCGTACAGGTGCTGGCTGCCATCAAGGATCAGAAAGAAGCTGCCTGAGATTACTCTGGCTGCCGCTAAATTAACTTCTAAAAAATATCGATACAGAATTACGGAGGATACAAAAAATGGCTGATATCACCAAAGAACAAGTTATCGAGTTCATCAAAGGGATGAGCGTCCTTGAACTCTCCGAGATGGTCAAGGAAATGGAAGAGATTTTCGGCGTTTCCGCCGCTGCTCCTGTTGCTGTTGCTGCTGCTGGCCCTGCTGCCGGTGGCGATGCTGCTGCTGTCGAAGAGAAAGATGAGTTTGACGTCATCCTTACCGCTACGGGTGACAAGAAAATAAACGTCATCAAAGTTGTGCGTGCCATCACTGGTCTGGGCCTGAAAGAAGCAAAGGACCTGGTTGACGGCGCTCCCAATGCTGTCAAAGAAGGCGCTTCCAAGGAAGAGGCCAACGGCATCAAGGCCCAGCTGGAAGAAGCCGGCGCCAGCGTGGAGCTCAAATAGTAGCCCGTCCCGGATAATCACGTCCTAGCCAAGGCCGCCTTGAGTGGCCTTGGCTATTATACTTTAGTCAATAAATGAGGAGACACCATGGCTTATTCGATTGCGAATAACCAGCTTCTTAGGAAACACTTTCAGGAAATCAAGCGGATTATCGATATCCCTAACCTGATTGATATCCAAAAGAATTCCTATCAACGTTTCCTGCAGGCGGATTTGCCTGCGACCGCTCGCCAGAACATAGGCGTTGAGGGGGTATTCCGCTCGGTATTCCCGATCCGGGATTTTAGTGAAACATGTTCACTTGAGTATGTAGAATACTCGCTGGGCACCCCGAAATATGATGTTGAGGAGTGCCACCAGAGAGGAATGACTTTTGCCGCCCCGATGAAAGTCAAGGTGCGGTTGGTCTCTTGGGATGTCGACAAGGAATCCGGCGTGCAGTCAATCCGGGACATCAAGGAGCAGGAAGTCTACTTCGGCGAAATACCGTTGATGACAGAGAATGGTACTTTCATCATCAATGGTACCGAACGCGTCATCGTCAGTCAGCTGCATCGTTCCCCCGGGGTCTTTTTCGACCACGACAAGGGCAAGACGCATTCGAGCGGCAAGGTGCTTTACAGCGCCAGGGTGATCCCGTACCGGGGTTCATGGCTCGATTTTGACTTTGATCATAAAGATATCCTTTTCGTACGGATCGACCGCCGCCGCAAGCTGCCGGCGACCGTGCTGTTGAAAGCCCTCGGCTTTTCAGCTGAAGAGCTATTGAATTATTACTACGATACCGACGAAATTTTCGCAGAAGATGGCGTCTATCGCAAGAAGGTCAACACCAAACTTCTGCTAGGGCAGCGCACCACCGTCGAGGTGGTTGACGCCGATGGCGAAGTGCTGGTCAAGGCCAATCGTAAATTTACTAAGGCGGCGATCCGCAAGATCGAAGAAAAAAAGATCGAGTTTATTGCCGTCCCCGAAGAAGAGGTTGTTGGTAAAATTTCTTCTACCGACATTGTTGACGAATCGACCGGCGAAGTTGTCGTCGAATGCAATGAAGAATTGACCGCTGCGAAGCTGGAGGAGCTGGCCAAGCGTGGTATCAACAACTTCAAAGTCCTCTTTATTGACAACATGTTTGTCGGCCCCTTTTTGCGCGACACCCTGCTGCAGGACAAGGTCGCCTCGCCGGAAGAAGCAAAGGTTGAGATCTACCGTCGCTTACGCCCAGGTGATCCGCCGACTCTCAAGAGCTCCGACGCGCTCTTCTCGAGCCTCTTTTTCAATGAGGAACGCTACGATCTCTCAACGGTCGGTCGACTCAAGCTGAACCACAAGTTGGGCTTGAAAATGCCCCTTGAAATCACGACCTTGACCAAGGATGACATCCTCGAAGTGGTGCGCTACCTGATCGACCTGCGTAACGGTGTCAATGATTGGGAAGTTTCTGACGACAAGGGGAACACCCGCCATTTGTCGGTCAAGATCGACGATATCGACCATCTCGGCAATCGTCGCGTACGTGCCGTTGGCGAGCTGCTTGAGAACCAGTACCGTGTCGGACTGGTGCGCATGGAACGTGCTATCAAGGAACGCATGAGTCTGCAGGAAGTAGACAGCCTGATGCCCCATGACCTGATTAACTCCAAGCCGGTCTCGGCAGTTGTAAAGGAGTTCTTCGGTTCGAGTCAGCTCTCGCAGTTCATGGACCAGACCAACCCGCTTTCTGAAATTACCCACAAACGCCGTCTCTCGGCTCTCGGACCAGGTGGTCTAACCCGTGAGCGCGCCGGCTTTGAAGTCCGCGACGTACATGCGACACACTATGGTCGTGTCTGTCCGATCGAGACACCAGAGGGCCCGAACATCGGTCTGATCGCATCTCTTTCTACATACGCCCGGATCAATATCCACGGTTTTGTCGAGACACCCTACCGAATTGTCAAGGATGGCAAGGTGTCAAATGAGATCCAGTACTTCTCGGCGCTCGAGGAAGAGGGCCACGCAATTGCCCAGGCTAATGCTCCCCTCGACAAGAAGAACTGCTTCGTCAACGAGTTGGTCAACGCACGCAAGAATGGCGAGTTCATGCTCGTCAACCGTGACGAGATCGGACTGATGGACGTTTCACCAAAGCAGCTGGTGTCCGTTGCTGCGGCCCTCATCCCGTTCCTCGAGAATGACGATGCGAACCGCGCCCTGATGGGTTCCAACATGCAACGTCAGGCTGTGCCGTTGTTGCGTGCCGATGCTCCGCTGGTTGGGACGGGCATGGAGCGGATCGTCGCACATGACTCCGGCTCTGCTGTCGTTGCCCGGCATGATGGTGTTGTCGAAAACGTTGACGCAGGCCGTATCGTTGTCAAGATCGACGACAAAGAAGTCGATGAAACCGGTACCGGCGTTGATATCTACAACCTGATCAAGTTTATCCGTTCCAACCAGAATACCTGCCTTAACCAGAAGCCGATCGTCAAGGTCGGTGACGAGGTCAAGCGCGGTGAGATTATCGCCGACGGACCTTCCACACAGTGGGGAGAACTGGCCCTCGGCCAGAATGTCCTGGTCGCCTTCATGCCCTGGGGCGGTTACAACTTCGAGGACTCGATTTTGATCTCCGAGAAGCTGGTCAAGGAAGACCGCTACACTTCGATTCATGTCGAGGAGTTCGAGTGCGTTGCCCGCGACACCAAGCTGGGCAAGGAAGAGATCACCGACGATATACCCAACCTCGGCGAAGATGCCCTGCGCAATCTCGATGAAAGCGGCATCATTCGTATTGGCGCAGAAGTCAAGCCGACCGATATCCTGGTTGGCAAGATCACGCCGAAAGGCGAGACCCAGCTTTCGCCGGAAGAAAAGCTCCTGCGCGCCATCTTCGGTGAAAAAGCCGGCGATGTACGTGATACCTCGCTTCGCGTGCCGCCTGGTGTCGAAGGGGTGGTCATCGGTGCCAGGGTCTTTTCTCGCAAAGGCCTGGACAAGGATACCCGCACCGAGTTTATCGAGCAGACCGAGATTGACAAGCTGCTCAAGGATCAGAACGACGAGATTCGCATAATTCGCGAATCTGCGCAGCGCAAGCTGGCAAGGCTGTTGAACGACCAGGCCGTATCGGCACCGGTCAAGGATCGCGATGGCAAAACCTTGCTGCCTAAGGGGCGTAAGATTACGGTTAAGGCCCTGGAGTCGATTCCGTTCAGCCTCTGGGGAGAAATTTCCCTGGCCGACGAAAAGGCTGAAGCCAGGGTCGCAGAGACCTCTAGGCGCCTGGGCGAACGGGAAGAGATCATCAAGACGGTCTTCGCCGACAAGATTGAAAAACTCAAGCGCGGTGATGACCTGCCTCCCGGTGTAATCAAGATGGTTAAGGTCTACATAGCGATCAAGCGCAAGCTCTCGGTCGGTGACAAGATGGCAGGCCGTCATGGTAACAAGGGTGTCCTGTCGCGGATTCTGCCCGAAGAGGATATGCCCTACATGGAAGATGGCACTCCTGTTGAAATCGTGCTCAACCCTCTTGGCGTCCCGTCCCGTATGAACGTCGGCCAGATTCTGGAGACCCACCTCGGTCTCGCTTCACGTTTCCTCGGTGAGCAGATCCAGTCCGCCATCGACAAGATGACGGAACCGAAAATACTGCGCAAGCAGATCAAGGACCTCTACGGCAACAAGGAGCTGAATTCCTTTATAGATGGACTGAGTGATGAAGATGTACACAGCCTAGCCAGCCGGCTCAGCAACGGTATCCCCATGGCGTCGCCGGTATTTGAAGGCGTCCACGAAGACCAGATCAAGGAAGAGCTTGAGCGTTCAGGCATGCCTCTCGACGGTCAGATGACTCTGCACGACGGTCGGACCGGTGAAGCCTTCAAGGAGAAGGTCACCGTTGGGATCATGTACATGCTCAAGCTGCATCACCTGGTTGATGACAAGATCCACGCCCGTAGCATCGGTCCCTACAGCCTTGTTACCCAGCAACCGCTGGGAGGTAAGGCTCAGTTCGGTGGTCAGCGCCTCGGTGAGATGGAGGTCTGGGCAATGGAAGCTTACGGTGCAGCACATGCCCTGCAGGAATTCCTGACCGTCAAGTCGGATGATGTGGCCGGCCGGACCCGGATTTACGAGGCGATCGTCAAGGGTAAGCATACCCTTGAAGCCGGTCTCCCGGAATCGTTCAACGTCCTTATCAAAGAACTTCAGGCGCTCTGTCTCGACGTCGAGTTGCTGGAAGAAGAGGACTGATACTGCTGCGCAAACCCCTCATCCTGAAAAGGAGGATGTGTCTTGGAAGATATATACAGCCTGTTTGAGCGACCGAAAGACCCACTGAATTTCAACTCAATCCGTCTCTCTGTCGCTTCGCCGGAAAAGATCCGTGAGCGGTCTTTCGGTGAGGTTAAGAAACCTGAAACGATCAATTACAGGACCTTCAAGCCAGAGCGCGACGGTCTCTTCTGTGCAAAGATCTTCGGCCCGACCAAGGATTATGAGTGCAATTGCGGCAAGTACAAGCGCATGAAGCATCGCGGCATTGTCTGTGAAAAATGCGGTGTCGAGGTTATCCCGAGCAAGGTGCGCCGCGAGCGGCTCGGTCACATCGACTTGGCCTGCCCTGTCGCTCATATCTGGTTCCTCAAATCATTGCCGAGCAGGATTGCCACGCTGCTTGACCTGACTCTCAAGGAACTCGAGCGGATTCTTTATTTTGAAGCCTATATCGTACTTGACAAGGGTGAGAGTGACCTTGATCAGGGCCAGATACTCACCGAAGAAAGATACCGCGAGGCGATGGAAGAACATGCCGGCGCGTTTACCGTTGGCATGGGCGCAGAGGCGGTCCAGGAGTTGCTGTCTTCGATTGACATCGACGAGCTGGCGTCCACTCTCCGTGTTGAAATGATCGAGGCCACCAGCGAGGCCAAGCGAAAGAAAGTCGCCAAGCGCCTCAAGGTTGCTGACGCGTTTATCTCCAGTGGCAATCGCCCGGAGTGGATGATTCTTGAAACCATCCCGGTCCTGCCGCCTGAACTGCGTCCCCTGGTGCCCCTCGACGGCGGTCGTTTTGCCACCTCGGACCTCAATGACCTTTACCGTCGTGTCATTAACCGGAACAACCGCCTCAAGCGCTTGATGGAATTGCGTGCGCCTGAGGTTATCATCCGTAATGAAAAACGCATGTTGCAGGAAGCCGTTGACGCGTTGTTCGACAACGGTCGTCGCGGTCGTGCGATCACCGGCCCGAACAAGCGTCCGCTTAAGTCGCTTTCCGATATGCTTAAAGGCAAGGGTGGCCGCTTCCGCCAGAACCTTCTCGGCAAGCGTGTCGATTACTCCGGTCGTTCGGTTATCGTTGTCGGGCCCGAACTGAAGCTGCACCAATGTGGTCTGCCGAAGAAGATGGCCCTTGAGCTGTTCAAGCCGTTTATCTACAACAAGCTTGAAGAGCGTGGCTACTGCACTACGATCAAGAGCGCCAAAAAACTCGTTGAACGCGAGCGGCCGGAAGTCTGGGACGTCCTTGAGGAGGTGATCAAGGAGCACCCGGTCATGTTGAACCGTGCACCGACCCTGCACCGTCTAGGCATCCAGGCGTTCGAGCCGGTGCTGATCGAAGGTAAGGCAATCCAGCTGCATCCGCTGGTCTGTACTGCGTTCAATGCCGACTTTGACGGCGACCAGATGGCGGTTCATCTGCCCCTCTCGGTTGAGAGCCAGATTGAGACCCGGGTCCTGATGATGTCGACCAACAACATCCTGTCGCCGGCTCATGGCAAACCGATTATAGTACCGTCGCAGGACATGGTTCTCGGTCTTTACTACATGACCCGCGAGCGGGCCTTCGTCCGGGGCGAGAACAAGGTCTTCGCCTCCACCGATGAAGTTCGCATGGCCTATGACGCGGAAGAGGCCGATCTGCAGGCCAAGATCAAGGTTCGCATGGTCACCGCGGAAGGCCAGGAACCGGAACTCGTCGAAACCACGGTCGGTCGCGTACTGCTGCGCGATGTCGTACCCGAGTCCATCCCGTTCTTCTATATCAACCGGGTTATGAACAAGAAGCACGTCGGCGAACTGATCGATGTCTGTTTCCGTCTTGCAGGCAACAAGGAAACCGTTATCCTGGCCGACAAGCTTAAGGAGACCGGCTTCCGTTTCTCGACTCTGGCGGGTGTTTCAATCTGCCTGGACAACATGGTTATCCCGGAGTCGAAAGAAGAGTTCATTACGGCAGCTGTTAATGAAGTCCGTGAGATCCAGGGACAATACACCGAAGGCCTGATTACAGACGGTGAGCGTTACAACAAGGTTATCGATATCTGGGCCAAGTGTACCGAGGATATTGCCCAGACAATGCTCTCCAAGCTGGCTGTCGAGACGGTCACCTCTCCGGATGGTGAGCAGGTCAAGGTACCGTCTTTCAACCCGATTCACATGATGGCTGACTCAGGCGCCCGAGGCAGCCACCAGCAGATCCGTCAGCTGGCCGGTATGCGTGGTCTGATGGCCAAGCCGGACGGTTCGATTATCGAGACGCCGATCACGGCGAACTTCCGTGAAGGCCTCACTGTTCTGCAGTACTTCATCTCGACCCACGGTGCCCGTAAGGGCCTGGCTGACACCGCCCTCAAGACTGCCAACTCCGGTTACCTGACTAGGCGGCTGGTTGACGTCGCCCAGGACGCTATCATCATGGAAGATGACTGCGGTACTCTGGATGGTATCGAGATCAGCTCGCTGATCGAAGGTGGAGAGGTGATCGAGCCCCTCGGTGACCGTAT
>Ga0102946_1000888_pt1 | contig 10378 bp, 10 predicted proteins | sample SalPon2A_A_D1_MG_FD_78209 | JGI IMG/M metagenome (GOLD analysis project Ga0102946, IMG submission 78209) | Soil microbial communities from South San Francisco under conditions of wetland restoration - Salt Pond MetaG R2A_A_D1_MG | ecosystem: Environmental > Terrestrial > Soil > Wetlands | place... | reverse complement strand
GGTCGGGGCAGAGAGATTCGAACTCCCGACCCTCTGCTCCCAAAGCAGATGCGCTACCAGACTGCGCCATGCCCCGGCGCCAGTTAATCCGCTGCGGGATGATACGGCCGGGTCTGGAGACAGTCAATGAAATCGGTCGCAGGCGTAGCCGCACCGGGTGCTTCTTGCTATCGTGAGGCAATGAGACACGCTCTGATCGCCCTGATTCTGGGCCTTGCAGCCCAATTCGCAATCGCGGCTGACGAGGTGCCGCCACACGCCTATGTCGAGATCGTTACGACCGAGGGCCGCATTGTGCTGGAGCTGGACGGCAAGCAGGCGCCCCTGACGGTCGGTCACTTTCTCAAGCTGGTTGATGCCGGCTTTTACGACGGGCTCATTTTCCACCGTGTCATCCCTGGATTTATGGCGCAGGGTGGCGGCTTTACGCCCGGCCTCGAACTCAGGGAAGACGAGACGACCATTCCGAACGAGTCCGGCAATGGTATGACCAACGTGCGCGGCACCATCGCCATGGCCCGCACCGGCGACCCGCATTCGGCCAACTCGCAGTTTTTCATCAATGTTGCCGACAATACGCGCCTCGATCCGGGCAAGAAGCTCTTTAATGGCACCTGGGGCTACACCGTTTTCGGCTCCGTGATCGAGGGCATGGAAGTTGTCGACAAGATCGTCAGCGTCAAAACTGGCCCGCAGGGCGAGCTGCCTGGCGACGTCCCGGTTGTACCGATCGTCATTAAAAAAATGTCTCGATACAATTTCGAGTAACTTCTATGACAACACTATTCGTTTCCGACCTGCACCTGGAGGCTGACCGGCCCGACATCGGTGAGCAGTTCATAAATTTCCTGAAGACCGATGTCATGGAGCCGAAGATCTTTACATTCTCGGCGACCTGTTCGAAGCCTGGGTTGGCGACGATGACCCCAATACCCACTATGCGAAGATCAAGATGGCGATTCGCAAAGTCGTGGACAAGGGCATTCCGGTGTACTTCATGCACGGCAATCGCGATTTCATGATTGGCCGGCAGTTCGCCAATGAAACCGGCGTCGAGATTCTTAAAGACCCCTATCCGGTGACGATGTACGGTCAGAAAACCTTGCTGAGCCACGGCGATGCCATGTGCATCGACGATGTACAGTATCAGCGCGTCCGCAAAATGGTACGCGACCCCGACTGGCAGAAGTCCATCCTGGCAAAACCACTGAAAGAGCGACTGCGCATTGCCGCAGAAGCACGCCGCCAGAGCCTCGAGCAAACAATCAACATGAGTCTGAGCATCATGGACGTCAACCAGGAAGAGGTGGTCAAGGTGATCAAGGAATACGGTGTCGACGTCCTCGTGCATGGCCACACGCATCGGCCTGATGTGCACACGGTCGATCTTGGCAACCGCAAGGCGAAGCGTATCGTTCTCGGAGATTGGTATACCCAGGGCAGCGTGCTGCGCTGGGACCTGCGCGGGCCGAAGCTGCAGGCAATGCCTAGGTAGGCAGCCCGGAATGAAACCGGAACTGAGCGTCCGGTGCCGATATCAACTGGGCTTCAATTTTCTTGAGTTCTTTAAGGCGCATGTCGACCTCGGCATCGTCAAGTCCACACTCACTGCGCGCAAACTGCACGTAGTGTTCGAAATGCCGCGCTTCCGAGGCCAGTAATCCGGCATAGAATTTTCCGAGCCTGGGCGGCAGCTGCGGCGCCAGTCGGGCAAATCGTTCACACGAGCGCGCCTCGATCAGCGCACCGACCAGCAGCAAATCGAGCAGCTTATAGGGTTCGCTGTCACGAACCGAGGCACGCAGCTCTCCTGCATAGCGCGAGGCGCTGAGTCGTTCAAAATCGATCTCCATGTCCTCCATGATGGACCGGACTTGCTCAAAATGTCGCAGCTCTTCCCGGGCAAGGCGCGACATCCGTTGCGCAAGTTTCGGTCGGTCCGGGTAGCGGTACAGGAACCCGAGGGCCGTGGACGCCGCCTTGAGCTCGCAATTGGCGTGGTCCAGCAGCAGCTCCGGCAGCCGTTGACTGGCCGTCTGCACCCAGGCATCCGGCGTCTCTGTCTCGATGAATTGCCGAATGGCATCGGGCACTACAACCATTTCTCAACCTCGGCCACACTCCCCAGGCGATTGTCGGGATGCTTCGCCAGCAACAAGTTCAGGAGCGCTTGATGCTGCGCCAGCGGCGTCGGCAGCAATGGTACCGGCGACTGCGCATGCTGATAAATGATGCCCATCGCGCTGTCACCGCGGAATGGTTTCTCGCCCGTCAGCATTTCATAAAAAATTACGCCAAGGCTGTACACGTCGCTGCGGGAGTCGATGCCGTTACCGTGCCCTTGTTCCGGACTCATGTAGTACGGCGTGCCGAAGATTTCGCCACTGCCGGTAATTTCCATTGCCAGTCGCATCCGTTTCGCAAGCCCGAAATCGATCAGTGCAACCGAATCGTCGCTCCGCAGCATGATGTTGCCCGGCTTCAGGTCGCGATGCAGTATGCCGACGTTATGCACCTCGGCCAGCGCACTTGCGATCTGTCGCAGGTAGCTAACCGCATCGCGCTCGCTGATACCCGCCGCAATGCGCTGCTTGAGATCACCGCCGTCCAGGTACTCCATTGCAATATGTGCGTGATCGTCGCCCACGCCCAGATCGTGGATTTTCACGATATTGGGATGGTCGATATCGGCGATCAGCTCGTACTCCTGCAAGAAACGGTCGAAAGCGCCAATGCTGTCCGCCACATCCGGTACCTGCTGTAAGACTTTCAGTACAACCTGGTGCTGTGTCGAAATCCGCCGTGCCAGGTAAACGGCTGAGTGACTGGATGCGCTGAGCTTGCGCACCAGCGTATAGCCGCGGATCAAAGGATTGATCCCGGCCTTGTCATCCCCGACAAACAAGGACCCGGTGTTGGCGGCCGAGCGGCGCGACTTGAGAATATCGCTCATGCTAACCACCAATGCGTTGTGTCGTACCTTGTCACGCTGAAAGAATTTTTCGGCACCCACTTTCTCCGCGCGGCTCTTTTCAGCGTCAGCACCAAAGAAAATGATCGGGGGAAATCCGAGCCGGCGCGCGAACTGTTGCAACGCCTCGAGACCGTCGCGGTCGCCCAATTCGTTGCCCAGCAATACGATGTCATTGCCAGCGCCCGAAAACTCGGCCGGCAGCTGCCCGCCAGCAACCGGGTCATAGGTCGAGATGATCGCGTCCGACCAGTGAGTGGTTATATGGTGGGTCAGCAGGCTGCGAAAATCAGCCTGGCCATCAATAATCATGAACTTGACGCTCATTGTCGGCGATCTGCGCCGGCCCGACGGCTACAGGTTGCCGACGGCCTTCGGCGCGTCCTGCACCGGGTCGCTGCCAACGAAATGCTGACTGCCACTGCCGTTCTGCTCTTTGGCTTTGTCATTACGTCGCTGTTCCAGCTCATGCAGGTAATCGTCGGTCACATCCCCGGTGACATATTCGCCGGAGAAGCAGGAAGTATCAAACTCCGTGATCGACGAATTGTCATGCCGCACCGAGCGGATAAGACCGTGCAGGTCCTGGTAGATCAGCCGGTCGGCGCCAATCAGCTCCTGGATTTCCTGTTCACTGCGGCCGTTCGCGATGAGCTCGGAGGCGGCCGGCATGTCGATACCGTAAACGTTCGGGTGGCGTACCGGCGGTGCTGCCGATGCGAAATAGACCTTCCGGGCGCCCGCTTCGCGCGCCAGCTTGATGATCTGCTGCGACGTGGTGCCGCGCACGATTGAGTCATCCACCAACAGCACGTTCTTGCCGCGAAATTCCAGGTCGATGGCATTCAGTTTCCGTCGCACCGACTGCGTGCGTTCCGCCTGGCCAGGCATAATGAAGGTGCGGCCAATGTAGCGATTCTTGATGAAGCCCTCACGGTACTTCGCGCCCAGGTGGTAGGCCACCTGCACGGCTGCGGTCCTGCTGGTATCCGGAATTGGTATGACCGAGTCAATGTCATGATCAGGAAATTCCCGGACAATTTTACCGGCGAGTTGCTCGCCCATGCGCAACCGGGCCTTGTACACCGACAAATCATCCATGATGGAATCGGGTCGCGCAAAATAGACAAATTCGAAAATACAGGGGGTGTGGCGGGCCTCGCCGCTGAATTTCCGGCTATGCATGATGCGATCATTCTCGATGAAGACAGCCTCGCCCGGCTGCACATCACGCAGGCGCTCGAACTGCAGGACATCCAGCGCGACACTCTCGGAGGCCACCATGTAGTCCGTCCCGTCCTCGCGCTGCTGCACGCCCATGGTCAGCGGCCGGATGCCGTTCGGATCACGAAAGGCGACCAGTCCGATACCGACGATCATTGCAACGACCGCATAGCCACCGCGACAGCGCCGATGCACCGCGTCGACCGCGTCAAAGATCTGGTCCGGGGTGGGCTTGCCGTTGGTGCGCGTCTGTAGCTCGTGCGCAAACACGTTTAACAGGACTTCCGAGTCCGAGCCGGTATTCAGGTGTCGCCGGTCTTCCTTGATCAGCAGGTCAGCGAGCTCATCAGTATTTGTCAGGTTGCCGTTGTGACCCAGGACAATGCCGTAGGGTGAATTCACGTAGAAAGGCTGCGCCTCCGAGGCGCGGATACCGCCTGCGGTGGGATAGCGAATATGGCCGATACCAATATTGCCCGTCAGTTTCGCCATGTGGCTCATCTGGAAAACATCGCGAACGAGGCCGTTTTTCTTGCGCTCACGCAAGCCGTCCTCTTCGTCCCAGGTAACGATTCCGGCCGCGTCCTGGCCACGGTGCTGCATGACCGTCAATGCGTCATACAGGCGTTGCCTGACCGGTTGATTACTAACTATGCCTGCTATGCCACACATCTAATTGAACTCTACGGGTAAAGATTTAGCCGGTTCATCCGGCACCAGCATGTCGTATCCCTGTGGCGCCATAACCATGATCCATTCTGCCACGACTTCGAAATACGGAATCAACTTCGATTTCTGCCACCAGCTGTCGTTGGAAAAACCGGCATATTCCCCGGCCAGAATGAACAGCGCCACGAATAACACACCGCGTGCAGCCCCGAACATACCGCCAATCAACCGATCGATGCCGCTAAGCACCGACAACCGTACCAGCTTGGACAGGCCCCAGCCCAGCAGTCCGCCAACCGCCAGGATCAGTACAAAAATCAGAATCCGTCCGAACCATGTCTGCAATTCTTTCGACGCCAGCCAGCTCTCGGACATCTCGCCCGCACTCGGGCCGAATGTGAGCGCCGCCCAGATCGCAAGCAGCAAGGCAGTGATCGAGATCGCCTCTTTCACAAAGCCACGCACAATGCCCACGGTCACTGAGAAAACCAGCACGATGGCGATAAGGATGTCAATAATCGGCATCAGAGATGTCGGTTAGTCTGCGATCAGGGTCGAATGGCTGGAGATTCTAACAGATCAGGGGTGTGGCACCACTTGTCCTTTGTGCCCTGCCCTGGCGAGTTGTTCGGCAACTTTTTCCGCGCTCTCACGATCCTTTTGCGGGCCGATGCGGACCCGGTGCAGCTCGCCGTCCCCGGTCGAGAGCTTGCTCAAAAAAGCCGTGAAATTCTGCTTCCTGAGATCGGCCGCAAGCTTGTTGGCATTTTCCTGGTTGCCGAAGCTACCCAGTTGCACGGCCCACATTCCGGTAACGGATATGGTCTCGTCGGGCGATTGCGTGCTTGCCTGCGCCACCTCGACCGGCGGCGGTGGTTCGGTCTCCTGCACCGGCTCGCCCTGCGCCTCCGGCTCAGGTTTCGATTCCGGCTCAGAAGATGGCGGTGCGCTTACGGCCGGCTCGGGACGCTCCGGCGTTGGCTCTTCCGCTGCTGGCTCATCCGGACTCTTGCCCGCATTGGCAACAGGCTCCGGATGTTCCCGATCACGATGCAATACGATGGTCTGGTTTTCATCCCCGGGCTGTCCGGGCAATGGCACATTTTGCGAAATGACCGCGCCGTCATTATCCGGCCCATCCAGAAAAACCGGAACCACCAGGACCACAAACAACACCAGCACGGTCGCCCCGATTATTCGTTCTTTCAATGCTCTATCCATGTTCATTGCCCGCCGCGGCGAGTATAACCAAAGCCGCCCCAACAGTATAAAAAGATCCCGTTATCAGAATCGTTTCCCATGTCTCACTGATTTCGGTGGCGCGCGCGATCGCCTGGTCCATGGATGCGGCGATCCAGCATGGACGATCGGTCGCATTGGCTACCTGGCGTGCCAGTTCTTCAGCCTGAAATGCACGCGGACTGTCAACGCCGACCGCGATCCAGTGGTCGGTGAGTGCATCCAATTCTGTAACCACGCCGCTGACATCTTTGTCATCCAGCATCCCCAGGATCGTCACCGCGGCACGACCTGTTCCGATCCTCCCAACCGCATCGGCCAGCGCAGTCGCCGCTGCCGGATTGTGTGCGACATCGACCACGAATCGGTCCGCAACGGTCTGTGCCCTGCCCGGCAGCTCAAGGCGCGTGAGTACAGAATTGATCAGCCCGACTTCGAGCAGATGATCGAACCCGGCGGCGGCGAGCACCATCAGCGTCCCCGCAGCATTCTGCACCTGCATGTCACCGGGTAGCGATGGCCTTTCCAGGCCGTCAAGCGCAAGATCATCGAATTGCCAGGACCAGGTTCCGTCCTCAACGGACCATCGATAGTCCCGATTGCCGACAAAGAGCTCAGCACCGACAGACTCAGCCTTGGCCGTGATAGCCCGTGGCAGGTCTGCTGCAGCGAAAACCGCCGGTTTTTCCGAGCGCATGACGCCAGCCTTTTCAGCAGCAATGGCCTCGACGTTGTCGCCAAGCCAGTCGCAATGGTCCAGGGCAACATTGGTAATCAGGCTAACTGACGGCTCGATTGCATTGACGGCGTCCAGGCGGCCTCCCAGGCCCACCTCAAGAATCGCGACGTCAACGGAGCGCTCTGCAAAGATGACCAACGCAGCCAGCGTACCGAACTCAAAGTAGGTCAACGGCACGCCATCGCGCCGCGCCTCCACGACTTCGAAGGCCGCGACAATCTCGTCGTCGGTCGCCTCGACGCCGTTCACCCGGATGCGCTCATTAAAACGCAGCAAATGTGGCGATGTGTAACTGCCAACGCAATCCCCTGTGGTTCGCAGGCATGCGTCCAGCATTGCGACGCTGGAACCTTTGCCATTGGTACCGGCGACGTGGATCACGGTCGCTGGCAGGGTCAACGCGAGACGCTGCAACATGAGCTGCACGCGCTCAAGTCCGAGATCAATTTCGTGCGGAGAATAGGTCTCGAGTCGCGCCAGCCACTCGTTCAGCTGCAGCCCCCTGTCTGGCATTGTTTACTGCTGCGCTGCGGGGTTCGGTTTGTTCTCGAACTTGGCCAACAAATCGGCGATTTCCTCGCGCATTTGTCGGCGGTCGACAATCATATCGACGGCGCCGTGATCGAGGAGAAATTCGCTGCGCTGAAATCCTTCGGGCAGCTTTTGTCCCACCGTTTGCTCAATGACTCTCGGACCTGCGAAGCCAATCAATGCCTTTGGCTCAGCGACATTGACGTCGCCCAGCATAGCGAGGCTGGCTGAAACGCCGCCAGTTGTCGGGTCGGTCAGCACGGACACAAACGGTACTTTTGCCTCGCCCATACGCGCCAGCGCTGCTGAGGTCTTCGCCATCTGCAGCAACGAGAACAGGGCTTCCTGCATCCTTGCACCACCACTTGCCGAAAACGAAACCAGCGGCACGTCATTTTCAGCAGAGTAAACGGCCGCGCGCGAGAATTTCTCGCCGACCACCGAGCCCATTGAGCCGCCCATAAACGCGAACTCAAACGCGCAGGCTACGATTGGCTGACCAAACAGCGTGCCTTTGGCGGACAGCAGTGCATCTTTCTCGCCCGTTGCTTTTTGCGCCGCGTTAAGGCGGTCCCGGTAGCGCTTGCTGTCGCGAAACTTGAGCGGATCCTGCGATTCCATGTTCGCCGCCATTTCTTCCATGGAATCCGGGTCCAGGAAAAATTTCAGGCGCTGCCGGGCGCCGATGCGCATGTGATGATCACATTTCGGACAGACGCGCAGATTGCGTTCCAGCTCATTGCGGTATAACTGCGCGTCGCATTTCGGGCACTTGATCCAGACACCCTCCGGAACGGACCGGGTACGTTTTTCCGTGCTGATGCGTGATGGCATCAATTTTTCAAACCAGCTCATACCGGCATATTAACCTTTTTCGGCAACTGGAACTCGTCCGGATACGCAACGCTGACCAGCGTCAGGCCGTGCGGCGGTGCTGCCACCCCGCCCTTTTTGCGGTCCCGGCTCTCGAGGATGCGGGTCATTGCCGCTACCGGCAATTCACCGGCGCCGATCGCCACGAGAGTTCCGGTGATGTTGCGCACCATGTGCTGCAGAAACGCATTTGCTGTGACGTCCAGGAAAATCTTGTCGCCGTCACGCTCGAGGGCAATTGACAGGATCTCGCGAACAGGTGTAGACGCCTGGCAACCCGCTGCGCGAAACGCTGAAAAATCGTGCTTGCCCACTATCGCTTGCGCAGCCTCGTGCATGCGCTCTGCATCCAGTGGTTGATAAACCCACCAGGCCCGATGCCGGTTCAGGGCAGACCGGACCAGACAATTGAGAATGACATAGCGGTAACTGCGTGACAGCGCCGAAAATCGGGCGTGAAAGTCGTCCCTTACAGGCTGCGCCCAGGTGACGGCGATATCGTCGGGCATATTGGTATTTGCACCCAGCAGCCAGCCACGTTCGCTACGCTCGTTGTTGGCATCGAAATGTACGACCTGGCCGGTGGCGTGCACGCCGGTGTCCGTGCGGCCTGCACAGACAACTTCGATCGCTTCATCGGCGACCTGGCTCAGCGCATTCTCCAGGTGCTCCTGGACGCCATTGCCAACACGCTGGCGTTGCCAGCCGTTATACGCGGTGCCGTCGTACTCAATGCCTAGCGCTATTCGCAATCAGGTCGCTATCGTCGCTATCAAGAATCAGCTGGGCAATGAATCCAGAAGTTGCTGGGCCTGCTGCCGCTGCGCCTCATCACCTTCTTCCAGCACCTCGTCGAGGATTGACCGGGCACCTGCCGGATCGCCCATGTCGACGTAGGCACGTGCAAGATCGAGCTTGGTGCCGACCTCCGTCATCGTGCGGGCGTCGTGCAGGTCGTCGCTAAGTTCGCCCGGCTCCAGCGCCATCGTCGGCGACTCCTCATCGGCGTCGCCAAATTCCGGCCGGGGCTGCTGAACCGTTGCGTCGTCGCGCAATTGCTCGATCGTGTCGCCCATTTCACTGACTTCCAGGGCCGCAGTCAGATCGTCCAAGTCCAGATCAACGTCGGTTGATGCGACCGCTGGCAATTCGCCAGTCTCATCCATTTTGCTGTTGCCGGTAAATGATTCCGTTGGCAGCGCTTCGGTCTTGGCATAGTCGAAGTCGTCATCATCGTCATCAAGACTGGCCAGCATAGTCTCCTGATCGTCGGCAAGTTCGGCGTCAGCATCGCCCAGACCCGGTGCCAGCAGGGTCGCATCGCTATCGCCGAGGGGAGCATCTCCCTGTACCCCGGTATCGACGGCAAAATCATCCGGCAGAACCTGGGTCACGCCGGTCGCATCCAGCAGTGACGAATCGGGTAGTTCTTTATTGATGCCCGTCTGGTCATCATCATCCAAAGCGGCCTGCTGGCCAGTAGCATCGTCGTCAAGCACCGGGTTGCGGCTGGTCATATCGCCGCTGTCGTCCAGCGCCGGTAATTCGCCGGTTGCATCGAGATCATCGAGAGATGCCACTTCCGTCTCCGCAAGCCCATCGACGTCAAGGTCCAGATCGTCGAGATTAATCTCGGCGGTGGCATCACTCGCTGGTTCGTCTTCGGCCTCGAGGGTCGCATCGGCCGTTTCCTCAAGTGACGGCAACTCCGCGGATCCGGCCAGCTCGTCGAACTGCTGCTCGATCGTCGGCGATTCGATGGTCGATTCCATCGTCGGCATCTCCGCCGTCGCTGCTGTCTCGTCCGTGCGCTCCGGTTCTGGTTCTGGCTCAGGCTCAGGCTCTGGTTCTGGCTCTGGCTCTGGCTCTGGTTCCGGCTCCGGCTCGGGCTCGGGCTCGGGCTCGGGCTCGGGCTCAGATTCTGACTCCGGCTCCAAATCCTGCAAAAAGTCATCACTGACTTCTGTCGCGCCATCTGCCGAATCGTCTCCGAAAGCGAAATCCAGGTCGTCGCCCGCGGCCTCGCTGGCCTGATCGTCGTCTGCCGCACCGAGATCGAAGACGTCGCTGGCTGCACCGCTGTCGTCGCCGAACTCCATGTCCAGCGCGCCTGTTCCGGTGCTATCGGCGTC
>Ga0102946_1000887_pt1 | contig 10396 bp, 4 predicted proteins | sample SalPon2A_A_D1_MG_FD_78209 | JGI IMG/M metagenome (GOLD analysis project Ga0102946, IMG submission 78209) | Soil microbial communities from South San Francisco under conditions of wetland restoration - Salt Pond MetaG R2A_A_D1_MG | ecosystem: Environmental > Terrestrial > Soil > Wetlands | place... | reverse complement strand
GTCGGCAATCGCGGTTTTCGCCAGGTTAATCGCCGGCACATCACGGATCGCGGTTTGCGCTGTCTCACGATCCAGTGGACCAAGTGGAATGACCAGGTCAGACCGGCAGGCGTCTTCTTCCAACCCAAAGGCCCGGAAAGCAAACGGCATGCCCTGTGGCAACGTCTGGCTGACCAGGTCACTGAGCGCATCATGCGCAATGTCAATTCGCCGCCGCCCCTCCATGCGTTGCAGCATCGAACCGGAAGCATCGAGTATCAGTTCCACTGCGCCACTGACAGTGGCTACCCCTTCAATCGCAGAAATGGTGACAGATGCTTCGCCATCCGGCTCAACCAGTTCTTCCAGAGACGCAGTCAGGCCATAAGCCTTGGGTGCCCTGAATAATGCATTGGCCATTTCCATGCTGTCGGCAAGACCCAGTGGCCCGATCACGCGCTGGAAACGACCGTTGTTGGAATTGGCCCAATCCATCATGACCGCAGCGTTATGACGCGCGTCCGAATCCACTGACAGGGCAACAACCCGGGGATCAGCCTCCAGCAATGCAGGCCACAAGTCCTTGTTCATGCTGGTCTCAGCATCCGTCATGATCACGATGCCTCGCGCACCATCACGCCTGGCCAGGCCCTCGGAGGCGATCAACATGGCTGTTTCCGAATCGCTGGAGTCTTTTGTTTGCAGATTGCTCAAAGCAACCTCCAGGGCTTCGGGGGTTTCGGCCCATTCCTGCAACAGAAAGCCGTCTGACCCGAAAGGTAACAACTGCAGGGCGTCGCGCCCTGGTTGCAGCGATCTGCCCCAGGTACGCACGGCTGCCAGGGTTCGCGGTATGTAATGCGCCACACTGCCGGAGGTATCCCAGGAAATCACCACCGAACGAGGCGGCTCAAATATCCTTAAGAAATATTGCCCGGAAGTCAGTATGGCTTCGGCCTGACCACCATTCAGATTGACAGAAACGGGAGCGCCATCATTGTCAAAGAGCTCAACAACCACGATCGGCCGATCGCGCTCAAATTCCAGTGTCAGCCGGTTGATCTGAGCTTCGGGAACCGAAAAGCGCCACCAATCTTCATTGCGCTCGATGACCACAGATGAGCGAAATCCATTATCAATGGGCAAAGTTTTGGCCACGTCGCGGCTGGGTCCACCAATCGGTGGAACAGGAACTGCCGGCACAGCATCAGTGACCGCCTCATAGGCCGCCCTTGGAATATCGTCCTCCCACAGGCCAAGCACGGAAGTGCCTGGCACTTCAAACACCTCAAACGCATCGGGCCCCAGGTGGGGCGTTTCCTGATCCAGGGGGAAAGTGAGTCGCAGATACCGTACCCAATGAGGCTCATAAAAATCCAGCTTTGAACGCAACTCCCCCAGTGGCGGCGCTGTCAGCAGACCAACATCGACCCAGGGCCCACCAGGGCCGCTGACACTTGCTTCAACGCGGGCCGCCGATATACGGGATGTATCATCGGGGTCTCCTACCCACACAATGGAATCGATCAGAGCCGCACGATTCTGGTGAAACGATACAGTCACCTGAAGTGGCTCACCTGGCCTTTGCCGGGGCCAACCGCGATTGTGCGCCTCCGGAGCACCGACAAGAAACTCAGAATTCCAATAACCCCCAAAACCGTCTGTTGACCACACCACGTGACCCCCGAGTTCCGGGTCTGCGGCATTGATGGGTGGCAAACCTTCAGGATGGGTGCCGGGCATCGAAATCGCCTGGATATCCTGAATATAAACCTGATTGCATTTGATGAGACAGCGCGGAAACTCGAATTTTAACTGGTTGGTCGTCACAGGCGAATCAAACACCAGGTATTGGGGTGCATGAACCGTTTTGAGTCTGGTGGCGCCAATGCGCTCCCAGCTGCCGTCTGCAGCGGGTGCAGAGACCAACATCTCGGCCGGCCATCTCTCTGCGCCGATGGTGCTGCGCAACTGGATCATCACCCCGGCGACTGCTGCCTCAGCGGCGAGTTCAAACGCTATGGTTTTCGGCACATTTACGCTGGCCACGTGGGGCGCAATGCCATCATGCAAGGCGCTTTCGCCGCGTTGCTTGCTCTCATCCGCGACGGCATCGCCCCAGGAAGTCAGCCGTGCACCAAGCCCGTAATGCAAAATATTCAGACCGCCCCGCAGGCCGTCGGGCGCATGCCAATAAGTGAATGGTCCCTTCGGAATGGCGGTTGCCGACAGGGGAATTTCAATCATACCGGCTGCAAAGTCGCCATTGGCATCCGCGCGCATCAGCAGTCCCGGCCGCAACGAAGGACTCAACCATGGCGGCGCTTCGATTGTTGCCTGGACGGTCGTCGTCTTGCCTGCCTGGAGCGTTACAGTGCTGTTATCGAGATCAGCCCGCCAACCTTCAGCCTCTATTTCAATGGCAACTTCTGCCGTGATGGCCGATGCTGCCTCACTGGTCAGGCTGATGGTGGTATCAAACCTCTGGCCTGCATCGTTAAATGCGGCCAACTCCGGCAATTCAGCAAACCCGATGGTGACCGGCAGATCACCCTGTGGCTGCTGGTCGGGAACTTTGCGATTAATCAGCGCTTCCAGGCCTGGTGGAGGGGGCCCTGGCTCGCCTGTTTCACTTTCGGTGGCCGCTGCCGCCATCTGCTCAAATACCACGACGGGTGCTGGCGGGCCCATGTCAACGGGTCGGGGAAGACCATCCACGCCAAGCAAATGACAGGTCACCTGCATTGGCAAAGTGCCCTCACCATGCCGTTTCGCATAGACTCGACGCAGCAATATCAGTGATTCTTCCTGCGCAACAAACGGTTTGTAATCGCCCAGCAGTTCACTAACCGGCTGGCTCACCTCGTGCAACTCCCAGATACGGGTTGCCGGCGGCAACGTCGTTCCAGAAGAGTCCACACATGACAGGAAACCGATTTCACCCGCTGCCATTTGCAGCTTAACGCTTGGTTCCGGACCGTCGGCGGCGATAACGAAGCTGCGTGTCTCACCCGTAGCAAGCGTCAAATTTTCTTCCGCGCCCTGTGGCGGTGAAGCGGGAAATGCGATGTCATCGAGTGGTGGAAATCGCAGGGCGCAATGATAATCGAGCGGCTCAGAAGTGGCATCAAGACCAAACCTTATTGCGCCGCCCAGGTCAGGGCCATAGTCAAATATGGCAATTCCTTGTCGAAGATCCGCAATCCTGCTCGCATCGGACCAATGGTAAAGCCGCCACCTGCCTGGCTGGCCACCAGCCGTATGGGTACAAACGAAAGCCGTGGTTCCCTCGCCCTCGGGCAGAGGAATGAAGATCTGGTCCTTGTCGTCGAAAGCACCCACACTGCTCGATATATCTCCGTCACGAGGCAGCTTGGCAGCATCCAGTGGATCGTTATCTGGCTCGGTATCGGTCAGGGCAGGCAATCGCCTGACCGTGATTTCGTATTGCCCCTGGATGACAGCATCCTGTGCCCGAACGACCAGTGTCCAATCGCCGGCAGGAAGAGTCGAACTGAAAGTGTAAGGTTCGCTCCCAGGCGTAAAGTCCGCACGGGTGCCATACTGATTTCGATCAATATAAAGCTTCACATCCATCTTGCCGTCATCGACTGGCTTGATGGTAATCTCGATCGCGCTGGAGGCATCCAGTCGGAACAGGTAGTAATCGAGATCGTCTTTCCTGTGAAATCCGCCCATGACGCCTTCACCCAGCTCGAGGCGCTGGCCGTCTGTTCGTTTGTCGTTGGGCTCGCCTTCAAAGCCCTCGGGCCTGGGGCCAAGATCCATAACCCTGAGAACGTAATCGGCTTCGGCGTGAATCTGGACCCAATGGTCTTCGGGTTCCAGAGCAAGTGAATCGACCGATGTGCGCCGACCCGGAGCCCTTACGTCAGCCAGCTTCCCTTCATCGTTGAACAGCTGAATCCGCTCCGCCCCGAGCGTGAACACTCGCCAGAGATGCCCCGCCTTATCACCAGGGACTGAGAATTTGTAAACATCGATGTCATCTTCTGCAGCCTGGCCGGAAACGCGCAACGAATCGGAAAGTGGCATTGCGGTGATACGCCGATCGTTCGGTTCGATTTCCTGGTTGGCAGCAGGCGAAGCGCCGTTGCTCGTCAGAGAGGCGGTGTATGCCACAGCCTGACTATCGCCGCTTCGTTCGAGTACGAGGCGATATTGGCCGGGGACAAGTTGCAATGGCAATTCCGTCAGGCTGCCCGTTGGGGTACGTTCCAGTAAGAGCTCCGGGCGGGAATCACCATCGCGGTAAAGACTCAGCTGGTAGCGCAGATTGGGAATCGAGGTGTTTACAGCCAGGTCAAGGATGGTTTCCTGGTCGAGACTGAATCCCAGGTGATCTTCATCGCCCGGTAAAAGATAGCCATCAAAAGGCGAATCAACAGTGATCGTGTTCGGTTCACTCTGGTTTGGCTCCGTCTCGTCGACGGCTTCGTCAGCAGGCGCCACACGCAGCAGGACCCTCGACGGGGCAGAGTCACCCGTTGTTGTCGCGCTAATGACCAATGAGGCGTCTTCAGAATCAAGCCATGGGTAGAGGCCGCCGGCTGGGATGCCCTGTCGAGCAAGCTTTGCAGAAAGTTTTGCACGGGGCTCGGCAATGACCTCGATTCGTCGGGGCTGCGGCGAAGATTGCAGAACCAGATTGAGGGTGCCGTCACCTGAATAAAGCGTATCGCCATCGGCAGCGTTGGCCCCTTTTTCAGGCGATTCTGTCAGTTCCGCCAGAGCCTGATCCAGCGCCAGGCTAACCGAGCCCGCGCCAGCTTTGCTGCTTGCGCTAAGCAAATATGGATGAACCGTTGAGAGCAGAACTGGCCCTATCGAAGGTGATTCGTCCTGGCTCAGAGATGAAGCGTGTTGTTGGGCAGATGTGGTGCCGTCATATTTTCCATCAACCGTGGGAATGCTGCCCAACACCAGCGCACCAGGCACATCGAGCGAGATGGTATACAAACCATCCTGTTCTACTTCGATCCAGACAAACGCGCCGCCTGCCATGGTACTTGCGTCGAGAGACAGGGTCCCATCCTTCAGAGTCGGCGCAGCATCGAGAACGGCTGCCTGCTCCACCGCCGCTTGCATTGGGTCTTCCTGAGCAAAAGCTGATGGGTGAATGGCTGGCACAAAAGCCAGGCTTGCAAAGATGGAAATCAGGGAGCGCATGGACATATACACAATTTATCACACCGCCTGAAAGTGCAAAAAACGATTCAGTTTCAGAGGCGGGATTGTTGATTGCCAATGCCATTACCTACTAAGCTGAGTTCATAGTGCGGATTGACCAGCTGTAACGAAATCACGTCAACTCAAATAGATCAGTCACCGGGAAACCGAAAGGATCGCACAGGCATTCTCACTGGTCATTGTGCGAGCCTCTGATTGATGGCGTATCGCTCAACGGAGCATTGCATGGATTTCAAGGACTATTACTCCATCATGGGTGTCGAACGCGATGCCAGTCAGGATGAGATCAAGCGGGCCTACAGAAAACTGGCTCGAAAATACCATCCCGATGTCAACAAGGACCCCGATGCAGAAGCACAATTCAAGGAGCTTGGCGAAGCTTACGCAGTGCTCAAAGATCCGGAAAAGCGTGCTGCCTATGATCAGCTGGGTGCCGACTATGAAGCAGGCCAGGATTTCAGGCCGCCCCCCGATTGGGATGCAGGCTTTGAATTCAGCGGTGGCGGCGACGCCTCCGCGTATAGTGACTTTTTTGAGTCATTATTCGGCAGTGATTTCAGGGCATCATCAGGACGCCGTCAACATTCAGGATTCCACGCACGAGGGCAAGACCATCACGCCAGGGTCTTTATCGATCTTGAAGATGCCTATCAGGGCGCCACTCGCAGTATCTCGCTGCGCTCACCTCTCGTTGATCCTTCCGGCCATGTCACAACCAAAGACCGAACTTTAAACGTCAAGATTCCGAAAGGTGTAAAACCCGGGCAGCGAATTCGGCTGTCCGGTCAGGGCTCTCCCGGATTAGGTGATGCGCCGGCCGGAGACCTGTTTCTGGAAATCGCATTCAATCCTCACCCCATTTACAGAATTGAAGGTCTCGATGTGTACTTCGATTTGCCTGTCGCACCCTGGGAAGCAGCGTTGGGCGCGACTGTAAAGGCCCCGACACCGGCTGGCACGGTCGAATTGAAGGTCCCGAAAGGGGCGTCTTCCGGACGTAAACTTCGTTTGAAAAAGCGCGGCATTCCTGGCAAACCACCGGGCGACCTCTACGCTGTTGTGACCATCACTCTGCCGGAAGCTGACACAGAGGCCGCCAAAGAAGTGTACCGGCAAATGGAGCGCGATCTTGCCTATAACCCGCGAAGCAAACTGGGAGTGTAAATGACCATGACCAACAAAACACTGACTGGCACCTTGATTGATGAACGAGTCGAACTGACAATTGACGAACTGTGTCGGGCATGTTCGGGCTCCACAGAATGGGTCATCGAACTGGTTGATGAGGGCATTCTGGAACCGACAAACCGTGAACGCAGAACCTGGCGGTTTTCAGGGACCAGCCTGCACAGGGCACGAGCTGCCAGGCGTTTGCAGCGCGATCTTGAGGTTAATATTGCCGGTGTTGCACTTGCATTGGATTTGCTGGAAGAAATTGAATCACTGCGAGAACGCCTGGGCCGGTTTGAAGCACACGACATATGAACCAGAGTGCATCTTCGAATTGTCTTTGCGGCGATAACCAGACTGAAGAATAACCCGGGCCTGATTTGCACCGCCCATATGTAAAACAAAAAGGCCCTTCACCTTCCGGTCAGGGGCCTTATCCTCAATTGATCTCGGCCAAGACCGAAATTACTTTAACTTGAGCTGCGTTTTCTTCTTGTCTGCCAGAAATTTCTGAAGGTCCTCGGCCGCGCCTTCGAATTTCTTGTTCATGCGGTTGTAGTCTGACCAGGAATCGACGTTCAGAGCCTGGTAAACCATAGCCTCGTCGTCCATCAGGAAAGTCTGACGCACGAAAACTTCTCCATCGTGCTGATCCAGCAGATCATTGAATCCGCTCTTGTCGGTATTCGACAGGTTGATCATGTTGTCATCTGAAATGACAACTTCAGCTTTACGCGTGAAAACAGAAACATTTGAGACGTTATAAATCGCATCACGGTATACCACGGTCTTGTCTGCGGTGTAGACCTTGGTGCTGCCGCAGGATGCCACCAACAGTGAGGTGATCAATGCCAGGATCAGGATGCGAGTCGTACGAATCATGTTTGAAAAGTTTGAGATAAGGGACAATCCAATCATTAGATATTTCCTCTTGAGCCCGAAGTTGGGGAATTAATGAGAAGAATTTTACAGAAATCCTGGGAAACTGTCCCATCAAGTATTAGCAACAGACGGTCAACTAGAGCACCGGTGAGGCCAGCCTGGAAATTTGCACGCCCAATCTCCAGAAGAATGACCGCTTTTCCCACTCCTCGGGATCAATCAGCCTGGCGTGGTCAAAATCGCGCTCAAGCATCCCGGCCGTCTGCGATGCGAATTCCTCGTCAACCACCAGAGCCATCACTTCGAAATTCAGTCGGAACGATCGGTTATCGAAATTGTGCGTGCCAACCGTTGAAATGTTGTCGTCAACCAGCAGAACCTTTTCGTGCAGGAACCCGGGCTCAAAAGCATAGAAACGAATACCCAGACCCCTGAGCTGATGCATGTAGTGAAAGGCAGCAAGGTACACCGGCAGGCTGTCAGCTTTGCCGGTTGTGATGATGCGCACATCCACGCCACGCAGGGCTGCAAGTTCAAGCGCCTTCATGACGCCTTCATCGGGTACAAAATACGGTGATGAGAACCAGATACGCTGCCTGGCAGCGCTAAGGGCCGTTACGAAAAACAGGCTGGCGGTCTCGAGCCGCTCGTCTGGCCCGGTTGGCAGGATCATGACTTTCCTGTCATCAGTCAACGCCGGAATCGGGGTCCAGTTCAGCTCAGGAATCTCCCGTGTCGCCCAGTACCAGTCCGAGAGGATTGTCATCTGCAGCTGAAGGGCGGCCGGCCCTTCAATACGAACATGGGTGTCGCGCCAGGGGCTGAATTCCGGGTCGAGTCCAAGATACTCATCGCCAACATTGTGCCCGCCTACCCAGGCCTTCTTGCCGTCGACAACCACCATCTTGCGATGATTGCGAAAATTGAGCTGAAAACGGTTAGCCATTCCCTGGGTTGGCTTGAACGAACTGACCTCGACACCCGCGGTGCGCAGGTCGTCGACATATTCCGCTGGCAACCCTTTACTGCCCACCTCGTCGTATAAGACAAAAACCCGAACACCCGCCGCGGCTCTTTCCTTTAACACATCCCCCACGCGTTGCCCCAGTCCATCGTCATGGATCATGTAAAACTGGAACAACACATAGTCCTGTGCCTGGGCGACTCCATCCAGGATGCTCTCAAAGGTCGACTCGCCATCAATCAGCAACTCGACATCATTACCTTGCGTTAATGAGAAATTGGACAGGCTTTGCACCGCCCTGTACCAGGAAGGCTCTTCCCCGACCGGGATGGCGAATGGACCGAGGTTATCCGTCATCTCGGCAAGTAGGGCCTCGGCCTCATCCTGATGCTCCGCAAAGGCCTGGGCCATGCCCTCGAACTTGTTACGGCCGAATACCAGATAGGCCGGCACCGCCACGAAGGGCACCGTTACCAGCGACAGGCTCCAGGCAATCGCGCCCTGGGCGGTGCGCGTGTGCATCACCGCGTGAGCCGCTGATATCAACCCGGCCAGGTAGAACAATGAACTGATCAGCGCGATCAATCGCCACCTCCGACTTCGCTGGTTGGGTCGAGGCCCGGACTTTCCTTTTTCCTTATCAATAACACCCGCTGAAGTCTAACATTTGCCACCCATAACGATTGAGTCGTCACAAAGGTCTTTGATAATTTCAAAACTGCTGCCGGAATGAATATGTTCGATATTCCTGACCTTCTTCAGTCCGTTTTGACTTCATCCGGGTGGTGCTGACCCGTATTCCATTGTCTCTTTAGGGAAATCGGATCTGGATTGTGGGCCACGCCACTATCGTCCGCGCAAAACTAGTGTGCAAACAGCGAATCGCAATCAGCTACGTTGTCTGATGCCAGGCGTTGAATAGGAATTTCACCCTGTTGTGAAATTGATGGGATGCTATAGGTCACCAGGCCATTCTGACAGGCAGAAAACTCCAAGGTAATGCTGCCATCTGCAACCTGGCTGACAGTCGGCGGGGAGGTGTCAAATATCCCGCCACTTGTCACTTCAATTTCCAGGTTTGCGGTGTCGCCCTGGTAAGACCCGAATGCAGTAAGCCAGCGCTGGCCAGGTCCGCCCAAAATGGCAGACACATCCTGGGGTGGTCTTTCTGTGTCAAAGGTAAACCACGCCAGGAACATCTGGCTGCTTTCGGGAAAGACGCTGATGAAAAAACCCTGGCCACTGGTCGCTGGGTTATACCAGGCGTCATTGAAGCCAGCATTAATGGTGACCATCGAACCCAGGTCTATGACCCGAACCAGGCTCGGATTAAGTGGAAAGGTCAAACCGTTGAGTGCGCCCGTGGTGGAATACTCGGCTGAATTGACATACAGAAACCGGCCATCCTGGCTGATTGCAATACCGTTTGGAAGTGAAAATGTGGCCTGGTCTGCAGGACCGTCCTGAGTCCCCAGTGTGCCGCTACCTGCCAGAACCGATAATTGACCATCCAGTGTCATTTCGAATATTTGCGAATAGGCGTTGCTGGTCAGGTACATTCTGCCGTTTCCATAGACGATGTGCCCGTTTCCACCCCCTGGCCTGAATACACTGCCAGGTGTGGTTGCCAGCAAGGCAATCTGACCCTGTGGGTCAATGATAAAAATTTTGCCATCATTGAAGTTAACGACGTACAAATTGCCATCAGGGCCGAAAGTCAGACCGTTGGGACAGCTCAATCCCGAACCATTCACAAAGCTGGAAACCACACCATTGCTTATCCGACTGATTGAGTTTCCACCACAGTTGGCAACAAAAAGGTCTCCATTTGGAGCCACTGCAACGCCGACAGGTCCGTTCAGACCTGTGGCAATTGTTGTTCGAACGCCCGCGGGCGTCACCCTGTCAATGCGGCCTGCTGAAACGTTGGCCTGTATCAGGTTTCCATCCGAATCGAAGTCATTCCCGGATGCACCAAGGAATCCGGTAGCAAAGACTGAAACGACACCCTGAGGTGTGACTCTGTAAACCGTTGTGCCATCGGCGTTATTGAGACGTTCTCCAAAGTCAGCAACGTAGATGTTTCCGTCTGGCCCCATGGTCACGCCGCCGCTGGCATTGATGGAACTGACCAGAGTGCTGACTTCCTGGGCCTGTAAAAGTGCAGGGGCCATCAACAAGAAAACTGCC
>Ga0102946_1000885_pt1 | contig 10406 bp, 8 predicted proteins | sample SalPon2A_A_D1_MG_FD_78209 | JGI IMG/M metagenome (GOLD analysis project Ga0102946, IMG submission 78209) | Soil microbial communities from South San Francisco under conditions of wetland restoration - Salt Pond MetaG R2A_A_D1_MG | ecosystem: Environmental > Terrestrial > Soil > Wetlands | place... | reverse complement strand
TATTGAGCCTCCTCAAGACCAGCCAAAACGGCGGTCCAGGCTGATTTTGCCAGCACCATTGGCCACCAGGAAGAGGAAGCCTCCGGCGATCGCAAAATTCTTCATCAGCATAATCTGTTGTGTCTGGTCCGCAATATTTCCATGAAACAGCATGGCAGATACGATACTGAAACCAGCCAGTGCAAGCGCCACGTAACGGGTAAACAAGCCCAGTACCAGCAATATGCCACCGCCTATTTCAAGTGCGATCACAAGCGGTAACAGCTCTCCTGGCACGCCCATGGCAGCCATATATCCCTGCGTGGCCTCGTAGCCGCCGATTTTGCCGAAGCCGGTAACGATAAAAATCAGTGCAATCAGGATGCGTCCCAATGGAACGATCCAGGTCGCCGATTTATTAAAAAATGTGTTCATTTCAATTGCTCCTTGTGTGTGTAATTTGATGTCGTCATACTAACCATCTTTTAATTCGATTAATAACGGATAAAGTTGAATGATTAGATCGAATAAATCGATATGATTGCGCCGCGGGTCAGCCTCGACCAGTGGCGTGCACTAATTGCCGTGGTAGAAGGTGGCGGGTTTGCGAGCGCCGCCGAACAGGTGCATAAAACCCAGTCCTCAGTGAGTTATGCGGTTCAGAAAATTGAGCAATTGCTCAAGGTGAAGTTATTTGAGAAGCAGGGGCGCCGGGCCGTACTTACGCCTGCCGGCGAAGCCCTCTACCGCAGGTCAAAAAACCTGGTGGAGCGGGCTGGCGCGCTGGAGCAGGGTGCCGCTGAATTGGGTGATAACTGGGACCCCGAACTGCGGCTAGCCGTTGATATCGTTTATCCGACCTGGGCATTGTTGCGTTCCATGCAGCGATTTTCCGAAGAGCGACCGCAAACACGTCTGCATCTTTATGAAACCGTACTGGGCGGAACCGACGAAGCATTACATAAACGTGCAGTCGACCTGGCTGTCTCGACCCACGTCCCGCAAGGGTTTAGTGGAGACCCCTTGTTGCGTTTGCGTTTTGTTGCCGCGGCCCGTCACGATCATCCCTTGCACCAGCTTGGCCGCTTACTCACGCTGGATGACCTGCGTGAACACCGCCACCTTTTTATACGCGACAGCGCCGTACAGCGCACCCGTGAAAGCGGTGGCTGGCGTGGTGCCGATCAGCGATGGACGGTTTCGAACAAGGCAACACAGATCGCTGCGGCTTGCCAGGGTTCAGGGTTTGCCTGGTTTCCCGAGGATGCTATCCGCAGAGAGTTGCAGGATGGGTCACTCAAGCCCCTGCCAATGCGTGAAGGTGCCGAGCGTTTTGTCGAGACCTACCTGATATTTGCAGATCCCGATTTTCCCACCACCAGTGCAATGCGAATGGCGGAAATTATCAAGCAGGACGTTATTAAGTTCTGACCCTCTTAAGGCCTGAATTCTCCAGGTTCAGCAAAACAATCATTTGATAAAGGCTAAGAATTGGCGGTGGGGCAGTTTTGTTTGCTTTCATAATACTTATATAATAATTCATTATAAGCTCATTATAGTCAGTTAGATATAGACTATTATTTATACAAATATTATGTTATAAATATGTTGATAAATTTTTAGACGCCACCCACCCATAAACCGAAACCAACAACTGGAGACCTAAAATTGAAGAAATTCACCCGAACGGCAGCGGTGCTCGCTTGCCTTATCCTGCTTTTACCGATTGTTGCCAACGCCAAGAGTGACTCGAGCAAGCTCAGCAAAGTGCAGAAAGAAATTGGTCGTCAACTTATAGAAGTGCAATCAGGCAATTGGCCGCTTGTGCTGGATTACTACACCAATGACATTGAATACCATGACCCGATTGTCGATATCGATGGAATTGGCGAGATGACGCAGTTCCTCGGGCAACTGTTTGCAAATTCCCCTGACCTTGTCACGACGATTGAAGACGAGACTATCATCAATGGAATTTATACCTCCACCTGGACGATGGTCGGCCAGTTCAACGGGGTTCCTTTTGACGCCAAGGGTATGTCGATCATCAAGTTCCGCCCCAAAGAGACCCAGGCGTATTATCAGCGGGATTACTACACGGAAGGTGACATCATGAAAAACATCCCGGGCCTGGCCGAACCGACGGAGGCTTTCAGGATCTACTACAAATGTGCAGTGGACCCGACGTATATTTGCCCATTCTAAATGTTCGAAAGGTGGTTCGGACCCTTGCGAGGGTTCGAACCAGTCCTACGCGACCCTGGTATTTGATTTAATAGAAAACACGCCCGAGGACTTCCTCGGCAACCAGGCCGACTCCCCAGGTAATTAACGGCAATAACACGTATAGCGCAACCCGTGTGTAGGTGGAAAGGGTGAATGGCCACTCGGATACTCTCCCGATCATGCTGCGGTATGCCACGAGATCTGCCATCCTGCCACTCTCCTGGTCAGCGCTTGGTTCCAGAAAAGTGGGTTGCTCGGCAGTCAGCTCGGCATTAACCCAGCCAAGTGCTTGTTCCTTTGACTGGCGAATCCGCTGATGTACACCATAAACGGTGGCGAGCAGTGCAAACGCGGTTCCAATCAGCGTCATGCCGAAGATCAAAATCATAAGCTGACCAAAGCCGGTCTCAATCATCATCAGGCTCCAGATCGATAGAAAGCCAACCTGCAGTAATGCGTTAGAGAGGCCCAAGCGGGTGAAAGGAGCCAATGGTGAGAGGTCGAGCAGATCTATCGTTGCCAGTGATTTTGCAATACGCGACATACGTATGGATACGGAAACAACGGCATAGGCCAGCCAACTGCCCAGGACTGCCGTGACAGGACCAAGAATACGGGCCCATGCAACCTCCGGGCTCCAGGTTGCCGGGTTCCACGGTGCCTCAGGCACCGGTGGCACAAGGTACGGTGCTAACAGTGACAAGCCAAATGCGGCCAGGCCGAGAAGCACCATGCTGCGCTTGTTGAGCCGGACTGTCTTTGCCAGTGCTTCGCATTCATCTGGCGTACAAGACAGTACTTTCTGTAGTTCCAGCACGGTACGACGTCCGCTACGCAAGGCGTAAAGCAAGGCAGCTGGAAGGTATCCCACTACCAGACAATGAATGATTGCGATACGAACATCGCGCAGCACGCCACCGGAAACTCTGGCCAGTGGGTCAAACTCACCGCCGATCAATAGCTGGGACCAGCGCCCGGTTACCGTCTCAATCACGAACATCAGCAAAAGAAGTGTCACGCTAATGCCAATTCCCAGCCACAGAGGAGATATGCGGTCGATGATGCGTTGGTTTGTCATGGTGAAAGTGTTGATCTTGGGAGGTGATCTGTCAATTGTTTGAGCGAAGGTTGGGCCAGCTCACCAGGTTCCGGTAAATACATTCTCCGGAAACTGAATGAATCCGGCCATGTGTGTCCCATGCCTTTTATAGTGTTTACATGGAATTTTAGTGAGTACAATGTCGGTTGATTCCATTCGATCGTGTTTCCGGCGCAAGCCCGGCAGGAGAATACAATGAGCAAGCGTACCAAACTGGAGTTTCCCGGCACGGACGGACTACAGGTGGCGGGACTGCTGGAAACACCTGATAGCAACCCTCATTCCTTTGCGCTGTTCGCACACTGCTTTACCTGCAGCAAGGATGTGGTGTCAGCATCACGTATTGCACGTGCATTGGTGGCTCGGGGCTATGCGGTATTACGTTTTGACTTCACCGGCCTGGGTAGCAGTGATGGTGATTTTGCCAACTCCAATTTCTCATCAAATATCAATGACCTAATATCGGCTGCAGACTATCTGCGGCAGAACTATCGAGCGCCTTCCCTTTTAATTGGGCATAGCCTTGGCGGGGCGGCGGTGTTGGCCGCAGCCCACGGAATCGAGGAAGTTAAAGGAGTGGTCACCATAGGCGCCCCGGCGGATCCACAGCACGTGTTGAAGCAGTTTGATTGTCACATCGATGAGATAAAGAAAAAAGGTGTCGCCGAGGTTCAATTAGCGGGCAGACCGTTTACGATCAAAAAGCAGTTTCTGGATGATCTCGCCGATCATTACCAGTCGGAGAAAATTGCCAGGCTGAAAAAAGCGTTGCTGGTGTTCCATTCACCGGTGGATGAGACGGTTTCGATTAACGAAGCCGAGAAAATCTATCGAATGGCAAAACATCCCAAGAGTTTTATAAGTCTTGATGATGCCGACCACCTTCTCACAAAGGCCAGGGATGCAGAATACGTTGCCACAACCATCGCAGCCTGGGCGTCGCGCTATATTGCAGAGCCTGAGAATGTCGAGCAATCGACCGGTGCCGTAGCATCAGGTGATGTGACGGTTGCCGAAAAGAACAAGAAATTCACCCGTACAGTTATGACCGATAACCACTTGTGGCTGGCCGACGAACCCGTTGCAGCAGGCGGTGCTGATCTTGGGCCGGACCCTTATGAGCATTTACTGGCGGCACTGGGTACCTGCACTTCGATGACCATTCGTATGTACGCCAACTACAAGAAGCTACCCCTTGATGATGTCACCGTAACCTTAAGCCACGACCGTCAACATATTACCGATTGCGAGGGCTGTGACAAGAATCCGCAGAAGATTGAAGTAATTAACAGAGCCGTCACCCTGTCAGGCGACCTGACTGAGGAAAACCGGCAACGCCTGCTGGAAATTGCCGATCGCTGCCCGGTTCACCAGACCTTGCACGGTGATCTGAGAATTGAAACCCAGTTAGCATAAGTAATAACGGAGACCGGATATTTATCCAAGATAACGTTGGGTTAGACCACTGCTGATCCTGACCCACTACGTGTATCTTTTTGTACCACTGCCTGAATGCGTGTATTGTCAGCGATAAATAAGCCCCGGATGAACAATTGGACATGACAGCCCCTGATGTAACCGGCAATTTGTTAAACATCGCGGAAATCTCAGCCGCTTTTGCAGGCTTTGCCGCCCTGGTAAGCGTGCTGCGTCAACGTGGTACGCGTGCCGATGCCTTACACGACATATTGCGTCTGCGTATTGTGATTTCTACCAGCATGGTGGTTGTCGTTGCCGCCCTGATACCGGTTGGGCTGACCAGTTTTCAATTATCGGACCGGTTGGTCTGGGGTATTTCTGCAGGCATATTATTGCTGTTGAATTACGGCGTGATTTATTCGTTTATAAAATCCTACAAACCGGTCGAGGGCAGGTTTCCACCGGATAACTTTGCCGTAGGTGTGGTATCCCTGCTGGAATTAGTGGATCAGGCTGCGTTGGTCTTGATCATTTTTAATTTCTGGCCAACGCTGAATTACCCGCTGTACCTGGCTGCACTGATATTCAACATTTGCCAGGCGGCCTTCGTATTTGTGCGCTTTGTGGCGTCCGAGTTCAGCGCCAAGGAAGTCTAGATATTCGAATAGGGAATTAAAGCCAACCGCATATTTAGACAATCAAAAGGTATTGTGAGAGTATCGGCAAGCTACAGTCACCCTCACGCAAAGTCAGCTGTTCAGGTCTTGAGCTAACAAAATGGGGTTCTGGCCCCTCGCTTAGCGAATATTAGCGACTCCATAGAAAAAGGACTTTCATGAATTCAAATGCACCTGCTTGCGGCATGTTCCAAATTATCAGGTCAGGACTGCTCGTATGTTGTTTACTTACTTTAGCCATTAGCCAGGCGCAGGCTGAATCGCTTGCTGAGCTTGGTGCTCAACTTAAAAAAATTGCCAATCACAGCCTTGATGGGCTGGTCATTCAAACGGGCGTCGATGGCAATGTGTCGATCGACCTGAAGAATAACTATAAACACGCCATGCTCACACGGATCGGTGAAGACAATGTCCCCCTGTCGGCCTGTGTATCGGATATCAAGCAGGCCAATGTCCTTTTTGGACGCGACCTGCTGACCGGCGCGCCATTACCTCCAGCGGCACAGCAGGAACATGAAAACCTGATGGCGGAGGCGCGTTTACATGGTATGAGCCTCACGGAATACCAGTTTATAGAAGACCTGATCGGGAAAAGCCTCCCCGCTTTCGAGCGCAATGCCCGGACACCACTCGCAGGCTCCGCATTCAACTTTAGTTACACTGACAGTCCTAACGAGGGTTTCTTCTCAACCGCCGCCATTCTCGTGCCGGCTCCGGGTAACGACACGGCTGCCAACCTGGGTTTGCAGCGGCAAATGCTTTTGGCTGCGGCCGCGCTGGTTTGGAGTGAAGTTCTGGATTCCCCGATTGATATTGCTATCAGCGCAAGTTTTGATCCCCTGGCTTGTACCCCGTCAACACCCGAAGAACCAGGAGGCGCGGTTCTCGGAAGTGCCGGCCCTGCGGCCGCTTATGGATTGGACGTGGGCTCAGACCCAACCACTGTTTATCCCGTAGCTCTGGCCAATAAACTGGTGGGTTTTGACATAGACGATACCAGCGCTGATATCAATACACAGCTCAATAGCGCTATTGATGAAAACTGTCTTCAGAATGGCTCACGGTTTTACTATGGCCTGGACAACGGACAGCCAGCCGGGACCATCAACCTGTTTATGACAATGCTGCATGAATTGGGCCACGGCCTGGGTTTTCTTACGTTCACAAATGGGCAAACGGGCGTGTTTGCAGGGGGGATTCAGGACATATGGGCCCGGTTTCTGTATGACCAGACGCAAGACAGAACCTGGGATGAAATGACCGATGCACAACGTCTCAGCTCAACTACAAATAATAATAATGTGTTCTGGGATGGCCCCAATGTGCGGATCGCCTCCGGTTTCCTCGGCTCAAATGGGCGGGACACGGTAACCGGGCGTGTTCAGATGTATACCCCTTCTCCGTATGAGCAGGGTTCCTCGGTTTCCCATTACAGCACCAACGCCAGCCCTAACTTGCTGATGGAGCCCATTTTAACGCCGGGACTGCCAACAACGCTGGATATTACCCGCCAACTGATGCGGGATATCGGCTGGTACCGGGATGATAATAATAATGGCATTCCTGAAACCATAAGCGGTGTAACCCCCAGTGGCGGGCAGATTCAGAGTGGTACGCAGCAATTTGTGGACTGGACCAATTCGAGTAGTTTTAGCCGTAATGTCACCATCGAGCTTTCCATAGACGGTGGTAACACCTTCCCGTATACCCTCGCAGAGGATGTCAGCAACACCGGGAGTCAATTGGTCTTGATACCCTCTGTATCAACTTCACAAGGCCGCTTTCGTGTACGTGAGCACAATTATGTTGAGCCCGTCGGGCAATCTGCAGCCAACGTCACCATTAACAGCAACTCTCCACCAACGTTTACACCGGGTTCAGCCATTGCACTTCAACAAGCTGTTCCTGCCGACGCCGAACCCGTTGTGCTTGGTATCGTGAATGACGTGGAATCACCGGAAGACAGCCTGATTGTTACGGAAATTGCCGGTGGTACAGCCACCGGTATTGTATTTAGCAATATCGGCGTTGCCCCAAATGGAACAACGTTTGCGTTTGCTTCAGCATCTTGCACGGCGACATCAGGTACGGCCCGGTTCGAAGTTTCAGATGGCGATTTAACGGGTAACGGCGACGTGCAGGTAAACGTGACGCCAAACGCACCACCGACACTCGGCACTTACACCGACGCAATCCTGACACCGGGCCAGGGAACGGTGTTGAGCCCGACATCACCGCCGGCCGATAATATCAATGTCAGCACGTTCACAGCGACCATTTTGCCCAATACGTTTGCTGGTTCGTTGAGTACGGATACGGTAACCGGAAACATTACAGTAGGTAGCGCCTCACCTGAAGGGAGCTATACGATAACCGCTACAGTCACCGATAATTGCGGCGCCACGGCTGTTCGTGAAATCGTACTTCAAGTCGTTGGAGACCTGATCTTTGTTGATGGTTTTGAAACTGCGGACCCATAGCATGGCTGATTGATCTATTCACTTGAAGGGGTTATACGTTGCCCCTTCAAGTGAAGTGTTTGCTGCGGTATTACGGGCCTTTAGCCCGGTCTTCAAATTGCATCAGCGACGGTGGCCTTTGGGCCTGCAATCGACCCGCCACCTTTTCCACCTGGCCGAAAACACGCAGCAGATTGTTGCGCGTCAGCCTGGCGAGGTTTTCTTCGCTCCAGCCACGCCGCAGCAGTTCGGCGACCAGGTAAGGATAACGGGAAACATCTTCGAGCCCTTTTACCAGGTCATCACCCGATTGCCCGTAAAAATCGCCGCCGATACCGACGTGATCATAACCGGCCACACGCGCCACGTACTCAATGTGGTCTGCCACCTGGCTCAGTGTTCCCACGGGTGGTTCACCATGCGTTTTTTTGTATTCCTCGGCGGCTGCATTCCATTCGGCTTCGGTGGTCAAATCCCTGGTGATTGGCTCGAGCTCTTCAGCCCACTGTTTGCGCTCTTCGCTGACAAAATCCGGAATAAAAGTCACCATCACAACGCCATCATTACCGGTGACGCGCTTTAACACATCATCGGGTACGTTGCGTTTGTGGGAAGTAAGCGCCTGCGCGGATGAATGGGAAAAAATAACCGGTGCTTCGGTCACATCAAGCACGTCGTTCATGGTTTTCGGCGAGACATGCGATAAATCTATCATCATGCCGAGGCGGTTCATCTCGCGAATCACCTCCTTACCAAAGCCGCTAAGGCCATCATGACGGGCATCGTCTGTGGCCGAGTCTGCCCAGTCATTGCTGTGATAATGGGTCAGCGTCATGTAACGCGTTCCCAGTTCGTAATAGGCTCGCAACACACCCAATGAATTGACAATCGTGTGACCACCCTCAATACCGATCAGCGAAGCAATTTTGCCTTCCTTCCGGGCTTGCTCGATACCGGCCACCGTGGTTGCCAACACCAGGTCGTCCGGATAAAGACGGATCAGGCGAAGGGCGATATCAATCTGCTCCAGTTGCTGGCGAACCGCCTGCAATGGCGGCAACGAGCTTGGTACATAAACCGACCAGAACTGGGTGCCGACCCCACCGGCGCGTAAGCGCGGTATGTCGGTATCATGCGAAGCCGGAACCGAAATATCATGGCCTTCCACATTGCCATCAACCTCATCCCGAATGACCATCGGTAAGTCGTTATGTCCATCAACAAGCGGCGCCTTTTTGAGTATGGCCCGCGCTTGTTCGAGGTAGGGATCGCTGTGTTCATCGGCGCAAACAGTCTGCCAGCCCAGTACCAGGGCCAACACAAACAGGACGTTAATAAGTAACCTGGACAATTCGTTCTCCATAAGCGGGATGGTGTTATTGATACGGGTTTTCCTCAAACTTTTGTGTAAGCACGCGTTTGTGACTCCAGCACACCGTGCGGAAAACAAGCGCATTCGATATCTCTGCGGACACAATATACCAATATAGATACCAGGTTCGGTTTTATGTCCTATACTTCCAGATGTCAATTAGATAACAAGAAATTATAAACCTACCTTTTCCACCCGGGCAGACTATATGAAAATTCGAGGCTTCGAGATGCGCTTTGCGTCAATCACACTCTTGCTGACGTGTTTGTTGTTGCCGCTTCACGCTGTATCTGAACAATGGTCCACACCAAAAGGTTTACAAAAACAATTAAATACACTGAATGATGAACAGGTCGAGTTTCTCACGTCCGGTGCTGTTCTGCAGTTTCTGCCACAACAGCAACTGGAACATGAACTGGCCACGCGGGATGCCGAAAGTCTGCAAGCCCTGGTAAGCGATTTGATGGCGCTATCCGCTGAGATGAGTTACGACCCTGAACGCGATATGGGTGCAACGCCGCTCAATATTCATTCCAAGCGGTTTAACAGGGGCACGCTGCCCACACCTGCCCTGTTACGCGAAATGAAACGTGACCCGGGTCCGTTCAGTGTGCACCGCTACCTGTTTCCACAATCCGGCGTTCCGACATTTGCCGGTGCAAAGGTGGCTATCTGGCCGGAAGACCTTGTCGCGGGCAAGGTGGATGTCGCAATTATCGGAGTGCCCAGTAACGCAAGCAGTGGCCGGCGTGATGCCGGTCAAGGTCCGAATGCCATGCGTGCCACCAATACCATAGCGATACCGGATGTGCAGTCGCTTATCAAGCCGGCTGACGTGCTATCGCTGGCCGATTATGGCAACTTCTCCGTCGATTGGCTGGCCACCGAACTCACCATCGCCCACGTTACCGATATGGTTGCCGAAACCGCCGAAACCGGTGCAATACCGATGCTGGTCGGCGGTGACACGTCCATGCTTTACCCCGGTGTAAAGGGTGTCGCACGGGCACGTGGTACAGCATCTTTTGGCTTGTTGCAGCTTAACGCGCACCCCGATGCCGAGCGCTTTGGTGATCACACGGTATCCGACCGCCAATCGATGTTCCTGTTACTCGATGAGGGTGTCGTCAATGGCAGCGATACCATCCAGGTGGGATTACGCGGGCCCGAAGTTA
>Ga0102946_1000884_pt1 | contig 10415 bp, 6 predicted proteins | sample SalPon2A_A_D1_MG_FD_78209 | JGI IMG/M metagenome (GOLD analysis project Ga0102946, IMG submission 78209) | Soil microbial communities from South San Francisco under conditions of wetland restoration - Salt Pond MetaG R2A_A_D1_MG | ecosystem: Environmental > Terrestrial > Soil > Wetlands | place... | reverse complement strand
CCGGCGTTCGCGGTGTGACCTTCTGGGGGCGGTTCATCCAGGAAAGCCATGGGGAAACCATCCATTTTGTCGGCCTGTGTGACATCAATCCCGGCCGCCTGGAGTTCGGCAAAGGCTACATCGGCGTGCCCGATTGCCCCACCTTCGTCGATTTCGACGAGATGCTGGCCACCGCGAAGCCGGATCTCGTGATGGTGGTCACGGTGGACAGCACCCACGACGAATTTATCATCAAATCCCTGGCCGCCGGCATCGACGTGGTGACCGAGAAGCCGATGACGACCACCGCGGACAAGTGCCAGCGGATTGTCGATGCCGCCAGGGCTTCCAATGCCCGGCTGATCATGGGATTCAACTACCGCTATGGCAAGCTTTTCACGCAGGTGAAGGAAATGCTGTCTGAAGGCGTGGTTGGCGATGTCACTTCGGTTGATTTCAACTGGTACCTGAACAACTATCACGGAGCGAGCTATTTCCGGCGTTGGCACGGCATCCGTGAAAAGGGCGGTACGCTGTTGCTGCACAAGGCCGCGCATCATTTCGACCTGCTGAACTGGTGGATCGGCTCCGACCCGGTGGAAGTGCATGCCTACGGCGCTCTGGAGCATTATGGCCACAACAACGACTTCCGCGGCCCGCGGTGCATGGATTGCGGGCATAAAGCGGAATGCGCCTATTTCTGGGATATCAAAAAGGACCCGATGGCGATGGACCTGTACGTGGCCAACGAAGAATTCGACGGCTACATTCGCGATGGTTGCGTCTACCGCAATGAAATCGACATATTCGACAAGATGGCGGTGCAGATCAAATACGCCAACAACGTGCAGGTGAGCTATTCACTGACCACGTATTCCCCTTACGAGGGCTTCCGCCTGGCGTTCAACGGGCAGGCGGGCCGCCTGGAAACCTGGGAAGGCGTGCCGTCCCTGATGCAGGAGCAGATCGACCAGGCCGCCATTCATGCCAGGGAAATGGACCAGTCAGACCATTCCAATGCCGAACTGGCCTATCACGAGATCATCACGCAGCCCAACTTCGGCGAATTCAACCGGCTCGAGTTGCCGTTCGTGCGTAAGGCCCACTGGGGCGGCGACCCCATCATGATGGATGAGATCCTCAACGGCGCGGTAGCCAATCCCGGGCTGAACCAGGCGGCCAATTACCGCGACGGCGCGATGGCGGTGCTGATCGGCATCGCCGCACGGCAAAGCATCGATGAAGGTCGCGCCATCCGGATCGAGGAGTTGACCGACCTCACGCCGCTGAAGGACAAGTGGGCCGGCGCATTCGCCCACAAACAGGGTTTATAATCAAATCCCGGAATGGGGGAGACGAACCATGAGGCTGGCATTTCAAATCGCGGTTGCGCTGGAATTCTGGAGATTGAGATTGGTTCGCCGTTCCGGAATTCCGCGTGGCGTTTACGGCTGAGCACCCCTCACGTGAAGGCATGGTTCATCCTGGCAGCCTTCCTGGGCTTTGCGGCTGGCTGCACCGAAAATCCGGGCAATTCTGAAATCGAAGGTCCTGATTCCGATGCGCTTGCGATTCAGAAATTGAATGACTTTGTAGCCTCCCAATTCCAGGCCAACGAACCCGGCGGCGTGGTATTGGTCGCCGCGGGAGACACGATCATGCTCCGTGCTGCGTTCGGATTGTCCAATGCGGCGAATGGAAGTGGATTGACAGTTGACCAGCCCCTGCCGATCGGCTCACTGACAAAGTCTTTTACCGCGGCAGCGGTTCTGCGGCTGGCTCAGGCCGGCCGGCTCTCGCTGGACGATGACGTTCGCCGGTATGTTTCTGACGCGCCGGTGGACGGGCGCGTAGTAACCATAGAGCATCTTTTGACCCATACGTCGGGAATGCCGAACCTGGTCGAAAATCCGGGCTTTTTTGCCTGGGCACAACAGCCGCAGAATACCGCGGAACTCCTGGCTCAGACCGAAGACATTCCGTTCCTGTTCGAACCCGGGACGGGATTTTCCTATTCAGATTCGGGCTATATTCTGCTTGGAGCCGTGCTGGAAAGCATCGGTTCGGGCCGTTGGCCCGAGGTCGTGCATGATCTGGTGTCGCAGCCGCTCGGGCTGACCAGTGTACGGGCAGCTGATGAATGGGGAGAGCACGCCGTGATCGGTTACCAATACGACGCCGGCGTGTTCAAAGCGGCGGAAACGATCGACTGGAGTGTGCCGCATGCTTCCGGGGCGCTAGTATCCAATGTGGATGACCTGCTGACCTGGATTCAAACCTGGGCCAACGGTAAGTTCCTGTCCAAACAATTGCGGGACCGCGCATGGTCAGGGCGAACCCTTCCTGACGGAACTGTCTCGGGATACGGATTCGGCTGGAAGCGTTGTGAATTCGAAGGCCATCCGGCAATCCAGCACGGTGGTTATGTTCCGGGTTTCACGGCTTCGCTGCTGCACCTGCCGGAAGATAACCTGACCGCGATCGCTCTATTGAACTCGGAAGGTAAAATCGAAGCCAGCTACCTGACACGGCAGGCGCTCAGGCTCTTGCTAACCGGCAATCCGAAAATTACGCCGCAGGAACTCACCTCCGCCCGGCGTGAACAGCTGGCGGGAAAATATCGTACTGCCGAAGGATCAATCTGGACCATGGCTCCCGGAGAGACGCCCTTGGCGATTGCACTTGGTCAAAACCGGATTGATCTGGAGGCGGTCTCGTCAACAAAACTGTGTGCCGCGGAAAGCGACGGCACCTGGTGCTTCACTTTTAAGCCAGACGGGGAAAGCCTGGCGGAGTCGGTTGCCATGTCGCTTACCTGCGAACCCCAGGGCATGGCTGATCGAGTGGAGTAAGAGATCAGTAATGGGGTCGTCAAAAGTCAGGACACCCAGTCAAAAGTCAGGACACCCAGCAGCAGCCAGCAAAACACCCATCGCTCTCCTCATAACTTTTCGATATTTCACCTATACTGCGACTGACAGCATCAGGGAGAAGACCCATAAAATTTTGTGCGTTTATTTCCTACAGCCACACAGATGAAGTGCATGCAATTGCTTTGCAGAAATATCTGGAACGGTTCAAAGTACCCCGGAGACTCAATACGCGCTTCGCGGACCGCCATCCACTACGTCCCGTATTTCGCGATCAAACCGAGCTGAGCAGCGGCCAGCTGAGCGAGGCTATCAATAAGGCATTGGCCGTGTCCGGGGCTCTTGTCGTCATTTGTTCCCCAGCGGCGGCTCGGTCCAGATGGGTTGATGCTGAGATTCGCAGTTTCAAATCACTACATGGTGACAAACGGGTATTTGCACTGATTGTCAGTGGCAAGCCCAATGCAGACAATGCGGAGGAAGAATGTTTCCCCCCCGCATTGCTTTCATCCATCGATTCACAGGGTGAATTCACCGGTGAATCCCTCGAAATACTGGCCGCGAATAGTACCGGTAGTGGCGGTCGCCGAGACGCATTTTTGCGTATCACAGCGGCTTTGCTCGATGTCGGATTTGATGAGCTCAAGCAACGGGCGCAGCAACGCCGGCAAAGACAGTTTGCGAGTATGGCGGCTGGTGCGATCGTGATTGCCGCAATCACGACGGGCCTGGCGGTAACCGCATATTTTGCCAAGGCCGAGGCCGAGTTACACCGCAATCAGGCAGATGATCTCATTTCGTTTATGTTGGGTGATTTGCGCACTCGCCTGGAAACCATTGGGCGAGTCGATGTGTTGGATGCGGTTGGTGACAAGGCCATGGACTATTTTTCCTCCCGGTCTCGTCAGGACGATCCTTCAACGCTGGATAAACGCGCCCTGACCATACGGCAGATTGGCGAAGTCCGCGTAGCCCAGGGTCGCTTCGACGAGGGTCTGGCGGCATTTACCGAGGCGATGGAGTTATTGAAGCGGTCTAACGCGATCAGTGATGCCGATGAAACGCGGCTCACGAATATCGCGCACACGCACTTTTGGATCGCCGATGCACACTTTCGACGCCTGGACTACGAGGCAGCCGAACTGGAAATTGTCGCGTACCGGGATGTATCCCAGCAACTGGTGGATAACAATCCGCAAAACAACGAATATCTTCACGAACTGGCATCTGCCGAAAGCAATCTCGGCACACTGGCCTATCGTCGAGGACATTTTGACGCGGCAAGAGATCGATTCGTGGCCGCAGAAACGGCCGCCCGTTTAATTGTAGATCGGGAACCAGACAATGAGATTTATGCATCCACCATGGCGACGACATTGTCCTGGCTGGGTTCAACTGAAATCAGCCTGGGAAACCTGGACACCGGAACGGATTTGCATCGGGAAGTGGTGGCAATTAACCGGGCAAATGTCGAGTCAAGTGATGATATGCGAGAGCGGGAGCACCTCGCCAGAGCATTGCAGGTGCTTTCGGCGGATCTGGCGCGCCTTGATTTGATCGATCAAGCGGTTGTGGCAGACGATGAAGCGGTTGAAATCTTCGAGTCACTGGTCCATTTTGATCCTGAGAACAGTCGTTGGATTTATCGGCTTGCTCGCGGTAAATCAATCGCAGCACGGCATCGCCTGCACGCCTGCATGAAACCAGGGGTCGATGCGCTCTTGAGCGAAAGCCGAGCGTTACTGGATGACCTGATCGCCGCCGATCCGGCCGACGCAAATCCAAAAATCGACCTGGCAAATGTCGGTGTGGAAACAGCACGTTACGCGGCGATGACCGGGGACATGGATGCCGCGCGAAGCAATGCTGCGCAGAGCCTCAGTGCCTTTCAACAACTGATGATCGAACGGGCCGACGACATTGTGACGCAGCGTGCCTACGCGAGAGCCACCGCTCTTCTGGTGGAATTGCTTCTGATCCAGGGTGACAAGCAGACCTCAGTTGATTACGCTGACTTGATTCTGAATGACTCCGAATTAGGTGTCGCGCGGGAAACAGACGTTTTAGGCTGGGTGTCTGTTATCAAGGGTTTGATCCATACCACAGCGGGCGGTGATGGTTCAGAACCAACAGGCTACCGCCCATTACCGCTGCTGCCCGACTGTAAGTGGGAAACCAGCGATGCACTACCATGATCGTGTTAAAACCGTCTCACCAAGGAGAAAACCATGACTGATTCCTATGATGCAACCGTTACGTTAAAGATCTCCAATGCTGCAACAAATCCTGACCCGTCCCGCTGGCACCGCCCGACGCGCGGGGGACAACCGGTCACTGACCACTGGTATGCCTATTTTGGAGGCACAGACGGCTGGGGTGGTCTCATATGGACACATGGCAGTGCCCACAGTGCTCTGGTCAAGCTTGACGGAAGTTTGAGTGGATACAAAATTTCCACGGTCGGCACGACCGTCGATGGTGGCAAACACAAGGATCTTACCGCCAGCAAAATTGATGACACCCAATGGGTACTCAATGATTCCGGCGCCGATGTGGAAAGTGGTCGCTATTCGGTGACCGTCAATCCACCCAACGGCGGAGCGATGGTGTGTGATCCCATCTGGCGTAACGATTAAGCCCAACACTTCGCCAGGGACATTGGTCACGACAAATCGGCAGTCTCGCCGAGCGAGGTGTTCAGCGGGCGGGCCACTCTTTGGGCACCATGACCGGCCGCTCAACCCAGCGCTGAAAACGCGGGCCGATGGCTGGCATGTGTTCGGCCCACCAGGCCGGGTCACGACGGAACGATCTCTCGACGTTACGCGGGCTGGTCGGGAGATTGGCACGCAATTCCTCATCCAGAAGGTCCAGCGACGAGCGCCTCAACGGCCCGTAGGGAATATAACGTGCTTGCGCCGCCAGGCTGTGCGTGGACGTGGCGAATCGGACGAATTCCATTGCCGATTCGACATTTTCACCGTGTTTGGGAATGCCCCAGACGTCCATGAACCTCAGATTGCGATCCCAGACGATCTCGAACGGCTGGCCTCGTTCGATGGCTGCGTCGACCCGCCCGTTGAACGCCGAGCTCATGACCACGCGACCGGTCTCCAGCAATCGAATGGCTTCTTCACCCAGACTCCACCATTCGATAAAGGGCTTGAGCCGGGTGAGCACCTCGAATGCCCGGTCCAGCCCCGCCTCGGTGCCCAACACTTCGTAGACCTGTTCAGGCTCCACCCCGTCGGCCAGCAAGGCCCACTCCAGGTTCGTCTGAGGAGTGCGGCGGAGTCCGCGGTGGCCCGGAAAATCCCGGACATTGAAAAAGTCCTGCAGACTGGAGGGTGCCCGTTGAGAACGGTCGCGGTCGTAGGCGATGACCGTGGAAGCCGCGACGTTCCCCACGCCGCAGGGAACTAGCGAGCCCTCAATGAAATCCACGGCGGCCGGTGTGCCGTCCGGCGCCGGCGGTAACGTGGCCGGATCGATCGTCTCCAGCAATCCTTCTTCGCAGGCGTTGATGGCATCGAATAATTCCAGGTCGATCACGTCCCATTTGACGTTCCAGGAACGCACCTGCGAGCGGATCTCTTCGATGCCGCCGCCGTAATCGATGATCTCCACATTGACCCCGGTCTGTTTTTCGAAGTCCCGGACGAATCCGAGAATCTGGCTGCGCGTGTAGCTGCCGCCCCAGGAAACCACGGTCAGCACCCTGTCCGTCGCCGCTGCCGCGGACCCGCTGAGCGAGGTCAGTAGAGCCAGGCCGCAGCATGCAGCGAGCCGGAATACCAGATGTCCAAGCAATTTCACGTTACCAGTAATAACCGATGTTGATGTTGAATCTCCTGAACCAGCCTTCTTCGCCATCGCCGGCCAGGGAGCCGTCACCGAAGAACACCATGTTTTCAGCCTGGATCAGGTCCAGGTACACGTAAACCGGACCGAACCCCACAAGGCAACCGGTCGTGTTCAGAAGGGAGTCGTCAGACCCGGCCTCGTCCTTGAGCACGATGCTGAAATCGTTGTAGCAGGTGACCAGGTCGATGAACTCGTTTTTCACCGGGAAGTTGTAAGCGAGATTAGCGACAAGCGCCGTCCCGTCCGCGGCGACGTCGTAGGATGTCCCGAATCCGCCGAGGCGGATCTGATCGTCAGGCACGCCCGGCGGATTCTCCGGGGCATAGCTGTACCGGGCGGCTTCCAGTTGTACGTTCCAGCGGCCGCAACGGCTGTCCAGGTGCGCGGCCGCGGCCCAGGTATCGCCGGTGCGGCCGGTGTCGAAATTATATAAATGCCCGTACTGGCCGGATAACCCCGCTTCATGGTTACACGCCGTGCCGGCGCCGAACGTGTAGCTGCCGCGCAGGTTGAACTGGTTGGTTTCCTCGTTCTGTGAATCGCCGACCGCGACGACATCGTAGGAGTAGCGATCGAGGTTGGTTGGCGATTCGTACTCGGCATTCTTGAAGAAAGCCGCCTGCAGTTCCCAGGGGCCTGAAGGGTAGGTCCACTTGCCGCCCAGGTCGTAGTCATCAGCCAGCCCGAGATAGTAGGGCGTGCCAAACCAGAAATTGTGCGATGCGTAAGGCAACAGCCCGAATGGAACCTGGGTGACGCCGACCTCGAGCACGCTCTCGTTGTCGAATTCGTAGCCGATCCAGCCGTGGTGCAGAACGTCCATGAACGGGTAAAAGCGGTATTCCGCCGACAGCAAGATCTGGTCAATCTGCCCGTCGGCATTGAGACGGAACAGGTCCAACCCGCTGGCGCCGCGCTTGGACTCGACCGTTTCGTCAAAATCATTCCAGTAGAAGTTGAATCGCAAGGCGCCGCCCAGGGCAATGGAGTCGTCGATCGATTCATCCTCTACGACCGATTCCGAAAGCGGTTCGGTGTGGGTCTGGGCCAGTTCCCTGGGTTCCTCCATGGTCCGCAGCGCCAGTTCTTCCTGCCGCACCTGCGCGGCTTCCAGTTCACGCTCGAGCCGTGCGACCTGATCCCGCAGAGGCTCAAGTTCGGCCAGCCTTTGCTTGAGGCGTTCGAGTTCCGTCGCCAGGGCCACCACGTCCACACCGCCGGCCGCGGTATCTTCCGCCGCCTGTGCCGAAGCGAGGAATAACAACGTTGCCGGGACTGCCAGTACGCATGTCAAACCTGAACGCATCGCTATCGAACCTGCTGCAGGAAATGTGTATGTTTGCGGTACTGCGAGACCACGTCACCGATGATCTGCTCCTTGGTGTATCCCATCACGTCGTAGTGCTGGCTGCCTTCGAGCAGGTGAATCTCAGCCCCGTAGTACTTGCGCGGCCTGTCGTCGTCTTTCTGGCGCAATTCCGCCAGCGTGAATGACGGCGCCAGGTAAGTCTGCGGCTTCACCTCGTACAGAAAATCGCGCTCGTCGCCATGCTTAACCGCGAGCGCCGCCTTTTCGTCATCGACCGTGACATCGACGGTGAATCCTGCCTCGCGCAGTTCGTCGGCTACCTCGGTCAGAGCCGGCTCGATGGTTTTCTTAAGGAACGACTGGACTTGCCTGAGTTTGGGCAACTGGATGATTGAATGCAGGTGCTGTCGCCAGGAAACCGCGGCTTCCCGGATCTGGACGCTTTCGGACATTTCCTGGCTAATGCGTCGCATGCGTTCGAGTCGCAGGCTGCGCAGCATTCCGTAGCACACCACCAACATGATGAAGGTGAATGGCAGGGCGGCCGTGATGGCCGCGGTCTGCAGCGCGGTCAGCCCGCCGGCCAGCAATAGCACAGCGGCAACCGCGCCCTCGAGAATAGCCCAGAAAGTTCTTTGCCAGACCGGGTTGTCGTCATAGCCGCCCGAAGTGATGATGTCGATAACCAGGGAGCCCGAATCCGATGACGTCACGAAAAAGGTGACAACCAGCACGGTGCCGATGATGGATACCCAGGTGGACAGGGGGAAGTACTCGAAGAAATGAAACAGTGCGGTCGGTATGTTGCTCTCGACTGCTGCGGCGATGCTGCCGGCGGCCGCGCCCATATCCAGGCTGATCGCTGAATTGCCAAAGAAACTGAGCCAGATGAAGGTGAAGCCGACTGGAACGAACAGTACGCCGGCCACGAATTCCCGAATGGTTCTCCCACGGGAAATACGCGCGATGAACATCCCGACGAACGGCGACCAGGCGATCCACCAGGCCCAGTAGAAAAGTGTCCAGCCCCCGAGCCAGTCGGTCGGTTCATACGCGTACAGCGTAAATGTCTTGCTGATAACTTCGCTCAAGTAGGCGCCGGTATTCTGTACCGTGACCGTGAGCAGGAACGCCGTCGGACCTGTCACCATCACGAAGATCAGCAGTAACAGCGCCAGCAACAGGTTCCATTCGCTGAGCCGCTTGATGCCTGCATCGAGACCGGCGACGACCGAAGCCGTGGCCATCAGCGTGATCACCGCGATGAGGATCATCTGAACGGCGATGGTCTCGGGGATACCAAACAGATAAGCGAGCCCCGCGTTGACCTGGAGTACGCCAAGCCCCAGCGACGTGGCGACGCCAAACATGGTCCCCAGCACGGCGAACACGTCGGCGGCGTGGCCGATCGGCCCGTGAATGCGGTCACCGATCAGCGGGAACAGGGTCGACCGGATGGTCAGGGGCAGATTGTAACGAAACGAATAGTAAGCCAGCGACAAACCGATCACTGCGTAGATCGCCCAGGCATGGATGCCCCAGTGGAAAAAAGTGATCTTCATGGCCTCGCGAGCCGCATTCATGGTCCCGCCGTCGCCAACAGGCGGGTTCATGTAATGCGTGATGGGTTCCGCCACGCCGAAAAACATCAGGCCGATGCCCATGCCGGCGCTGAACAGCATGGCAAACCAGGACTGGTAGCTGTAATCGGGTTGCGAGTCGTCGGGTCCGAGCTTGATACGCCCATATTCACTGGCTGCCAGCCCGAGACAAAATACGACAAACGTCGCGACGGCCAGCATGTAGAACCAGCCGAAAGTATCGGTGATCCAGGTCTGCACGGCGGAGAAGAGGGAATTGGCCAGGTTGGGCCAGCCGGCGCTGAAGAATACGAATACGAGAATCAGGCCTCCGGCGCTCGCGAAAACCGGCATATTCAGGCGAACCTTGATTTTTCCCTCGTCACCATGCATAGGTGTGCTTAATCATAACACTATCGAATACGTGTGTTTCGCCGGATCTGGTCAAACGCTTTCCTGCGCGTGGCGATGGCGCACTTCGACCACAACGCTGTCGGCGCGTATTCCTGCGAGCTGGCCTTCCTGGTCATACGGTGGATGGGGTTCCCGCTGACACAGGTCGAGGAGCTTTTACGCCGCTGGCACGGCATCCGTGAAAAAGGTGGCACGCTGTTGCTGCACAAGGCCGCGCCATTCGAATCGAGGAGTTGACCGACCTGACGCCTCAGAAGGACAAGTGGGCCTGATGATGCCGCGATATTGATCGAGCAACTGGATCTTGCGCCTTGCCATTTCGTGGGCCTTTCCATGGGTGGGTTCGTGGGAATGCGCCTGGCCATTCGTCATCCCGACCTGTTGAAATCTCTGGTGCTG
>Ga0102946_1000883_pt1 | contig 10421 bp, 12 predicted proteins | sample SalPon2A_A_D1_MG_FD_78209 | JGI IMG/M metagenome (GOLD analysis project Ga0102946, IMG submission 78209) | Soil microbial communities from South San Francisco under conditions of wetland restoration - Salt Pond MetaG R2A_A_D1_MG | ecosystem: Environmental > Terrestrial > Soil > Wetlands | place... | reverse complement strand
GGATTCGCGCGGCGCTGCGCCGCCGGGACGCGCGCAGGCGCGGTCCGCAGCGGATCGGCCCGCTGACGATCGACCCGGCGACGCGCGAGGTCTGCGTCGCGGGCCGCGAGATCCGCCTCGCCAACAAGGAGTTCGAGCTGCTCCGCGTGCTCGCCGCCGAGCCAAGCAGGGTGCACACCAAGGACGAGCTGCTCAGCGAGGTCTGGGGCTACCGGGCCAGCGCCCGCACCCGCACGCTCGACTCCCACGCCAGCAGGCTGCGCCGCAAGCTCGATCCCGAGCGCGGCAGATTCGTCGTCAACTGCTGGGGCGTACCCCAACGGTATTTGTTGGAGAGCCTTCGCATCGAGCTCGAGTAGCTTCGCCGCAAGCCTTGCACTCACCGTGGCCCCTTAGGAACTCTCTCCCGCTTCCAGGCTGGAGGAGCAGCGCAAGACTCGGCGACGGCACGGGAGGAACCTCGCGAAACTCCAAGGTGCGCTCGTCGTTCTGCGATCGCACAGGAAGCTTCCATAGCCAGGCTGCGCTAATCCGGCGGCCGCTGGGACCAGTCCTAGTGCCCTACACACGACCCGGCCCGGAAGCGGCTCAGGTTTCGACGGCCCCAGGAATCAACTGGCGCCGATGTACCGCCCCGCCGGTACAGTGATCTGTCATGGGTCGACCGAACCCGCTGAACGCTACGTTCCTCGCACTTGCGACCGTTGGCGGTTTCCTGTTCGGCCTGCTAGCTGTTCAAGCCCCAACGTCGCTGGGGCAGGCCGCCCTTGTTTGCCTTTGTGCGATGGCGGCGTTGGTAATCGTCGCCGCGGCCGTGCGCTTCTCCCGCCCGGCGGCGGTGCAGCTGTTCATCTGGTTGTCGAAGTGGGCGAGTTTCGGCCTTAGGAAGCTCACGGGGCGGGACCCACATGGCGACCTCGCTCGCTCCCGCGCTGCGCTGGCCACGATCCCGGAGATTCTGTCCGTGGCTCGGCAAAACGCCAGGGACGGACGGGAGTTCCTTGAGGAGGCGCTGTCCGGAGTACGCCGCGCTGTAGAGCATCTGGGGATTGCTCGGGATGCCGAGGTCGGCCTAGTTAGTGCGTTCGCGAATGAGACGCACTCGTACATCCGGCTGGTCCCCAATTGCGGCTTTGGGCCCATAATGCGTAGCGTGATCAAAGACACCGATGGACGAAGCTGCGTGATGCGCCCAGCTGACCAACTCGCCGACGATGAGAGTTGGGATGAGGCGGTCAGCGAAAAGATCAAAGATTGCTGCCGGGATCGGTATATCGGAAGCGCGTTTGGCTCGGCCGTCTTCCCGATCCGATTTCCGAGTGGCTCCAAGCGGGTCTACATTGTTCTCACTTCCTCGGTTGGCCTGACTGAGGAACAGGTTGGGTTGTTCGAAGGCGTAGCCGCCGGTGTCGCTCAGGCCTTCGAGAAGAAGTCTGTTCTGGCATTGGTCCCCGCGCAATGAGCGAGCGGGCTGCGAAAGACGAGTCGGGCGAGGTCTTGCTTCGGCGCCTTGAGCGCGACCTTGCCGATACCAAGAGTGACGAGCCAACCGTGGGACCAAGGGGTCGATCGAGGCTGCGATTCTTCAACTCCTCGCCCGCCGAGGAGGTCGGAGTTTCGCGATTCTCCGATCCGTTCAGCTTCGCCACCGACCGTCAGATTGTGTGGGCGCTGATCACATTGGTCACGGCAATTTCCGTTCTCGTGGGCGGTGGTGAGACAGGCCTGGGGCTTGCGCTGCCGTTTCTGGCGGGCTTGTCTGCCGGTGCAATCTGGACGATAGCCGTGGGCGTCGCCAGGGATTGGCGCGATGAGGGAATCCAACGGCCTGGGCTTCGGCTGACGTCAGAGGACAAGCTTCGCGGCGCGGCTGTATTCGTCCGGTCCATCGGCCGGGGGGCTGAGTCCCTCACCGAACGCCCGTGGTACGGCCCAGAGCGAAGGCTTGGCTGGTACAGCCAGCAGCGTCGGCCCGAATACGAGGGAGTTCAGCAAGGGATCTGGAGGATCTTCCTGGGTTCCTACATCCTGATTTCCAGCCTCTTGGCTCTTGGCGTGCTCTTTGGAGTCTGGTACCTGGCTGCCTTCAGCGGAATCATCGCTGGGGCTGCTGCTGCGGCCTGGACGAGCGCTACTGCATAACGCCGCCGCGCTCGGGCACATTCGGGCCTGATCGCACGCGGGGATCTGTGGCGATTTGGGTCCGCGCCGTTGGGGTGCCGGGTTAGAGGGTCACTGAAGCGGGCAGGTCCGAGTGCTGCCCGAGCGTCTGCGCTACCCACCTCGCGCGAGACGGACCTACATGACGTTCGGGTGCGGCGCAGTCGGTGCTGACCATGCTCACCCGGACGATCTAGACGCTGATCAGGCGGGCTGATCCGCCGAGCAATGCGTGGTCACGGTGGTCGGCCGGGCCGAGCGTCGTAGGGCGAAGAAGCGGTACTCCAAAGGCGAAGGGCGGCACCGGCGGCTCGCCTTGCGCGACGAGCAGCCGGGTCGCGAGAGCCTGCGCAGCCAAGTTCCTCACTCAGACCTGCCCTTCACAAAGGAGGTTGACACATTTCGCCGAGTTTCGGTTGCGTGTAGCGGGAGGGCTTGATACGGTCGGATTGCAGGCTTCCTCAGCAACAGCAGAGGAGTGGAGTTGTTGACTCAAGGGGAGAATCTTGACCCAGGCGCCCGATCGGCGCGGGTTAATGGTGGCCGAACTCCACCCTTGTGGTTGTCACATTACGGGCTTAGGCCCAGCTGCCGTGGGGGGCTCAGTCTTGACTAGCCCCGAGATCGCCCAAGACATCGCTGGCGCACTCTCGCTCATTCTTGCAGCTATGTTCTTGGCTGCCGTGTTTCATAAGGTCCGTGTTGTCGCACGTGGAAGCGCGGCGCGTGAACCCCTCTTACGACGGAGTGCGTGGCGCCGCCAAAGGGCGACTCCGCTGTTGCTGCTCGCCGGCATTGGCGAACTCGTGACGGTAGTGAGCCTAATCGCCCTGCCGGCCGTCGGCTTCGCACTGACGGCTGCGTTCGCACTGCTCTACAGCGTCCAGGTGTGGCAGCTCTCTGAGTCAGAAACCTGCAACTGCTTCGGCTCCCTCGGTAACCAGGATAGGGCTAGTTCACTTAGGCGCAACGCGATCATCACGCTCATGGCAGCAGTCGCTCTTGTTGCCTCTGTCGTTTGGCCTGACTCCGCCCGATCCATCAGCGGAGAAGCGCTCGGCGGTGCAGTAGTAGCGATTGCGGTCCTGTCTGCGGTTGCCGCCCTCAATTGGGTGAAGGAGAGGGCTGATCTAGTAGCCGACGGACATCGGACGGAGGTCGAAGATGGTCAATGAGTTGGCGCAATGGGCAGTGCTCGTCTTTATGGCCGTTTTCTTGCTCGGCTTGACCCGACAGGTGGGGAGGGTGCTGCTTGGCGGAGGCGAGGGGGTGAGCGCGCAGATCGGGCCCGACATAGGAAACAAGCTACCTCGCAACGTCCTGTCGAAGTCCGCGCGTAAGCGGTTTCAAGACGGGATTGCAGCCAGTGAGTCCTCGCGGGGTGTGCTCTATGTCGTTGATGAGGACTGCGATGCCTGTGAAGAGTTGCTAGAGGGGTTCGAAGCGCTTGGTCGCCCTGCGGGAGGACCCTTGGCAGCTGTTTCGAGAGCGTCACAGCCTGACCATGAGCGTCGCTTGCGGGCGGTGTTCGATCCCGTTGAGGTGCGACCAGACCAACTCAACGATGCGGATCTGCGGGTCACGCCGTTTGTCTTGGTGCTCAATCAGGATCTCGAAATCGTGCAAAAGGCGCTCAGCACCGATCTACATGTGGTGTTTGGTCAGGGCTCAATCCAAAAGGACGCGGGTCCGACGGAAGGTTCCGATGTTGAACGGGCGATCGAGGAGGCAATGTGAGCAAGTTATTGAAAGCGCTCGACAACGGCGTGCTGGCCACCGCGGAGGGCATGAGCAGACGCAGGCTGTTTCGAAATGCCGGCGGCGTGGCTTTCGGGGCTGCGCTCACCACCGCGTTCATGGGGACGGAGCATGCTCATGCGCACGCAGACCACGCGTGCGGTCCCTCTCCAATGTGTCCGCGGAATCGTTGCCGAGATCAGCAGAAGGCTCGATGCAAGGACGTGCGCGACGGCGTGCAATGGCGGTACTACAACGGCTCGACATGTGTCGGCTTCTCAGGAAACACCGCCAGCCACTGCTGGACAGCCCAGGCGCACGGTCACACGTGGAGGTGCTGTGACTGCTGCATTCGGGTTCCCAACTACTCGCCGACGAGCTGTTCTGGTTGCGCTGGAGGACAGTGGAGCACGTGCATATGCGGGAAGCGGATCTCTTGAGCCTAGATCCCTTGGCGTATCTACTGTTCGCGACACCTCTAGCGTGGCTAGTGGGTCTGGCGCAGACGAGTTCCGGCTGAGGTCTCTCGATGACTGATGTCTTCACGTGGCCGGTCGGTCGCGCTGTCAGCTCCAAGAACAGACGCCCGGCCGCGGCACCGGTTGAGCAGCGCCCACCTGCCGCACCCATTGCCGTCTACTTCGGCGCCTCCACCGCTGGGGGCGCACTTATCGGGACGATACTGGGCCTGGTGGGGCAAGCAGTGCATCAGGCAGGAGGCCCTTTCGTCAACGCCGCGGCTGTCGTGGTGCTTCTTGTGATCGCCGCGGCAGCCGTCGGGTTGGAGGCCGTGGGCAAGATCAACCCGCTCCCGCAGAGGCGTGCCCAGGTGCCTCGGTCTTGGGCTGCCTGGAAGCGGAGAGAGTTGACGGCGGCGGCGTTCGGACTGATGATCGGCAGCGGGTTTCTCACGTACCTCAACCATGCAACGGCCTACGCGCTCGGAGTACTAGTGCTGCTGGCACCCACACTAGAGATCGCGATTCTGTTGGGTGCAAGCTACGGCGCCGCGCGCGGCGTGAGCTTGGTAGCTACTTGGTTGGTCAACCGCTACCTGGGCCGCGAGCTGCCTTGGAATCTGCTCCTCGAGAAGCACTTGGTCGTGTCCCGATTCCTGGCTCTCGCCGGTGGAGTCGCACTTACGGGGTCAGTCGTCGTCAGCGTGATGTAGAGCATGGTGTTGTTGAAGAGAAAGTGAGGTAGTGAATATGGAAGCAGCTACATTCAAAGAGGCCGATATCAAGTTCCTGTTCGACTCGCAGGGGTTCACGTGCGAATTGCCTGGGGACGTGGAGGGAAGCGACCTCGAGATTTCGGGGTCGATCATTACCGGTGATGATCGACCACGCAGCATTGGATACCTCCGCTCGACCGATCCTGCGGACAACTCCGAGCTGGTGTTCGTAGGGGAGCTGAAGAAGGACGGGATTCCGATCTCCATCTACCGGTACGACGAGCCCGACGGGATCGTGTTGGGTTTCTGGCACCTGGGGGGCGGACGCTATCTCACCACCTTCGTGGACGGCACTGGCGGGTCTGGAGAGGAGCGAATGCAGGGGGTCATGGACGACCTGAGCGTGGGCATGGTGTCAGGGCTTCCTGTTGTCCTCTTCAGTGGAGACGTTCGCCCGGGCGATGTTCGAGATCCCATGCAGCGTGAAACGATTCGAGCCTTCGGCCGAGGATCTGTGGCTCGCGATCCGATTGTTGAGCTGAGAAGAGAGCCGCCATGGACCAAGGAATCGGATTCCGTCCGCGTCGGCGAGCCCTTCTCGGTGGCCGAAGGCGACGTTTGGGTCGAGGCGTCAGTTACGACACGTGACAGCATTCGGATCGGCGTCAAGGGTCCCGCCGAGTCGGCAGATGAGTACAGGACAGCTGCCGGGCGGGCCGCGGAGACGCTGAAGCGAAGCGGCTGACGCGCGCCCTTGGATTCATTGGCAGAGCCGGGTGGTGATGGCTAGTGGTGGGCCGCTTAGCGCTATCTCTGGCGGTCGCGTTAGCGCTGACGCTTCCTGCGTGCGATCGCGGCGGTGCGCCCACCCGAGAAGCGGGCAAGGAGGCGATGGTGTACCACCGTGATTGCGAATCACAGGTTCGGTCCGGCGCGACGCCTAGCGACCCAGGTCGAGATCTGGCCGTGGGTCCGGTGACTTTCCACGGGATTCGTTCGGCCGCGATGGGGGTGAGCTTTGAAGGACGCCCGCGGGCCGGCTGGGCAGCGGTGAAGGCAGTGACCAGCGTTGAAGCTGGTGCCGGCGCAACAGTCTCCGTCCCGGAGGGGGACCGAGGCTCGATGCTCCTCATTTACAGCGATTTCGACAGTTCGATTCGAGTGGCAGGCCGTGACACTGGGTGGTTCCCGAAGTCCGCCGGCCATTCTGAGGTGAGCTTTGGACCCTGCAAGGCGAGCGGGGGCGACGCCCCGGCGTTCAACGGTGGCTTCCTCGTTCGAGAGCCTGGGTGCTACAGCGTAGAGGTGGCCAGCCGTGGATCCACGAGTCAGTCACAGCTCGGCTTCGGCGTGTCGCAGTGCGGGTCCTAGGGCGAACTCATGCCAATCGGCCGTGTTACCCACCGCACACAGGCGTTTCGAGCGGTAGAACCTAAGGCTGGCGCCCCATCATGTCACCGGAGGGCCCGGCCTCGGTAGTGGCGGCAGGGAGACCAGTCGCTCGAGGGTCGCTCCGAGCCCGAGTGCCCGGACGCTGCGATCCGGTGAACGTCCGACCCCCCCCAGCGACCGGACATGAGGTTACATCTCGTTTTCGAGCCGGGTGAACGAAGTGCGTCGCGGATTGCGCCCCCGACGCGACCCAGCCGGAACGGGTCAGATCCACTTCGGGACATCGTCGTTCCGTACGAGTCGAGCACCCTTGAGGCGCACCTAGGACCGTAGGGCTTCGTGGGTCTAGCGATGCCGCTCACTGTCCCTCCGAAGCGACCACCTTGCCCCCTGCTCTGCGTCAGCCGGCCCGAGGGAGCCGCTGGCGCAGGTGCTAGGAGACCACGATCGGTTCGGCGCCGCCTGGCGCCGCTTCGGCAACCTCCCCTATCGCAGTGCCTTTGATGTCACGCACTCCGGGGGGAAGCGCTAGCAGCAGTCCCCCAGACGTCATCGCATCGCTGAGGATCGTCTGTGTGGCCTGGCTCACGCTGGCATCGAAGGCCGTGTAAGTCTTGGCGTGCTCGGCGTTTCGCCGGCTTCCTCCCGCCACGGCATCGGGATTCTCAGCCAGAGCGGTTGCGCCTTTGATCACCGGCACAGACGAAGCGGTGATCCGCGCCGTCACCCCGGATGCCTGGCACATCTCGTGAAGATGGCCCAAGAGTCCGAAACCGGTCACATCGGTAGCCGCGTGAGCCCCAGCAGCCAGGGCGGACCTAGCCGCCTCGTCATTAAGCGTGCACATCACCTCCAGGGCGCGATCCACGAGGGCCGCAGGCGCCAAGTCACGCTTTGCAGCTGTCGCGATCAGCCCCGTGCCGAGAGGCTTCGTGAGCATGAGCGTGTCACCCGGCTTCGCTCCGCCGTTGGTCAGCATGTTGGTTGGGTCGACCAGGCCGCTAACCGCGAGTCCGTACTTGGGCTCCCGATCGTCGATCGAGTGACCGCCTCCAATCACCGCTCCGGCGCTGGAGACGACATCCGCGCCGCCTCTGAGGATGTCACGCATCACTTTCGGGTCGAGCTCGCCGACCGGGAATCCCACAAGATTGAGGGCAACGAGTGGCTTCCCGCCCATCGCGTAGATGTCGGACAGGGCGTTCGTGGCAGCCACTCTGCCGAAGTCGTAGGGATCATCGACGATTGGTGTAAAGAAGTCGGCCGTGTGCACGATCGCGTGATGCTCACCGATCTTGTAGACGGCGGCATCGTCGGCTGTCGCGGAACCTACTAGCAGTGCGGGGTCCTCGATTGCTGCTGCAGGCAGATCCTCGAGAACACTCTGCAGCCAACCGCGTGGGACTTTGCAGGCGCATCCTGCTCCATGAGAGAGCTGAGTCAGCCGAGGCGCCGTGCGCTCCGGGCTCGCTGATTCGGGACGTGGCATCGGGTTAGTCTCAAGAGTATGCCGACCGTCGGGAGATCGTCCAACCAGAGCTTGCGCCGACTGCCCTCGGTCGAGAGCCTGGCTGCGAACCTGGACGGGCCGCATCACCTGGCGGTGATGGCGGCCCGGCAGGTGATTTCCGAGGCGCGCCGGCGTCTGCTGAGCGGGGAACTCCGTGCCGCATCCGAGGATGAGCTCTCGGCGGAGGCGGCGGGCCTGGTCACCTGCTTGGCGGCCGGATCAGTTCAGCGGGTCGTTAACGCGACCGGCGTTGTCCTACACACGAACCTCGGACGTGCCCCGCTCGCACCCGAGGCTGCCGCTGCCGCCGCGGCGCTCGCCGGTCGGTACACCAACCTCGAGCTGGACCTCGCCACCGGCGAGCGGGGGAGCCGCGATGCGCACGTGTCCCACCTCCTGGGAACCCTGGTTGGCGCCGAGGAGGCGTTCGCAGTCAACAACAACGCAGCTGCCGTAATGCTTGCCCTCGGCGCGCTTGCCAGCGGGAAAGAGGTCGTAATCGGCCGAGACCAGCTCGTCGAGATCGGCGGATCGTTTCGGATCCCGGAGATCCTCGCCCAGTCGGGTGCGAGGCTAGTTGAGGTCGGCACTACGAACCGCGTTCGCGTCGAAGACTACGAGGCTGCGATCTGCCCGGATACCGCGGCGCTCCTCCGCGTCCACCAATCGAACTTCCGCACGCTCGGTTTTGTCGGTAGCCCGACGATCACCGAGCTGTCTGAGCTCGCTCAGCGCCGCGGCATCGCCCTAATCGATGATCTCGGCTCCGGCGCGATCAAGCCGATCGCCGATGAGCCCCGAGTCAGGGAGTCGGTCGCGGCGGGCACGGATGCGGTGTGCTTCTCGGCCGACAAGCTCTTGGGAGGGCCGCAAGCGGGGATCATCGCGGGGAGCGCCGCCGCGATCGGGGTGTGTCGAAATCACGCTCTTGCGAGGGCCGTGCGCATCGACAAGCTTCAGCTCGCCGCGCTGGAGGCGACCCTGCGGCTCCATCGCGATAGGGGGCCTTCGGCGATTCCGGCGCTGCGAATGCTGAACGCTCAGGAGGCTGAGCGGCAGCGGCGAGCCGATCGGATGGTCGAACTGATCGGTGGCCCGGCTGAGGTGACTCAAGGTGCGAGTCGCGCCGGTGGCGGCACCCTGCCGACGCTCGAGCTCCCAGGTCCGGTGTGCGCTGTGTCGTGTCGCGACGCCGGGGCGCTTCTCGCGCGTCTGCGGCAAGCGCAGCCACCGGTGATCGCCCGCATCAGCGACGATCGGGTCCTTCTCGATCCCACGACCATGGACGACGAAGAGGCGGCATGGGCCGCGCAGGCAACGGTCGATGCCCTCTCCTGAGATCTCTCTCGGTCTGACGCTCGGCACCGCTGGGCACATCGATCATGGCAAGACGCGCCTGATCTCAGTGCTTACAGGCGTGGATACTGACCGACTTGAGGAGGAGCGGCGACGCGGGATCTCGATCGAGCTCGGCTTTGCCGAGCTCCGCCTGTCTGACGGACGCCGCCTGGGGGTGGTGGACGTCCCCGGCCACGAACGACTGGTCCGCACCATGGTTTCGGGGGCCAGCGGGATAGGCCTCTTCCTGCTCGTCGTCGCCGCGGACGATGGGGTGATGCCCCAGACTGTGGAGCACTCGAACATCTTGCGGGCCCTGGGGGTCGTCGACGGAGTGGTTGCCATTACCAAGGTCGATGCCGCTACGGATGAGGCGATACGGTGCACCAAGGAGGAGATTCGCCACTTGGCGCCTGAGGCGGCTGTGGTAGAGGTGAGCGCGATCACCGGAGCGGGCCTGGGCCACCTCAGAGAAGAGATTGGGGCCTGCGCCCGCCGAGCGGCCACGCGGAGCGGAGAGGAAGTCTGGCCGCAGCAGGACCCGCTTCTCCACATTGATCGCTCGTTCTCGATAACCGGAGCCGGCACCGTCGTCACCGGCACGATTGCGTCGGGCGCCTTTCGGGTTGGCGAACGAGTAGCGGTGCTTCCCTCCGGCAAGCGCGCGCGAGTTCGCGGAATCCAGATCCACGGCGAGTCCCGCAGAGCCGCTTCTGTGGGCCACCGCGCTGCACTGAACCTCGGAGGCGTCGGATGCGAAGAGGCCCCGAGGGGGGCGGCAGTCTGCGGCGGGGAGTTCCAGCCCCGGCCGACCTGGCGGATCGATGTCCGAACGCGGTTCGACTTCCTCTCGCACGGGCCGATGCCACGCCGGGTCCAGGTTCATCACGGAACTCGCGATGTGCCGGCTCGGTGGGTTCCGGTCGGGCGCGATTTCGCCCAGCTTCGGCTCGAGGACCGGCTGATCGCGAGGGCTCGCGACCGCGCAGTCATACGCAGCATCTCCCCGCCAGGCACGATCGCCGGCGTTGAGTTGATCGATCCGCTGCCGCCTCGCGCCTGCGGAGCCCGCGAGCTCGAACGGCTCCGGATTCTGTGCGAAGGTTCGGC
>Ga0102946_1000882_pt1 | contig 10422 bp, 8 predicted proteins | sample SalPon2A_A_D1_MG_FD_78209 | JGI IMG/M metagenome (GOLD analysis project Ga0102946, IMG submission 78209) | Soil microbial communities from South San Francisco under conditions of wetland restoration - Salt Pond MetaG R2A_A_D1_MG | ecosystem: Environmental > Terrestrial > Soil > Wetlands | place... | reverse complement strand
TCCAGGAAAATCCTTGTATTCGCCGCTGCGGGCCTTGGCATAATGCCCTTTAGTGTCTCGCTGCTCGCACGCTTCGACTGTGGTCTTCATGTAGACTTCGACAAAGTTCCTGGTCACGCTACGGGCGAACTGCCGACTCTTGGCATAGGGTGAAACGAAAGAGGCTACCACGATCACGCCGTTCTTTTCCAGCATCGAGCAGAGATGCCCCGAGCGCTTAACGTGGCGGTTGACCTCGCTCATGGAGAACCCGGTTTCCGGAAACAATGGTCGGACATCGAGACTGTCAATACGTTCGACCTTGAGGTGCATCTCCTGCAGCTGATCGTAGACACGATTCGCCAGATTCTTCTTGCCCGAGGCAGGCAGACCGGTGAACCAGAGGACAAAGGCCGGAACCTCTTTTTTCCCGTAACGGATTTTCTGCCAGAATCTTTCATGCAGGAAATAGAGCGCCATCTTGGCGAACACTTCCAACAGGCCGATCGTAATGGCCAGCGCAAACTTGCCGGTAAAAATAAACACCAGGACCGCTGTGGTGATTGTTGCCCAGGTGCGCCAGGAGATGGCCTTCAGAATCGAGCGCTTTTTGGTTTCGTATTGCATTTAAGTTCGGTGACTGGCTTCTGGGGATTGGGTACTGGTTGCGGATTTACAGCCCTTCAACTCCCGCAACGATCAATCTCGTCAAAAACAAATGATCTATATAGCATATTGATGATTTCAAAGCACCAGAAAATGGTAGAGGGGAATACTTCTGATGTAAGTACTGATATGTTGAATCATGGAAAGCTTAAAAAACCTATTCGCAAACGTTTTGCAACATTTAATTTTCCACGTAACTTTGGCACATACCGTCAGCTAAAACATCAACCCCATTACCGACACGACAAGTAAAACTACAACACAGCAGCATATAATCGTTCTCTGTGCCACTTGATCTATAGTTGCAATAGTACGCAGTGCAACAATACCAACTATGGTCCGGAATAGTGGCCCGTTGATGTTGAAGCCGAGCAAGGCCTGTTGCGAAGCGATTGCCAGAAATATGCAGACCGCAAGCACAAGATAGTCAGCAGTCGTCAGGAACAGTTCCCCTATTCGTCGGAACAGGATCTTGATGATAGCCAGAACGCCGGCAGCGCCGAGCAGGATGTCACCGTAGCGCTTCAGGGAGAGTCCGGCGAAGACCGGCTGGTCCATGTACCAGGTCTGGGTTGCTATCAGGCCGAAGGTGGCATAAATGACGAGCATCAGAAACTGGCGGTTGTCCGATTGGCGGCTCTGCCAGAGATAGCCGCCGCAACCAAGCAGTATCAACGCTATCTGCCATGGAATGATTGGGTCCTTAAGAATTGCCACCAGGGCAATAACGAGATAGAGGCTTAGCAACAGTTTGATTCCGATCAATAGATAATCGGAATATCCTGACAACCTCTGGTAGGTTGAGGAACTGCGTATCTCGGTTCGATCATCCCGTTGCAGGAAGGAGAACTGCTCTTTTCTCAGTGAAAGATAGCGAAGCAGTAGGTAGGTGCAGGTTGCCGTTGTCAGGTAGAAAAACAGCAAAAGGTATTCAGGAACATTGCGTAATGCCAGGGCACAAACCGCCCAGAAAAGCGAGATCGCGTAAATGATGACAACTGTGAAGCGGTGTTCAAAACCGAGATCGAGGAACTGGTGGTGGATGTGAGTACGATCAGCAGTAAACGGGCTGATGCGTTTAGCAATCCTGCGCATCATCACCCACACCGTATCCAGTAACGGCAGTCCAAGGATGAGCACTGGAATCATCGGGCTGATCGAAGAGCCTGATCTCTGGGTCGATGCGACTGCAATGAAGGCCAGAACGTAACCGACCACCATCGAACCGGTATCCCCCATGAAGATCCGCGCCGGGTAAAAATTGTACTTGAGAAAACCAAAGATTGCACCGACCAAGGCAGCTGAAAGGATCATGGTGACAGGATCGTTTTCCAGCCAGCCGATCAGGAAGAATGCTGCCAGGGCAATACTCGAAACGCCACCGGCAAGACCATCAAGCCCGTCGATCAGGTTGATCGCATTAATTACCCCAACCACGGCAAACACCGTGAATGGAACACCCAACCAAATCGGCATGATCACAGGTCCGAAGCCAAACAGGTTGCCCAGATCGGCCAGGTAGACTTTACCTACCAAAATCGTGATCAGGCAGGCCGCAACCTGCCCGGCAAACTTTCTGCGAGAGGTTATTCCATTGAGGTCATCAACGACGCCGGTGGCAAAAATGATCAGCATTCCGGCCAGAAGGCCACGGATACTTTCGTCGATCGGCAAGAAGATAATTGCTGAGAATAAAAAGGCGAGGAATATGGCGATGCCACCGAGACGGGGCATCGGCACGTTATGAATCTTGCGCGCATCCGGTTGATCAACACTATCCTTATCCAGCGCCCATTGCCTCAGAAAAGGCACCATGATCAGTGCCGCAAATAGCGCCGTCATGAAGCTGTAGAAGCAGGTCAGGAGTTGGCCACCAACAAAATCCATTACGTACAGCCTTGCTGAAGAGTTGGAGACTATTCTACTTCAAAATGATAATTCGTGGAAAATATTAATGATTTTGTTTGCCGCCAAATGTCGGTAGACTTCTCAAAATCGGGTAATCGATGATCATGCCGAGTTTGTCTGACCATCTTTCCCGGCAATCCAGCAGGTAGCGCATTTTCCAAGAGAGTGAGGGCCATTGCGATTTAGCCAATCTCCAATTCTGTGATACTCGACAAACAAGCTCGGCGGCTTTTGAATCTTTGCAGATTGCAGCATTAAAAACGCCAGGGACTTCAAGGCCGCAGACCCGCTGTGCAAGCAGCAGTGACATATAAACCACACGCAGGCAGCCACGATCCCCAGGCCTAGTAAATAGCTCTTCCCAGTCAAGGTCATGTACCGATCTTACACAGTGTTCGACATCTATGACCCATTTAAGTTCGATCCACCAATGACGCGCACCATGGTTACAAAGGTAAAGGAGTGTTTCTATGGTATCACCTACTCCACCGGGAAAACACTCCGCACCAGTTGGTTGCGGGAAATGAGCTTTTCGCCAGCCGGCAAACAACGACCAGTGAATCTCAAGTAACCATTTCCGGTTTTCGTGTACGAGGCTGCAATGAAAAAACCGTGTGTTTGGTTTGAGCCATCGCTGCAAATCTTCACGGTCAAATTCAGCCAGGTAACCGTCCTCGATCAACAGGTCAACGGCCCTGTCAACGTGATCCCGCGGCACCATCAAATCAAGATCAGCAGACATCCTCAGCAACGGGTCACCGTACAGGCTCTCGGATAGCATTGGTCCTTTGAAAGGCACAGCCCGAAGATCGGTTTTATTAAATAAAGAGATTAGCCGTTGTAGCTCACGATTCATTTCGAGACTATGTAACGTGCTGGCAGCAACAGCTGAACGCCATTTTTCCAGTCCGATTACAGTAAATATTTGTTGAATGACCCCTTTCAGAGATTCATTGACGATCAGAAGAATGCCGTGGTCACTACAGATGGTGAGCAGTTCTTCTTCATTCAGTCCTTCCGCTGCCAACCGGATCAGTTCAGCGATATCCGGTTCTGGCTTGAGCGTTTCGAAGATGATTTTCCAGGGCAGGCTATCTAAAGACATCAAGCTGATTGTCCTATTTTAAGAAGCAATAAATTTACAGGGATGAAGGGGATGGAAGGGATACTACAAAGTTGATATATTTTGGGTTGTAATCCTTACATCCTCTTCATTCCTGAAAGTTCAAGATTTTCGCGTCCCACGTCCCGCGTCCCGCGTCCCGTCATTCATCACATTCTCATAGACACTCATTGTGTTATGAATCACGATATTTTCATCAAACTCCTCAAGAACAATCTCCCGCCCACGTCGACCAAATCGTTGCCTCATATTCGCATCATCAACCAGTTTCTCAATCGCACTCACCAAAGGTTCAACAGAATTGACCGGCACCAGGAAACCGTTCTCTCCATCAACCACCAGTCCCCGACACCCGGCTATATCTGTAGTAACGATCGGCTTTTCCATAGCAGCAGCTTCAATCAGAATTCGAGGAGTTCCTTCTCGGTAAGATGGCAGCACAACGATATCGCAATCATCAAGCAATGACTGCATGTCATCAATATGACCAAGGAATGATAAGCCAAAAGTTTCTTTCAGTTTTTCAACATCTTGCGCAGTCAAAGATGAAGGATTTTCCGGATAAAGATCACCTGCTATCAGCAGCTCAAGATGAGGGTGTTTTGCCTTGACAATTTTAAAGGCCTCAACCAGCTCAAAAACCCCCTTTTCCTTGATCAACCGAGAAGCAAACAAGATTTTGACTGTTTCGCGTCCCGCGTCCCGCGTCCCGCGCCCCGCGAATTTGTCTAAATTTACTCCCGACCCACGAATCACCTGCGTCCTGCCTCCATCAACCAATCCCCACTCAACAAAACTGTCCCGATCATCAGTATTCTGATAAATCACCCGAACCTTATCGCCGCTCAGTGCCAACCGGTAGAGTCCACGCACAACAGGTCGTATCAACCGTGCCTTGAGACCAGGATCAGTAAAGACATGCCCCAGCCCGGTCACAGCATTGACGATTTTGATCTCACCAGCAAGTTTTGCGGCAAAGGTGCCGTAAAGAACGCATTTGATTGTGAAATGATGAACCAGATCTGGCTGTTCCTGACGATAGAGTTTCAGTAAATTGTAGATCAGCCTTATATCGTGAAAGGGGCTGACACTGCGTACTGAAAAATCCATAGGGATCCACTCAAAACCCACCTGCCTGAGCTTCTCGCCATACTCACCGGGTGGCGACAGGAGCACCACCTCCCAACCCTCGTCGCGCAAAAGCTCAGCCAACGCCAGGCGGAAGTTGTAAAGATACCATTCGGTGTTGGCGAAAAGTATGATCTTTTTTTTCATTAAAAAACCGGTTCTGATAGGGCAGCCACGCAAAAGCATGGCTAGCGAAATTCAGCCAGACAAAGAGGACCAAAGCGTACCCGGCAACAACCCCCCACCGTATGAGCGGTCGATAAAACCGGATCGAAACCACTTGAGAAACTCTCGCAAAAATCAGTAACTGCATCGGCATAAAATAAAGTGCGACCCGATCAACTGCAGTAGACGCGAAAAATACCAAGGGAATACAGGTCAAACTGAACCAAGCAATCCACGTCCAAAGCTTATTTTCATAATCATTAAAAGCAAAGCGCTCCCTGAACAGCAGGAAAATCAATGATGGAACAGCATTCATAGCAACTCGAATACCACCACCTTCAGATACGCGGCTGCGCTCTACATAATGATGCCAAAGGTAGTCTTTGTGTTCATAAAGAATCAGAGAGACCATCACATAACTGACAACAGCCACCCATGTCCAGGTCCATAGCCGTTTTCGTGTGCTAGCCAGTGCTGCCAAGGGAAGCAGGATAACAGCTGATTTATGAAAAAGGGCTCCGCAGATAATAAGTAACGCGAAACGATAAAAACGTCCGTCGATGAGGGCGACAATCGCCAACAGTTCAAACCCCAAAGCGGCAGACTGTCTGGTATAGCCCATGCCAACGACGATAATCATGTAGGGGACTGCGACTAATAACGCCAGGCATGGAAACGGCTGCCGGCGTGAAAAAGAAACGACCCCCAACATTAAGATTACACCACACACAAAATTTACCAGATAAACCTGGCCGGAAACTTTGTTTGACAACCAGTTGAGAGCAGCATATCCCGCGTCTTTTTCCAGGAACACTTTTGCGAATGGGACATTGCTCATGCGATCGTAATGGACCAAATAACTTGTCCAATCACCCCCGACATCATAACGAAGACCAATGAAAAATGAATATGCAACAACGACAATCGTCCAAAATGCAAGCGATCTGTGATTGCTTTTAGGGCGTCCCACAAGAATTGCCAAAACAGGCAGGCTAAACATTGTCCAGTAAGCAATCATGCTTGATCTACCGCAGAGTAGAGAATGTTTATGAGGCGGTTGGTTTGTGACTGTAAAGAATATTCAGTCTCAACTTTCAATCGCCCAGCAATACCTAATTGCCGTCTCAAATCAGAGCTGTGAATTAGCTTCAGGAGACTCGTCTCCCACTCTTGTTCTGTCTTGGCAAGATAACCATTCACATTATTTTCAATGATGTGACAATTTACCCCGACAGGAGAGGCTACCGAAGGCAAACCACATGCCATATACTGCAATAACTTATAGCCACACTTCCCTCGTTCCCAAGGGTTGTCGCTCAACGGCATTATTCCAATATCGAATCCTGAAACCAGGCCAGCTTCCGTCTCCTCTTCCCAATTGATTACTTCTACCTGTATCTCACTGAAAACTTCAAGTATATCTGGCATTGCACCCACGAGAATGAGTCGGGCAGGACCAATCTCGCAGACTCGCTGGAGAACATTTTTAATCTCCAAGAGATATTTCTGCGTAGAAGGAGAGCCAATCCAGCCAATGACCGGGATATCTCTCTTTTTATTGAGACCCGTTTTGTATCGCGTGACATCTAAAACTGACGGTAAAATTTCAACGTGCCTTGCTCCGGCCTGCCTGGCATGATTTCCCAAATAGTCGTTACCACAAACCACTGTAGAAGCGGCTGCCATGATTTTTTCGATTTTACGGCCAAGGATCCAACGTAAAAGAGTGGATTCAGAGAGATCATAATTATGGAATATCGCGTCATCGTAATCCGCAACAACAGGAATATTTTTCGGGAAAACGAGCCTCTCAATCCAATAAGGCACATAAGGGAAAGCCTCTTTTTCCAACCAGATCAAATCAACGTTGTCCAGTTTCTGTAATGACCCTAACCGATTTCCATAACACCTCATAACAGCTTGCCTTGACCGCCCTTTACCACCATACAAATTCATCAAGTATGCATCATCAAACAACGGTAATGTCAGTACATCGAATCCGGACTCCTGAAGACTCGGGACGTACTGACAGGTACGAATTCGACTGCTAGCACCGAGACGTGAATATTTGGACAGAAGTGCAATCTTCAATGGAATACCCTGTCAAAAATGGGTCTCTACAATGACTCGACCTGGCTATAAATAGTACGATATTGATCGACACCCTTTTCCACGGAGAAGTAATCTTCGGCAGCCTTGCGACATAACATTGGGTCATACTGATTATGGAGATACTCTATTAATTGATCTGCCGCACGAGAGAGTTCGACTATGGTACCTTCTTGAACTGCTATGCCGACACCATATTCTTCTATCAATGTCCCCATATCACCTATACCATGATTTCCAACAATAGGTACGCCTGCTGCCAGAAGCTCTCCCAGACGTGTTGGAGATGAGCCAAATTTACCGATATCCGAAACAAAAAACAGAACAGCCACATCAAAATCTGTAATGTGCTGATGGATGTCATTTGGCTGGCAACTTTCTAAAACAAGTTTGTCTTTCGGGATACCTGCTTCTAACGCCTTTTGAATGATCACAGCATGGTCGTCTTTGGTGACAATCTTCAAAATAACACCGGGTTGCCGCTTCTCAATATCCAAGAAAAATTCAAAGAGCCAATCCAGATGAAACCACCCACTTAACAAAGTACCCATAGTCCCTAAGACAAATTGTTTATTTTCGAAGGGCTGCCGTTTCTCTTTTAAATCAAAACGTGACAAATCAACGCAAGTTGTGATGACATGAAACTTGCTTTTGTCGAGCTCAACATAAAGTCTGGTTAGATACGTGACAGCCGCTTCTGTGAGGCTGACAACCACATGCGCATCACGCAGGAGCCAGTACTCCATTTTCTTCAGTAGCATATAAATGATGGACGCCTTGTCTAATCGTCCCGCTGATATCATCTCGTCCGGCCACAAGGCGCGCATATCAAAAATAAAAGGTTTATGGGTAATCTTGCCACATAACCAAGCCGCAATTGCTGGTATGTAACTGCGGCAATGCACAAGGCACACCTTTCGTCGAGCCGAATACCAAAACGTCAACCATAGCAACACCAGTAAATCCCATAATGTTGCCAACAGACGAGGTCGATGATGGTAGACACGCGGCCGCCAGGTTATTCCATAGTTGGTACACTCTTGATGCATTTCCGCAACAGCCTGTTCGTCTGCAAAGTCTTTTTGTTTTTCAAAACTGACCAGAGTGAAGATGTAATCGTTGGATAAGCGTGACAGGTAACCTAGCACTTGAGAACGGCCAAGCGGTTCGAGCATTCCGGTGTAGGAGAGATAGAGAACGTGTCTTTTGTTATTCAACGTCCTCACCAACTTTAGGAAACAGCACATTTAGGTACTGTTTCCCAATTTTATCAACTGAAAATTCGCGAGCCCTTTCTCTGAGCGCTTCACGATCTGGCTCTTTTTGCAGAGCATGCAATATGGCCTCAGCCAAAGCCTCAGCATCCCCCACGGGAACCAGGTGGCCATAATGTCCATCTTCCAGAATTTCATTTGGCCCAGATGGGCAATCAGTGCTCACAACCGGTGTGCCTGCCTCTAGGGCTTCTATCAACACAGTAGGCAGGCCTTCCCATCGTGAAGACAACACGAACAGGTCGGAATCTCGATACCAAGGCTTAGTATCCGCCACAAACCCAGGTAGATGTACTGACTCCGTCAGCCTCATGAACTCAATAAGTTGCTCAAGTTCAGACCTCAGTTTTCCTTCCCCCAAAATTACCAGTGTTGAAGACAGATTTTTGTTTACCTTGGAAAACGCACGAATCAGAGTTGGGTAATCTTTGGCAACTTTTAACGAACCTACAGCGAGAATACGTTTGCCAGATAAACGTTCCCATGGTTTGGAAAGATCATTGTTCATTGAGGATTCATCAACCACCGGATTGTAGATCACTTTGAACTTGTCGCAAGACAACCCACTCAATTGGCTCAAATCCTCAGCCACTCCATGTGAAACGGCCAGACGTGAATTTGCGAGGGGATATATCGTCCTCGTGGTTAAACGAATTACGAGCCGCTTGATCAAACTGTCTGCAACTGGCGAAACCGACAAATGGCTATGGTCACTAACAACGACTGTACCTTGGATACGCGACAAACGATGGGCCAGTGTACCGACTACAGTCAGCGGCCACATACCTATAAGCAAGGCATCTGGTCGTGTATGTCGAAGATATCTCAACATTGGCCAGAATGCATTACGGATGCGATTTGCTCCCAGATTTACAACACAAGCCGCTTCAGGCACCTGTTGCAATAACTCACCATGGGCTTGCATTAAGACAAAATCAACATGATTGTGACCCTTAATAAATTGCTTTGCAAGATTAAGGGATACTCGTTCAGCTCCACCGCCACATAAGTTAGGGAGGAGTATAGCAATCCTTCGATTTTTAATCTTTTCAGAACACATAATATTGACGGCTACCTTAGAATATCTTTGATAACACTCTTCCACCCGGAAAAGTGACCATATCCGCCATCAAACCAGAACCTGATTACAAAAACGATCCTCCGCCAACGAGGCTTGGAAACAATCAGGATACGATGTTCAAGAGAGATTATTTTCTTAGACAATTCTTCAAGGGCTTTGTCTTTTGATTGTTTAAGATTTAATTTTTCCAGGATTTTTGTTTTGTCAATAAGTCGCTGTTTATATTTCTCACATAGGTCAATTTGGCGCCTCCATCCTTGCGTAACATCTTTCAACCCATATTCTTTAACAACATCAAAAGAGGAAACTTGGCTTGTCCTGGTAGCTATTGAGTTTGATGTATTGACATTATGGCGCCGATAGTACTGAAGTTTACTGTCAATAACTAGCCGGACATTCAATGCTTCTGACAATGTGTTAATCCAACCATCATGTCCATGAGCTTCATTTGGAATTGGGCAGATAATGTCTAAGAATATTTTCCGGACAGTAGTACAACAACCCGCTGAATGCCATGAATCATTAAACCCCATCAAACGAATATTTCCAAGTGTTGAACTACCTGTCGACATGAGACTATCATCCGTAATGATTTGATCGTTAAGAACAACCATCACTTCCGAATTTTTGACGAAATCTTGCTCAATGATTTCTAACTTTTCTGGTAACCAAACATCATCTTGATCACTTAAAAAAACAATATCACCAGAGCAAAGCGCCAAGGCTTTGTCGAAGTTTTTGATATAACCTAGATTACTTTCGTTTTGATAAATCCTGACAGCGAAAGGGGACTCTTTTTTGAATTTCTCCAAAACATCAAGAGTCTCATCCGTTGATCCATCGTCGCATACAACGAGTTCATCGGGTTTTCGAGTCTGGTTGACGAAACTATCGAGCTGTTCCTGTAGGTATTTGGCTCCATTGTAAGTAGCCATGGCGATAGAGATTTTCATGCCTGCCATCTCCCAGCAACAACTCCATCAAAAGTT
>Ga0102946_1000881_pt1 | contig 10436 bp, 7 predicted proteins | sample SalPon2A_A_D1_MG_FD_78209 | JGI IMG/M metagenome (GOLD analysis project Ga0102946, IMG submission 78209) | Soil microbial communities from South San Francisco under conditions of wetland restoration - Salt Pond MetaG R2A_A_D1_MG | ecosystem: Environmental > Terrestrial > Soil > Wetlands | place... | reverse complement strand
GCCCCTTTGCAACAGCAACTGCAGCACTTCCATCAACCCTCCATAAAGTATTGCCGTGCATCCGGCATAAAAAGCTGTTTTCCAGCTGTCTGCGAATATATGCAGGTATTGAGCGGTAAGGATTGTCAGCAATGCATAAGCCGCGGCATGCAGCAGTTTGTCCCAGCCGAGAAGACCCGTGATCGATGGCGGGGTCGAGGTCAGCGAGAGCCAACAGATTATACCTGCCCAGAGGACTGGAAGAGAACAACGAACGACATAAATGAAGTTGAATGATTCGCGAGTTTTGTTATTACACGTGGCCGCCATAATGTACGACAGGGTACCTTATCTTTAGGCATAAAAAAAGGGCCGTTAAACGGCCCTTTGATTACTTAGCGATGAATATTTGACGACGTCTTTTCCTTTTACATGTTATGGAAGCCGATCTCGAACTGGCGTTTCTTGCCGTCTTCCAGCTTGGTGCCGATTTCAAAGGTGTACATCCCCATCTCCTTGACAGCGATGTCGCCACCGAAACCATCGCCCATCAGCATCATCATGACCGGCTTGGCAGACGTGTCTTCAGGGCCTTTAACCTTGAGTGCGGCCTTGCCCCCGGCAACCGGGCTGCCGCTCTTTTCATCGGTAAAGAAAACCATGACATGATGTGTGGCATCCATCCCCATTTTTGTCATTTTTGCCATGGTTTCTTCATCATAGGTCTTTACTTTAACGGTTGCGATGACACCATCCCGGGTGTCCTTGCCGACTTCGACGAAATCATCGCTTCCGCTCATACCATGCGACATCTCCTTGCCATGTTCCATGTCCATTTTTTGGCCTTTTTGCATGCCCTGGTCATCATGCTTCATGTCGCCCTGGTGCTTCATATCTTCTGCCATAGCTTTGTTATCAGAACCATGGTCTGCGTGGCTCATGGCAATGGCAGTCATCGGCATCCCCATGGCGAATACCATGGTCAGAATTGTGATCGTAAAACGTTTCATGATTTCTACTCCTTTTGGTTGTGATCAGCAAATTGCTGATATAGTTTAAGTATATACTAAGCCTATTCTTCAGGATCAAGTTCACCCGTCGGAACGGTTGATTTCTCCAGCTTCATCCCACGCCACATGAAATAGATTACAGGGAAAACCAGTAACTCCATCAACCCTGAAGTAACAACCCCACCCACCATAGGCGCAGCGATCCGCTTCATGACGTCAGCCCCCGCACCATGCGACCACATGATCGGTATCAGGCCGGCAATAATAACGCAGATCGTCATGATCTTCGGTCGAATCCTCTTCACGGCACCGTAATGAATCGCCTGGGTCAAATCGCCGAGATTCAGCATGCGGCCGTTTTTCCTCCAAAGTTCAAAAGCCAGGTCAAGGTAAAGCAGCATGACCACACCCGTCTCGGCCGAGATTCCTGCCAGGGCGATAATGCCGATCCATACAGCAACGGACATATTGTAGCCGAGCAGGTAGATGTACCAGAAGCAACCGACCAGGGAGAGCGGCAGGGCGACAAATATGATCCCGGTTTTGACCATGCTCCTGGTATTCATATAAATAATCACAAAGATAATCAGCAAGGTGAGCGGAATCACAACCATCAGGGTTGCTTTCGCCTTCTGCATGTATTCGTACTGACCGCTCCAGATGATGTTGTAGCCAACTGGCAGATCGACCTTTTCTTCAATGATCTTCTGGGCATTCTCGACATAAGTGCCGACATCAATACCACGCAGGTCGACGTAGACCCAGGCCGTGCGACGAGCATTTTCACTCTTGATACCAGGCGGGCCTTTTTTGATCTTGATCTCAGCAACCTGTGACAGGGGGATATGGCTGCCACTGGCCAACGGCACCAGGACCCTGCCCAAAGCCTGCAGATCATTGCGATAATCGCGTTGATAACGAATGTTGACCGGATACCGCTCCAGGCCTTCGACGGTCTGGGTTACGTTCATGCCGCCAATGGCCGATGTGATGACGCTCTGCACATCACCAACGGTAAGCCCGTAGCGTGCGATTGCCTCACGGTCGATTTCATAGTCAAGGTAGTTGCCGCCGACCACGCGCTCCGAGAAAGCGCTCAGGGTCCCGGGGATATCACGCACAATGGCTTCGATCTCTTCACCAAGAGCGGACAAAACTTCCAGGTCATCGCCCATGATCTTGATGCCGACCGGCGTCTTGATTCCAGTTGAAAGCATGTCGATCCTGGTCTTGATCGGCATAGTCCACGCATTGGTCAGTCCGGGAAACTTGATAGCGTCATTTAATTCAGCTTTCAGCTGTTCAACATCGATCGGCCCTTTTTCCGGCCAAACCAGGCGTAATGGAGCTTTCAACCAGTCCCATGAATCAGACCAACCGGTATAGAAACGATCGTGATGAACAATCCGCCACTCTTCCTCGGGTTTGAGAGTAATCGTCGTCTCGAGCATCGACAGAGGAGCAGGGTCCGTAGCGGTCTGGGCGCGCCCGACCTTGCCGAACACCCGCTCGACTTCAGGGAACTCACTGATGATCCGGTCGGTCTGTTGCAAGAGTTCCTTCGCCTTGGTAATCGAAATACCCGGCAGAGTGGTCGGCATGTACAGGAGATCACCTTCGTAGAGAGGCGGCATGAACTCCGAGCCCATCTTCTTGAATGGAATATAACTGGACGCTGTAAGAACAAGAGCGACAACCAGAACCGACCAACGCCATTTGAGCACAAAATCAACGATCGGGTGATAAATACGGATCAAGAGACGGTTAAGAGGGTTCTTTTCCTCGTCCGGGATCTTGCCCCGAATGAACCAGCCCATCAAGACCGGGACAATCGTAATTGAAAGGAGTGCAGCGGCGGCCATAGCGTAGGTTTTGGTATAAGCAAGGGGCTTGAACATCCGTCCTGATTGCTCCCCGAGGGTAAAAACCGGGAAAAAGGAGACCGTGATGACCAGAAGAGAATAAAAAAGCGCCGGACCGACTTCCTTGGAGGCATTGGCTACAATCTGCCAGTGCTGCAGTTTGCCGCGATCTCGTTCCAGGTGCTTGTGAGTGTTTTCAATCATGATGATTGCAGCGTCGATCATCGCACCTATGGCGATGGCGATACCGCCAAGGCTCATTATATTGGCGTTGATCCCCTGGAAATACATGATTACGAAAGCGACCAGGATCGCCACCGGCAGAGTAAAGATAGCCACCAGGGCACTCGGAAAGTGGAAGAGAAAGATTGCCGTGATCAAGGCAACGACAATGCTCTCCTCGATCAATTTCTCTTTGAGCGTGTCGACCGCGCGCTCGATCAGGCCGCTGCGATCATACACGGTCTTGATCGTCACCCCTTCCGGCAGCCCCTCTTTGAGCTCTTCCAGTTTACGTTTTACATTCTCGATCGTTTTCAGTGCGTTCTCACCGTAGCGCATGACAACGACACCACCGACTGCTTCACCTTTGCCGTCAAGTTCTGCCGCGCCGCGGCGCAGCTCCGGACCGATCGTTACCCTCGCCAGGTCCCGCACGAGGATCGGAGTCCCCTGGCGATCAGTGCCGATGACAACGTTTTCAATATCTTCCTTTGACTGGATATAGCCTAACCCACGCACCATAAACTCTGTTTCAGCCATCTCTACGAGACGTCCGCCAACATCGTTGTTTGACTGTTGGATAGCTTTTCTGATCTTCGGAATGGTGATGTGGTAGGCCAGCAAGCGATCAGGATCAACTTCCACCTGGTACTGCTTGATATAGCCATCGATTGATGCCACTTCAGAGACGCCTTCTACAGCAGTCAGTTCATAGCGCAGGAACCAGTCCTGTATGGAACGCAACTGTTGCAGATCATGCCGCTCACTTTCCAAAACATACTCGTAAACCCAACCAACTCCAGTAGCATCAGGCCCCAGGCTCGGGGTTACACCCTGCGGCAGGTTACCGCTTGCATAGTTGAGATATTCAAGTACCCGGGAACGGGCCCAATAGAGATCGGTGCCGTCCTCGAAGATGATATAAACGAAAGACAGCCCGAAGAAAGAGTAGCCGCGCACGACCTTGGCCCCGGGGACCGCAAGCATCTGGGTCGTCAGAGGATAGGTGACCTGATCCTCGACCACCTGCGGCGCCTGGCCTTTGAATTCCGTGAATACGATGACCTGTACATCGGAAAGGTCCGGAATCGCGTCAACAGGGGTTTTTGCAAGCGTGTAGATACCGCCTATGATGACGAAGAATGTGATCAGAACAACGATGAACTTGTTCTTGATGGACCAGTCGATAATATGTTCAAGCATGATAAGTTCCGTTAAAAGTGAACGATAAAGTTTTGAAAATTAATAGCTTATTGCGCTTTTGAAGCTTCTCTTTTCACCTTTCACTTTTTTACCTTTGACATGTCGCTGTTGTCTTTTTCAAACAAGTCGTCGAGAGACTCTTTGCCCTTGTCGTCATCGGCAAAGAGGTCGTCCATATCCTCATCCTCCTTTTCCATATCGCGGCCGGTGTTGGCGTGCGCATCTGCAGAAGGCGGTTCCGGATTCAACATTTTCTGGATTGCCTCTCGCAGCTTGCTCTCCGAATCGAGCATAAACTGGGCGCTGGTGACGACATGTTCGCCCTCAAGCAGGCCTTGAACAATCTCGATGTCGCCCTCATCGCTCTGTATTCCGGTCCTGACCATGCGGGGCTCAAACTTACCGTCACCCAGGGCAACGAAGACGGTCTTTTTTTCGCCTGAATGCAGGACTGCTTCTGCGGGAACCGTCAAGGCATCTGTGACCGGCTCCGATTCGATCCGGACATTGACGTACATATCCGGCTTGAGCAGGAAGTCGGGATTGTCGATATCAAAGCGTGCCTTGACTGTGCGGGTTTTGGGTTCGACGAAGGGGTAGATATAGCTGACTGTGCTCACGATCGGATCGCTGCCGACATAAGGCAGGATAATCCTGGCCTTTTGGCCCACCTTGACCCAAGGCATTTCGTATTCGTAAATATCGGCGTAGACCCATACTTTCGAAATATCCGAAAGCATCATCAACTCCATGCCACCTTTGATGAATTGGCCTTCGCGAACCATTTTCATGGTGACAATGCCGTTGTATGGTGCATAAAGCGTCAGGTTCTTTACCACTTCACCGGTCTTTTCGAGACGAGCAATCTGGCGGTCACTGATATCCCACAACTTGAGTCGCCTGCGAGATGCCTCCATGAGTCTTTTTGCACCATCGGCAATAGCCGGAAACGGGGACTCTTCGAGGGAAATATTATTGTTCCGGGCTAACAGGAATTCTTCCTGGGCACTGACCAGTGCCGGGCTGTAGATCTCGAGCAACGGCGCACCTTTTTTTACGAGCTGCCCGGTTTCATTAACATAGAGTCGCTCAACCCAACCATCGATTTTACTGTTAATGGAGAATTGCTTCGGTTCTTCGTAACCGATCAAGCCGACAGTCCTGATCGTACGGCTCAGGTCTTTGCGCGTGACCAGTGCCATGCGCACACCCATGTTCTGGGAAGTTACCGGGTCTATCGAAATGATCGAACCCGAGGCAGCTTCATCTTCGTAAACCGGGACCAGGTCCATACCCATCGGAGATTTACCGGGTTCGTCACGGATAAAGGTCGGGTCCATAGGAGCAACCCAGTATTTGATCTTGCGCTCACCGCTCGGCTTGGTCGACGAACTTGCTCCCGATTCCTTTAACGGAGTCAGCTCCATGTTGCAGATGGGACACAACCCGGGTTCATCGGTTATAATCATGGGGTGCATCCCGCAGGTATACTTTTGTACGGTTTGCTCAGCAGCCACGGCAGAAACCGGACCTGCCAGTTCGGCAACAACTTCGAGAGCTACATGCTGATGTCCGATCAAAGGTGCTCCCAGGGTCAGACCGACGATGATGCCAACTGAAACGAAGACCCGGATAAAACACTTGTTTTTATTCATATTTTCCCTCGGTATCCCGTGTAATTCGATTACTTGATGGACTCGTTTGTTTGTCTGTGTTCATTCTTCAGAGGCTCACCGATCAGAGGCAATGTTGATTCGGCCTCGAGCCAGGCCAGACTACGCAAGTATTCGGAACTGACCCGGTAATAATCCATTTCCGCCTTGTAAGTTGTCATCAGGGCGTCCAGCAGGCTGATAAAAGCGACTTTACCGACCTGGTATGCCCCAAGGGCGGACTGGAAACTCTGGCTGGTTTGCGGGATGATCCCTTCACTATAGAGCTCAGTCTGTTGATAAGTTTCTTCCATGCGGGCATAAGCTTTCTTGATTGATTCCGAAACTGAACTTCGAAACCCCATCGACTGGTATTCCGCCATCCTCAGGGCGGCATCTGCTTCGGCAATAGCGGCACGTCTTTTCGCCCTGTACACCGGAAGGTTGAAGCTGATTCCGGCACTGATAAAGTCGGTCCCCTCGTCGGGCAGGTTGTTATCACGAAAACGCCAGCTGCCCCAGAGTGTCACGTCCGGGTAATCGTCGAGATCCGCCAGCTTCTTCTGGAAACGGTATCGTTTGATCAGCGACTGGTAGGCGGCATTCATGGGGCGCATTTCCAGGCCGGCTCGTTGAAATTCATCGAGGCTCTGGCCGGTTGTGGGCAACTCCAGGTTGTCCGGCACCTCGTAAGTCCCGGCAGGCCTGTTCAACTGTCGGTTCAGTTCGGCCTCTACAACAGCCTTTTGCTGTTGCAGCGACATCAATTGTTCCATTAGCTTTGACCTGTTGACATGCGCCTTGAGAACGTCCTGCTGCAGTCCCTCACCGGTCTCATAACGAACTTCCGTCAATCGGATGATATCGTCGATCAGCCTCATGTTGCGTTCAACGACACCTATGGCCATCTGTTTGAAATAGAGCTTATACCAGGCATCTTTGACCTTGCGGGCAACCTGGTAGCGCGCGTCGTAATAGGCAGCTTCGAACCATTTCGCCTGCTCGTTGGCAAGGGCGGAACGACTCTCGAGTTTGCCCGGAAACGGGAACATCTGGGAGAGTTTGACCTCATTGCCGGTCATGGGGGTGGAGTCGCTGGAAAAGTCGTCGCTGGGGTAATTAGAAAAGTTAAAGGAGAGGACCGGGTCATTCAGGCTACCGACCTGGGGGGCTTTATAGCTGCTCTGCTCCCAGCGTGCCTTCATGGCAGCCAGGTCAGGATTGTTGTGCAGGGCTTCCTGTACAAGCTCGTCAAGGCCGCTTGCAGACACAGGGCTTGCCAGTGAGAATAAACCTAAGAACATGACTGCGGATATCAGTATTCTTTGTGACAGCTTTTGCATGAGCAGCATAATGGATCCTTTAGCATAATAAGTATCCTTAAACTGTACATGGAACGTGCCAAACTCACAACTATCTGTTTTTATAATAATTATAAACTTTTCGATAATACGGAAAAGACAGGAGTGCAGAATATTCTACAGGGAGATGGGGATTATTCATCGAAGGGAATATTGTAATGATTCAGCAAAGATATGCAGTTAGAGCCGATACGGCTAAGGAAGAAGGGCCGGGACAGAATAAACCTTGCCGTCAACTTCGAAGAGCACCCGGTCAGCGTGTATTTCGGTGACGACCGCAGAGTCGACATGGCTGCCAACCATAACCGGCAGATCGTTGACAACGGCCATGCTGTTGACAGCATCTTTATAAAAAACCTCTGTCACGATCAATTCAATACCCTCTGGGAGAGTTAGGTTGTTCGCAGGCAGCTCCGGCTCAGCAGCGGCCCCGGTCGGGGTGGCTGGCTCTCCAGCATCGGGAGGATTTTGAGGTTTTGCATGTTTGACAGGTCTATGAACAACCTTAGGCGCAGGGATTGGTTCACGCACAATCCTGGAAGCGGGAAGTTCATTCGCAGTAGATTCAACAGGAGCTTCGCTCTTGACAGGAGTGAGCGGAGCAGCCTGTTGCAGAGTTTTGGCTATAGTTTCAGGAGCCATTTGTTTACCGACAATGACTTGCTGCACTGGGGGTGCCTGCGAAGTGACAGGAGCAACGGGTGGCCGGGTTACTTCCGATACGACATTTCGATCTTGTCTGAACCCGCCTGACCAGAGGAAAAACAGACCTGCAACAACAACGCCGAAGACAATCCCGACGACCAAGGGGATCAATGGCTTGCGCGTAACGACAGGCCGCCCCTGGTCAGAGCGAAGATCGGGGGCTTCAAGCTTTCCACCGCGCTTTTCTTCTTCTATCTTCCTGAGCGCTTTAAGTATCGAACTCATACCGATGCGTTTCTGTAATATCAGGACAACCTGGGCATATCATATACCCCTGCCACCTGGTAAATGAGAATGAGAGTACGCGGGCCGACTAGGCCGTCAACAACAAGTCCGTGATCTCTCTGAAAAGATTTTACACAATCGACACTGCGTGAACCGTAGCGACCATCAGTCGGAACATCCACACATCCGGCAAGCCCAAGCAGAAACTGTAGGCGTCTGATGTTTTCTCCACTCGACCCTGATGCATCGATGTTACCAATACCCGCAAAATCTACCCATGGCACCATAGCCGTAAGCATACCAAGAGAGTTGAGACTTGCTATACTGAGGGTGTCCCGGCCCTGATATGCAGGCACGATTCTCCACATTCCCGGAGACACCTGCCCGAGCACAGCCAGGTAGCCGTCTCCCTGCTCTCCTGGTAAAGGGATCAGGAACGGCAGGTTGTATTTTCGCAGATCATCAAAATCGCCGGTTAGCCGAGCAAGCTCAAAGCCGCGTTCGGACAGTTCGCGATCTATGTCAAGGCCGGTGGTTGTTGATCGATCATCGAGTGGAGGCGCTTTCCAGAGGGAAAAGAGGGCATTGAAACTGGCTGGCGGGCTGTCAGCCTGCTCTTGCGAGGGTTGGTTGGACAACCCTGCCGGCTGAATTTGCGGATTTGGCGGTACCGGCAAAACAACCATGCTGTCAGTTTGTTCATGCGGCTTTTCGGCGGGCAACGCTGCCGGTTGAATTTGCGAATTTGGCAGCACCGACTCCAGACCGACCAGGCCGACGTTTATAGCGCTCCTGAAAAATGGGGAAAAGGCAAAAAAAGCAACCAGCACCAATAAGAAGACAAATGCTGCAATGGAGATTGCTTGCGGAAGGGACCACATTCCAGTGGCCACAGCGCCCTCACCCGTCCCTTCCAACTCAGCTGCTGCACACCTGACATCCCTGGCCGTAACGATGCCCCGGTCTTCCGTATAGGCCGTCAGCAGCGCCCTGTCGCAGACAAGGTTGATCCTCCTCGGTACACCTCCTGAAAATTTAAAGATCTTCTTCAGGGCCCGGGGGGAAAAGACGTTACTGTCCGGTCGTCCGGCAATCTTCAGACGGTTGAGGATATAAGAGGAGGTCTCTTCACTGTTCAGGGGGCGGAGGTGATATCTTACTGCGATCCTCTGATTCAGTTGCCGCAGGCTGTGATCACTCAAATGGGTGCGCAACTCAGGCTGTCCGACCAGGATAACCTGAATCAGCTTGTCTTCTTCAGTCTCGAGGTTTGATAAAAGCCTGATCTGCTCGAGGACTTCCCCGGAGAGATTCTGGGCTTCATCGATTACCAGGATCGGGGTTCTGCCGGACCGATTCTCCGCCAGCAGAAACCCGTTGAGAGAGTGGATCAGGTCAGGGTTGCTGAGCCCGTCGTCGTTAACTCCGAACTCCCGGTTGATATTTCGCAGGAGTTCAAAAGCTGTCAACTTGGGGTTGAAGATAAATGCGACACGATATTTGTCTTCATCAAGATGTGCAAGTAGCGAACGCAGTACGGTCGTTTTGCCGGTACCAACCTCACCGGTCACTTCAACAAAACCGGTTCTGTGCTCAATCCCGTAGATAATATGTGCATATACTTCATTGTGGGTTTTACTGAGAAAAAGAAAGCGCGGGTTGGGTGTCAGGGAAAATGGTTTTTCTTTGAAAGCAAAAAAAGATTCATACATAAGCCATACATCCCACAATTATCAGTAAAAACGTTATCAAGAGAACATTTATTTCCATAAACCAGACAATTATGCAAGTTTTTCGTTAAATTCAACTAAATGAAAAATCGTCCGTGTGTGCACGGAAAATGAACTGTGTGTATGCTATTATTCTAAAATCGTCATTAACACCCCTCGGGTCATTGGGGTAGCTACGAACCAAATACTACTTGTCATAAGACATGGATATCGAGGAAAGAATGAACAGCTGGAGACATTACACGGAAATATCACGGATCGCCTATTTTTCAATGGAAATAGGCTTGACAACAGAAATCCCCACCTACAGCGGCGGTCTGGGAGTCTTGGCCGGCGACACAATCAAGAGCGCAGCAGACCTGAAGCTTCCCCTGGTGGCGGTTACGCTGATCAGCCGCAAAGGTTATTTTCGGCAAACCTTCAATGAACAGGGCTGGCAGCTGGAAAGCTCGGTCGACTGGCGCCCCGAGGATCTACTTGAACTTTT
>Ga0102946_1000880_pt1 | contig 10436 bp, 9 predicted proteins | sample SalPon2A_A_D1_MG_FD_78209 | JGI IMG/M metagenome (GOLD analysis project Ga0102946, IMG submission 78209) | Soil microbial communities from South San Francisco under conditions of wetland restoration - Salt Pond MetaG R2A_A_D1_MG | ecosystem: Environmental > Terrestrial > Soil > Wetlands | place... | reverse complement strand
GGGACGGTGCGCATCCTGGGCCACCAGCCCGACGACCCCGCCGTCAGGCCCCGCGTCGGCGCCATGCTCCAGGACCCCGGGTTCCCCGAGGCCACCACCTGCGCCGAACTCCTCCACCTGGTCGCGGCCGCCTCCCCCGACCCGATGGCCGTGGAGGACGTGCTGGAGCATGCCGACCTGGCCGGCCTGGGTGATCGTCGCATCGCGCAGCTGTCAGGGGGGCAGCGCCAGCGAGTCGCCTTCGCGATGGCCCTGGTCGGACAGCCGGAGATCCTGTTCCTCGACGAGCCCACCGTCGCACTGGACGTGGAGGCACGGCGTCGCTTCTGGGTACGGATCCGCACGCTCGCAGACAGGGGCCACACGATCGTGTTCTCCACCCACTACCTGGCCGAGGCCGACGAGGTCGCCGACCGCGTCGTGGTCATCGATGGAGGGCGGGTGTTGGCCGACGGCACGCCACGCCAGGTGAAGGGGCTCGTGGCTGGTCGCACGATCCGGTTCACGACCACACGGACCCGGGACGACCTGGCCGCGGTCCCCGGCGTCGAGCGCGTCGAGGTGCCGGAGGACTCGTCGTCATCCCGACTCGTGGCCCTGCACACCTCGGACGCCGCGTCCGTGGTCACCGCCCTGGTTCGTGACGGCGATCCGTTGGACGACCTCACCGTCGAGGAGACCGCACTCGAGGAGGCCTTCGTCCACCTCACGCAGGCCGCATGACCCGGCCGCCGACTCCCCGTCGGGGCAGCCACCAGCACCGCCCTCACCGACGACAAGCGCCACCGCCCACCACCGGGCTCGACCACGAAGGGCACCACCATGACCGCCACGACCTCCGCACCCCCGTCACCCACGACCTCGATCGACCCGTCGCGCGGCGTCCGCCGCCGCCGCACGCCCCGCGATGCCATGCGGGTCCTCGCGGCCCAGGTCTCGGCCGAGGTGCGCGCGAACTTCCGAGTTCCCGAGTTTCTCGTCGGCGCAATCTCGGTCCCCATCCTGCTCTACGTGATGTTCGGGTCGTCGCAGTCGGGTGAAACCCTGCCCGGCGGCACTGCGGTCGCCGCGATGATGGCGGCATCGTTCGCCGCCTACGGCATCGTCAGCCTGGCCATCTTCACGTTCGGCGTCGACGTCGCCCAGGAACGGGACAAGGGGTGGTTGCGCACCCGACGCGTGACGCCGTTGCCGACATGGGTCTACTTCGCAGCCAAGATCTTCATGGCCGTGGTGTTCTCGACCCTCATCCTGGCCGGCATCACGACCGTGGCGATCACGGTCGTCGGTGTCGACCTGCCCCTGGTGACATGGTTGCGGCTGTGGCCCGTCCTGCTCAGTGGCGCCGTGGTGTTCAGCACCTTCGGCTTCGCGATCGCGTGGTTGGCGCGTCCCCGCGCCGCTGCCGCCATCGGGAACCTGATCTTCCTGCCCCTGTCGTTCGCGTCCGGCTTCTTCATGCCGCTGTCCCAGTTGCCGTCCTTCATGGCCGACGCCGCTCCGTGGTTGCCCACCTACCACTACGGCCTCCTGGTCTGGGCGCAGCTGGCACCGCCGGCCGACGTCTCGGCATGGGTCGGAACCGATGTCGCTGGCCCGCTGTGGCCCCAGGTGGTGTGGATGGTCGGGTCATTCATCGTCTTCGGGCTCCTCGCGCTGGCCGGCTACCGGCGCGACCGGGAACGCACCCTGGGCTGACGCGCCCGACGACGCCGGTGATTGCGGCCCCCCTACGGGTCAAGGCCGTGGCCGCCGCCGGACGGACAGTCCGGCGGCGGCCACTGTCGTGTTCCGGGCCGGGTGCGCGTACCGTGTCCCAGCGGCGCCAGGACTGGCGTCGCGGCCGCGCGCGGACCAGAGGGTGTGATGGACAACGATGCAGGCTGGTCGATCGGTCGCGTGTTGGACCACCCCAACGCCCTGGTGAGGTGGGGGATCCGGGCATGGTTGTTGCTGGGAATGTTTCTGCTGGCATGGGTGCTGTGGCGACTCGCCGGCACTGCCCGGTTGGTCATTGCCCCGCTGGTCGTCGCGGTGTTTCCCGCGGGAGTCTTCATGTCGGTCGTGGACTGGCTCGTCGACCGAGGGTGGAACCGTGGGCTGGCGTCGTTGCTGGCCACGGCCGCCTTCATGGTCGCCCTGGCCGGCGTGTTCGTCCTGCTCGGCTGGCAGGTCAGCCAGGAACTCTCGGGACTGACCGAACAGCTGGCCGACGAGTGGGACAACCTGCGCGGCATGCTCGGCGATCCATCGTGGCTTCCCGCCAACCTCACCGCAGCAGAGGTGGCCCAGTCCGCCGCCGACGCGGGTTCCGGTGAAGGTGGTGGTGAGGGCGAGGGCGGGTCGGGCGGCATCGGATCCGTGGTGGTGCTCGGACGGTCGCTCGTCGAACTCCTCGCCCAACTCTTCCTGGGCCTGGTGGCGCTGTTCTTCTACCTGCGCGATCGCGCCAAGATCGCGGCCTTCCTGACCAGCCTGTTCCCGACCAAGCACCGCGACGACGCGCGCGAGATCGGCCGTCGCACGTGGCAAACGGTCACCGACTACATCCGCGGCCAGTCGATCGTGGCCGTCGTCGACGGTGTGCTGTTCGCGATCGGCCTGGTCATCCTCGGTGTGCCGCTGGCATGGGTGCTGGGCATGATCGTCGCGATCGGTGCCTTCGTGCCGGTCATCGGTTCGATCATCGCCGGTGGCATCGGGGTGCTGGTTGCGCTGGTCAGTGGCGGTGTGACCACCGGACTGCTGACACTGGTGCTCATCGTCGGCGTGCAGCAACTCGAGGGCCATGTGCTCGCTCCCTACGTGTTGGGGCGGGGCCTGGACGTCCATCCGTTGGTGATCCTGGTTGCCGTCACCCTGGGCGCCGCCATCCTGGGACCCTTCGGCGCGCTGATCGGGGTGCCGCTCGCCGCCTCGCTCTACCAGGCCATTCGCTACGTCAATGCCGAGGTGGCGTGACCGGTGCGGCACGCGTTGCCCACCGTGGCGCCGAGCCCTCAGGTAGTTTGGAGCCGCAGCGGACGAGGTGTGCCATGCAGGACAATGGGCAAGGTCGGTCGGGTTGGGGGAACCCGATGCTCCGTCACATCGACGTCGGTCGGCTGCTGGTTGCCACACCCTCGCTGACCGACCCGAACTTCGACCGCACGGTGATCCTCGTCCTCCAGCACGACCCCGAGGACGGCACGATGGGGATCGTGCTGAACCGTCCCACTGGGCTCACCGTCGACGACCATCTCGATGGCTGGGGCGTGGTCGCTCCCGCCCCGGATCGCGTCTACATCGGCGGACCGGTGCATCCTGAACTGGCCATCGTCGCGGCCACCTGCCCGGTGACGTCCGCAATGCCCGTGGGTGCCGACGGCTGGCCCGACGAGATCGTGCAGTTGACGGACTGGGCGGGCGTCGTCGACCTGACCCTGGACCCGTCGATGCTGGTGGGTCGTGTCGTGGTCCGCGTCTTCGCGGGGCATGCAGGCTGGAGCCCGGGCCAATTGGCCGACGAGATCGACGAAGATGCCTGGTGGGTGGTCGACGCCGAACAGGACGATCTGGTGACCTGCGACCCCGAGGGCCTGTGGCGGCGCGTGTTGCGGCGCCAGGACGGTCCGCTCGCCATGGTGTCGACCTGGCCTGACGAGCCCGAGCGCAACTGACCCGCTTTGTGCCCCGGTGTGCGCGGAATGGACGGCATTTCGTCGAGGATGCGCACACTTGGCGACACGGCCCGGCTGTGGATTCCGATGCAGGCCGCGTGACGCCAGCTCCTACACTTCGTTGACCCAAGGAGGGTCGTCGTGCTCGAAGGCAGTTGGCAGTTCCTGCTGGTCGGCAGCTTCGGTGCAATCGGCGCGGCATTGGCGATCGGTACCGGCGCCGCGTTGGTGCGGTGGTATCGGACCAGGCAGTGGCCGGGCCAGGACCCCGGTGAGGAGGTGACCACGGGCCGGATCGTCGGGCTGTGGTTGCGCGTGATCGTCGGGGCCGCCATCGCCGGCTACGCCGTGGTGTCGTTGTCGCGCAGCGGACTGCTGTTCTAGTGGCGGACGCGACCCAACTCGGCGACTGGGTCGTCGAGGACCCGATCGGACACGGCACCGGCACGGTCGTGCACCGTGGCCACCATCGCCTCCATCCCGACCGGCTCGTGGCCATCAAGCGGCTGCGCGGGGACGGCCCGGCAGGTGGCGGCGGCGTCGCCGACCTGCGTGCCACGCTCGAGCGCGAGGCCCAGGTCCTGGCCAGCCTGGCGCATCCTTCGATCATGCCGTTCAGCGACGTCGTCATGGACGGCGACGGGGTGGCGCTGGTGATGCCGTTGGCGGCCGGCGGGTCGTTGGCGGCACGCATCCGCGCCGAAGGAGCCCTGCCCTGGCGTGATGTCGCCGACCTCGGTGCGCGGGTGGCGGCGGCACTGGCGGCGGCCCATGGCGCCGGGATCGTGCACCGCGACGTGACCCCCGGCAACATCCTGTTCGGCCGGGAACTGGAGCCGCGCCTGGCAGACTTCGGGGCCGCCTTGTTGGCCAGCGACGACGGGCGGCTGATCGGGACACCCGGCTACCTCGACCCGATGGTGACGCGGGGCACGCCACCCGGCCCCTCCGGCGACGTGTACTCGCTGGGTGTCGTGCTCTACGAGGCGCTGGCAGGCCAACCGCCGTTCGCGGGCGCCACGCCCGAGGCGACCATGCGAGCAGCCGATCGCGGCATCCACCTGCCGCTGGCCGCGCTGGCCCCCGACGCTCCCGGCAACCTTGCTGCCATCATCGAACAGGCGATGCAGCGCGACGCCGCCGGACGCTTCTCCAGTGCCCAACAGTTGCAGGTGGCGCTCGAGCACGTGCTGTTGAGCGCGTCCGGCGAGGGTTCGGTCACCATGCCCCCGCCGTTGCCGCCACCCCCGTGGGCGAGTGCGGCTCCCGGGGCGGACGCACCGGTCGACGCTTCTGCCCCGCCCGGTGCCGCGGCCAGGCCCGATGCAACCGGGGTCACCGAAGCCGGAACCCCCCGGCAGCACGCCGCCGACGGTGCACCTGCTCGATCCGGTGACGCCGATTCCGGCGTGGCAGGTGGCGTGGTCGATGCCGGGGCCGAGGGTGGCGGTGCCGGCGGTGTCGACGAGCGCCGGCCCGCCCCTGCCACCACCGACTTCGGCCCTCGCCCCATGCAACCCCTCGACGTCGCCGAACCCACCCGGCCGTGGTGGATGGTCGCTGCGCTCGTGGCGGTGGTCGCGATTCCGTTGGTCGTGGCGGTGTGGGCGGTGGTGGCCAGTCGCAGCGGCGACGTGGCCCCCACGGCCGCCACCACGTCGGCCACGTCTCCCACGACTGCCTCGACCGTCGCAGTCAGCCCCTCGGCGTCGCCCGGCGGCCTGGCCCCGCGCGTGCCGGCCCCGCTGTGTGCGGGTGAGCCCACGCCCGGCGACGACGACCTGGTCGCCGACGTCGACGATCGTGGGTGCTCGCTGGTGATCACCGTGACCGCACGGTCCAGCGCCACCATCCTGACGTTGCCGGCAGCCGCTGGCAGCCTGGCCGGCACCTACTCACTCGATGGGCCACCGGAAGCAGTGGTGGTCGGCGACTGGGATGGCGACGGCATCGACACGCCCGCAGTCACGCTGGATGCGAGTGGCGCCGTCTGGGCGTTTCCGGAGTGGGACGCCGGGCAGTCCGAGCAGATCGGGGAACCGATCGGGGATGCGCGCCCGGTGGTGCGCACCGACGATGCGGGCATCGACCACGTGGCCGCCGACGAGGGTGCGTGAGCGGGCCTCGGACGGCCCTGCCCCCCAACGGCCCCGATTCGAGGTGAACTCAGGCGCCGGGGACCAGGCGGGACACGCCGACGCCACCCGGGGTGTCGGCGCCGTAGCGCTGAATCTCGGCCGTCAGGTCGAGTGGGCGGATGGAGGACCGCTGATCGAGGACGTCGTCGTCGATCAGGTCCGCCGGGACCAGCCAGGACACCTCGAACTCGAGACCGTCGGGATCGCGCGCGTACAGCGCCTTGGTCGTGGCGTGATCGCTGGCGCCGCCGAGCGCGCCGACTTCACGGAGCCGTTCGGCGAGTCGCTGCAATTCGCCCAGGGTGTCGACTTCCCATGCGATGTGGTAGAGCCCGACGGTGCTGCGGCCGGCGGCCGATGGACCGGCACCATCGCCGATCGCGAACAGTCCGAGGTCGTGGTCGTTCGAGGAACCGGGTGCCTGCAGGAACGCCGCACCCTCCATGCCCATGACCTCCGTGAAGCCCAGGACGTCCGTGTAGAACGAACGGCTGCGCTCGAGGTCGCGGACGAACAGGACGGCATGGTTCAGGTTGGTGATCGGCACGGCGTTGCCTCGGAGTCGCGGGTCTGCGAGAACGTCGACTTCGCGGAGGTCATTCCCGCTCGCTGCCGCCACGCGAGCCTTCGACTGCGGCCACGCCGGCCGCGTGGTCACTGGCTCTGGCGACCTCGACGTGGTCGGAGAGCGCGACCTCGACCTCCATGGACGTCGGGCCGGGCCACCGTGACACCATTGCGAACCGGTTGCCGCGGATCAGCGTGATGCGACACTCGATGGCGGTGTCGTCGTGGGCACTCGTGCGCACGATGCGCAGCACGGCCTCGTCGTCGTCGAGCAGCAACAGGTCGCGCAGGTCGTCGTCCGGGACGATCGGCGTGATCACCTCGCGGCCCGAGGTCGGGACGACGCCGGCCCGGGTGCGCAGTTCGTCGTACAGCGCCGTGTGCTCGAAGTCGACCTCCATCAGTGGCTCCCCGACGGACCACGGCAACCAGGCCGTGTCCAGCGCCAGCGGTTGGCCGTCCACGCGTCGCAGGCGCGTGATGCGCAGCAGGTCGGCGGCGGGGTCCAGTCCGAGTCGCTCCGCGGCCTGTGCGTCGCGACACCGCTCGAGGCCGAGCACATCCGAGGTCTGGGTCGCGCCGGCTGCCTCCACCGCGCGGAACAGGCTGTAGACCGTGCCGGGTTCGTGCAGCAGGCCGGGTCGCGCCACGGTCGATCCGCGGCCCCGCTCGCGTTCGATGATGCCGCGTGCCGTCAGTCGCGCCACGGCCTGGCGCACCGTGTGGCGGCTCACCCCGTAGTGCTCGCGGAGCTCGCGGTCGGTGGGGAAGCGATCCGCGATCTCGCCCGAGACGAGGCGTTGTTCGAGGTCGGCCAGGACTTGCTGCCACAGTGGCGTCGTCGCCGCACCCGGCGTCGTGATGACCCCCGCGGAGTCCATGTCGCCGTCGCCCGTGGCGCCGTCTCGCGTGGCGCCGTCTCGCGTGGCGCCGTCCCCCGTCGCGCCATCACTGCCTGCAGCCGGGGGTGTCGTGACGGGACGGGGTCGCTCTGCGCCCGCCGTCACGAGAGTGCCTGCGTGGTCGACGACGCTGGACCATCCGGGATGGCCGGGTCGCCGTCGCGGGTGTCCGGGGAACCCGTCCGTCTGCGCAGGTCGACGAAGGCGATGGCGGCCACCACCGCGATCGGCACCGCCGCCCATGCCAGGACTGGGCCCGGCAGCCACGTGGTCCAGGCCGCGGGCACCTGCTGGGCCAACACCAGGATGGCGGCGGCGACGACGAACCAGCCGAACCCGCGGCGCAGCATCGCCGGGTTGGTGCGATCGACCAGGCGTGTGCCCAGGAAGCTGCCGCCGATCGCCGCCGCCGTCACCGCCAGTGCCAGCGGCCAGTCCAGGTCGACGGATGCCAGGTAGCCGGCCAGGCCGGCGGCAGACTTCATCGCGATCACGAGCAGGGACGTGCCGACCGCGACGGGCATCGTCAGACCACCGAGCAGCACCAGGGCGGGCACGACCAGGAAGCCACCGCCCGCTCCCACGAGTCCGGTGACGGCCCCCACGGCGACGCCGTCGACGACGATGCGACCGGCGTGGCGCGGGGAGGGACTGCGTGCCCCCACCTCGTCCGGGGAGGGAGAGGAAGGGCCGGCGGGGCGACGATCGCGAAGCATGGCGACGGCGGTCACCGCCATCATGATGCCGAACGCGACCAACAGCCAGTCACCCGGGATGAAGGCGGCGAGGCGGCCTCCGAGGTAGGCGCCGACCATGCCGGCACCGCCGAACACCAGGCCGGTGCGCACGTCCACGCGGCCGGACCGCCAGTGCTGGAAGGCGCCCACGGCCGCCGTCGACCCCACCACCAGCAGCGACGTGGCGATCGCGACCTTCGGGTCCTGTCCGGCCACGATGACCAGGATGGGGACCATCAGGATCGACCCGCCACCACCCAGCAGGCCGAGCGACACCCCGACCAGGACGGCCAGGCCGATGGCGAGGACGGTCATGCCGGCGTCGCGGCGGTCGCGTGGTTGGTGAGGCCCATGGACGTGGCAACGTCGTAGTCGTCGTCGACGGACACGACCTCGATGCCCCCTCGCGCGAGCAGCGAGGCCGCGATGCTGGCGCGGTATCCCGCGGCGCAGTGCACCCACGCGGTCTGGCCGTCGGGGACTTCGTGCATGCGATCGATCAACTCGTGCAGCGGGATGTGCAGCGACCCCGGGATGTGGGAGTCTGCGCGTTCGCTGTCGCGGCGGACGTCCAGGACGACGAAACCGTCAGGGTCCTGCGACATGGCCGCGGCCAGGCCGGCGAAGTCGACTGACTGGCGTTCTGCCAACGACCCGTCGGTCCAGCTCTCCGGGTCGCCGACCGCGGCTGCCGCTGGTCGATCGATGCCGATGCGCACCAGTTCCCGCTGCGCGGCGGCCACGTCGTCGGCGGTCGAACCCAGCAGCGTCAGCGGCGTCCCCCACGGGATCAGCCAGCCCAGCCAGGTGACGAAGCTCTCCTCGTCGATGCCGAAGTTGAGGGTGCCGGGAACGTGGCGCGGTGCGAAGGCGGTCCGGCTGCGCAGGTCGACCACCCATTCGCCGGCATCCATGCGGCGCCGCAACTCGTCGGCATCCGCCAGCGCCGGTGGGGACAGGTCGGCCGGGTCGGGTCCGGCACTGTTGGCCGGGGCCATGTGGGCGTAGTAGGCCGGGTAGTCGTCCAGACCGGCGATGACCTCGTCGATGAAGGTCTCACGGTCCTGGCCCAGCACCGGGTTGCCCAGAGCCTCGTGGTGCAGCGTCGACTGGTCGGCGCCACTGGTCTCGGTGGCGGCACAGAACGATCCGAACCCGTGCGTGGGCAGCAGGGCCGTGTCGCCGGGCAGTTCGTCGACCAGGCGTCGTGCCGACTCCCACTGGTGGCTGGCGAGGTCGTGGGCGTGCTCCATGCCCAGCAGGTCGGGGCGCCCGGTCGACCCGTACAGCAGGGAACCGCCCGAGCACAGGACGGGCGGTTCGCCGTCCACCTCGAAGGCATAGGCGAGGTGGGTGTAGGTGTGACCCGGCGTGGCAACCACGCGGATGTTCATCGCACCTGCCTCCAGGACGTCGCCGTCGCGCACGCCGAGGCGATCGAATGCGACCTCGTCGTCGGCGTTGACCACGTAGGGCACGCCCAGGAGTTCGGCGAGGACGAACCCACCGGTCACGTAGTCGTTGTGGATGTGGGTCTCGAGGACGTGGCTGACCCTGGCGTCGTGGTCGTCGACGACGGCCAGGACGCGATCGATGTCACGTTGGGGGTCGACGACGACGGCGGTGCCTTCGTGGATCACGACGTAGCTGCGGTCACCCAGCCCCGGGGTGGCGATCGTGACGGCGTGCATGAGTGCTCCTGGGAGGTCGGTGAGTACGGCGACCGGGACAACGACGGCACCGCACAGAATATGTCCGGACAATTGCGCCACGTGCCTGGCGGGCGGAGGGCGCGCGTCCGTGGTCGTCCCCGCGGCCCCCGGGTCGGCGCCGACTCAGCCGGCGACACGGCAGCGCACGTCGACGGCGACCACTCCTTCGCCCCGGGGCCGGACGAACACGGGGTTGATGTCCAGCTCGCGGATCTCGGGAACGTCCTCGACCATTGCACCCACCCGCAGCAGCAGGTCGCGCAGGGCGTCGATGTCGGCTGGCGGGCTCCCGCGGTAGCCGTCGAGCAGCGGGCGCATGCGCAGACCGTCCAGCATCTCGTCCACGTCGCGGTCGGTCAGCGGTGTCACGCGCACCGACACGTCGCGCACGAGCTCGACCAGGGTGCCCCCGAGCCCGGTGACGACCAGGGGGCCGAACTGCGGATCGTGGTTCACGCCCACGACCATCTCGATGCCCGATGCCATCTCCTGGACCAGCCACGACCCGGCGTGGTCCGCCAGTCCGGCTGCCTCGAGTCGCTCCGACAAGCGATCGACTGCTGCGGCGGCCTCGGCTGGTGAAGTCAGGTCCAACTCGATGCTGCCCACATCGGTCTTGTGGATCGGTGCCGCGACCTTGATCGCCACGGGTCCGTCGATGGCTCGCTGGGCGTCGGCGGCCTCGTCCCGGGACCGCGCGATGCGGGACGTGGCCAGCGGG
>Ga0102946_1000878_pt1 | contig 10442 bp, 7 predicted proteins | sample SalPon2A_A_D1_MG_FD_78209 | JGI IMG/M metagenome (GOLD analysis project Ga0102946, IMG submission 78209) | Soil microbial communities from South San Francisco under conditions of wetland restoration - Salt Pond MetaG R2A_A_D1_MG | ecosystem: Environmental > Terrestrial > Soil > Wetlands | place... | reverse complement strand
GTGCTCCTCGACGAGGTCGGTCTGGTCGGGAGACGTCATCGCGCCCACGTCGGTGCTGGCCGGGCCGCCGGGAACGCTCTGCCGCAGCCCCGCCATCTTCTCGGTCACCTTGGCCACGAACTCGTCGTAGACCGGCTCCTCGACGTAGACCCGCTCGATCGAGATGCAGGTCTGGCCGCCGTTCTGCATCGAGTAGTGGACGGCGGCGTTGGCCGCGCGCTCGAGGTTGGCGTCGCGGCAGACGATCATCGGGTCCTTGCCGCCGAGCTCCATCGCGACCCCGGTGAGCGTCTCGCCCGCGCGGGCCATGACCTTCCTGCCGACCTCGGTGGAGCCGGTGAACATGACGAAGTCGACCGCGTCGATCAGGGCGTTGCCGATCTTCGAGCCCTCGCCGACCGTCACCTGGAAGACGTCCTCGGGGACGCCGCACTCCAGCAGGCCCTCGCGCATCAGCATCGAGGTCATCGGGGTCAGGGTCGCGGGCTTGAGCACGACCGAGTTGCCCGCGGCGAGCGCCGGGATGCAGTCGCCGAAGCTGTTGGTGAGCGGGTAGTTCCAAGGACCGATCACGCCGACGACGCCGATTGGGGCGTAGCGGACCGCGAGCTTGCGGCCGAGGACGAACGGGGAGCCGGAGCGCACCTTCTCGTCGGCGAGGTACTTGGGCGCGTTCTTCGCCCAGAAGCCGAAGGCGGCGGCGGCGTAGGAGACCTCCGCGAGCTGGGCATCCTCATAGGTCTTGCCGTTCTCGCGGACGATCGTCTCGATGATCCGCTCGGAGTTGTCGAGCGTCCACTTCTGCATCCGGCGCAAGATCCGGCCGCGACCCTCGAATCCCAGGGCCTCCCACGCCGGCTGGGCGAGGCGCGCGCGATCGACCATGGCGGTCACCTCGTCGGGAGTACAGGCGGGAACGGTCCCGATCAGCTCGCCGGTGGCCGGGTTGTGGACCTCCACCGTGTGGCCTGATGGCTTGCCGTTCGTCTTGGCGGTCGTCTCAGCGGTGGTGGTGGGCTCCACGAGTGCCTCCTGAAGGGGGTTGGGACTTCGTGTCCGAGGTTACAGGGACGGCCCGTGCAACGACACCGCTCCGGTGCCGCCGGTGGCCCGCGTCCAGCGCACGGCCAGCTAGATTTGCCCGATGGCCTTGACCGAACCCCGGACCCTCGCCGACGGCACCCTCCAGCTCGACTTCCCGCGCGACGCGGTCGCCCGGCTGACGCTCAGCAACCCGGAGAAGCGCAACCCGCTCTCGCACGCGGTGCTCGATGCGATCGCCGAGACCTTGCCGAGGCTCGATCACGGCATCGACGTCCGCTGCGTCGTGATCACCGGCACGGGACGCGCGTTCAGCGCCGGCTACGACATCGGCGACATCCCCGAGGAGAGCTTCGAGACCGACGCCGAGGCGCTCGTCGCGCACCCGTTCACGGCCGCGATGGACGCGATCAGCGCGCATCCCTTTCCCGTCGTCGCGGCGCTCAACGGGCACTGCCTGGGTGGCGGGCTCGAGCTCGCGGTCCGCTGCGACATGCGCCTCTGCGCGGCGGAGGCGAAGCTCGGGATGCCCCCCGCAAAGCTCGGCCTGATCTACGGCCACACGGGGCTCGAGCGGTTCATCGAGGCGATCGGCGTGCCCAGGACCAAGGAGCTCTTCCTGACCGGGCGCAACGTCAGCGGCTCACGGGCGGAGGCCATCGGCCTCGTGCACGAGGTGCACCCGGCGGCCGAGATCGAGGGGGTCTCGCTTGACCTGGCGGCGGCGATCGCCGCCAACGCGCCGCTGTCGATGCGCGGCAACAAGCACTCGATCGAGACGCTCGCGCGCTTTCCCAGGCTCAGCCCCAAGCAGGAGGAGGAGCTGGTGGAGCTCCGGCGCTCCTGCTTCTCATCGGAGGACTTTCGCGAGGGCATCCGCGCGTTCGCCGAGAAGCGGGACCCGCGTTGGCAGGGACGCTAGCCCTGACCGGCTCCCACCGCGAGCTCGCCACCTGCGACCCGGCGATGGCGGCGTTGATCGAGGTCCACGGCCCGCGCTCGGCCGAGGAGCGGCGCGATCCCGGGCGGGACGGCTTCGCGGCCCTGGCGCGAATCGTCACCGGGCAGCAGGTCTCGACGGCCGCGGCCGGGACGATCTGGGGCCGGATTCGCGAGGAGTTCGGCGGCCGCGACCCGCGCGCGGAGGAGGCCGCGGCCGGGGAGACGCGACTGCGGTCCTGCGGGCTGAGCGGCCGCAAGGCCTCCTACATCGCCGGCCTCGGCCGGGAGATCGCCGAGGGCCGGATCGACCCGGACGCGCTGGAGGGCGCCTCGGACGAGGCCGTGATCGAGGAGCTGGTGGCGTTGAAGGGAATCGGCCGCTGGAGCGCCGAGATGTTCCTGATGTTCCACCTCGGTCGCCACGACGTCTTCAGCCCGGGAGACCTCGGCCTGCGGAACGGGATCCAGGTCGCCCTCGATCTCGACCGGCGCCCGAGCCCCGAGGAGGCGGCCGAGATCGCCGAGCGCTGGCGGCCGAACCGGACCCTCGCCTCGATCTACCTCTGGGCCGCTGCGTCGGGCCCGCCGGCCTAAGAACCTGGCTCGGAACCAGGCGTGCGTGGGGGCGGTCTTGAGGCAGGTTCTAAGAGAAGTGACCGGCCGCCTCGGGAAAGCGACCGGCCACAGACGGTGAGGACGGGTAAAGGGGAGCAAACACCGCCCCCACCAGGGATCAACATACCCGGTCCCAGATTCCCCAAAACCCAGGATCTGAGGCTGGCGGCCGGCAGCGGCAGCCGGCGAATTCAGTCGCTCTCGTCGATGACTCCGAGGATCGCGCCCGCCTCGACCTGGTCGCCCTCACCGACGCGCAGCTCGGTGAGCGCCCCAGCGACCGGCGCGGTGAGCTCGTGCTCCATCTTCATCGCCTCGAGCACCGCTACCGGGCTCCCCGACTCGACCCGGTCGCCCTCGGCGGCGAGCAGCTTGATCACCTTGCCGGGCATCGGGGCGACGAGCGCGCCCTCGGCGGCGGCGTCCTCGTCGCTCGGGTAGCGGGGCAGCTCACGGAGGCTGCTGTGCCCGAGCGCGCTCGAGACGTACGCCCAGCCGCCGGAGCGGAGCACGGTGATGCTCCGCAGCACGCCGGCGACCTCGAGGTCGAGATGGCCCCTGCCGTCCTCGCCCGTCGTGATCGGCTCGCCGGCCAGCGCCGGTCCCTCCAGCGCCTCGCCGCCGACGGAAAGCTCCAGGCCTTCACGGCCGAGCCGGTACTCGACGGACAGCTCCCGGCCGCCGGCCGACTCGTAGCTGCGCCGCTGCGGGACGCCGGGGTTGTTGCGCCAGCCGCGCGGCGCCCCCTCGAGCGGCGCGCGTTCGTCGGCGCCCGGGATCTCGTCGCGCGAGGCGAGCGCGGCCGCGGCGGCGTGCAGACGCTCGGCCTCGGGCCCGGCGAGCGGCTCCGCGAGGCCCTCGTGACGACCGAGGAAGCCGGTGTCGGTCTCGCCGGCGATGAAGGCCGGGTGCCGGAGCACGCGAACCAGGAAGTCGCGGTTGTTGACGGGACCCGGGACCTCAGCGTCGGCCAGCGCCGTCGCGAGTCGCGCCGCCGCCTCCTCACGCGTCGGCGCCCAGGCGATCACCTTCGCGAGCATCGGGTCGTAGTGGGGGCTGATCTCCGACCCCGGCCCGACGCCCGAATCGACGCGCACGCCGCTCTCCCCCTCGCCGCCGTCCCCGGGCGGAGCGAACTCGACCGCCGCGCCGAAGTCGAAGTCGGCGAGCACGCCGGTCTGGGGGAGGAAGTCGGCCGCCGCGTCCTCGGCGTAGAGGCGCACCTCGACCGCGTGCCCTTGCGGAGTGACCGACCGCGCCTCGGCGGGAAGCTCGCCCCCGGCGGCGATCAGGAGCTGGAGGCGGACGAGGTCGAGCCCCGTCACCATCTCGGTCACGGGGTGTTCGACCTGAAGGCGGGTGTTCATCTCGAGGAAGAAGAACTCGCCGTCGGGGCCGAGCAGGAACTCGACGGTGCCGGCGCCCACGTAGGAGACGGCCTCGGCCGCGGCGACCGCCGCCGCGCCCATGCGCTCACGGAGCTCCGGGTCGACGACCGGCGACGGCGCCTCCTCGACGACCTTCTGGTGGCGACGCTGAATCGAGCACTCGCGCTCACCGAGGCTGACCGTATTGCCGTGGGAGTCTGCGAAGACCTGGATCTCGACGTGCCGGGGTCGCTCCAGCAAGCGCTCGAGGAAGACCGTGGCGTCGCCGAAGGCGCTCTCCGCCTCGCGCTCGGCGCCCTCGACGGCCGCCGCCAGATCACCGGCGTCGGCGACCGTGCGCATGCCCTTGCCGCCGCCGCCCGCGGATGCCTTGACGAGCAGCGGGAAGCCGATCCCCTCGGCCTCGGCCGCGCTGTCGGAGCCGGCTCCCAGCTCGGCGCCCGGGAGGACCGGCACGTCCGCCTGCTCCATCATCGCCCGGGCCCGCACCTTCGAGCCCATCGCCTCGATCGCCTCCGGGGGCGGACCGATCCACACGAGCCCGGCCTCGCCCACCGCGCGTGCGAACTCGGCGTTCTCGGCGAGGAACCCGTAGCCGGGGTGGACGGCGTCCGCGCCCGTCCGGCTCGCGGCGTCGATCAGCGCGTCGGCCCGCAGGTAGGAGTCCGCTGCCGCGGTGCCGCCCAGCGGCACGGCCTCATCGGCATCGTGGACGAAGGGAGCGCCCGCGTCGGGCTCGGAATACACGGCGACGGTGCCGATCCCCATCCGCCGGCAGGCGCTGAACACGCGCCTCGCGATCTCGCCGCGGTTGGCGACCAGCACCTTGGTGATCTGCGTGGGCTCGGCCGGCATCGGGCTACATCCGGAAGACGCCGAATCGCCGCGAGCCGGCGACCTCGCTGGAGTGGCAGGCGGAGAGCGCGATCCCGAGCGCCGTGCGGCTGTCCCGTGGGTCGATCATGCCGTCGTCCCAGAGCTCTCCCGAGGAGATGAAGGCGTCCGACTCGGTCTCGATCTGCTCCTCGACGGCGCCGCTGGCGGCCTTGAGCTGCTCTTCCTGCTCGGCGTCGAGCTCGATCCCGGCCCGCTCGGCCTTGCCGCGGGCGACGATCTCCATCACGCCGGCGAGCTGCTTGGGACCCATCACGGCGGTCTTGTAGTTCGGCCAGGCGAAGATGAACCGGGGCTCGAAGCTGCGCCCGCACATCCCGTAGTTGCCGGCGCCATAGGAGCCGCCCATCATCAGGGTCAGCTTCGGAACCCCCGTGTTGGCCACGGCGTTGATCATCTTCGCCCCGGCCTTCACGATCCCGCGCTGCTCGTAGTCGGTGCCGACGATGTAGCCGCTGGTGTTCTGGAGGAAGAGCAGCGGCGTGTCGACCTGATCCGCCAGCTGGATGAAGTGAGCGGCCTTCTCGGCATCCTCGTTGAAGAGCACCCCGTTGTTGGCGAGGATCGCGACCGGGTAGCCCCAGAGCTCGGCCCAACCGGTCACCAGCTGGGTGCCGAAGCCGGGCTTGAACTCGTCGAAGCGCGATCCGTCGACGATCCGCGCGATCACCTCACGCGCCTCGAACGGGATCTTCAGGTCGTGGGACGCGATCCCGAGCAGCTCCTCGGGATCGTGAACGGGCGCGGCGCCGGCCCCGCGCGGCTCGGGGCCGCGCTTGCGCCAGTTCAGGTTGCGGACGATCTCGCGTCCGAGGCGGCAGGCGTCCACCTCGTCGTTGGCGATGAACTCGGAGACGCCGGAGACCTTCGAGTGCATCTCCGCCCCGCCGAGGGCCTCCTCCTCGGCCTCCTCCCCGGTCGCCATCTTGACCAGCGGCGGCCCGCCGAGGAACACCAGACCCTGCTCACGGACCATGACGACGTAGTCGGAGGTCCCGGGTAGGTAGGCGCCGCCGGCGGTGGAGTTGCCGGTGACCAGGGCAACCGTCGGAATCCCCGCCGCCGAGACCTGGCTGAGGTTCCGGAAGGTCGCGCCCCCGGGGATGAAGATCTCCTTCTGGCGGGGCAGGTCGGCGCCGCCGGACTCGACGAAGCCGATCGACGGTAGCCGGTTGATGCGCGCGATCTCCTGCAGCCGCAGGCTCTTGCGCAGCGTGTAGGGGTTGGAGGTCCCGCCACGCACCGTCGGATCGGAGGCGGTGAGAAGGCACTCGACTCCCTCGACCAGGCCGATGCCGCCCACGAGCGAGGCGCCGACCTCGTACTCGGAGCCATAGCCGACGAGCGGGGCGAGCTCGAGAAAGGGGGAGTCGCGGTCGAGCAGGGTCTCGATCCGCTCCCGCGGCAGCATCCGGCCGCGCCGGTGGTGGCGCTCGATCTTCTCCGGGCCGCCGCCCATCCGGGCCTTCTCCTGCTCGCCGGCGAGCTTCTCGAGGCGCTCGAGCATCTTGTCCCGGTTCTCGGCGTACTGCTCCGAGCCCGTGTCTATGCGGGATTGAAGTACGGACAAAGTAGGAAGTAGAACTTACTACTTCAGATTGGCGCGCCTGCCGTCGTTGCGGGGCTTGCGATCGCTCTTGGCGATCCGCTCGAGGCCAGGGACCGATCCCGCCGCCCTCAACTGACAACCTATGGCCATGGACGAAGGCTCCGACGCCGCCGGCGGGACCCCGGCGCGCCACTCGACGCGGGGGCTGCTGCTGAGGATCCTCGGGGCGGTCGCGGTCGTGATCGGCGCGATCCTGATCAAGGACGCGGTGCTCGACGGAGGGGTCGAATCGCAGGCGACGGCCGGCTCGAGGGTGATCGACTGGCGGGTCGAGAGCGAGCTGCTCGGCGAGGAGCTGCCGGTCAGCGTCGTGATTCCGCCGGGAGCCCGCGACGGGCGCCGGTCGCTCCTCGTCTTTCTGCACGGACGGGGCGACGACCACGAGACCTACCTCGAGGAGGAGATGTTCGATGCTCTCGACCGCCAGGGGGGACGGGCGCCGGTAGTCGCCTTCCCGCGGGGCGGGCCCGACTCCTACTGGCACGACCGCGAGGACGGCGAGTGGGGCTCGTACGTGACCGACGAGCTGGTCCCGAGGCTGGTCAGGCGATTCGAGATCGAGCCGGAGCGGATCGCGATCGGGGGCATCTCGATGGGTGGCTTCGGCGCCTTCGACATCGCCGCGCGGCAGCCCGGGACGTTCTGCGCCGTCGGCGGTCACTCGCCGGCCGTCTGGCTCGACGCGTCGGCGACCGCGCCGGGGGCGTTCGACGACGAGCAGGACTTCGCCGAGCACGACGTGATCGAGGAGGTCGGCCCGCCCGGATCACCGCTCGACGGCAAGCGCTTCTGGATCGACGTCGGTGCGGCGGACCCGTTCGCCGAGGCCGATGCCGAGCTCGCCGAGCAGCTGATCGACGGCGGGGCCAAGGGCAGGCTGTTCGAGGGCGAGGGCGGTCACGAGGCCGAGTACTGGAGCTCCAACTGGCGTCGCTACATGCACTTCTACGCCCGCGCCCTGAAGCGATGCCAGCAGGAGGCGGCCGCCGAGGCGGAGGGGGACGAGGGGACGGAGCGGAACGCGGAGGGCTGATTCGTCCGGGGCCGGACCTAGCCTCCACTCCCGACCCCCACGCGCAGACGGAGGACCGAATGCCCCCCCTGATCAGCTCCGACGAGGCCCTCGAACTGGGCTCGATCGCCAACGACGACCACGACGCGATCGGCGATCTCGTCGAGCGCGCCTGGCAGGTGCGCACCGAGAGGTTCGGCGACTCGACCGATATGTGCTCGCTGGTCAACGCCAAGTCGGGCGGCTGCGCGGAGGACTGCGGCTTCTGCGCGCAGTCCCGCTACGCCGAGGCGGACACGCCGATGCACGCGATGATGGAGCCTGACCAGATCCTCGAGCACGCCCGCGCGGCCGAGGCGGCCGGTGCGCACCGCTTCTGCATGGTCACCCAGGGCCAGGGCCTGAGCAAGCGTGACTTCGAGAAGATCGTCGAGGGCGCGAAGCTGGTTTCCGAGCAGACCAACCTGAAGCGCTGCGTCTCGGTCGGTCACATCTCTCCCGATCGCGCCAAGCGCCTGGCCGATGCGGGGGTGCAGCGCGTCCACCACAACGTCGAGACCGCACGCTCCTACTACGACGAGGTGACCACGACGGTTCGCTACGAGGGCCGGATCCGGACCATCGAAGCGGTCCGCGACGCGGGCCTCGAGACCTGCGTCGGCGGCATCCTCAACCTCGGCGAGTCCACCGAGCAGCGGGTGGAGATGGCGTTCGAGCTCTCGGAGATCAACCCGACGTCGGTTCCGATCAACCTGCTCAACCCGCGCACCGGCACCAAGTTCGGCGACCGCGAGATGATGGACCCGTGGGACGTGGTCAAGTGGGTCGCGATCTTCCGGCTGATCATTCCCGACGCCCTCTTCCGCCTCTGCGGGGGCAGGGTCGAGAACCTCGAGGAGCTGCAGCCACTCGCGGTCCGGGCCGGTCTGAACGGCGTGATGATGGGGAACTTCCTCACGACCTTGGGGGCGGAGCCGGCCGACGACCGGGCGATGTTCGAGGAGCACGGGCTCAACGTGGCGCGCCAGGACGACAACGGCGCCAACCCGCGTCCCGATAATCGCGAGGGCTGGCTCGACGGTGAGACCCCGAGGACGCCGGTCGACGAGCTGATCGACTCGCAGGAGGAGGCTCCCTTCTGGGATCCGTCCAAGCAGCTGCGCGTCGTGAAGAAGCAGGCCAAGCCCCCCGCCTACCCCCGTCCGGCGCAGGCGGCGTCGGGCGACGACGCCGCGGCGGGGCGACGGGCGGCCTGAGCCGATGACGCGGCCGGCGGCGGCCGAGCAGGTCGACGAGCTCCGGCGGGCGGGGCTATACCGGCGCATGCGGCTGATCGAGGGCGCGCAAGGCCCCCGCGTCAGCCTCGACGGCCGCGACGTGCTGCTGCTCTGCTCCAACAACTCCCTCGGCCTCGCGGAGCATCCGGAGGTGCGGCTGGCTGGGGCCGAGGCCTATCGCGACATCTGCGCGAGCGCCGGGGCGTCCCGTCTGGTCAGCGGCAACATGGACGTGCACGAGCGCCTCGAGGGGCGGCTCGCGAGCTTTCACCGGCAGGAGGCGGCGCTCCTGTTCGGCTCCGGGTACCTCGCCAACACCGGCACGATCGCCGCTCTGGCGCGCCGCGGCGAGGTCGTCTACTCGGACGCGCTCAACCATGCCTCGATCGTCGACGGCTGCCGGCTCGCCGGCGCCGAGACGTTCATCTACCGGCACCGGGACGTCGAGCATCTCGGCTGGGCGCTGAAGCGGGCCGACCGCCCCGCCGCCCTGATCGTGAGCGACGGGCTGTTCTCGATGGACGGCGACGTGGCGCCCCTCGCCTGGCTGGTCGAGCTGGCGCGCCGCCACGACGCGCGGCTGATGATCGACGAGGCGCACGCGGTCGGCACCTTCGGGCCCTCCGGGCAGGGGACGATCGCCGCGGCCGGCCTGAGCGACGAGGTCGACGTGACCAGCGGCACGCTCGGCAAGAGCCTGGGCAGCTACGGCGCCTATGTGGCGACCAGCGCGGAGCTCCGGGACCTGCTCGTGAACCGGGCCCGCCCGCTGATCTTCTCGACCGGGCTGCCGCCGGCCGTGGCGGCGGCGGCGGAGGCCGCGCTCGGGATCATCGAGCGCGAGCCGCACCGGGTCGAGCAGCTGCGCGAGAACGGGGAGACGCTGCGGTCGGCGCTCGCGGCCGAGGGCCTCGAGGGGATCGCCGGCGAGGGGGCCGACCCCGGCACCCAGATCATCCCGCTGGTGATCGGCGACCCTGAGCGGGCCGTCGCCGCCTGCGCGCGGGCCCTGGAGCAGGGCGTCTACGCCCAGGCGATCCGCCCGCCGACGGTGCCCGAGGGCACCTCCCGCCTGCGGATGACGGTGATGGCGAGCCACGAGCCCGAGGACCTCCGCCGGGCCGCGTCGGTGATCGCGGCGGCCGTCCGCGCCGTCGCGGCCGACGGCGAGTACTCGATCGAGATCCCCGAGCCCGAGGGCGAGCCGGAGGTCTACAGGGTGGCCCCCGAGCCGGCGTCGCGGGCGCCCCGCTCCTGAGGACCGCAGGGCCGCTTGGCCGCTGGGCGATGAGCTGATGGGCGCAGCGACCTCCGGCCTGTTCGTGACCGGCACGGGCACCGAGGTCGGCAAGACCGTCGTGGCCTCCGTTCTCGCCCGGACCGCGGCCCGCGAGGGCGCCGAGGTCCGGGTGTTCAAGCCGGCGGTCTCGGGGCTCGACGAGGGCGGCGAGAGCGACCACGCGTTGCTGCGCCGGGCATCGGGCTCACCGCAGTCCGACGCCGAGATCGCGCCCTATCGGTTTGGGCCGCCCCTCTCCCCCCACCTCGCCGCCGAGCTGGCGGAAGAGCGGATCGAGCCGCAGCAGCTGCGGGACGCCGCGGCGGCCGCAGGGCGAGGCGCCGACCTGCTCGTCTGCGAGGGCGTCGGCGGTCTGCTCGTTCCG
>Ga0102946_1000877_pt1 | contig 10444 bp, 8 predicted proteins | sample SalPon2A_A_D1_MG_FD_78209 | JGI IMG/M metagenome (GOLD analysis project Ga0102946, IMG submission 78209) | Soil microbial communities from South San Francisco under conditions of wetland restoration - Salt Pond MetaG R2A_A_D1_MG | ecosystem: Environmental > Terrestrial > Soil > Wetlands | place... | reverse complement strand
TTCCGATAGCAACTACACCTTTTGCAACCTTTGGTCGACCTGTTTTGGGATTGGTGCCAAGATTAATGTGGATTAATGGCCAACCGTTAATTTCCTCTTCAGAACGATATTCATAACCGTTATAATTTGCCACGATATTACTCCTTTTCAATAGGTAATTTGCTATACATCTAGAATAACGGATTGCAGCAAAAAACACACGAGACTAAAGTTTGGTTCTGACCAATACTTGAGCGGGGGTTTACCAAAATAGCTAAACCTCCGTGTGTCCTCGTTTACTTAAAATATCTAATATAGTATTGAAAATAATGAAGGTATCATTCTCCCCAAACCACATTCCCCTTCACAAATATTTTTTTAGCTATCTAAGCATTATTCTCGGTCAACAACACCCTTTTTCCAGGCATAAACAGCCGCTTGTGTCCGGTCTGCAAGGTGTAATTTACTTAAAATATTACTGACATGCCCTTTGACGGTGTGCATGCTGATCACCAATTGCTCGGCAATTTCACTGTTGTTTGATCCATCCGCAATCAGTTTTAAGATTTCCATTTCCCGGTTAGTCAGATCGTTTAACGGATTGAACTCGTCATCTTTGTGACCTTTGATCTCGACAATGACACGTGCCGCCACATTAGAATTTAGTACAGCCTCGCCAAGAGCCGCCTTCTTTACTACCTCGGCGAGTTCATCCATCTCTACATCTTTTAGTATGTATGAAAGCGCGCCAGCCTGCAGCGCGGGGAAAATATGTTCGTCATCGTGATAGGAGGTTAAAACAACAATTTGAGTACGGGGACTAATCTTCCTTATCAGGCGAGTTGCTTCAACGCCGTCCATACCGGGCATAATTAAGTCCATCAAGACTACATTTGGGATATGTTCCTCGACCAGTTTTACTGCCTCTGCACCATTTTTAGCTTCCCCCACAACCTCAAATTCAGCATGCGCTTCAATGAAAGCCCGCACTCCCTGACGAACAACTTTGTGGTCATCAACAAGTAAAATTGTGATTCGATCATTCATGGTTTTTTTGTCCTTCATGATTCTTTGGTTTTTCAAGGGGTACAGAAAATGAAATACTCGTGCCTTTACCAGGAGCGCTTTCAATTTTTACCGCACTGTCAAGGGACTTTGCCCTTTCTTGCATAGACCGGATTCCCAAACCTCTGGGATTCTTTTGAGCATTGAATCCAATACCATCATCGCTGATCGTGCATGTAATATCATACTGATTGTAAGCCAACCCAATCGCTGCACTGGTGGCTTGACTGTGCCTGGCAATATTTGCCAGTGCTTCTTGAATAATTCGGAAGATCATTTGCTCAACATCTAGAGGTAGCTGACGTTCATGTTGTACATTCACCTCCAGCTCGATCTCATTTTGTCTAGACCAATCTTCAGCATGTTCACGTATTGCAGCTGCTAACCCTTTGTCCTCTAGCGCTGCGGGGCGTAATTCCTCTATCAGATTGGTCAATTCTTTACGTAGCGAATTAATCAAGCGTTCAGCTTCTACGATGTGTGTTTCTGCGGTTCCCGGGTCCTGGGGAAACAGTTTACGGGCTGCGCTAATTTGGGCTGCAGCGGCAAAGGCTTGCTGTTTTGCGCTGTCGTGCAGGTCTCGCGCCAGCCGGTTTCGCTCTTCAACTACCTTTAATTGGGTGTGCGTATCCAACAAATGCTGCAGCTGCCGGGCCATATTATTCAGTCGTTGGGCAAGCTGTCCTAACTCATCCCCAGAGAGATCATCTACATAAACTGTGAAATCACCCTGGCTCCAGGCAAGCGTCGCGTCTGCCAGCTGGTCAAGCCTGCTGGTTATGCCGCGCCCGAAAAGAAAGCCGAAGAAAGTTCCGATGACGCCGAACAACAGTATGATTACAAACAAATCAAGGACAATCGTCTCAGCAAAATCAATAACCAGGGATGTCGCCTTAGGTACCTTGAAGGAGATGGCTATGGCCCCTAATACTTGCTCCCCTGCCAAATCCCAAACAGGTGCGACGATCACGATGTCATTGGATAACGTTGTCCTTTGGTATCCTGGGGGACCACCTTGGCCTTTCAGTGCAATCTGAAGCGTTTCTGAAAATTGAGGAAATTCTTGGGCATAAAAAGATTCATTCACAACGCTGTCTACAAAGGCGGGAATCGTCGGCGTCCCCATCAAAACACCCTGGCTGTCCACGACAAGAACGTGCATATCTCCCGGAGTGATGGTAATTGGGACACTTTCCAGCAATATCAAAGTTGGGGCAGTTTCTATTCGTTCTTGTAAGCTGCTGATATTTTCCTGATCAGGTGGTGATTGGTTCAGCATTGGACGCAGTTCATTCACATACCCATCCGCTGCCAGTTCGACCATTTGATAGGGAACATCAGTGTTCTTCAATTGGTCGTCAAGCCAAAAGTTAATGGCAACGGCAGCAATAAGACCCACAACCAGGATTGCGCCGATGGTCACGCCTGTGTAACTCAACATCAACTTCCAGCGAATCTGTCGGAAGCGCTTGGGGAAAGAGGAACTTTTGCTCATAAGATTATTATAGTAGGAAAATCTTTGATTACGATAAACCATTGTTTGCAAAAAATGCCAGCGGGCTGATCCATTATGTTATCTTAGCCTATCTATGGGCAGACAAAGTTATTTCAGATTTTGTTTTCGTAGGCTATTTGCCTTTAGAGATGCCCAGACAAAGATGGCTGCGGCACTGAAGAAAACCAGAGTTGAAATGATAAAGTGAGCATCCACTCCAGTTTCGCTGATGGGCAGGTGTTCAAACTTGCCAGCTACATCAGACCACCAGTAGGAAAAATTGACGATGTCCAATAACGTGTGGGCGACTATGCCGGGAATAAGCGAACCGCTGTTGTAAGCCAACATACCAAAGAGTGCGCCGACCGCAAAAAGATGGAATAGGACTGGCGGAGCCCAGGCCTGGTGTAAATGGATTAGCGTGAAGAGAATAGATCCGATCAGTATTGCAGCCACGGGACCATAACGCTCTTCCAGAGGAACCTGCAAGTAGCCGCGAAAGCCGGTTTCTTCACACAAACCGGCAGATAAGGCCGAAAAAACGACAGCTACCCAGGCAATCGCTGTTGGCAGTGTGTCCAGACCATATCCCTGTGTGAATTGTTCAGCAGGAAACTTTATCAGCCGGAAGGTAACCACAAAGCCAGCCTGGAATATGATCGCCAACATCACTGCTGCTAATAGACTCCACCTCCATTGTGCGGGTGACAAAGTGTTGTTCCTGAAATATTTTTTTCGGGCCTCTTTGCTGGCCAGATGACCCCAACTGCCGCTGAAAAATTTGTAATATAGGAAGAGAAAGGTGGGGATAGCAATAAACGCCACTGGAGCTGGCAAAAATGTAGTAAATATTGGGATATTCATCACACCGATAGTGTTGACCAGCAAACCCATTACAATGGCTTTTATCAAGACAGGGGTGCGCTGCCTGATTTTTGCAAAACCGGTTACCGGGTCTGTCATTTCGGTTTGTAAGTTTGTCATTATCTTTTTACTCCTTTTTTGTGTGGTGCTTAAAGCATAGTAAAAAAGGGATAAAAACACATGAAGCCTGAGGATGGTTTGAACCAGTACTGGAGAACTGATTTTAAAATAGTAGGAATGGTATCAATACTCAGAATGGGTCCTGTTTGTAACACTAAAGTGCATAATGCTACTTTATAGTATTAGACATCCACGTCTCGAACGCTATTTGCAAAAAAAGAATCCAAATGAAAATCTAGAAAATTATTCAGTTGTCCCATTTGCCCAAACCTCAAAAAATAAAAAACCATTCAGCTGAATCACCAAACGGTTTTTGTGGGCGGTATTGAACCTGTTCCGAACCGCTTCCTTTCTGACAATCGGTGGAACCAATTGATTGGGAGAATGCAAGCATTCTCCACTTCAGGGGAAACAATGCTGGTGATTTCTATTTTTATCCTTATTATGGAATGCGCTAGAAACACCAAGCGGCGTTAGTGCTTGCCAATAATCAGTTTGTTGCCGTTGTTGGTCTCTGCGTTTGTCTAAATTTCTGAATGATGACAAGGACAACAAAGATTGCGACGATGGCTGCCGCCAAATAAGCCGCATCAGCAACTTGTGGTGTATCTGACTGTTCGACTCTAATACCGATGAAGGCCCAGACCAACACCAGCATATAGGCGATATCTTGGCGGTAGTATGCTATGAGTCCAGCTACTGCTGTGGCCACAGAAAGCATAATGTATGTCCAGATTTCTGGAGCAATGCCAAATCCATTCCAATTGATAAAGTCCAATACAGCCGTGATATTAGCAATAGTCGCCACTGTAATCCAGCCCAGATAAATACGGAAAGGCAGGTGGACTAACCAGCGTTCAACCGCGGGCATAGTTTGTCTGGTTGCACCCAGCCGCAGGTAAATGACAATCAGGGAAACTAACAATGTAAGCATGGCGACAACGGAAAGGGCAAAGTAACCATAATGCCAAAGGAACAGCCAGATGCTGTTTGCTGCCGAACTCAAGACAAACCACCACCCGGTTTGTCGAAGTCTGGGATTTTTCCGTTGTTTTGGTAGGAATTGAAAAACGGCGTAGGCAATGAGACCCAAATAAATTACACTCCAGATTGAAAAAACATAGCCAGCCGGCACAAAATAGACATCGAAGCTGTCCGCAATTTCAGGGGCTGTCAAACCATTAAAGGGAATTGCATTGGAAAGCACATTGACGATAATCGTTATGATTAAGGCAATTACCACACTGATTTGACGAAAAAAATCTTTGTTCATCCGAAAGTTCTCCTTGCTGTCTCAAGTTTGTGATAAGCACTGCTTCCTTAATTGATAAAGCCATAATGATTTATATCATACTCCCTGCTATTTTTGGCTGAATACCAAATGTCCTGCCCAATCTAAAATTCAAAATTAGGGTTTCTTCTTATATTGGGGTGAACCAGATCATTCAGGTCCGTTCACAGTCGTTTATAATATACTCCAGCGGGACGCTTCGTTTTTTAAAACGATTGACCTAAGGTTTGCTATTGAACATCAGAATATTTCTTTAGGAAACTACGTTGTGCTGAAAGTAAAAATATCAAAAACAATCAAGGGAGAAGCTTATGAATAAAGTTCAACGCTGGGAAATCATAGGCGTATTATTTATTGTAGGTTTCGGTACAACGCTTCACTTCTGGTTTGAGTGGACTGGCTATTGGAGGCCGATTGCTTTGATCGCTGCTGTGAACGAAAGCACCTGGGAACATTTCAAAATGGCCTTTTGGCCGGGCTTGTTTTTTGCACTGATTGAATATCGGTTTCTTAAGGAAGAAACAAATAATTTTTTTGTCGCAAAATTTGCCGGTTTATTTGCTATGCCAGTGATCACTACGATCCTGTTTTACGGCTACACCACCGTGACTGGCACCCATTTATTATGGGCTGATGTGATCGTATTTATTTTATCTGTTATTGGAGGTCAATGGATTAGCCTGACTATCCTAACAAAAACCCAGAAAATGCGCCCCAGGATGCGTAATTCTGCCATCGCTGGGTTGGTCATTATGGTGTTGGCATTTTCACTGCTAAGTTATTATCCTCTCAAGAACTTTTTATTTGCCCACCCTGGGACAGGAGAATTTGGCATTTTGAGTGATTATGACCATGATCATTGACCTTTTTTTACTGCTGTCACTTAGCGTTAAAAAGTCTCCGCTCGCCAGTGATTTTCCCGCCACTTATTTAACAAAAAAAACGAAAAGCTCGATAGAATCTTCAAATATGTAGGTAGCGTTTTGGCGTTGTCAAAACGCTAAAATTCAAAAACTACCTTCAACAGCTTTTTTATCATGAGCAGTATTCGACCTGTTCCAAACCGCTTCCTTCCTCATTTTTATGTAGATGCGGGTGGTATTCTGGATAGACTATTAGTCTGAAGTCTGTTTAGCGTCAAGAAATGTTGGTGTTGCCTAATTGAATAAAAGAATACTTGAAATTTCATGTACTATATTACTAGAGCCGTTTTTCAGGAGAGTTTGGTTAATATCCTTTTAGCCAGGTTCTTTCATGAAGGGAGTGGATATCTATCCATGAAAAGATATTTAATATTTCTCTCGATAATAGTTCTATGGTCAGTTTTATCAGCCTGTGGTTCTTGGTCGATGTTGTTTCTCCGACACTACCATCGACACTATCACCAAGATTGACATCTACATCGATACCTACTCAAACTATTACGATTATGCCGTCCCATACAATCACCTGAACACCAACACTCGGACGACTTGATTGATGAAGTCCAAGAACGCGAGGGAAATATCTACTCCCTCTGGGACAATTCCTCAGTGATGGAGGTGGAAAAGGATCAGGCTGCGCTAGAAGTATATTATCGCAGCCTGAGATTCAGTTCCGGGATGGCTACCATCCCCACCACCTTGTTGGCTTTTCTTAAATCAGGCAGCCGGGTGGTTTCAACTCGGGAGATCTACAGTGGTACTTACCAACTCTTCAACGATGTCCTTACAAGGAGAAATTATATGTGGCATATCAAGCTGGTTCAAACCGGTCAAGTGCCTGATTGGCTGATCCGTGGTGTTCTGCGGATCTCACTTCGATTGAGCCTGAGGAAAAAATACTCCCTCGATCAAGGAAAAAGGTTAACGCACAAGCAAGCATTGATTGAAAAATTCAAAAACAGCCCGATCGCGGTCCGTACTGACGACCCTAATATTCAGCATTACGAAGTGCCATCCGATTTCTTTCAACTGGTTTTGGGAAAGTGGCTCAAGTACAGCTGCTGCTATTGGCCTCCTGGGGTGTCCACGCTTGATGAAGCTGAAGAAAGGATGCTCGCGCTTACCTGCCAGCGCGCCAATCTGGAGGATGGCATGCGGGTTCTTGACCTGGGTTGCGGCTGGGGTTCACTCAGCTTGTGGATCGCCACGCACTACCCGAATTGTCATGTGGTGGCCGTATCCTATTCCAGAACTCAGCGAGAGTTTATCCAAGCGCAGTGTAAATCCCAGGGATTAAAGAACGTCACCGTCCTGACAGCAGATATGGCGGATTTTGATGAAGATTCACGTTTTGATCAAATAGAAAAATTTGACCGGGTAATTTCCATCGAGATGTTCGAACACATGAAGAATTACGAAAGATTACTGAAGCGGATTGCTGCCTTGCTCAAACCGGATGGGCAGGTATTCGTGCATTTCTTTTCCCATCGAGAATTCACCTGGGAATTTGATGCAAAAAACCCAAAAGACTGGATGGCACAAACCTTTTTCTCTGGTGGGACGATGCCAAGTGATGATCTGCTGCTTTATTTTCAGAAGGATCTAGAAGTAATCAAGCATTGGCGTTTGGACGGCCAGCATTATAAAAAAACCTTGGACGCCTGGTTAAAAAAACTTGATTCTAGAAAGACAGAGGTGCGGCACGTTATTGCACAAACCTATGGCGCGAAAAATGAGACAGTCTGGCTGTCTAACTGGCGTCTGTTCTTCCTGTCCTGCAGTGAGGTCTGGGGAATGAAGCGGGGGCGGGAGTATCTGGTGACACACTACCTACTTAGATCCGCTGAAAGGGGAAACCCTTTCCAGCCAGGTACGGAATGATCCAGGATCAGGGGAAAAGCAACATGCTGACAAAGGGATAGACAAAATAGACTCAGATATAAGCGGTATAGAAACAACCTGCAGATTTCGAATTAGAAAGTTGGGGGATCGAATCCCCCCAATGTGAAGCAAAAAAATGGTCCTAAATGAAAAAAGTTTAATAAACCGGATATTAGGCTCAGACAAAAATTTCCTAATTTGACAAACCTGGCAAATCCATATCCTCTAACTTCCCCCGATTTTCAAACCTCAACATAGAAAAGAACTCCTCATCTCTGAGAAGTTCTCCAAATGGGCAGTATTGAACCCATCTCGAACCACTTCCATCCACAATTTTAGGCAAACGAGTGTGGCTATTTTGAGAGAATCAAAATCTGAAGCTTCTGAGCGTCAAGTAATGCAGGCGTTACCTGATCGAGTGGTATCTTCACAATATGCCAACGCCATTAGGCAATTAGTGTCCCCTTTTCCTCCAGGAATGGGATTGATTAAACAGTATCTGCAACATCCACATGACTAAAGCACGATGGACAAAGCGTAAATATTATTATAATTTATGTGATTTAGGAATTGGGCTTACTTATTCCAATTAGAATTCTGATAACACCCGGTTGGGCAGTCTCCATACCTACAATAATAAAAATTCTACTGATTTCATTTCCCTTGTTTTCAGTAGATTTACGATCAAATCTCTATTTCCATAGCTTTAGATAATTTTTGCGATTACATAACGTCGAAACTTTCGAACACGGAAATTTCTGCGCCGCCTTCTAAAACAGGGCATTTTTTCGCCATTTCAACAGCTTCATCAAGCGATTCTGCAGAAAGGATGGTATATCCAGTAACCAACGGATCTCCTGAACCATCACTTACACTGACTTTCCCATTGGGCATGATTTTTTTTGAAACCGGTCCGATAGGATTACCAGGATCAGCGACTGCGTCTCCTAGGCCTGCATACCAATCTGCCCAATCTTGCATAACTTTGGCTTGTTCGGCTTCGCTTTCAGGCATACCACCACCGGTATAGAGTAAAACAAATTTTTGCATCGAAATACTCCTTTTTTATTGATTATTGTATTTATAGAAAATTATATCATATAAATATGACAAATTTAGTCCGAAATATAACACTACATTGATACCCATAAATTCAAGATGTAGATTGTCAATAGCTTACAACCATAAACACGGGACCAAGACTTCAGGGGTAATCTTATCCACAATAACAGGACAAATGATGAAAAGCTTAGTCAATAATATTAGGTCGGTTTTGAACCCCTTCCTCCCTCATTTTTGGCAAACGAGTGTGGCTATCTAGAGAGAATCTTAGCTTGAAGCCACCTGAACATCAAGGAATACTGGTGTTACCTGATTAATTGTATTGCAATTTATCGTGAATGGAATTTAATTGTGGGTTATTTTGTCTATTTTATCCATTTTTAGATATAATATTAGGGATATGTTTAATCCGACAAGAATAATGCTTACACCCAGTTGTGTGGCAAAAAGAGTTGAAATACCAATCAAAATCATACAATGATGAATAGTAGCAACAAGATAGTTACCTGGGAGATGTGTGATGAAGAAATCAGACTTACAGGAGCAGATAGAATCAGCGCGCGCCTATGAAGACCTTTTTATTCCGGCTCTTTTTGGTGAATGGGCACCAAGGGTATTAAAGGCGGCGAAAGTTCAAGCAGGGGATGCAATCCTTGATGTCGCTTGCGGGACCGGAATCTTGGCTCGTCAGGCAATTATCCGAACTGGTGTCGAGGGGAAAGTTGCAGGGATTGATCCTGGCTCTGGGATGATAGCAGTCGCAGGTGAAATTGAAGATAGAGTTGACTGGAGAGAAGGTGTCGCCGAAGCCATTCCATTTCCGGATGAATCCTTCGATGTGGTCGTGAGCCAGTTTGGGATGATGTTCTTCACAGACCGGTCAAAGGCAATCCAGGAAATGCATCGAGTAATGACACCTGGGGGTCGCATGGCGGTTCTTGTGTGGAGTGGTCTTGATAAGAACCCAGCCTACGCGGCAGAGGTCGAATTACTTGAAACATACGCTGGATCAGCAGCTGCCGATGCGTTGCGTGCACCCTATGTACTTGGTGATGAACAAGCATTGGTTAGCTTATTTGAACAATCAGGGGTTAGCTCACCGAAGCTTTCCTTCCTTAAGGGGCGTGCGAATTTTCCTAGCATAAGGACAATGGTCGAAGCGGACCTCAGAGGCTGGCTTCCAGTTATGGGGGTGAACCTTGCCGAGGATACAATCAGCAAAGTGTTGGAAGAGGCGGAAACAGCGCTCTCTTCCTATTCCAATTCAAAAGGGAGGGCTGTGTTTGATGTTTCTGCTTTATTGGTAACTTCTACCAAGAGCTAGAACGGTCAAGTAGGCTGGCTAACCATGCACTGGGGCGGACCAGGGAATCAGCTAAATTTACCCAGCCTTAATGTAATATCGAAATAATGGGATATCCTCTGATGATTAAAGTTAGTTATATTTGATATTTTCGATTTATTGAATGGTTATTTTGGGACTTGAATTAGCATCCTTATTGGTGATGTCTGGCAATCTCCAATCCACCCAACCTCCCCCGATACTCAAACTTTAACATAGAAAAGAACTTCTCAGTGCTGAGAAGTTCTTCTGATGGGACGGTATTGGACCCATCTCGAACCGCTTCTGTCCTTATTTTAGGCAAATGAGGGTGATTTTCAGGAGGGAATCTTAGTCTGAAGCCTCTTGAGCGTCAAGTAATGCTGGCGTTACCTGATCGAGTGGTATCTTCTCAATATGACAAGGCCATTGAAAGAGTTGAT
>Ga0102946_1000876_pt1 | contig 10456 bp, 11 predicted proteins | sample SalPon2A_A_D1_MG_FD_78209 | JGI IMG/M metagenome (GOLD analysis project Ga0102946, IMG submission 78209) | Soil microbial communities from South San Francisco under conditions of wetland restoration - Salt Pond MetaG R2A_A_D1_MG | ecosystem: Environmental > Terrestrial > Soil > Wetlands | place... | reverse complement strand
CGGTACGTGGCTGAAATGTTTTCGGTATCGCTGAGCAAGATTATCAATATCGTGCTTTACCAGGTGGGCTGGTTTAGCTGCGTGCTCGGAGCGGCTTACGGTTTTCCGCTCATTGGAGCGCTTGGTGCCTTCGCTCTCGTGGTGCTTCACCTGCTGCTGACAGATGCCAGAAAAGCTGAAATACAGCTGGCCTTCTGCGCCTGCCTGATCGGCGTTGTGGTCGACAGCCTGCAGCAGGCAGTGGGTTTGTTTGCCTTCAAAGCCGATCCCCGCTGGCCACTATGGCTGCCGTTATGGGTTTTCGTTATCTGGTTCCAGTTCGCCACCTTGTTCCGTTTTGCCCTGCACTGGCTTTCCGGGCGCTACCTGCTCGGTACCTTTTTGGGCGCCCTCGGGGGGCCGTTTGCGTACTGGGGAGGGATTCGCCTGGGTGCAGCCAGCTTTGGTGACAACCCTTTGTTGACCCTGGTTGCCCTGGCAGTTGTTTGGGCAGGAGTGACCCCTTTGCTCCTCTGGAGTCGACAAAAACTGGCGGACACCGAAGGATGCTATCGGCGCTTTTTCTGAGAGGTATCGTCATGCGCAGATTTTTGGTTTTCTTGATCGTGTTGCTCTGGGCGGCCCCTGCTTCGACATCGGTCGATTTCGAAGGCGTGAGTTTCGAACCGCGTCGTCAATTGTTGGATGTAGAATTACACCTGACCGGCACCGCCCTGTTAACCTGGGCGCTGCTCTTTGATATTTATGTGGGTGGTTTTTATTTGCCGGGCGGACAGACCGAATCAAGCTGGACGGATGATGTCCCGAAACTTCTCGAAATAGCTTATCTGCGGAATTTTAAAGCCGAGGATTTCGCCAACTCGTCGGATCAGCTTTTACGCGAAAATTTGCCGCCCGATAAGTATTCGGCTCTAGTCGTGCGGTTGAACGAATTTTACCAAATGTTCCGCGATATCAAAAAAGGAGATCGCTACAGTCTGGTCTATCACCCGTCCATCGGCACTGAGCTGTGGCTCAACGGTGAACCACTCGGCAGCGTCGGTGGCCATGACTTTGCCATCGCCTATTTCGGCCTCTGGCTCGGGCCAAATCCTATCGACGAAGATTTTCGTGACCGCCTGTTGCGTGAGGATAACTAATTTATCAGGCAAGATGCTTATCTTCTATCGAATCAAAGGGTAACACACTACAAATATGAGCACATAATATTTGTTTCTTATGTTGGCAGCTCTTTCTATTAATGTCTCAAAAATTATGTTAGCAACATTCGTTGAAGTGAACTCACCATATGTGAATGGCTTCCAAGTATCCTGCAATGTGTGAGTAATGCCGTATGGGGAGACTTAAGTTATTCTCTTGACGAATTGAAAGTTAACCAGGTTATTGATATAATTCCAAGAAGATGTACTAATTTAAAAAAAACAGGCATCCTTTAATTTTTGCAATAATTGAGAGACTTATGGTTGAGAGTATCGAGCGACTAAAGAATCTTTGTGAAATTATGCTTAGCATGGGCTTTGCCGAGTCAGCTAATGAAAGAGAGATCAAACATCTAATTTCTAGTCTTGAAACAATTATTTCTGAAGAAATGAAATTACTCAGAGACCGTGAATCTATGTCTGACACCTGAGACGACCCTTAAAGTTATGGTTTCTCCTCTCCCATAGGTTTTTACCCAAGCCGAACACACCAAGATAGTTGCAGACCGAAGTCATCTTATAAATTCTACTGATTTGTTTAGATATACTCAATTTGGTTGAACCCATAAATTCCAAATGATCTTGACAAACAGGAAAATGGATACCCGCGCCCAAGTTGCCATTATTGTTGGATTAAAGCACTCTCAGAAGACTAAGGGACAGCAGAAAGACTTTTTTTGCGAAACCTGTGAATCATCAGACAGCCAGTCTCTATATAAATTTGAGTAGGTAAACCAAGCAGCAGATTTCCCCCTACTGGTGTCCAGGAATTCACATTACCTAAAAGCTACCAAAGAACTTGATCTTCCATTATCCTCTGATAGTAGTAAATGCAAACGTAGGTGGGGATGGAAGTATCAGTGCACCGCAGGCACGAACTTTAAAAAAAAACTATCAGCGAGGTCTATGCCGATGGCAGGTAAAGAAATACAATCTGGGAGGAGTCAACCTTCACCCAAATACCTTTATTCGGAAAATGGTCGCCATGAGAATATGAAGACGCCTTCGGAGAACAACCATGACTGAAGAACGTCAACCAAGGAGCGGGTATTCGACGACCGGGCTCATTGATAACCCTGAGGGAGGCGCATCTCTGAGGTCTCCGGTGCTGGCAAATGACTGCATTACCACCCTGGCCCACTATTACCGCGGAGAAATGGCGCGCATGATGAGTTGGCGCGACCGACTTGATCGCACAACTAACTGGGCCATCGGCGCTGTGACCGCAATGCTTTCCATCACCCTGGCCACGGCCAATGCGCACCACAGCGTGCTCATCTTCTCAATGGTGTTAGTCTTCCTACTCCTCCAGATCGAATCACGGCGATATCGTTTCTTTCACCTTTTTCGCACACGCGTACGCCTGTTGGAACGTAATTACTATGCCCCGTTTTTCGATCCCGAGAAGCAATCTGCATCCCTTGACTGGTCAACTGAACTTGCGGAAACATTACGACACCCAAGGTTCACCATTAGTCGACGCCAAGCCATGGCGCGTCGTCTGTCACGGAACTACTGCTGGATATTCCTGATTCTGCTGGGGGCATGGATGTTGAAAACCACCACTGCGGTGTTGCAACCCAGAACTGGAGATGTAGAGTTCGTCCACTCGGGCAAAGAGTTTCTGCACAACTCCGCTATCGGTTACATCCCGGGCGCGGTTGTCTTGGCAGGTGTGCTGATTTTCTACGTTTGGCTTTTATACGTGATGTTCAGGCATCGGACAGTGGAGGGAGAGTTGACTTTCGGCGATGTACACGTCTGAAGGGAGACCTGCCTGCTCAAAGGCATCCAGCAGTCCTGTGACGGTTTCCGTGATCAAGAGCGCCTTACATTTATACTACTACAATATACAACAACACTGAAATTGGCTGAGGTGCAAAATCCTTTAAAGCCCTGATCAATTTAATGGCCACCCGGGCATATCCAGGTGGCCATCACATTTTGTGGGTTAGTTTAATTTATACTCTTACATTGCCTCGCCAAAAAATCAGGGTGAATTGACTTGTGTCATGTATTTGTCTCAAAACTGTCTTTATTCTCAGATATTCAAGTCGCAGGCAAAGTTCCATTTGACATTGTTGACCACTCTTGAACTAGGAGAAATAATTATGAGCGATTGCGGATGCGGCCATGCCACTGGTGCAGGGCCATTTGCCGAAGGCAGAGATTTGGTTGAATTTGTTGCCCAAGCCCACGATGGCGGCCTAAGGAGACAACCGATTTCCAATGGTGGGCTAGAGGTTTCTTGTGGTGGTTGCAGAGCCCACTTTGTTCTTGAGACATATGTAGGGAGTTGTCCGATCTGCGGAGGTGTGCATGCCGTTTCGCCACCGCGTGCTAATGATCCGGCCAATGTTCAGTTTGCTGGGGAAGGGTTTATGTTGGTTTGATTTCACCAGTTAGGGCCATTTCATGTCTTAAACACTTTGCTGGATGGGACTATTCTGTTTGATCTTCTAACCCCATCAACCAGTTCTTTAAAGTTTCAAAAGTTACGGGCTTTGAAATCACATGGCATCCAAGGATGGCCACCTTTGTATGCTCTTTATCCGTTAACGTACTGGCCATAAGAGCTTTTCGCCGTGAATTCACTGTGCAACCTTTCTCCACCTGGAGCTCGATCAATTTTAAACCATCAATTGCAGGACAATCCTTATCAATAAGCAAAATGTCAGCACAAGGCTTCTTTGTCGAACATTCAGGTCCGGATGATTTAACTGCGCCACATATCAATGGATCGGAGATAAGAATTGGTTTGTAGCCTAACCTCTTCGAGTACAATCCAAGGTTGTCCCTGGCGCTCTCTTCATTTTCAATAATCAGTAAGTTACGCATACTTTCTCCAATTCAAAAATGATAAAAAGGGGGATTCATCATTCTAAGTCTGGATTCTGAGAACCCAAAATTGTAATACACACAAATCAATGTATTGTAAATGTTAGAGAGGGTCAATCTTGAGATGTTTCAAAAGTTGTCCAAGAAGATTTGACGAGCCCAAATAGCCTGTTTTTCCTGCGTCCTGAATACCCTGCAAAGCAAGAATGGCCCATCCAAGCGAACAAGCCATTTTTTGCCTCTGATCAATGATCACTTAGAAGAATTCTTCATTTTCGAGGCATTTTTATTCTTTCGTCTCCAAATAAAAGTCTGTTTTTATTGGAATTTTCTTCAGATTTGTTGAAATGTTTCAATAAGAGTTGATGTTCTGCTTTGTCGGCTGTATCCAGTTTGTCAAATCCAGACTTTTTTGTAAGGTAAGAGTCTTCCATGCATACCTCCCGAGAACTAGATACAGCAACGTTTACCACATAAAATATATCGGTCAAGGTATTATTTATTAGATAGATATCAGTTGAGGCATGTCAACAAAGCAACGGGGATTGAATAATAGTGATAGTGATACTATTGTTATTGGCTCAGGGATGCTGGGACAAATATGATTTCCGTTTACTAATTATCCTCCCGAATTGTACTGATGTACTCTTTTAGACTGAGCCTTGAAATTCTTACTAACCCTGCAATGCAAGAAAAGCCCCCGATCCGAAGATTGGGAGCTTTCGTGTTTTATAAATGGTGATTAATAAAAATATTGCGCAGCTTGTTAGCACAGCTGTTTCGGGAGCAGGGGGCACTGTTTCGAATCCAGTCACACCCACCGGTATTTAAAAAGAACGATCTTCCCGGGGGCGCACTTTTTTTGTTTTCCGGGCCTATTCCAGTCCGAATCGCAACTCTATCTTTCAAACATGGGATAACCGCCCTGGCCTTCGGGCCAAGCGATCGAGTCTGTTCGCTCCAATGTCCGGGGTCATTATAAACGACTCTGAATCACATCCTGACACAAAGTCAGATTAGGCCTTCATAAGCAATCTGGATAGCCTTTTTAGATCCGGACAAGTTAAAAGTCGCCTTATCGTCGTCAACTTTAAGTACCATTATATTTCCTGCCATTACTTCACGAGCTATCTTCAATGCCACATCACCCACCACAATGACTTTTCCATCTTTAAAAACTGCATCCGTTTCGATTGGATCGTTCTTGTCGACCCGAAGAAAGACATTGACAGGGTCTTCCATCTTGGGCCATCCGACCTCAACTCCAAATAGGGGTACTTCTCCATGTTTTACAAATATAATGAGCTCAATTCCGAGCAGTTTAGTCTGCTGTGGAATTGCACCTGCTATATATGTGACTTCCTCTGTAAAATCATCGACACTTTTTATTACTTGAAAAGCTTGAGATGAGGAATTTAATGAACAAAAAAAAAGAACAAAGGCAAAGACGATTGCTATTCTCTTCATGTTTTTCCTCCTGATCGATGTATTATAACAGATAAGCCCCTCGAATATTGCGATAACTGAAGGGCTTTTCTCCCCTTAGCTCTATAAAGAATATATCCACATGTGACTCATTTAAACATCGTCATTTTCATCAAAAGTAGCCAGAAGATTCCCCCCTAAAAGAGAACTGCAGGTTACACCGGCTGACAAACCAAAAGATATAGTGGGCTCTGTCGCGGCTCCTGCAATGTAAGAATGGCACCTCCAAGATGGAAGGACCATTTTTGCATCTTGGAGGTGGTAATTTATAAGAACTGTGATCAACAGACGCTCACCTGATGAAACTGGTGATCTTCCTCTCTGTGCCACATTTGGGACATTTCTGTGGGTCGACTACCCAGACTCTCTTGATGAATTCTCGTAAAGTTTTTGGTGAGATTTTTCTCGTTTGCAGCTCGGTGATATTCAGAACTTCTGTTGCTTCGGATTTTTTTATTCTTGATCTAGCTGACTCTTATTTTCTTAAGATCTCCACTTGAGAGGTTCAAATAACAATACGAAAAGGTCTAAATGTTTGGAGCTCTAGAGGGGAATTAATATTTATTTATTCATCAATTAAGTAATTTTCCTTCGGATAAGGTAATTTATATAATGGAAAAGGGCTTTTGTGTGCACAATAGGCAATGTCTACCGGAGATAAATTCCCGAAGAAAGCTTCTACCCCATAATAATTTTCAGGACAATTTGTAGAAATAAACTCTTTCTTTATTTTTTTAATATTAACGGATACAAAAGTTCCGGCATACCAATAATCACAATATTTATAAGTTCTCTGTCTAACTCGATCATAATTATATTTACTTAGTTGTGTACCATAAAGTACATATCCTTCATCAAAAGACCTTAAACACAAATCATGTCTCTCAATTAGGAAGTATGTCATCATTTTAACCCAATCTTGAATATTATTATTTTTAGGTTTTGTAACTCCTTTTGAGTGGGTATAGGTAACTATATCAAATCTATCATAGTCAATAGCTTCTCTTAGTTTATTAAACCCGACAACTTCTCCGAGTTTTTTATCATTTAAAGAATAAACAATTTTGTCAATTTTTTTATATTTTTTCTTCAGATATCTCTCAATATATTTATGCCTTTTTAAATAATAATCAAATTTATCTAAAGTTACATTAACAATAATTGAATTATGAAAAGGAACATTTAATAGTATTGTTCTTGTAACATCTTTCCAGTTATTCTTTGGATAGAGATTATAAAGTAGTAAGGATTCCATATTAATTAATAGGGACTTGCTTTTCGTTGGTCTGGGACCATCATAACTTGTATTTCCCCACTGCAGTCTCCAGGTCAACCTAAATCATCCACCTTTTCTTCTACAGCATGCCCAAAACCATGTCAAACTCAAAACCCAGCAAGTGTTGCTAGACTATTTATGTTTTTCACACAATTGATACTTCACTATTATGAAGTGCTCAGGTTGGCAGATACACAAGTTTACGGCTAACCCTGACAAACAGAAAAGGCCACCTGGTGATGATCCAAGTGGCCTTCAATTTAAGGTTTAAGGAGATCCCTAAATATCGCTATCAATAATGTGTCATATTTCCTCTCACAAGTCGTGACTTTTAGAATAACGCAAATGGACAGTGCGCCTTGCTTCGAGAGCAAGGAATAGCTGGCTCGGAACCAATCATCCTAGCAGTGTTGACAAGGAGCGCCCTTCGCGGATTCGTTCTTCTTTTTTGCCCAGGCCATCTCTGGTCCAAAGGACCCTTCTATCTAACAATTTGATTGTTCAAGGAGTGATGTCGTTGGGGCTCCGTATCGGGGGTTTTTCTCCGGGGCATCTCTGGGTCAATCCAGGAAAACATTTAAGCTCAGCAATTCTGCCATTTAAAACAGCAAGGGAGTTCATAATTGGACTTTTGTCCAGGCAGAGGAGTACTATTACTATATTAGTAATAAATGCGATGAATAACTCAATAACCTAGGCGGGGTGAATTTTCACAATGGAGAACAGTCATGAATTTACTTCGTTTTCTCTCTTTATTAACTTGTTTTCTCCTCTTTTCCTTAGCCGCCCAGGCTGAGACTGTTTTAACAAGCGTAAAAACCGATAAACCAATCCTGCTCTCTGGTACTGTCGATGACACCTGGGACAAAGCCGCGCCGATGAAGGTAGTATTGGACAATCTCCCTTATGAGCCAAGCAATGGTTATGATGGGATGCAAGAGACAACCGTAAGCATGAAGTCCCTGTACGACGATGAATACATCTATCTTTTGATTCAATACAATGACCCAACAGAAAGCTTGGCGCGTTTCCCATGGGTCAAACAGAAAGATGGCACGTGGAAACAACTGAGTAAAAAAGACAGTACCGGCCACGATAATACCTACTATGAAGACAAACTCGGTATCTATTGGAACATCAACACCAAGGGCTTTTCTGAAGAGGGTTGCATGATATCTTGCCATCTGGATATCGAAGGGGACACGTCTGCCGGAAGGAAGTTTACTAACAACAAAGGGGAGACAATCGACATGTGGCATGTCAAAAATGTCAGGACCAGTCCCCTTGGACAAGTAGACGACCAATTTGTCGATAGTACAAGTGATGGTAAAACAAACAAAAACTGGGGACGCAAAGGTGATGTCAAGACAGGTGGAGGCTACACCAACAACGTCAACAAAGACAAGACCGCACCAGCCTACATGAACTATCCCCACAGTGAAGAGGCCCAATACTACATATTGCCGAGCCTCAAGACTCCTTTCGTAGACATCTTCAAGCCAGGCGATATCGTGCCCGGGATTATTATTGACGCTTTCCAGGGACCACGCGGCGACATTGAAATGCGTGGCAAGTGGGAGAAGGGTGTCTGGACTATAGAAATACGCAGGGCGTTGGTCACCAAGGGAGAAAAGGCAGAAGAACAAGATGTCCAGTTTGACGATTTAAGTAAACCGTACTTCTTTGGTATTTCCGTTTTTGACAACTCCCAGATCAACCATCTGTTCCATGACGAAACATTAACCCTGGTTTTCAAGTAAATTTGTGATAAATTAACGCAACTTAGCTCCAATCATCTCCGATTGGGGCTTTTTTCTACGCCCACCCCTCCCGTCACTAAATTTTCACCTCGAGACCGGAATAAGACCGGCCGTTTCAATGCCATCACTTAAGCCAATGATGTCCTAAAAAAACTACCGGAATGTTTCGGGGTGGTCAGGTTGGTCAATCTGCGAAATTCTTACTGCCCCTTATTTTCAGGAAGACAGAAACAGTATAAGAGAAATCGGATAAGGTTATTCCTGAAAGGACTACTCCTGAATTAAAAGTGTGTAAATTAGGTGAACCGAAGGCACTTACTGAAAACCTGATTTCTGAGACTCAATACGACTCTTCCGGTTTTGGAGTTGAACTCCCAGGTCCTGGAAATTTCATTTTTAAATAGTAGATTCTAAATGCCCATCTTTTTTTGCAATGGCAATGATCACTTCATAGCTTGCCGGCAGCCCGGACTCACACCGGTACTGTTCTTCGTAGAACTTGATCATAGACTGCATGACCTGGCGTGACGCCAGCCCCCGGGGACGATCCGTTGTCGCGTTGCTGGCACCGATCTGCTTGAGCTGCCTGAGCAGATCAGGCACGTCAAGGTGAAACTCCACTTCCATTCCGGTAAAAACATCATCGTAGAGCAATCCGGCGGCAGCGATCGCATCCGTAACCTCGTCGAGCGTCGGAAAGTTCTGCACGTGGGATGCTCGCCCCTTTTCACTCTCCTCTACAGCCCGGCAGTGTGAGGAACGCAACTCGCAGAGGGTCTTCTCACCAAAAAGAGCCAGGGCAAAGGTCCCCCCAGGCAATAGGACTCTCGCAACCTCGGCAAAAGCCGAAGGCAGACAGTCGACCCACTGATAAACCGAACTGGAGACAACACTAGAGAAGACTTCATCTGCGAAAGGCAGTTGCCTGGCGTCGCCATCGCAGGCGGAAACCGCCGGCAATCTGTCTGCAGCAGCCCGGGTCATGCCATGCGCGATATCCATCACGATGAGTTGTTTTCCCGGCACGCGGTTGATCATTGCCGAGGCAAGAGCACCCGTACCGGTGCCTATGTCGAGGCAAAATCCGGGCTGCAATATAACAGTTGCCAGTCGGCTATAAAGCAGTTCGACAACCCGTTTCTGGACAGACGCGTAGCTGTCATAATCCTCTGCATGACTCGAAAAATTACCGCGCATGCGTCCGCTGTCAATAGCTTTAATCGACGGCACCATCAGCAGAACTCCAGAAGACGAGCTGCAACATCATGCGGTTTACTTAAAAACGGTGCATGCCCGATCCCGGGAAAAGACACGAATTCACCGAGGGGCAGCATGTCGGCCATGGCCCGTCCGGCACCGACCGGCGAGATCCGGTCAAGTTCACCGTGCAGCACCATTACCGGGACCTGAATTCCGGGCAGGATTTCTCTTTGATCCTGCTCAGCCAGCATTTCAAGAAGGGCAAAAGCAACCTCATGATCGGGTAAAGAGCTGGCCCGCACCGCAAAATTACGGATCGTCCGCAATCTGTCGATAGAGATGACCTCTCCGACAAAAGTCAGGGAAAAGAACTCGGCCAGGGTTTTTTCGAACTGCCTTTTGAGATTTCTGGCCATGGCACGGACCTGGGGGACCGGTAGACCGAACGGCCAGTCATCACTCATGGTGAACTTCGGTGTCGAGCCAAGCAGGATCATCCTTTGTACCGGGATTCTTCCGTCATTAACAATCTGCAGAGACAGCATACCCCCCAGCGACCAGCCGACCAATATGAATGGCCCTGCTTCCAGAGATGACAACCAGTCCGCCAGAAGATCAGAAATCCCTTCAAGGTCATTCCGGCGTAAAGCCGAAGATTTGCCATGGCCGGGAAGATCCGGAACCAGAACACGGAATCT